>Ga0272441_10001883_pt1 | contig 43846 bp, 42 predicted proteins | sample SSMProp6N_FD_193582 | JGI IMG/M metagenome (GOLD analysis project Ga0272441, IMG submission 193582) | Marine sediment archaeal communities from Little Sippewissett salt marsh, Falmouth, MA, United States - SSM-Prop-6N | ecosystem: Environmental > Aquatic > Marine > Wetlands > Sediment ...
GCTTGAGCGCCGCGGCCGCAAGCTGGCGTGCCTCTCTTGGCACGGGACGACGGATTGCCACTCCTGTTCGCCTCGCGGTAGAGAACGTCCTGACCGTACTCGCGGGAGATTCTCCACTCACGCCGGTCTAGGGTGGGCAGACTTGGTGCGAGGCGGATCGCGCTTGAGCGCCGCGGCCGCAAACTGGCGTGCCTCTCTTGGCACGGGACGACGGATTGCCACTCCTGTTCGCCTTGCGGTCGACAACGTCCTCGCCGTTCTCGGGGGCGAGCCGCCCCTGACGTCTGTGTCTTCGCCGACGGCGTCCTAGAAGCAGCCGAGCTGGCAGGGGGCGATCCGGATGTCGAGGGTGTTCGCCGCGGCCCCGACAAGCAGGCGCGGGATCCTCGCGTCGTCGGCGATCTTCCACGCTGCGGCGCACGGAACGGCTCCCTTCACCTTGGCGGCTTGGAGCGCGTCGAGCAGGGGCTTGGGCACGGTATCCAGGCGCCCGGCGATCCGCTTTGTGCCGAAGGCCTGATAGCCGAACAGCCCCAGCTGGCACTGCGAAATCCGAACGCCCGCGGCGCTGACGGCCTCGGACATCGAGGCCGGCGCGGCTCCCGCTTCCTGCGCAATCTCAAGCGCCAGCGCACACGGCAATTCGTCATTCGTTGCGCGGCACGCGATGGTTTCCTGCAGGGACATCCCGATCACCTCTCGCGTATTGTGCCACGGATTCATCACACATGCCGGTTCCGTTCGAATCGAGTATCCTTCGCGCCACTGCGGGTACCGGGAGGTCTCATGCTCGTCTGGATTGGGTTTGCGCTGTCGATCATTCTTCTTCTGGTTGTCGCTCGCCGCGATCTGGCGCTCGGCATGGCCGTCGCCACGCTGGTTCTCGCCTTCTTCACCCTTCCGATGCACGCATTCGGCCAGGCACTCCTGACGACGATCTCGGATCCCTCCGTCCTCCTGCTCGCGTTGATCGTCGGACTGATCCCGATGATCGGTGGGACGATGGAGGCCTCCGGTGCGATGGAGCGGCTCGTCTCCAACCTGCGGATCGGCGTGCGGCCGTTCCTCGCGTTTGCGCCGGCGTTCCTGGGGCTGCTCCCGATGCCGGGAGGTGCATTGCTGTCGGCGCCGCTGATCGAGCGCGGCGCGGGCCACACGCCGGCCGACGTCAAGGCGGCGGCCAACGTCTGGTTCCGGCACGTGCTCTTGATCGTCTATCCCCTCGGGCCGTCGCTGATTGCGTCGGCGAAGATCGCCGGGATCGACGTCTATGCAGCCATTCCCTACCTGTTCGCGCCGTTCGCGCTGCTGATTCTGGTTGGCTACGTCTTCCTGCTGCGAAGGGCGGGCGGTCGTCTCTCGCAACGTGGCGCCTTCTCCCTGGCCGGGCTGCTGGTGCCGATGGGGATCATCCTTGTCGCACCGGTTCTCGACTTGGTGTTGAAGCGTGTGATCGATTTCCCGGTGGCCGAGATCGGGACGGCGATCGGCGTCCTCACGAGTCTCGTGTTCGCCGCGTCGATCGGACAGGTCGGCCCACGCAGACTTCGAGGGATCCTTCTCAAGATGAAACCGTGGAAGTACATGCTGATCATCCTCGCGATGTTCGCCTTCCTGAATGTCTTCACGACCTCCGGCGTGCCGGAGAAGATCGCGGCGATGACGCTTCCGCCGGTCGTTCTCTGCGTCGTGATTGGCGTGATTCTTGGACTGATTACCGGTCGCATTCAGGCTCCGATGTCGATCATCGTCCCGATCTACATCTCGACTTACGGTGCGCTCACGCCGGCGGGCTTCGCAGTGACCTACTTCGCCGTCTTCCTCGGCTACATCCTGACGCCGATCCATCCGTGCATCTCGGTCTCGCTCGAATACTTCAAGACGTCGATGGGGCCGTTCCTTCGACGCATGCTGGCCCCGGCGGCGATTGGCGTCCTTGCGTCTCTCGTGGTGGGGTTCTTCGTCTTCTAGGGCAGGACGTCGACGCAGCGCATCGGCGGGCTCGTCACCGGTGGCCGGTCTATTCCTCGTCCGGCGACGGACGGCGAACGTACAGCGTCTGGGTCGGGTAGGCGAACTCGATGCCCTCGACCTCGAACGCGCGCATGATCCCTAGGTTGATTGCCTGCTGCGTGTCCATGTAGACGTTGTAGTCCGGAACATCGACGTAGTAGACCGTCTCGAAGTCGAGGGCCGAATTTCCGAAGGATCGGAAGTGACACCGGTCGAATCGGACGTTCATCTGGCGCTCGACGATTTCGCGGACCATGCTCGGAATCGCCTCCACGACATCGGTTGGGGTCTCGTAGAGGACGCCGAAACCGAAGACGATGCGTCGCTCGTACATGCGCTTGTAGTTCCGGACGCGGCTCGAGAGTAGGTCGCTGTTGGAGAAGACGATCTGCTCGCCGGAGAGGCTCCGCACGCGGGTCGTCTTCAAGCCGATTCGCTCGACGTTCCCCATCTGGTCGCCGACGACGATGAAGTCACCGATGACGAATGGCTTGTCGACGATGATCGAGAGGGAAGCGAACAGGTCGCTGAGGACGCTCTGAACGGCGAGCGCGATCGCGATCCCTCCGATTCCGAGCCCGGCGATCAACGCGGTAATATCGACGCCGAGGTTGTCGAGCGCGATCAGGATGACGACCGCCCAGATCGCCAACTTGACGACGAAGCCCAGCGCCGCGATGGACGTGGCGCTGTCGGCATCATCATCGAGACGACGGCGCACCGTTCGGCGGATCCAGAAGGCGACGAGCCCGTTGCCCCAGTAGCCGGCCTGAAGGAGAAGCGCGACCACGAACAGGACGCGAAGGGTGCTTACGGCAATGTCCGGAAGCGTCAGTGCCAGAGAGCCTGCGTAGACGGAGGCGACCACGATGAAGAGCGGCTTCGTTTTGTCCATCAGCTCGACGAGCAGGTCGTCAAGGCGTCCGGGCGTTCTCGCCGCAAGCCGCTTCAGCCGCCTCAAGAGCAGCCGCAGAAGGATCCGCAACGCCACGCCGACGAACATGATGATCGCAAGGGCGACAAACCACAGCCAGATTGGATTCTCGTAGAACACCGTTTGCAGGAAAGCCATTGCGCTCCTCTCGGCCCGCGCCTTCGGCGCGGCCGATTCAGCGTAGCCGATGCCACGGTAGGCCTTCAACCTGCGCTGGTTGGCGTCGAACGTCGCGTGCCCCTCGCACGCGGGAGAAGAGACCCGCTCCGTTCTCCCACTCGAATCGACGCCGGGTGACTCGTGTCCGGATCCCAGGGATGGGGCCGGACGCGCTTCCTGTGGGAGCGGGCCTAGGATGGAGGGATGAATACGATCGAGGTTCTCGCACGCGCGTCCGACATCTCCGACGCGGCTCAGATTGATGTGTTGAAGCATGGACTGCTCGAGCAGATCCAAGCCGATGCTCCCTTCACGATGGAGGACGTCGACCAGCCGTCCGCGGACGGCTTCGCGGTGGTGCTCGTGCTGACGGGCGGGGTCGAACGCGAGGTCCTGAAGCTTGTGGCCCAGCTCCCCTCGCCGACGCTGCTGCTTGCACATCCCGGGCAGAACTCGCTCCCAGCTGCGCTCGAGATCCTCGCGCGCATTCGTCACGACGGAGGCGAGGGGCGGATCCTCTTCGGTTCGCCGGAGGAGATCCGTGCCGGGCTCACCGAGGAGATGGCGATCGCCCGAGCCTGGAAGGCGCTTCGCTTCAGTCGAATCGGATTGATCGGCGAGCCTTCCGAATGGCTGATCGCGAGTGATCTCGATCGTGCTTTTGCCAAGGGACGGCTCTCGATCGAGCTCATCTCGATCGAGATCGAGGCGTTGATCGAGAAGATCGCCGCCGCATCCGCGCCGAAGAAATCGGTCGCATCGTTCCGCAAGCGAGCCGGCGAGATCGAAGGCCCCGACACCGAAACGCTGGCCGGCGCCATCCAGATCTACGAAGGGCTGCGCGCCTTGATCGATGAGCACCAGCTCGCGGCGTGCAGTGTCCGCTGTTTTGACCTCCTCGAACGTCTCGAGAACACGGGATGCTACGCCCTGTCGCGATTGAACGATGAGCGGATTCCGGCCGGGTGTGAGGGGGATTTGCAGACGCTCTTCTCGCTCTACGTGGCCTTTCTGCTGTTCGACCAAGCGGCTTTCATGGGCAACATCGCGGCGATCGACGAGACGGAACAAGGGATCACGATTGCTCATTGCACCTGTCCGCTCTCGATTGCGGCGGAGTACAGCATTCGAACGCATTTCGAGTCGGACATCGGGGTTGGCATTGCCGCCGATATCCCGACGGGGCCTTGTACCCTGTTCCGGCTCGGGGGGGAGCGTCTCGATCAGCTCTTCGTTCGCGAAGGAGAGATGGTCGATCGCGACTTCCGGGATGACCTCTGCCGCACGCAGGTCCGCATCGCCGTCGATGGACCCGTGGACGAGCTCCTGCGTGCGCCACTCGGAAACCATCACGTTCTGCTCGCAGGCCGCCACCGAAAGACGATCGAACGGTTCTTCGCAAGGTTCTTGGCGGCGTAGCGGACGAAGGCGAAAGATCTCCGGCAGCACAGCCTTCCGAGCTTCCGAAACCGACCGGCGCTTCCTTCGATTTATGCGCTCCGATTGCTGCTTGTCAGCTGAGCGGCTATCCTCCGGCACGTGGAGGTGACCGTCCGATGACGGAACGGAAGATGCAGATTGCCGCTGACAACGAGACCCGCAGAGGTCATTACTCGAATCTCGCACTGATCTCGCACCGCAAGGAAGAGTTCATCATCGACTTCCTGTTCATCGATCCGCAAACGCAGTCCCCGAAGGGGGATCAGGCGATGCTGACGTCGCGTGTCGTGCTCAATCCGGGGCATATGAAGCGCCTCTACCAGGCGATTGGGGAGAACATCACGCGCTACGAGAAGAACTTCGGGAAGATCGTCCTCCCTCCCACGATTACGTAGACCGAGCCGATGTCCGAAATCGGGACGTTCGCGGAGGTCAAGGCTGGTGTCATTCGCACGATCCTCGTGCGGCGGATCACGCTCAGCATCTTCTCCGGGATCTCGCTGGTCGTGCTGTTGTTGGGGGGGTTCAGCTACCTCAATCCACTCTTCTACGCTCCGCTTCTCTGGTTCCTGCTGACGTTCCCATTCAAGGCGCTGATCGTGCGGCAGCAGACGCTGAGCGCCCTCCACTGGGCGCATGCCGGCTTCTTCATCGCCGAGATCGTGCTGATCACAGGGCTGATTCATCGGATGGGGGGAAGCGAGTGGATTGGGAGCGTCTTCTACCTGTTCACGGTGATCTACGCGAACTTCTTCCTGCCTCGTCTTCACGGTGGACTGATCACCGGGCTTGTCGTTGCCTTCTACGCAGGACTCGTTCTCCTTGAGTACGCGGGCGTCATCCCCCACCAGCCGCTGTTTCGTCTGCAGGGCGAACCCCACCGAAGCTTGACCTACAACCTGGCGACGATCATCGCCGGAGCCGCGGGGGTCTACGCGGTTGTCGCATTCACCGTGCGAACGTTCACGGCGGTCTACTCTCGGAAGAACAAGCTTCTCGCGGTGAGGGAGCGCCAACTCGCCGAGATGTCTCGCAGATTGCTCTACGCACAAGACGACGAGCGGCGCCGGGTGGCGGGGGAGCTCCACGACGGGCTGATTCAGTCCCTGGCTGCGATCAAGCTGCACGCGGCGACGGCGCGCGGGGGCGACGGGTCGATAGCAGATGCCGAGATGGCCGGGATGATTGATCGCGCGATCGATGAAACGCGGACGCTGGCCTACTCCCTGCGCCCGCCCCTGCTCGACGATCTCGGATTGGTGCCGTCCCTCTGCCGATTGGGGGAGACGATCGAGGCGCAGAGCGATCTCTCCGTCACGATCGAGACCGATCTCGCGGAACGGCCTGAGGTTGCGGTCGAGAGTCTTCTGTTCCACGTGGCACAGCAGGCGATGCAGAACGTGATGCATCATGCCCGTGCCCGGAAGGTGAATGTCGAGATTGCCAACGACGATGGGAGGATCCGGCTCTCCGTCGCGGATGACGGCATTGGATTCCGAGCGGAGGATCCCCAGGGTTTGGGGCTGCGCGGGATCCGCGAGCGTGTTGAGGTCTGCGGCGGTCGAATGACGATCGAGACGGCCCCGGGCCGGGGCGCGCGCGTGACGGTGGAGGTTCCCTGCGGTGCATACTCGCCTGCTGATCGTTGACGACCACGCTCTGGTGCGCGAAGGACTCGTGCGCCTTCTCTCCGGCCAGCCGGGACTCGAAATTGTCGGAGAGGCCGCCGGGGTGGCGGATGGGCTCGAATTCGTCTGCGCTCGGGATCCGGATGTGGTGCTCCTCGACATCACGCTCGCCGATGGAAGCGGACTCGACCTGATCGAGCCGATTCTCAAGCGGAGGCCCGGGATCAGGGTTCTCATGCTGACGATGCACGCCGAGCCGGAGTACGCCGAGATGGCCATCGAGCGTGGCGCAATGGGACTCGTTTCGAAGGCAGCGACGGTGGGGGAGCTTGTCGAGGCTATCGTGGCGGCAAGGTGTGGCGAGATCCTTCGTCCCGAAGGGACGCTGACCGCGCGAGAGCGCGAGATTCTTGCGCTCGTCGGCGGGGGCGAAACGAATGCAGAGATCTCGGAGCGACTGTCGATCAGTCACAAGACGGTCGAAGGACATGTCCAGCGCATCATGGCGAAGCTTGGGATTCACACGCGTGCGGGACTCGTTGCCTATGCGCACAGAGCCGATTTCGAGCAGGAATTCGCTTAGTACCGATCCCCCATTCCGCTTCTCTCCGCTGGATCGTACAATGGGTCCGCTATGGCTATTCGGGTGGTGCTTTGCGACGACCACGCCCTGATTCGGGCGGGCATCCGTGGGTTGCTGGACTCCGCGGGGATTGATGTTGTTGCCGAAGCGGGCGACGGACGGGAAGCGCTGCGCGAAGTGCGCGCAGTGTCTCCGGACCTTGCGATTGTCGATCTCTCGATGCCGTTACTGAATGGGCTTGAGCTGATCGGCCGCATTGCCAAGTGCTCTCCCGAAACGCGCGTCGTCGTCCTTTCGATGTTCGATGACGACGAGTACGTCCAGCGTGCGCGCGAGGCCGGCGCATGGGGCTACGTGGTCAAGGACGAGGCGTCGACGCGATTGATCGATGTGATCACTCGAGTCGCCGCCGGCGAGCGCTGTCTCCGCTGCGAGCCGAAGGCTGGAGAGGATCCGCTCTCGCCGCGCGAGCGAGAAGTGCTCCAGTTGATCGCCGAGGGGAAGACGAATGAGCGGATTGCCGACGTGATGAGCCGCAGCATCCATACGGTGCGCAATCACCGGGCGCGGCTGATGCACAAGCTTGGCGCGAAGACCGCGCCGGAGCTGATCCAGATCGCGGAGGAACGCGGCCTGATCCGCCTGGCCGCGGTGGGAAGGAAGAAGCCATGAGTGCCGGAGAAACGCTCGATCGATATCGATCGCTGATCCTCGACGGCCTTCGCGAGGCGCTGGCGGGTGAGACGCAACTTCGCGAGATCTTGCGCTATCACGTCGGGATGGCCGATGCCCAAGGCAATCCGGCGAATGCCTTCGGGAAGCTCCTGCGTCCGTCGCTCGTCCTGATGACCGCGGAGGGGCTCGGTGCCGAGGCGAGGAATGCGCTTGGCGCGGCGGTCGCGCTCGAGCTCGTCCACAACTTCTCGTTGATCCACGACGACATCCAGGATCGCGACGATGTGCGACGCGGGCGACCGACCGTCTGGTCGCTTCACGGCATTGCCGAGGCGATCAACGCCGGCGATCTGATGCTGACGATTGCGATGGCGGTTGGAATCGAGTCGGGTGCACCGATTGCCGGGGCACTTGCCCGGGCGGTCGATCGAATGGTCGAGGGCCAATCGCTCGATCTGCAGTTCGAGTCCCGTGTGGTCGCCACCGATCAGTACCTGGAGATGGTCGATCGGAAGACGGGCGCGCTCCTCTCCTGCGCGTTGGAGCTGGGCGGCCTCTGTGCTCACGCCGGTCCCGCTGTTGTCGCGTTACTGATCGGATTGGGACGTTCGATTGGGCGGGCATTTCAGATTCAGGACGACCTCCTCGGGGTCTGGGGGGATGGTGATGTGGTCGGGAAGCCCCAGGGGTCCGACATTCGCCGCCGGAAGAAGTCCTTCCCGATCGCGATGGCATTCGCTCGGTCGAGCGGACAGGATAGGGAGCAGTTGGAGGCGGTCTTTGCCGCCCCGGCCGCAGACGGCGCCGGGAACGAAGAGGATGTCTGCGATGCCGATGTGTCCTGGGTGATCGAGCTTCTCGATCGGCTCGACGTTCGCTTGGAGGGTGAGAAAGCCGTTACGGCGTACCACGCGGAAGCACTGGTCGCGATCGAGGCGCTTCCGTTCGTGTCCGAGATTGCTGAGGAGATGCGGGCGCTGGTGGAGCGCCTTGCCGGGAGGGTGAGATGAGTCGACCGTTGGCGCTTGATCTGAAGATGGCACGATACATCATGGGGCAGAAGTCCCGTCGTGTAGGCCGGTTTCCGCTGGTGACGATGCTGGAACCGCTCGAACTGTGCAATCTGGCCTGCATCGGGTGTGGCCGAGTTCGCGAGTACAGCGATGTGATCGATAAGCGCCTGACCGTAGAGGAGTCGTTGGCGGCGGTGCGACAGTCGGGTGCTCCGATTGTCTCGATCTCCGGTGGGGAGCCGCTGCTTCACCCGCAGGTCGACGAGATCGCCCGCGCGATCATGGAAGATGGGCGGTTCATCTACCTGTGCACGAACGGGCTGCTGCTTCGCGAGACGCTCGATCGATTCAAGCCGTCGAAGCAGCTCTGTTTCGTCGTTCATCTCGACGGAACCGCGCCGATTCACGATCGGGTGACCCAGCGGCCTGGAACGCACGACGAAGCCCTGGCAGCGATTCGTGAGGCACTCGCCCGCGGACACCGCGTCTGCACGAACACGACGCTCTTCCATGGATCGGACATCGAGGACGTGCACCGGCTGTTCGGGCGTCTCACCGAAGCGGGCGTCGAAGGTCTGATGGTCTCTCCCGGCTACGCCTACGAGGATGCGCCGGATCAGGAGCTGTTTCTCCAGCGGCAGGAGTCGATCCGCGTCTTCCGGGAGATCCTCGATCCGTCGCTTGGGTTCCCGCTCTACAACAACCCACTCTATCTGGATTTCCTCCGCGGGGAGCGAACCTACGAGTGCGCCGGCTGGACGACCGTTACCTATACCGTGCTCGGCTGGCGGTTGCCTTGCTACGTCGTCGCCGATCAGCACGTCGAGGACGTTCGCGAGTTGTACGCCGATGATGTATGGGAGCGCTACGGCCCGGGGAAGGACCGCCGCTGCGCCAGCTGCATGATGCACTCCTCCTTCGAGGGAGCGAGCGTGCTGGATGCGATGCGCAATCCTCGGGCGCTCGCGCGATTGGCACGAGGGGCCTGGGGATAATGATCGTGATTGCCGCCTGTTTCCCGATTGAGACCCGCTGGGTTCGCCGAACCGACGGCCTTCGCGTCGTGCGTGTTCCGATGGGGAACCGTGCGCCCGAAGCGCTGCCGCGGACCGTCGGAGGAGACGAACCGCGTGTCCTGATCTCTGCTGGCTTCTCCGGCGGCCTCGACGCGGCGATGCGAACCGGCGATCTCGTCCTTGCCGATTCGATTGTGCACAACGGGGAGCGGCTGGCGATCGATGCAGGGCTGCTGGAACGAGCGAGAGCCTCTCTGCGAACCGATCCGCGACGCATCGCAATCGGCCCGACCCTCTGCGCGGCTCGCGTGGTTCAGGGCCGGGAGGAAAAACGGGAACTCGGTGCGTCGGGAGAGATCGCGGTCGATATGGAGAGCGGTCCGATCGCCCGCTGGGCGACCGGAAACGGCGTGCCGTTCCTGAGCGTACGTGCGATCCTCGATCCGCTGGCCTTCTCCGTCCCGTTTTCGAGTGGCGTTCCGTTCTGGCGGTCGGCGATCGCTCATCCGGCGGCCGCGTTCCGGGTTGCCAGAATGGCATCATGCGCCGGGCGCGCGCTCGGATCGGCGCTCGACGATGTCGTGGACGCGCTGGAGGAGGCGCAATGACCCGAAGAGTCCTCGTTCGTGATCGTGCGATCGGCGGCGGCGCGCCGGTGGTCGTTCAGTCGATGTGCAATACCAAGACGACCGATGTCGAGGCGACGGTCGCACAGATCGAGCGGCTCGAGCGTGCGGGCTGCGAGATTGTACGCGTGGCTGTCCCGGACATGCCGGCTGCGCACGCCCTCCCTGCGATCCTCGAACGGATCTCGATCCCGCTCGTCGCCGACATCCACTTCGATCATCGGTTGGCGCTTGCCGCGGTCGACGCGGGTGTCGACAAGCTCCGCCTCAATCCGGGGAACATCACCGATCCGGCGAAGATCGAGGACGTGGCGCGGGCCGCAGCGGACGCCGGAATTCCGATTCGCGTCGGCGCGAACTCCGGTTCCCTTGCGCCCGACTACACCGACGAACATGGGCATGCCACGGCGCGGGGGCTGGTGGACAGCGCGATGAATGAGATCCGGCTTCTGGAGCGGATCGGCTTCGAAGAGATCGTCGTCAGCCTCAAAGCGACGGATGTCCGGATGACGATCGAGGCGAACCGCGAGATCGCACGCGAGACGGACTATCCCCTCCATATCGGGGTTACCGAGGCGGGGACGCTGCACGAAGGATCGATCCGCTCTGCGATCGGCCTCGGTCTTCTTCTCTCGGAGGGCATCGGCGATACGATCCGCGTTTCGCTTGCCGGGGATCCGGTGGAGGAGGTGCGGGTTGCCTACGAGATCCTCCGGTCGCTCGGGCTTCGTCAGAGAGGGATCGATCTGCACGTTTGTCCGACGTGCGGGCGAACGCGGATCGATCTCGCTTCGATTGCGGAAGGCGTCCGCGCCGAACTCGGGGACATCGTCGAGCCGCTTCATGTCGCGTTGATGGGGTGCATCGTCAATGGGCTCGGCGAGGTGAGAGACGCCGATGTCGGCCTTGTCGGTGGAGACGGCGTCGGATCGATCTACATCGATGGAACGCTGGCCGATGCGGAGATTCCGGAGGGGAAGCTGGTGCGCGAGACGATCCGATACGTGCGTGAGAGGCTCGAGAAGGGCGGCGGAACATGAGCCTAACGACCAATGCGCAGAAGAGCACTGGACTGAAGCAAGCGATTTCCGGCGCGGTTCAGCATCTGCTGACGCTTCAGAGTGACACGGGCTACTGGTGGGCCGAACTCGAGTCGAATGTGACGATCACCGCCGAGCATCTCTTTCTGCGACACATCCTCGGGAACTTCGATTCGGAAGAGGCGCGCAAGGCGGCGGCCTACATCCTGTCGAAGCAACGCGACGACGGCACTTGGGCCAACTGGTTCGACGGGCCGCCCGAGCTGTCGACGACAATCGAGGCGTACACGGCACTCAAGATGGCCGGGATCTCCACGGATCGCCCCGAGATGGAATCGGCGAGACGGTTCATCCTTGCGCAGGGAGGCGTCGAGAAGGCGCGCGTCTTCACCAAGATCTGGTTCGCGATGATCGGAGAGTGGGATTGGCGGGGCGTTCCCGTGCTGCCGGTCGAGTTCACCGCACTGCCCTCGTGGTTCCCGATCAGCATCTACTCGTTCGGCTGCTGGGCCCGACAGACGATCGTGCCGCTGGCGATCGTGATGGCCCGCAGACCGGTTGTACCCCTTCCGAGCTGGGCGCGGATCGACGAGCTCTTCGTTCGGGGCCGCGAGAACGCGGACTGGACGATCCCCGCGGTTAAGCGGACGGGCCGGGCGAGGTTCTTCCTGTTCGCCGACCGGCTGCTGCATCTCTACGATCGGCTCCGGTGGAAGCCGTTCCGAGAGCGGGCACTCCGTCGCGCGGAGGCCTGGATCCTCGATCGCCAGGAGGCCGATGGGTCTTGGGGCGGAATCCAGCCCCCGTGGGTCTACTCACTGATTGCGCTCTGGCTCCGGGGCGATTCCCTCGAGGCGGACGGCCCGCTGGCGAGAGGGTTCGCCGCCTTCTATGGCCCCGAGGGCTTCGCGATCGAAGACGACGAGATGTTTCATCTGCAGTCGTGCTTGTCCCCGGTTTGGGACACGGGGCTCGCCCTGATGGCGCTCGAAGACGCGGGGATGGCCGGGGATCATCCGGCGATTCTCCGGGCAGCCGAGTGGTTGCTTGACGAGCAGATCTTCGCTGGCGGGGATTGGCAAGCACGGTGCGACGCGCGGCCGGGCGGATGGGCATTCGAGTTTGCCAACGACGGGTACCCGGACACGGATGACACGGCGGTCGTGATGATCGCGTTGCTGCACGCGGCGCTCGATCCGGCGCGGCGCGGAGCGGCACTCGATCGGGGCCTCGAGTGGCTCCTCGGGATGCAGAGCCGAAATGGCGGGTGGGGCGCGTTCGATCGGAACAACACGCAGACCTGGACGCGCGACATCCCGTTTGCGGACTTCGGAGAGGTTATCGATCCCCCGTCGGTTGATGTGACGGCGCATATCGTCGAGCTTTGCGGTCGTCTCGGGCGCCGCGCCGGAGATCCGGAGATCGACCGTGCGCTCGCGTACCTGCGCCGGGAGCAGGAGCCGGACGGCGCCTGGTTCGGGCGCTGGGGATCGAACCTGACCTACGGGATCGGCGCGGTCCTCCCGGCACTCGAGGCAATCGGGGAGGACATGCACGCGGGCTATGTCCGTCGTGCGGTCGACTGGTTGCTCGAGCATCAGAACGAAGACGGTGGCTGGGGAGAACGGGTCGAGGGGTACTACGATCCGGCATGGCGCGGGCGCGGGCCGTCCACGGCATCGCAAACCGGCTGGGCGCTTCTCGGCCTGATCGCCGCGGGAGAGGCGGACCATCCGGCGACAGCACGTGGGATCGAGTACCTCATGAAGGCACAGGCGGACCACGGTGGCTGGGACGAACCCTACTTCACGGGGACCGGATTTCCGACCGACTTCATGATCCGATACCACATCTATCGTGAGGTTTTCCCATTGATGGCGCTCGGACGCTACGCACGCGCAACCGAAGGGCCGGTTCACAGGGATGAGGAGGGTGCGTCATGAGCCGTGTAATTCGTTCCAACGTGCTTGGATTCTGCGGCGGCGTTCGCCGGGCTGTACAGATGATCGAGACGGAACTCGCCGAGCACGGATCGCTCTACACGCTTGGCGCGATCGTGCACAACGCACATGTTGTGGACTCACTCGCCGCCAAGGGCGCGCAGATGATCGAAAGTTTGAGCGCCGCTCCCGAGGGCGCCACCGTGGCGATAACCGCGCACGGCGCCGGCGAGGACGTCTACCAGGAGATCGAGCGTCGGGGGCTCCGGCTCGTCGATACGACCTGCCCCATTGTTCGTCGAGCACAAGAGACGGCGGCGCGCCTCGTCGGCGACGGCTACTACGTCGTGGTCTACGGAGAGGCCGAGCATCCGGAGGTGCGAGGGATCCTCTCGTGGACGCGAGGACAGGGGATTGCGACCCAGTCCCCGGATGTGAGTGTGCCGGAAGGGAAGACGGGACTCGCGGTGATTGCTCAGACGACGAAGAATCCGGTGCGGTTCGCCGAGTTCGCGCAGGCGATCGTTGAGCGCTTTACCGCCTGCGTAGCCGAGATCCGAATTGTCGATACGACATGCCCGGAGACGGGGCGCCGCTATCAGGCGGCAAGGGAGTTGGCCGAGGACGTCGACATGTTGATTGTTGCCGGAAGCCGAACGTCGGCGAACACAAGGAAACTGACCGAGACATGCCGAGCGACCGGGGTGCCGACGCATCACATCGAGTCGGCCGACGAGGTGGAGGATGCGTGGCTGGAGCAGGGAACGAGGTTCGGAGTCACGGCCGGGGCATCGACGCCCGATGCGGTCATCGAGAGTGTGGTGCGCAGGCTCCAGGACGGAGAGATCACATGAGCGAGGGTGGAGGGATGAAACAGACGACGATCGAACAGAGGGCGGAAATGAAGCTCGTTCGGAAGAGCATCCGACGGATTGCGTCGGGGGCGCCGGAGTTCATCGACATCACCGATGAGGTATTGCGGGCGGTCGAGGAGTCGGAGATCCGCGAGGGCTCGGTGCTCGTCTTCACACGCCACACGACGGCCGCGGTGAAGATCAACGAGAACGAGCCGCTCTTGCTGCGTGACATGGCATGGTTCCTCGAGCGAAACGCGCCGCGGACGGCCAACTACCGCCACAACGACTTCGTCATTCGCACCGCGAACATGACGGAGGATGAGTGTCCCAACGGTCACTCACACTGTCAGCACCTGCTGCTCGGCGCGAGCGAGACGATCCCGATTGCTGAAGGGCAAGCGCTTCTCGGCCGATGGCAGAGCGTGTTCCTCATCGAGCTCGATCGACCGCGCGAACGCGAGATCGTCATCCAGGTTCAGGGATGGTAGAACCGCACGTCGCCGCGATTCTGAAGCCCCCGATCGCCTCCGTATCCCTCCCGGAGGCCAGGGCCCTGTGCGACCGATTGACCCGGACGCATTACGAGAACTTCACGGTGATGTCGTGGCTCGTTCCTCGCGATCTTCGTCCACACGTCGCCGCGCTCTATGCCTACTGCCGGACAGTCGATGACATCGGCGACGAGGCGCCCGGAGACCGGCTTGCCCTTCTCGACCGGTACGAAGCGCAACTCGATGCCGCGTTCTCAGGCGATCCCGTTCACCCGGTGCTTATCGCGTTGCGGGAGACGATCCGGCGGTTCGACCTGCCGCGAAAACCGTTCGCGCGTCTGATCGAGGCGAACCGAATCGATCAACGCACGAGCCGATACATAAGCTACAGTGAGTTGCTCGGGTACTGCGAGAACTCGGCGAACCCCGTCGGGCGACTCTTGTTGAGGCTGTTCGGATATCACGACGCCGAACGTTTCGCCCTCTCCGACGCCACCTGTACCGCGCTTCAGCTGACGAACTTCTGGCAGGATGTTCGGCGGGATCGCATGGCCGGCCGCATTTATCTGCCGCAAGATGAGATGGCCGGGTTCGGCGTTTCGGAAGCCGACCTTGACGAGGGTCGGGCCACCGAAGCGCTTCGCACGCTCATCCGCTTCCAGGTGGAGAGAACGCGGGGGCTCTTCGGCGAGGGGATTCCGTTGATCGACTCGGTCCGCGGACGGCTGCGCGCGGATCTCACCCTGTTTAGTCGTGGGGGTCTCTCGATCCTCGACGCCATCGAGCGCCAGGGATTCGATCCGCTCGTTCGGCGTCCGACGTTGGGGCGCGCCGCGAAGCTCGGACTGATCCTCTCCTCTCTCTTCTCCTCACGATGGCGACGCAGGCTCTAGCTCAGGCCTACGCGGCTTGCGCGAGGATCACGCGCCGTGCAGCGAAGAACTTCTACTACGCGTTTGCCAGCCTGCCGCGCGAGCAGCGGCAGGCTGTCTATGTGCTCTATGCGTTCTGTCGAGAGGCGGACGATGTCGTGGACAGCGCATCCTCGATGGATGCGCTGTCCACGTTGGAGAACGGCGTTACCGTTCTCCCGGGTGGTGACCTCTTGGAAGATGCGTCTTCAAAGGGCGCTGCAGGCACATTGGAGAGTGGCGTTACCGTTCTTCCGGGCGGTGACCTCGCGGAAGATGCGTCCTCAAAGGGTGCTGCAGGCACGTTGGAGAACGGCGTTACCGTTCTCCCGGGTGGTGACCTCTTGGAAGATGCGTCCTCAAAGGGTGCTGCAGGCACATTGGAGAACGGCGTGGCCGTTCTCCCGGGTGGCGAACTTGCAGAAGGTGCGCCCTCAATGAACGCGCTGCCCACGAAGGGGGCAAGGGATGAGACGGCGCTTCTCCTGGATGGCCGGAAGGAGGATGCCGTTGCCTCCGCTCGCAAGGGGATTGCGAAGCTGCGGGAACGGTTGGTCGCGGCGGCGGAGGGCCGGGCGACGATTCCGCGCGACTTGGCATTGGTAGATGTCTTCGAGAAGTTCGGGGTCTCTCCCGAGGATCTGGCGGACGTCGTCGCCGGCGTCGAAATGGATCTCACGCGAGCACGCTATCGGACGTTCGACGACCTTCGCGACTACTGCTACCACGTCGCCTCGGCGGTCGGATTGGCGACGCTGCCGATCCTGAACGCCGGCGTTCCGCCCACGGATGCGATGCGCGAACACGCGATCGATCTTGGCCTCGGAATGCAGCTTGTCAATATCCTGCGGGATGTTGCTGAGGACATCGATCGCGATCGCGTCTACCTTCCACAAGACGATCTCGAACGCTTCGGTGTCGATCAGGTGGCATTCGTCCGGAAGAAGATGACCGAGCCGCTTCGTCTTGTGCTTGCGTTTGAGTCGGCGCGGGCGGCCGAGTTTCTTGAACGGGGAAGGCAGCTTGTGCCGCTCCTCCCACGGCGCGGACGATCGTGCCCATGGCTGTTGGCGGAGATCTACGGCCGGGTCCTCCAGCGGATCATCGCGGCCGATTACGACGTCTTCGCGCGTCGCGTAGCGCTCCGCGCGTCCGAGAAGCTGATCCTGCTGGCGACGGCACGTTGGAGAGCGGGATGACTTCGCGCGTCGCGTGTCGCTCCGCGCGTTCGAGAAGCTGTCGCTTCTCGACGCCGGATTGGAGAGCCGAGTGAATCGCGCGATCGTCGTCGGGGGCGGCTTCGCGGGCGTCGCTGCGGCCTGCCGGCTGGCCGGGGAAGGGCATCGACCACTCCTCCTCGAACGGTCGTCGCGCCTTGGCGGGCGCGCTTCGTCCTACGTCGACCGCGAGAGCGGAGAGACGATCGACTATGGGCATCACGTGTTGATGGCTTGCTGCACCGCCAGCCGCGGCTTCCTGATGCGCATCGGATCGAGCGGCACGGTGCATTTCCAGCAGGAACTACGGATTCCGCTGCGCTGCGGCGGGACGCCGACGATCCTCCGTTCCTCGCTTCTGCCCGGACCGCTGCACCTTGCGCCGAGCCTGATTCGCTTCCGGCCGCTGTCGCTGCGCGACCGAATCGGCGTGTTAAGGGCGGGGCTTGCGCTCCTCGTTCGACGTTCCTCTGCGGAGGAGGACTTCGGTTCGTGGCTCAACCGCCACGGCCAATCCGAGCAAGCGGTGTTGCGGCTCTGGAACCCGATCAGCATGGCGACGCTGAACGCTTCCGTCGATCGAGTGAGTGCGGCGGCGGGACGACAGGTCTTCCGTGATGCCTTCTTCGTGCCGGGCGGCGCGAACATGGGGCTCTTCACGGGCCCACTGTCAGAGATCTTCGAGGGTGCGGGCAGCTACGTGGAGCGCCGGGGGGGGGAGGTGCGGACACGGGCCGGTGTCGCTCGTGTCCTGGTGGAGGACGGGGCGGTGCGCGGCGTGGCGCTCGTCGACGGCGAGATCATCGAAGGGGATGCGGTCGTGATTGCCGTGCCGCCGGAGATTGCCTCGAAACTGCTTGCCGAGTGGCCGGAATTCTCGACGTTGCCGGCCGCCGCGGCGCGTCTCGAGTTCTCTCCGATCGTTGACGTGCATCTTTGGTTCGACCGACCCGTGATGGAGGAACCGTTCCTGATCGCCGTCGAGGCCCCGATCCAGGCTCTGTTTGACCTCGCGCAGATCCACGGCACAGAAGCGTCCGGGTCGCACCTTGTCGTGTCCCAGAGCGCGGCCGACGGTTGGATGACTCGTTCCTCCGAGGAGATCGTCCGGCTCACACAGGATGCTTTGCACGATCTTCTTCCGGATGCCCGGGGAGCAACGTGCCTCCGAAGCCGGGTGATCAGACATCCCCGCGCGACCTTCGTACCCGCTCCGGGCGCCGCCTCGCTTCGTCCGAAGGCCCGAACGTCGATCGACGGCCTGTTTCTCGCAGGCGACTGGACCGACACCGGGTGGCCGTCGACGATCGAAGGGGCGATCCGTTCAGGCGTTGCGGCCGCCGCGCATGTCGAGCGGTTTCACGAAGTGATCGACGGTTTCTCCGACGAGGACTGTCCCTAATATCGAGACCATCTCTTGCAGTGAGTCGCTATTTGCGGGATTGGCTTCCGCCGATATAATCGCGGCCACTCAGTGAGGTGATCGGTGTGTCACAAACGATGACGGAGAAGATTCTCGCTCACCACGTGCGTGAAGGGACGCTGGAGCGGGGCCAGGAAGTCGGGATTCAGATCGACCACTGTCTGACACAGGACTCGACCGGGACGATGGCCTGGCTCGAGTTCGAAGCCCTCGGTCTCGAGCGCACACAAGCGGATGTCGTTGTCTCCTACTCGGATCATACATCGCTCGGATTCAAGGGCGAATCGACCGACGACCACATCTTCCTGCAGACGATTGCATCGCATTACGGAGCCAAGTTCTCCAAGAACGGAAACGGTGTCTGCCATCAGCTGCACTACGAGCGGTTCGGCGAGCCGGGCAAGACGCTGCTTGGATCCGACTCTCACACCCCGACCGGCGGGGGGCTCGGCATGCTAGCCATCGGCGCCGGGGGCATGGATGTCGCGGTTGCGATCGGTGGCGGACCGTTCTACCTGATCGTGCCGAAGATGATGAAGATCGTTCTGACGGGGCGACTCTCGGCCGGCGTCTGCGCCAAGGACGTCTCGCTCGAGGTGCTGCGGCGGATCTCCGTCAAGGGTGGCGTTGGCTACTTCCTCGAGTTTGTCGGGCCGGGGGTGGAGACGCTCTCCGTTCCGGAGCGTGCGACGATCACCAACATGGGCGCCGAGACCGGTGCAACGTCCTCGATCTTCCCGTCGGATGACGTGACCCGAGAGTACCTCCGCATGCAGGGCCGCGAAGAGGCGTGGACCGAGCTCTCCCCGGACGAGGGCGCGGTCTACGACCAGGAGATCACGATCGACCTTTCGACCCTCGAGCCGCTCGTCGCGATGCCCGGCATGCCGGACAACGTGTTTGACATCAAGGACGTAGTGGGCACAACACTCGATCAGGTCTTCATCGGCTCCTGCACGAACGGCTCCTATGTCGACATCAAAGCCGTCGCTGAGATGCTCAAGGGCAAGAAGGTGTCCACCGATGTCGACGTCATCGTCTCGCCTGGATCGCGCCAAGCCTGGGAGATGCTGATGGAGGACGGCAGCTTCCTCGACCTGACAAAGGCCGGCGTGCGGATGATCGAGCCGGGCTGCAATGCCTGCATCGGCATCGGGTTCGTTCCCGGAACCGGGCATCTGTCGTTGCGGACGGTCAACCGGAACTGGGCCGGTCGAGGCGGCAACAAGCTGGGCAAGTTGGCGCTCTGCGGGCCCCTGGTGGCGGCCGCCTCGGCATTGACTGGAACGATCGCCGATCCGCGCGATCTCCCGGCGGTCGAGATCTCTGTCGATCACCTGACGGTCGACGATTATCTGATTCTCGAGCCCAAAGGGCCCGAGGTGGAGATTCGTCGAAGCCCGAACATTGTACCGCTCGGCAAGCAGACGCCGCTCGAGCCGGTGCTCCGTGGTGACGTCTTGCTCAAGGTCGGCGACGGCGTGTCGACCGACGCGATCCTCCCGGCGGGGCCGCTAACCCAGCATCTTCGCTCGAACCTCCCGGAGATCTCGAAGTTCACCTACTACTACGAGGACGAGACGTTCGCACAGCGCGCGATCGATGCCGGAGGCGGCTTCATCGTCGGCGGAGACAACTATGGTCAGGGATCGTCAAGGGAGCATGCCGCACTCGCGCCATGGCATCTGGGGATCACCGCCGTTTTCGCCAAGAGCTTCGCACGCATTCATCGGGCGAACCTGATCAACATGGGCATCCTTCCGCTGGTGGCCGACACGGATGCAATCGACCAGGGCGACGCGCTTGAGCTCGACGCAACCGATCTCGACGCGAACGAGCTGCGACTCAAGAACGCGACGAAGGGTACCGAGCTTGCTGTCACCCACGATCTCTCGGAGCGCGAGAAGGCCATGGTTCGCGCCGGCGGCCTGCTGGCGTACACCGCGAGGCAGCATGGCTAGTGGACACCGGATCGAGAAGCGGACGTCGAAGTGGATCCGCTTCTCTGACGAACTGAGCGAAGCGAAGTACGCGGCGTACACCGCGGCTCAGGCACAATGAACGAAGGCAAGGGCTCACAGAACCTGAGCACGCTTGAGAGGTGCGTCAAGATCCTCACGCTGTTCAGCGAGTCGACGCCGACGCTGCAGGTCCACGAGATCGCGGCGACTCTCCAGCTGCCCCGGAGCACCGCCTACCGCTATGTCGCCGCGTTGCGATCGAGCGGGTTGCTCGAGCCCGACCCGGAGAACGGGGGCTATCACCTGGGATACAAGATCCTCGATCTGGCGGCGAGCATGCAGCGCAGCTCGCTTCACGATCTCGCGCTCGCACACATGGAACGGATCTCCCGCGAGACAGGAGAGACCGTCATTCTATGCGGTCTGCGTGAGAACGCTGGATTCTGTATGGAGAAGGTCGAAGGCCATCATGCGCTTCGCGTCTCCTACGAGCTCGGGGACACCTATCCCCTTCACGCGGCGGCGACAGGGAAGGCGATCCTCGCGTTCCTGGCGGCCGAGGAGCAGAGACGTGTCATCGATGCAGTCGGGCTCCCGAAGCTGACGGAGACAACAATCACCGATGCCTCCGCTTTGCGAAAGGAGCTTGCCAAGATCCGGAGAACCGGCTTCGCCGAAAGCTATGGCGAGTCGCTCGCCGGAACGCGGGGAATCGCCGTGCCGATCTTCTCACGGATCGGCCACATCACGGCCTCGATCGGCATTTCGGCGCCCGAGCACCGCGCGGAAGGAGCAAATCGCGACCGAATGATCGAGCTATTGCTAGCCGCCGCAGAGACCCTGACCCAGGATCTCGGTTCGGCGATCGGACACAACGAAACACGAACCAGTCAACCCCAAAGGAGGCCCTGATGGGCGTCATCAACACAACCAACGGCGGACAGCCGATCACCAAATCCGAACACGGGCTCAACGTGCCGGATTGCCCGATCATCCCGTTCATTCGAGGGGATCTCATCGGGATCGACATCACGCCGGCGATGCTCGAAGTCGTCGACGCGGCGGTGGAGAAGGCGTACGGAGGCCAGCGGAAGATTGCCTGGATGAAGGTCCTCGCAGGCGATGAGGCGATCGAGGTCAACCATCCGGAGATGACGCAGGATGAGCTTGCTGCGATTCCCCCGGATGAGCGGCAGAGTCTCTACCTGCCGCAGGAGACGGTCGATGCGATCCAGAAGTACCTCGTCGCGATCAAAGGTCCCCTGACGACACCCGTCGGTGGCGGAATCCGTAGCCTGAACGTGAGCTTGCGGAAACTGCTCGACCTGTACGTCTGCCTCCGGCCGGTTCGCTGGTACGGTACGCCGGCGCCGGTGAAGAAGCCTGACGACGTCGATATCGCCTTCTTCCGAGAGAACACGGAAGACGTCTACGCCGGGATCGAGTGGAAAGCGGGGACGCCCGAAGCGGACAAGGTCATCGCTTGGCTGACCGAAGAGATGGGGGTCGGCGAGCGGATCCGCTTCCATGAGAACTGCGGCATCGGGGTCAAGCCGATCTCGAAGGAGGGGTCGAAGCGACTGATCCGCGCGGCCATCGAGTATGCGATCACGAATGAGCGGACGAGCGTCACTCTCGTGCACAAGGGCAATATCATGAAGTTCACCGAGGGCGCGTTCCGCGACTGGGGCTACGAAGTCGGTGCCGAGTTCCCTCGGATCATCACCGAGGCCGAAGTGTTCGAGAAGCACGATGGCCGAGTGCCCGAGGGGAGGATCCTGCTCAAGGATCGGATTGCCGACCAGTTCTTCCAGCAAATGCTGTTACGCCCCGCGGAGTACGACGTCGTTGCGACGATGAACCTGAACGGCGACTACATGTCCGACGCCGCGGCGGCCGAAGTTGGAGGACTCGGGGTCGCACCGGGTGCGAACATCAACTACGCCACGGGCATCGGCTGCTTCGAGCCGACGCACGGCACGGCGCCGAAGTACGCCGGTCTCGACAAGGTCAACCCGGGAAGCTTGATCCTTTCGGCGGTCGAGATGCTTCGTTACATGGGATGGCGTGAGGCGGCGGAGTTGATCATCGACGCCTTGAAGTCGGCGATCCTCGCCGGGCGTGTCACCTACGACCTGGCCCGACAGATGGAAGGTGCCGAGGAGATCTCTTGCTCGCAGTTCGGGCACGAGATTGTCAAGCACATGAACGAAGTGGGTGCGTAGCGATGGCGCAGAAGGGAATTCGCGAATACGACGCCAAGAGACTGCTTGCGCGTGCGCTGGAGGGAAGGCTGGCCGTCGAGGATCGGCTCGTCCTCGTGACGCCGGAGAGCGATCTACCATCACTTCCGACCAAGCACCCGTGGCTGAAGGAGACGAAGCTCGTCTGCAAGCCGGATCAGCTGTTTGGCAAGCGTGGGAAGAACAACCTGCTCTACGTTGACAAGTCGTTCGACGACGTCGCGGCGTGGATCGCCGAACGGATGAACGTCGAGACGACGATCGAAGGGGCCGGCGGGAAGACCACCGGCATGTTGACGCACTTCTTGATCGAACCGTTCGTGCCGCATGAAGCCGAGTACTACCTTGCGTTTACGACCGGTCATGCGGCAGACAAGATCCTCTTCTCGACGCAGGGCGGCGTCGACATCGAGTCCGTCTGGGACTCGGTTGTTACGATCGAGGTCCCGATTCTTACGGAACTCGACCGGGCCGACCTCGAGGCGAAGCTCCCCGCGCTGCCGAACAAGACGGAGGTTGCCGATTTCATCGAAGCTCTCTACCGGGTGTTCGTCGACGATCACTTCGCGACGCTCGAATTCAACCCGATCACACTCGTGAACGGAAAGGTCGTTGCACTCGACTGTGTGGCCAAGCTCGATGACACGGCCGCATTCCAGTGCGCCGAGGCGTGGGGGAAGATCGAGTTTCCCAAGGCGTTCGGCTCGACGGCCACGCCGGAGGAAGCGCACATCGCCGGGCTCGATGAGAAGACGGGCGCAAGCTTGAAGCTCACGGTCCTCAACCCGGAAGGCCGCGTTTGGCCGATGGTCGCCGGCGGCGGCGCGAGTGTCATCTATGCGGACACGGTTGTCGATCTCGGCTATGCCGAAGAGCTTGCCTGCTACGGCGAGTACTCGGGAAACCCGACCACCGAGCTGACGAACGAGTATGCCAAGACGCTGCTCGATCTGATGACGCGTACACCGGATCCCCAGGGACGCTCGAAGTTCTTGCTGATCGGCGGCGGGATCGCGAATTTCACCGACGTCGCCAAGACGTTCACCGGGATCATCCAGGCGCTCGAGGCCTACGCCGAGAAGCTCCAGCAGAACAAGGTCAAGATCTTCGTTCGCCGCGGTGGCCCAAACTACGTCGAAGGCCTGGAGAACATGCGTCAGGTCGGCGAACGGATCGGCGTTCCGGTTGAGGTCTTTGGACCGGAGACCCACATGACGCGCATCGTGTCGATGGCGCTCGAGGGGGGCAACTGACATGGCAACCTACGAACTCTTCTCCAGGGAGACCCGAGCGTTCGTGTATGGAGCCCAGACGAGGGCCGTGCAACGGATGCTCGATTTCGACTACCTCTGCCGCAAGGACGAACCGTCTGTCGTGGCGATGATCACGCCCGAGCGCGGTGGCTTCGAGAAGTTCTTCTGGGGCACGCGCGAGATTCGTATCCCGAGGCTTCGATCGATCGCCGACGCCGCGCGGCAGTTCCCGCAGGCCGACGTGATGGTCAACTTCGCGTCGCAGCGCTCGGCGTTCGATTCGACGATGGAAGCCCTCGGTACGGACACGATCCGGACGATTGCGGTCATCGCCGAGGGCGTGCCCGAGCGGCAGGCCCGCATTCTGTCGGCGACGGCGAAGCAACGATCGAAGTGGATCATCGGTCCGGCAACCGTCGGCGGCATCAAGGCCGGCGCGTTCAAGATCGGCAACACCGCCGGCACGATGGACAATATCAAGATGGCCAAGCTCTACCGGCCCGGGTCGGTCGGCTTCGTCAGCGTCTCCGGCGGGATGTCGAACGAGGCGTACAACATCATCGCACGGACGACCGACGGCGTGAACGAGGGAATCGCGATCGGCGGTGACGCCCATCCGGGCGCCAGTCTGCTCGATCACCTGCTTCGCTACGAGGAGAACCCGGACATCAAGATGCTTGTCTGCCTCGGCGAGGTCGGCGGCACGGCCGAGCACGAGATCGCCGCAGCCTTGAAGGACGGCCGGCTGACCAAGCCGCTCGTGATGTGGACGACGGGAACCTGTGCCAAGGTGCTGCCCGGTCAAGTCCAGTTCGGACACGCCGGAGCGAAGGCGGGCGGCGAGGCCGAGACGGCCGACGCCAAGAACCAGGCGCTGCGGGAGGCCGGCGTCATCGTGCCTGACTCATTCGATGACTACGCCGAGAAGATCCAGGAGACCTACGACAAGCTGGTTGCCGACGGCGCGATCACGCCAGCTGGAGACGCGGAGCCTCCGCATGTCCCGATGGACTACGCCCAGGCGAAAGCGGAGGGCCTCGTCCGCAAGCCGACGAGCTTCATCTCGACGATCTGCGACGAGTCGGGCGACGTCCATACCTACTGCGGCGTGCCGATCGACGAAGTCATCGAGCGGAAGCTCGGGATCGGCGGCGTGATCGGTCTTCTGTGGTTCAAGAAGGAGATCCCGCAGTACGCGCGCGACTTCCTCGAGATGGTCGTTCAGATCATCGCGGACCATGGGGCCGCCGTCTCCGGGGCGCACAACACGATCATCACTGCGCGGGCGGGCAAAGATCTGATCAGCTCGCTCGTCACCGGCATCCTGACGATCGGCCCGCGGTTCGGTGGGGCGGTCAACGGCGCGGCCGAGCACTTCCTCTACGGGCTGCGAAATGAGCTCGCCCCGCGGGAGTTCATTGCCGCGATGAAGGACAAGAACATCCGGATCCAGGGGATCGGCCACAAGCTGAAGACGCTGGAGAACCCGGACAAGCGCGTCGAGCTGATGAAGGGGTTCGCCAAGGCGAATTTCAGGGACACGCCGGTGTTGAACTACGCGCTCAGCGTCGAAGCCGTGACGACCCAGAAGAAGTCGAATCTGATTCTCAACGTCGACGGAACGATCGGCGTGTTGCTTGTGGACTTGCTCAAGGAGCTCCAGTTCTCCGATGCCGAGATCGACCAGATGATCGCGATGGGCATGTTCAACGCCCTGTTCGTCCTCGGCCGCTCGATCGGGTTCATGGGCCACTACTTCGACCAGAACCGACTGGCGCAAGGGCTCTACAGGCATCCGTTGGATGATATTCTGTACGACGTGCCAGACCGACCCGAAGTGGTCGGCTGACACGGCGCACGAGAATCGCACGAAGAACCATTGCGATTCTCCAAGCAACCCGGAGGGTTGCCGTATGATAGGGCCCGAACGACCAGAGGTCGTCGGGTAGCATCGTAGGAAGCGAAATGCCGCGGGGTTGAGACTCGTCTCAACCCCGCTCTCTTTCGTGCCGCTTGCGGCGCGCAGATGACCATACTCTATGACGTACCCGAAAGGCCCGAAGTCGTAGGATAGCCTTTCGGCACGCCATTGGTATGGAAGGGGCAGCGTATCGCTGCCCCTTCTTCATTGTCAAGATGTCATCGTACGAGAATCGCTGCGCGATTCCCGTCCCTGACGCTAGCGTCGGGCGGACGACCATCCTCGACGATGTACCCGAGCGATCGGAGGTCGTCGGATAGCATCGTACGAAGTGAAATGGTACGGGGTTGAGCGTGCTCCCAACCCCGTTTCCTTTGCGCCGCTTGCGGCACGCAGAGGACCACTCTGTACGACGTGCCTGATCGACCCGAAATGGTCGGCTGACTGTCGTGCGCAACCCGCGCTTGCGCGGTTTCGCGAAGAAGCCGTTCTCTGACGCGACGGGACTGGCGCGAAGCTGGAAGGCCGTTTTTAAGCGGCTTGCAGCAGTGCCCGAGATTCTCCCGCCGCGACTGTTCTTGTCTGAAGGCGAGACAGTCTTCCGATACAATCCAGCATCGATTCGGCGCGGCTCTCCCGTGGATGAAATCGCGCTCCACCGGGATTTCTCGGGCCGTGCAGTCTCCGTCGAAGCCGAGATACTTGGCATGCGATCAGTGTTTGCGGCTCTTCTGGTGGGGACTTGACTCTTTTGACAGTTTCCACTATGTTGTTGACGCTGTGATATATGTGAAGACGGCTTTGACTATGTCAAATCTCGCGCCCCACGATTCCACCTCTCCATTCATCCTTTCGAGCTGGTCCAGCCCGCCTGACACAGGCGGACATGGGCCGTCTCAAACTGCAGTGCGCGAACAACGACTGGCAAACGCCTTCGACCACGAAGGAGGTGGTTAGCGCATCAGAGAACGCTGTCACGCACGGTCCATACGGAAGTGACTCAAGGAGGTCTACATGCTTCGCAGGCTTGGAGTAGCAGGAGTTCTTGTGGCAGTCGGAATGGCTCTGATCGCCGGGGTTGGAGTCGTAGCGCAGGAAGAGGCGGAGCCGGTCGAGTTCGGCATCGTCTGTGAGCTGAGCGGACACGGCGCGAGCCACGGCGCGCACTGGAGAGATGGTATTCTGCTTGCCTTCCAGGAGATCAACAACGAGGGCGGCATCCTCGGTCGACCGATCGAGTATTTCCTTGTCGACACCGAAAGCCGACCGCCGATCTCGGTTGCGGCGATGCAGTACGCCGTGACGAAGGAGCCGTTTGCCGTGTTCGGAACGATCTACAGCTCTTCGACGATTGCCAACATGGCGACGCTCGAAGAGGCTGGGATCCCGCAGATGGTCGGATCCACCTCGACGTCGATCTATGAGCAGGGCAACGCCAACGTATTCGCGACGTCGCCGATCAACCGAAACGTCTTCCCGTGGCTCGTCCGCTGGATGGTCGATGACGTCGGCGTGACAAGCGTTGTGATGGTCTACACGAACGACGAGATGGGAGCGGACGGACGGGAAATCCTCGAAGCGGCTGCCGCTGATCTCGGTGTTGGGTTCGAGGGTATCGCGATCCAGACCGGCCAAGCGGACTTCGCCGGCGAGATCGCTCGTATCCAGGGCATGGGCGTGGACACGATCTTCCTCTACGGACACGAAGAGGAGAACGCGCGGTTCATGATCCAGCTCCGCACGCTGGGCATCGACCTCCAGGTCGTCGGCTACAGCCCGCTTCTCAGCGCGCTGGCACTCGACCTCGGTGGCGAGGCGATGGAGGGCGTGATGGGTGCGGCAACCTGGTCGGCCGAGTATGAGCCGATCAAGGACTTTGCTGCGACGTTCAAGCTTCTCTACGGTGAGGATCCGTCGCATGACGCGATGAAGGGCTACGTGGCCGTCTATACGATAAAGACGGCGATCGAGCAGGTCGGCGCGTTCGACGCGGATGCCGTTCGAGCCTGGCTGCATGCGAACACGATCACAACGGAGATGGAGCCGAAGGTCTTCCTCGATACCTCGTATCGCGAAGACGGAACCGTTGACCGAGATCTGTTCCTCGTCAAGATCGAAGGCGGGAAACAGGTGATCGTCAAGGTCATCTCGTCGCAGGAGTAGTGCGCGGGACCTAAGGGTCCCAGAACACCGGACTTGCGGGGACCGGGCATCTTGCGCGATCCCCGCAAGATCATCTGGAGCCGAACCGCGGCTGCGGACGAACGGGGGTACGAGTGGTTCTTACGGTGGAGCGATCGAGACTGGCGGGGGCGATCCGGATCCCCGCGTCGAAGTCGCATACGATTCGCGGCGTCATCCTCGGGCTGATGGCGGAGGGACCGTCGATCCTTTTCGACCCGCTGGATGCGGCGGACACCGAGTCGGTGGTCTCGTGCTCGGTGACACTCGGTGCGAAGATCGAGCGAAGCCTTCGAAGCTGGCGGGTCGAGGGAATTGGAGGGCGCCTGCCCGATGTGCCCGTATCGCTCGATGTCGGAAACTCAGGGACCACGCTGGGCAACCTGATCGGCCTTGCGGCAACGGGGACGGCTCCGATCACGTTCGATGGGGATGCGAGCATCCGCACGCGGCCGTTCGGACCGCTCCTTCGATCCCTCGAGCAGTTGGGCGCGGTCGTCGAATCGGAAGGCGAGCACGGCACGGCGCCGATCACACTCTGTGGGCCAATCCGCGGGGGAGAGGCCCTTGTCAACGGGACGACATCGATCTATCTGACGCCGCTTCTCGTGGCCTGTCCGCTGTCGGCGGGACCGACGATCCTCCGCGTCGAGGGTGAGATGCACGAGCAGGGCTATGTTCGCATGACACTCGATTGGCTCGCGAAGGCCGGCGTTGAGGTGAACGCCAACGAGACGCTGACACATTTCGAGATACCCGGAGGACAGAAGGTTCGGCCGCTTCATCGAGCGATTGCCGCCGACTTCTCATCCGCTGCGTTTCCCGCGTGTGCCGCGGTCCTTGCCGCAACATCGGACGTTGTGCTGGAGGGGCTCGACTTCGAGGACACGCAGGGGGACAAAGTGGTCTTCGACATCCTGCGCGATCTGGGGGCGACGATCGACATCGGGTCGGAGGTCACGATTCACCCCACCGAAGCTCTTCAGGGGCGGCGCATCGATCTGTCCGGCGCGCCGGATGCGCTTCCAATTCTCAGTGTGGTGGCCTGCGCCGCCGAAGGGGAGACAGTCCTCGAGAACGTCGCGATGGCCCGCATCAAGGAGACCGACCGGATCACCGTGATGCGCGAGGAGCTCTCCAAGATGGGAGCGACGATCGAAGAGCTGGAGGACGGACTTGTCATCCGATCGAGCGCGTTGCATGGCGCGGACGTCGACGGCCGCGACGACCACCGCGTGGTGATGGCCCTGGCTGTCGCGGGGATGATCGCCGAGGGGACGACGCGGATTCGCGGGGCCGAATCGGTCCGAATCACGTATCCGACGTTCGTCGAGTCCATGCGGGGGCTCGGAGCGCGCCTTGAGGCGCGCGAGGGCTAACAGGAGGGCACATGCTGGGAAACACGATAGGACGAGCCTTCCGCCTGACCACCGCCGGAGAGGCGTTCGGACCGGCGCTCGTCGGGATTGTCGAAGGTGTTCCAGCCGGGATTCCGTTGACCGAAGCGGACTTGCAGGTCGACCTCGATCGCCGGAAGCCCGGTCAGAGCGAGATTGCGACGCCGCGTATCGAATCGGACCGCGTCCGGATCCTGTCCGGCACGCTCGACGGGATCACGACGGGCGCGCCGATCGGCCTCGTGATCGACAACGAGTGGGCGACGCCGGAGCGGATTGCTGCCTACGCCGATGAGAAGGATGTGATCAAGTCGGGGCATGCGACCTACACCTACTTCGCCAAGTATGGACCCCATCGCGATTGGGTCGCCGACGGGCGGGCGAACGGCCGCGAGACCGCAATGCGCGTTGCCGCAGGGGCGATCGCGAAGAAGCTGCTCGCCGAGCGGGGCGTCGAGATCGTCGCGTACTCCAAGGCTTTGGGGGGCATCCATTGCCCGGACCTCTCGTATGACGAGATTCGTTCCGGTGCCGAGAGCCTGCCGATCCGCTGTCCGGATCCCGGCGCAGCGGAACAGATGCTCAACCGAGCGCTCGAGGCGAAGAAGACGGGAGAGAGCATCGGAGGCATCGTCGAGGCGATCGCCCACGGCGTTCCCGTCGGCTGGGGGGAGCCGGTATTCGACAAGCTCGACGGCAACTTGGCGCGAGCGATGATGAGCATCGGGAGCGCGAAGGGTGTCGAGATCGGCGCCGGCTTCGCGGTTGCGGAGATGGTCGGAAGCGTGAACAACGATGCGCCGGTGATCCGGGATGGCGCGATCCGATTCGAGACGAACCATGCGGGCGGGATCCTCGGCGGCATCTCGACCGGCGAGAACATCGTCCTCCGGGTGGCCGTCAAGCCGACGCCGACGATCGAGCGGGAACAGCAGACGGTCGATATGGTCGCGAAGAAGCCGGCCACCTTCCGGTGCAAGACGGCGACCGACCCGACGATCGTCCCGCGAATGATCCCGATCGTCGAAGCCATGATGGCGCTTGTGTTGATCGACCACGCAATGCTGGCGGAATCACAGGACCACAGAAAGGAATCGTAGATGGGTACGTACGACAAGCTGATCGTCAAACCGTTCGATTGGGAGGATCGCGATCTCGTCTTTCACAGCACGAACGGACTCGGGGATCTCGGACCGTTGATCGCCTTCCTCAATCGGGAGATGGTCGAAGGCGCCGACATCAACATCTTCGTGCACCACATCGAAGTCAAGGGCGACGAAGGTCCGGACTACGTCGAGGTTCACACGCACGATTGCTCGCAGGCCTACGTCTTCCCGGAGCCTGGACTCGAGTTCGAAGTGATCCTCGGCGAGGAGACGCACCAGGCGGCGAGCCCGGCGACCGTCTTCATTCCGCCGGGACTGAAGCACAACCTGAAGATCCTGCGGGGCAAGGGAATCGAGGTCTGCATTCTGCGGAAAGGCTACTACGGATAGGCCGGAAGGGAGCAAGATGGGAACCTACGACAAGTACATCGTCAAGCCGTTCGATTGGGCCGAGAGGCCGCTGATCCACCACGACCGAGACGTGATGAACGGGCTCGGGCCGCTGATGGCGTTCCTCAACACCGACATGGTCGGCGAAGCGGATCTCAACATCTTCATCCATCACATTGACGTGAAGAACCCGCCGGGTCCGGACTACGTCGAAGTTCACGCGCACGACGTCTCACAGGCCTACGTCTTCCCGCTCCCCGGGATCACGTTCGAGGTGACGCTGGGGGAGGAGAAGCACGTGGTCGAAAGCCCGGCGACGGTCTTCATCCCGCCGCGTCTCAAACACACCGTCAAGATCATCGAGGGATCGGGGATCGAGGTGTCGATCGTTCGTAACGAGAAGTACGAGCAGTCGCTGGCGGAGGAGGACGCGGGCGAATGAGGATCGTGGATCTGATGGGGCTTGCCGTGGGCGAGGCGCCCGTGCTCGTAGCGACGGCGCTTGCAGACACCGTGGATGGGATGCTCGAAGGAGCCTCTCACGCACGCGAGGCGGGGGCGGACGTCGTCGAACTCCGAATCGATCGGCTCTCCTCGGATGACCAGGTAGCCGAACTCGTTCGCCGGATCGGCGTTCCGCATATCGTTGCCTGCCGCACGCCCGACTTCGGCGGGTTCTTCTCCGAGCCCGAAGGCGCACGGATTGCGCGGCTCGAGGCGGCGTGCGAAGCCGGAGCAGCCGCTGTCGACATCGAATACCTCGCCGAGCCGGCGTATCGCGACCGGCTGATCGCCACAGCGCGCGATCGGAGAACTCCCTTGCTCATTGGCTACGAGAACATGCAGCAGACGCCGGCGAAGGAAGAACTCATCGGTGGGATCCGCGGCGTCGCGGAGCTCGGCCCAGATCTGATCAAGCTTGCTGTTCGCGCCGAGAGCCACGCCGATCTCTTGACCGTGCTCGATGTAGCGCGAGAGATGCGAGCGATGCTCGATGTTCCCTTCGCGGCAATTGCGCTGGGTCCGTACGGAGCGCCTTCGAGACCGCTTGGGTGCGTGCTCGGAGGCTCGTTCACGTACTGCGCGATGGAGGCGGGAGGCGCGGCGGGGCAGCTGACGGTAGCGGAGACGCGGGACGTCATAGAGACGGTGTCGGAACAGAGGTGGCTATGTTCATCCAGTTAGTTGTATCGGGCATCGCGATTGGCGCGGTCTACTCGCTGGTGGCGATTGGATTCACTCTACTCTGGCAGGCTTCGCGAACGGTGAACTTCGCGCAGGGAGACTTCCTCACGGTCTCCGCGGTGATGATGTACGTGCTGGTCTGCCTCGGTGTCCCGTTTATCTGGGCACTGATCGCCACGGTTGTCTGCTCGGCGATCGTGCTTGGATATGTCATCAAGAAGGGGGTCATCCAACCGCTGATCAACCAGTCGCATCGCACGATCATCGTCGCAACGATCGCGCTCAGCTTTCTGGCCAGCAACTCGATCGCCGTCTTCTGGTCCGCGCAATGCAAGGCCTTCCCGAGGATCTTTGGGATGCTTCCGTACAAAGTCGGGACGGTCGCGCTCTCGCGTCAACACGTCTGGACGATCGCGATCGCCATTGTGTTGATTGTGGCGCTGAACCTGTTCATTCAACGGACCAAGCCCGGAAAGGCGATGCAGGCGGTGGCCCAGAATCGGGCGGCGGCCCAGGTGCTCGGGATCAACATCTCCAATGTGACGACGATGGTCTTCGTGATCAATGGCGTCCTTGTGGCGTTCGCCGCGATGCTGATTGCACCGGTCTTCATGGTCCGGTTTGACATGGGCGCCGCACTCGGCCTCAAGGCCTTCTACTCGGCAACGATCGGCGGATTCAACCAAATCCGCGGCGCCCTTCTCGGCGGGTTTCTGGTCGGCTTGATCGAGACGTTCACGTCGGCCTACATCTCCAACGAGTATCGAGAGGTCATCGTCCTCGTTGTGCTGATCGGCGTGATCCTGATCCGCAAGGAAGGCCTACTCGGCACGGAGGAGCGATAGCCATGGCGAACTCAACAAGCAGGAAACCGACGCTGGGGCGTGTCGTTCGTTGGGCTCTCTTCCTCGCGGTGATCTGTTGCGTGCCGGTGGTCTTCGGCGGGAACAGCTACCACATGTACGTCGCGACGCTAATCGGGGTCTACATCATCAGCCTGATGGGGCTGAATCTGACGCTGGGCTATACGGGGCAGATTTCCCTGGGGCACGCGGCGTTCATGGGATTGGGGGCCTACGCGGTGGCCCTGATGACGCTGGCCGGGTACTCCTTCTGGTTGGCGCTGCTCGTCGGCACGGCGATCGCATTCGTCGCGGGGCTCCTCTTGGGGCTGCCTTCGCTTCGTGTGAAGCACCACTACCTGGCGCTCGTCACGCTCGGATTCGGCACGGTGATCTACCTTCTGCTGTCGAATGAACATGAGATCACGGGGGGGTTTTCGGGCCTTCCTGGGATTCCACGGCCCCACTTCTTCGGACTCGATCTCTCTTCGGATATCGCCTTCTACTTCGTGGTGGCCGGTTTCCTTGTCCTGCTCACCATCGTGGGGCTGTGGATTCTCAACTCGCGCTGGGGAAGGGCGTTCAAAGCGATTCGCGAGAACGACATGCGGGCGGAGATGGTCGGGGTGAGTCTGCTCGCCTACAAGCTCCTCGCGTTCGCGATCGGCGCCGCCTACGCCGGAGTCGCCGGCGGCCTGCTGGCACCGCTGATGAAGTTTGTCGATCCGACATCCTTTCCGGTTCACGAATCGTTCTGGTTCCTGATCATGTTGATCGTTGGAGGGTCCGGGCGGTTCGAAGGGGCGTTCATCGGCGCCATCGTCGTCATGCTCCTGCCTCAGTTCCTACGGAGTACGCAGCAGCTCTACTTCGTGATCTTCTCTGCGATCACGCTGCTGCTTCTGGTGTTCTGGCCGACCGGGCTGGCGGGGCTGTCCGACGTGTTCTTCCGGCGCGTGCTGAAGCGAGCACCGCCGAGGCTGACGAAGTGAGGACGACAATGACCAACATCTTGGAAGTCAAGGGACTACGGAAGAAGTTCTACCAGCTCGAGGCCGTCGCCGGCGTCGACTTCGAGGTCCGCGAAGGAGAGATCCTCGGCTTGATCGGGCCGAACGGCTCCGGCAAGACGACGCTGTTCGACTGCATCACGGGGGTTCAGCGGCCGACGTCCGGGGACGTGTACTTCATGGGGCGCCGGATCACGCGATTCAAGCCGCACTCCGCCTACAAGCTCGGAATCGGACGCACGTTCCAGTTGGTGCAGCTCTTCCCGGGGATGACCGTGCTCGACAACATGGTGATGGCGATCCAGGAGAGCGAAGGAACGCTCCTCTCGAGGTTGTTTCGGCTTGACGAATCCGCCGATATCGAGAAGGCGATCGCTCTGCTCGAGTTCCTCAACATCATCCATCTGAAGGACGAGTACGCGAAGAACCTCTCCTACGGTCAGCAGAAACTGCTCGACCTGGGCATGGTGCTGATGTCCGATCCGAAGCTGATCATGCTCGACGAACCGATGGCGGGCGTCAACGCGACGCTCGGCAAAGAGATCGGGGAGCGGTTGATCGAACTGAACGAGCGAGGCTGCAGCTTCCTGCTGATCGAACACAACATGCGGGTCGTGATGAACCTCTGCCAGCGGCTCGTCGTCCTCGATGAAGGGAAGAAGATCGCCGAGGGCGCGCCCGAGGAGATCCAGAACAACGAACAGGTCCTAGCGGCCTACTTTGGAGGGTGACGTGGCACTTCTCGAAGCGAAGGGAATCGTTGCCGGCTATACGAAGGAACTCGACATCCTGAAGGGAATCTCGCTCAAGGTCGAGCAGGATCAGGTGGTCTCGATCATCGGTCCGAACGGCTGCGGAAAGTCGACGACGTTTCGCACGCTGTTCGGCCTACTGCCTGCGCGGGAGGGGACGGTCGCTTTTGACGGGGAAGACGTCACCAACAACCCGCCGGCCGACCTGCTCAAGCGCGGCATCACGTTCGTCCCGCAGGGACGTCACGTCTTCCCGCTGATGACGGTTCGCGAGAACCTCGAACTGGGGGCCTACATTCGGCGCGACCGGCGGGAGCTTCAGAAGGATCTCGAGCGAGTGTACGAACTCTTCCCGCTGTTGCGGGAGCGCGCGAAGCAGAAGGGCGGCAGCCTCAGCGGCGGCGAGATGCAGACGCTGGAGATGGGGCGGGCGATGCTCCTGAACCCGCGGATGATGTTTCTCGACGAGCCATCGCTCGGGCTCTCCCCGCTGATGGCGAACCAGGTGTTCGACAAGGTGGAAGAGATCCGGGAGAGCGGCAGCACGATGCTGATCGTCGAGCAGAACGCCGACCGGAGCCTGAAGATGTCCGACTTCGCCTATGTGTTCGAGACCGGGAAGAACAAGTACGAGGGACGGGCGGAGGAGATCCGCAACAACGAGGAGGTGAAGCGCCTCTATCTCGGCGGATAGCCGCGCGTGTCGATGGCCTTCTCGCACCTCTTCAGAACCGGATCGCTCGGTGGCCTTGCGATGCGAAACCGCATCGTCATGCCTCCGATGGCGACCAACTTCGCATCTGCGACCGGCGAGCCGACGGACCGTCTCATCGCCTACTACCGGACGCGGGCTCGGGGAGGCGCAGGCCTGATCCTCGTCGAGAACGCGACGATCGAACATCGGCAAGGCGGAAACGGCGCGGTCCAACTGAGGATTGACGAGGATCGCTACATCCCCGGACTCCATCGATTGGCCGAAGAGATCCGACGGGGCGGAGCCGCTGCCGCTGTCCAGATCAACCATGCGGGAGCGGTTGCCCGTACCGCTCAGCGGCCCGTCTCGCCGTCGGCCATCGACTGGAATGGATCCGATGCCGATCTGCACATGCTCGATGGCGCTGAGATCGAAGCGCTTGTATCAGCGTTCGCCGGCGCGGCCTTGCGTGCGAAGCGCGCAGGGTTCGATGGTATCGAACTGCATGGCGCCCACGGGTACTTGATCGCGCAGTTCCTTTCGCCTCGCATGAACCGTCGCACCGACGCGTATGGCGGAACGGCCGAGAGACGGTGGCGGTTCGCACTCGATGTGGTTCGGGCAACGAGGGATGCCGTGGGGGAGAGCTATCCGGTGCTGTTCCGCGTCAGCGGCGACGAGTACCTTCCGGATGGACGGGCGATCGGAGAGACCTGCGACCTGGCGCAGGCCCTGGTGGAAGCGGGCGTGGATGCTCTGCATGTCACCGCTGCGACGCCCGTCAATCCGGAGCATCAGCTCGAACCGATGGCGGCTCCCGAGGCCTGGCGGATCGGTCTCGCCGAGGCGATCAAGCAAGCCGTCGAGGTCCCGGTGATCGGGGTCGGCGTGATTCGCTCCCCCGCAACGGCCGAGCGTGTGCTATCCGACGGACAGGCCGATTACGTGGCGATCGGCCGCGGGCTGATCGCCGATCCAGACTGGCCACGCAAGGCGATGGGGGAGGATCCGCGCCCGATCCGACGGTGCATCTCCTGCAACCGGTGCGTTCGCCATCGCGTGTTCGACGATCTGCCGATCCGCTGTTCGGTGAATCCCCGTGTCGGACGGGAGAGCGAGCCGGAGCGAGCCGGTACGAAGGGCAGAAAGGTGGTCGTTGTCGGGGCAGGGCCTGCGGGGCTGACCGCTGCGTCCGAGGGGGCCGCGCGCGGTCATCGGGTCACGCTGTTCGAGGCGGAGGCCGCGCTGGGAGGGCGGCTTCGAGCGGCGACGCTCCCACCGCACAAGGAGAAGGTCGGGTGGCTGATCGAGGACCTCTGCGCGGCACTTCCCGATGCGGTCGAGGTTCGGACGGGGGAACGTGTCGAGGCGAGCGATGTGCTGGCGCTTCGACCGGATGCCGCCGTTCTCGCGATCGGGGGAACCCCCACTGGCCTCCGCGTGCCGGGCGCGGACCTGCCGCACGTTGTGGTCGCGGATGATGTGCTCGCAGCGGGGATCGGCGAGGCGAAGTGGGTGGTGGTCATCGGGGGAGGCATGGTCGGGTGCGAGACGGCCGCGTTCTGCGCCAGCCGAGGGGCCGCCGTCACGATCTTGGAGGTATGCAGCGAGCTGGCCGCCGATTGCGAGCCGATCGCGCGGGCCGTGTTGATGCGGCAGCTGGAGGAGCAGGGCGTCTCGATCCGATGTGATGTTCGAGTCAAGGCGATCTCGGCAAACGAGGTCGCGATTTCTTCCGACGAGGGGCCGCAGAGCCTCCCGGCGGCCCTCGTCGTCTGTGCGGTCGGATACGAGCCAAACCGGACGCTGTCCGAGGCGCTTGCGGAAGCGCCCTTCCCGGTCTACGCGATCGGCGACGCGCGGGAACCGCGGAGCATCTGTGAAGCCGTCGACGAAGGATGGCGCGTTGCCGTGGCTGTTGGAGAGCTGGAGGGGTGATGAACGAACGAGTGATCCGTGTGAATGCACGAACCGGGACGATCGATGCGCAGCCGGTGCCGCCGGAGCACGCGGAGCACGGCGGACGGCAACTGATTGCGGAAACGCTGCGGGGTGAGGTCCCCGCGTTCTGCGAGCCGTTGGGCCGTCACAACCGGCTCATCTTCGCGCCCGGATGGCTTGGGGGCACGAGCGTTCCGACGTCGGGACGACTGTCGATCGGCGCGAAGAGCCCGCTGACCGGTGGGATCAAGGAGGCGAACGTCGGCGGGGAGGCCGGGCAGAAGCTGGCCCGTATCGGCGTCCGCGCACTCGTCGTGGAGGATGCCCCCGAGGACGAGACGGCTCGCATTCTCCGGCTCGGAGCGAACGAGGCCCGTTGGGCCGAAGGCCCCGATCTCACCGGATGCGGTGTCCGTGAGTCCTTCGAGAGACTGCGAGACACGTATGGCGAAGCCTGCGGATTGCTCGTGATCGGGCCCGCAGGGGAGATGCAGATGACCGCGGCCGGGATTGCCTCGACGGATCGCGAGGGCGTCCAGATTCGCTATGCCGCGCGGGGAGGGCTTGGCGCGGTGATGGGCGCGAAGGGGATCAAGGCCATTGTGATCGATGATCGCGATGGCGGGACCGTGCGGGGCGCGGAGCCCGACCGGTTCTCCGAGGCCTCGCGGCGATTCACGCAGGCGCTCCTTGCGGATCCGAAGCTGGAAGGCCGGCAGACGTTCGGGACCGCGGGCATCGTCGGCACGGCGAACGAGCTCGGTCTGCTTCCCACACGGAACTTCACCGCAGGTTCGTTCGACGGAATCGACGGCATCACCGGCGCGACGCTGGCTGAGACCATCGCCGCGCGGGGTGGCGCCGGGCGATCGGGGACGGCCTGCATGACCGGCTGCGTAATCAAATGCTCGAACGTCTTCCCGGATGCCGACGGCACCCGGAAGGTGGCGAGTCTCCAGTACGAGAACATCGCGCTGCTCGGGTCGAACTGCGGGATCGAAACGCTCGATGGGATTGCCGAACTGAATGCGTTCTGCAACGACCTCGGACTCGATGGAATCGAGATGGGGTGCGTCCTCGGCGTTGCGATGGATGCGGGATTGGCGAGCTTCGGCGATGTCGAGTCGGCCGCTGCGCTGCTGCGTGCGATCGGCGAGGGGTCGCCGCTCGGGCGAATCCTCGGGCAGGGCGCCGTCTTCGCCGGACGGGCGCTCGGCGCCCGGCGGGTGCCTGCGGTCCACGGGCAAGGAATCCCGGGATACGATCCGCGCGCCCTCAAGGGAAACGGCGTCACGTACGTGACGTCGCCGATGGGCGCGGACCACACCGCAGGGAACGCGTTCGGAACCCGCGCGACGATCGATCCGCTCTCCCCCGAGGGGCAGGTGGAGAACTCGCGTGCACTTCAGATCCGCTCGGTGCTCCTCGACTCGAGCGGCCTCTGCCTGTTCGCGCGCGGTCCGTTGATCGCCGAGCCGGGTCTGCTCGCGGAGCTCGTCAGCGCGCGGTTCGGACGGGAGATCTCGTTCGCCGACCTGGCGCGAGGCGCGGCCGAAACCCTGGTCTGCGAACGGGCTTTCAACCGAGCAGCCGGAACGTCGGACGAGGCATGCGATGTCCCCGAGTTCATGCGCACCGAGCCGCTGCCTCCGCACAACGCGGTCTATGACGTGGATCACGAAGAGATGATGAAAGCGTGGGAGATCGAACCGAACCTAAGCCAGTTCTAGCGGTGCCGAAGGTGGCGCCATGGAAGGAGAGCACATGAAGTACGTGATCGATGCGGCGACGGTCGAAGGGGTCAAGAAGATCCCGAGTCGGACGTCCAAGCTCCTGCTGTCGGAGATGAACGTCGGCATCCAAGGCTTCTCGATGGGGCAGAACGTGACCGATGTCGGAAGCCGGATCCCCGAGCACGCGCACGAGGACGCCGAAGAGGGGATGTTTCTCATCAGCGGCCAGGGGCGGCTCATCACCGACGAGGGGGAGCAGGATCTTGTGCCCGGCATGGCGATCTACATGCCGCCGGGTGTCAAGCACTCGATTGTCAACACAGGCGACGAGCCGATGAAGTTGGTCTGGGTCTACAGCCCACCCCTTCCCAATCACCGAAAGCAAGCAAGCGCATAGCGCAGGAGGAGAGTGTCCGGATGTTTGACGAAACGCGGCAAAGCCTACAGAAACTCGGTCTCCCGATGGGCGACCTCTATGATCTACCGACCTCCGGGGAGACGTTCCCCGATGGGGCGCACTATCGGATCGAGGTCCCGACGGTCAACTCGTTCGACGCATTGAAGGCGCTCATCGATCGTGCCGACGAACTCGGGATCACGATCAACCGCGTCGATGAGACGTATGGGATCTTCCGGCACACGCTCGGCGAACTGCGCGATTACACCGCGCTCGCGAAGGAGCGGGGCGTAGCCCTCAACCTGGCGGTCGGCCCGCGCGCTCCGTACGACACGGGCGCGACGGTACAGACGCCCCAGGGCGTGCGAATCGCTTATCGACTGCGCGGCATGGAACAGGTCGTCCGCGCGATCGAAGACGTAAAGCGTGCCGTCTCCGTCGGATGCCGGGGAATCCTCGTCTACGACGAGGGACTTCTCTGGGTCCTCTCCGAGATGCGCAAAGCGGGCGATCTCCCGAGCGATCTGCACTTCAAGGTATCGGCGCACTGCGGGCATGCGAACCCTGCGTCCTTCCAGGTGCTCGAGCGACTCGGAGCGAACACGATCAACCCGGTTCGCGACCTGCAGCTGCCGATGTTGGCCGCCCTCCGCCGCGCGGTGAAAGTGCCGCTCGATCTGCACACGGACAACCCGCCCGCATCCGGCGGCTTCATCCGAAGCTACGAGGCCCCGGTGATCGCGCGCGTCGCATCGCCGGTCTACCTGAAGACGGGAAACAGCGCCGTGTCGGGTCACGGGATCCGGACGACGGCCGCCGAGGGTCGAGCGATGGCCGAGCAGGCGAGCATCATCGTCGAAATGCTCGGGAAGTACTTCCCCGAGGCGAAGCAGAGCGCAGCCGGCGCGGACGGCGCGGCGGTGCCTGTCTAGGAAGAAGAGCATGAGGACTGTCGAACTTATCGAACCGAGACGCCTGCAGATGGGCGAGCGCGAGGTCCAGACTCCGGGGCCCGGCGAGGTCCGCATTGCCGTTTCGACAGTCGGGATCTGCGGGACGGACCTCGAGTTCTTCCGCGGGGCACGTTCCGTCGGCTATCCGTTCATCCTGGGGCACGAGTGTGCCGGGCGTGTCGATGCCATCGGTGATGGCGTCGACGGCTCGGCTCTCGGAACACCGGTCACCGTCCGCCCGAACTTCGGGTGTGGAACCTGCCGTTGGTGCGAAGCGGAGCGAGACAACATCTGTCCGAACGGGCGCGGACTCGGCGTCACGATCGATGGGTGCCTCGCGGAGTTTATCCTCGCGCCGGCACGCTATGTCTGGCCGATTCCCGAACGAATGGACCTGGAGACCGCGGCGCTGATCGAGCCGGCCGCGGTGGCGGTCCGAGCCGTGCGGCGGGCCGGCAAGGTCGCGGGCCGCCGAGTCCTTGTGCTCGGTGCGGGCTCGATCGGGTTGCTCACGGTTCGTGCGGCCGTCCTTGCGGGGGCGGACGTCGTGGTGGCCGACCTGCTTCCGGAGCGCCGCCGTTTGGGCATCGCGTGGGGCGCAGCCTCCGCGGTGGATCCGATGTCGGAGCTGCCGGCCGAGCAGCCGTTCGCGTGCGTTATCGAAACCGCCGGCGTGCCGGCGGCGGTGACACGTGCGATCGAGTGCGTCGAGCCCGGCGGACGAGTGGTGCTCACGGGGATCCCGATGGACCCGGCTGCGGTCGGGACGCGGTGGATCGTGTGGAGAGAACTCGAGGTCTTCGGATCGTTCATCTACGAGCGCGAGGACTTCGAGCGCGCCTGCCAACGGATCGAGCGCACCGACATTCGGGCACTCGATCTGGTGACACACCGGTTCCCGCTCGAACGGGCCCAGGAGGCGTTCGACGTCGCTGCGGCGCGAGAGGGAATGAAGGTGTTGATCACGTTTGACGAGGAGGATGACTGATGGGGGAATGGACGCTGCCGCCGGAAGGCGGACACATGGATCGTGCGTCCGGTGTGTACTTCCAGAACATGACCGGACGCGAAGTCAGGGAGCGGCTGGAGAAGGATGATGTCATCCTGATCCCGGTCGGGAGCACGGAGGCGCACGGAGACGGCGCGCCGTTCGGCGAGGATACGTTCCTTGTCACCCGGATGGCGGAACAGGTGGCTCTTCGCACCGGATGTACCGTGGCTCAGCCAATCTGGTACGGTTCGCATCCTTGGGCGCATCTGGGGATGCCGGGAACCGTCCTCGTTCCGGAGGACACGTTCACGTCAGTCCTGCGATGTGTGATTGCAGGTCTCTGGAATGCCGGGTTCCGCAAGCAGATCTTGCTCAACGGACACGGCCAGGAGTACGTGATCCCGAACGCGCTGCACCAGTTCATGAAGACGTATCAGGTACCGGCGGTACTGGCGTTTGTCAACTGGCCGACGGTGATTCCCGATCGACTGAAAGACAAGGCGCACGGCGGGCCGTTCGAGACGCCGTTCAAGCACGCCGACGAGGCGGAGACGTCGTATTCGATGGCTCTCTTCCCGGAGCTGATCCACCTCGAGGATGCGGTGGATACCACGCCGGGAGGCTTCCTTAAAGATGGGAAGGGCGTCCGGCACATCGACGGGGGTGGCGACATCTACCAGCGTCCGATTCCGGGACACGCACAGGTCGGGCTCGGCGGGCTGGAGGTTGCTGTCTATCCCGAAGGCGTCGTCGGTCACCCGACGCTGGCCGATCCGGAGAAGGCGTATGACGGGGTGCGTGACGTGCTCGACTACCTGGTCGAGTTGCACGACGACATCCTCGAAGCGTTCCCGCCCGGCGTGTTGCCGCCGGCGGACAAGGTGACGCAACGAGACCAAGCGGAATTGGACGCCGTGATTCGCGGCCCGCGAAACGGCGGAAGACACCTGTACACGATCGCCTACCCCCCGTAGGGACGGGCGTTGGAGAGGAGCAAGTCTGAGATGCGAGCGCTGGTGTTCGACGGGCCCGGGAAGCTTGAATTCAAGGAACTTCCTGTCCCCGAGATAGAGGCCGATGAGGTGTTGATCCGCACGAGCTATGCAGCCGTCTGCGGAACCGACGCGCACATGCTGGATGGGGCGTTCCCCGCCAAGACGGGGATCGTGATGGGGCACGAGGCCTCCGGAGTCGTGGAAGCGCTCGGAGATCGCGTCACCCATCTCGAGCCGGGGCAGCGGGTGGTCGTCTCACCGATCATCGTCTGCGGCCGGTGCAAGCCTTGCCGGTCGGGTCGCTACAACATCTGTCAGCATCGTCAGCATCTCGGGATCGAGGCCGATGGCGTCATCGCGGATTTCTTCAAGCTCCCCGGATACTCCGTCTACCCGGCCCCCGAAGGGCTCGATCCGAAGGAAGCGGCGCTCGTCGAGCCGGCGGCCGTCGGCTACCACGCGGTCTGCCGCGCGGCGCCGACGCCGTCGGAGACGGTCGTCATCATCGGCGACGGGCCGATCGGCTTGTTCATGCTCGAGAGCGTCGTCGCGTTCGGATCCCAGCGGATCATCCTCTCCGGGCATCGAAAGCGGCGCCTCGATTTGGGGCTCGAGCTGGGCGCCGACCGCATCGTCCGCCCGCCGGAAGAGGATCTGCGAGCGGTGGTGATGGAGGAGACCGACGGAGCCGGTGCGGACCTGATCATCGAAGCCGCCGGCCGGCCGGAGACGATCGGCGAGTCCGTGCATCTCGCGCGGTCCGCGGGGCGGCTGATGGTGGTCGGGATTCCTTCGGGAGAGATCCCGTTTGACTTCGTCGATCTCGTGCGACGCGAGATCGACCTCCTGACGTCGGACGCATCGCTCTACGCGACGGAACTGCCGCATGAGCTCGTTGCCAAGCGGATTCTCGACGCACGGCCGCTGATTACCCATACGTTCCCGTTCGAAGAGTCGATCGATGCGATCCGCGCCTCGAAGGGCAAGGACGCCATCAAAGTATTAATCGAGATCGACGGGAGCTGAAGCCGGTGAATCAGGCGCGGGCCGGCACGGCCCGCGTCACCACCACGTCGACGCCCGTCGAGTAGATGTCCCGCGCGACGATGTCGCCGATCTTGACGGGCGCGTCGAGCGCGACGGAACGGAGCACCTCCCGCGCGGGAACCACCAGTTCGCGCGGAATCGGTTCGGCAGTCTTGACGCTCGCCTGAGGCTGCTCCCCTCCCTGCACGAGGACCGATGTCGTCAGCGTGCGCTTCGGATCGAGGATCTCCTCGAGTGCGTACTGGAGGCCCTTCGGGCAGAGGTTCCCGTCCACGTCGATCGTCTCGGACGTTGGCGTGCCCGCGTAGCGTACGTCGAGTTCGCACCCGTTCGGACAGAGGATGCAGGTGATCTGCCGATGCGTCATGACAATCGGACCTCCAGGGTTGCCGCATCGAGTCCGCCGGGAATGTCCGCGCGGAGCTGAACCATTTCGGCCGGGTGGGCACGACGGAGCTTCGTCTCGGCGAGCACGCGGCCGTCGGCCAGCATCTGGGCCGTGCGATCCGTCCCCGGTTCGACCACCCGGAACGAGACGAGGACCTCCTCCGTTCCGCGGGCGACCGTCTGAGGAACGACGTAGCGGATCCCGGCTCCCGCATCGACCGGGACGGGCGCACTCTCCCGAGCGGCGCTGCGTCCCAACGCGTGTGCCGCCGCACTGCGTCCCGCCCGCTCCCCTTCCTCCGCGGCCCAATCGGCCAGGTCGTGGATGTGAAGGACGTTTCCGCAGGAGAAGACCCCGTCGACGCTCGTCATGTATCGATCGTCGATCCATGCTCCGCAGGTTGCGTCATCGAGTCGGACGCCGGCGCGTCGCGATAGCTCGTTCTCGGGAATCAGACCGACGGAAAGGAGCAGCGTATCGCACGCGATATCGAATTCGGT
>Ga0272441_10001884_pt1 | contig 43834 bp, 36 predicted proteins | sample SSMProp6N_FD_193582 | JGI IMG/M metagenome (GOLD analysis project Ga0272441, IMG submission 193582) | Marine sediment archaeal communities from Little Sippewissett salt marsh, Falmouth, MA, United States - SSM-Prop-6N | ecosystem: Environmental > Aquatic > Marine > Wetlands > Sediment ...
CTGTATCAAGCCTGCACGCCGTATCGAGAGTCTGCGCCGAACCCCGATTCGCCGCCGCAGGGACCGGCGCCCGGGAGGGAGGAAGACAGACCATGAACGAGCCTTTTCAGCCCGGTATCGTCCAGCTTATCGGCGCGCAACGGGCCTGGATCCTTGGCCGGAGATTGGGGTTGGTCAGCCACCAGGCGGCGGTCGATTGCCGCGGCCGCAGCTCCGCGGAACTGTTGCGTGAGGTGGAAGGCGCGGAACTGTGTCGGCTGTTCGGGCTCGAGCACGGGTTTTGGGGCTTGACCGCGGCGGGCGACGCGGTCGCCGAGACCCGGCATCCGTACTGGGACCTGCCGATCGTTTCGCTCTACGACACGGTCCGCAAGCCGACCGGCGAGATGCTGGCGGATCTTGATGCGCTTGTCTTCGATGTCCAGGATCTGGGTGTCCGCTGCTATACGTACGTATCGAGCCTGCGCTATGTGTTGGAGGCGGCGGCGGAACACGGGTGCCGTGTGATTGTGGCGGATCGCCCGATCCCGTTGCCCGCCGTGGTGGACGGCCCTTTGCAGAAGCCGGACTTCGCCAGTTTCGTGGGGTACGTGCCGGCCCCGCTGCACTACGGGATGACGCCGGGCGAAGCGGCGGGCTGGCTGCTGCAGGCACTGGGGCTGGATTGCGACTTGAAGGTCGTGCCGATGCGCGGCTACGACCGCGATGCGATTCGGACGGAGGCCTGGCCGCCGTTCCTGCCGCCGTCGCCGGGCATGCGATCGTGGGAATCGGCGGCCTGCTATGCGGCAACCGTGATGTTCGAGGCATTGCCGGCGATCGACCATGGGCGCGGCGGGCCGCTCGCGTTCCGAGTGGCCGGCGCGCCGGACCTGGACGCTGCCGCGCTTTGCGCAGGGCTTCGCGCGCGCGCGCTGCCCGGCGTCACGTTCAGCGAGCACCGATATCGCGCGCAGGCCGGCCGACACGCGGAACGCATTTGTGACGGGGTCCGGTTGACGGTTACCGAGCGCCGCGCGTTTCGCCCGGTCCGTACGGGCCTGCACATCCTGGCCGCGCTGGGCACACAGCTCGGCGTCGCGCAGCTCTGGCGAGAGCCGGAGGCGCGACCCGATTTCTTCGACAAGCTTCTGGGCACGGACACGGTGCGGGAAGCGCTGCTTGCCGGGCAAGATCCCGCAACGATCGCCAAGGGTTGGGCCGTGGATTTGGCCGCGTTCGAATCCGAACGCGAGCGGCATCTCGCATACGGCTCGGTTCGCACATGAGGGCGCGTCCATGAAGGTTACTCGTGCAATCGTGCTCGCTGCCGGGCTGGGCACGCGCATGGCGCCGCTGAATCTTTGCCGGCCGAAACCGATGATGCCGATGTGGGACGAACCGTTGCTCGGCCGGATACTGGACCTGCTCGAAAGCTGGGGCGTGCATGAGATCCTGGTGAATCTGCACCACCTGCCGGAGTTGATCGTTTCGTATCTGCGCGAGCGGGCGGCGCGCGGCGGGCCGCGCCTCTGCATGTCGTACGAGCACGAAATCGCGGGGACGGGCGGCGCCTTGCGCCGCGCCGCGTGGTTCGTGCCGGATTTGCCGTTCTGGGTCGTGAACTCGGATATCGTCGCGGACCTGGACCCGACCGTGCTGGTGCGTGAATATAAGCGGCACAAACCGCTGTCCGTTCTGTGGCTGCATCCGGCGCTCGGCCCGCGCACGGTCGAGATGTGCGACGGCATAATCCGCAACTTCGTCAGCGCGCGACCGGGCTCGAGCGGCACGTACACGTTTTGCGGCCTGCACTTGGTGGCGCCGGCGATCGCTCGTTATGTGCCGGAGCAGGCGGGGCCCTGCTCGATCATTGACGTGTACTGCAGGGCGATGCGCGGAGGCCGCACGATACGCGGTGTCTGCGTGAAGAACAGCTTTTGGGCGGATGCCGGCACGCCGGCACAGTATCTGGACGCGCATGCGCGCTGGCTCCATGCCGCGCGGCGCAAGCGAACCCAAGCAGGGCGACCGCCGGCACAGGCCGCTGATCACGCGCGCGGCGCGCATGTGCGCGGCTGGACGGCAGTCGAGACGCAGGCGGCGATCGCGCAAGGCGCGGTGCTGGAGCGCAGCGTCGTGTGGCGTGGCGCCAGGATCGGGCGGCGGGCCCGGCTCGTACACGCCGTGGTCGCGGACGGCGTGTGCGCAACAGGCGAACTGCGAGGCGTCGCGGTGCCCGCCGAGCTGGGCGGCGCGCCGTGCATCGCGCGCGCGCTGCGCCTGCTCGGTTGGGCCGGGACAGAAGTCGTCGTCGACCATCTGGCGGAGCGGGGCTCCGACCGTACGTTCACGCGGCTGTGCCGAGCCGCGGCGAGCGTCGTGTTGATCCGCTATACGGCGGCACGCAGGGAAAACCGGCGCTACGCCGGACACGCCCGATTCCTGCGCCGGATCGGGGTCCCCGTGCCGCGCGTGTTGCACGATGCGCCGCGGGCACGGTTCGTGGTGGTCGAAGATCTCGGCAACGAGCGGCTGCAGGACAGGATTCCGGGCATGCGACGCAAGGATCTGCTGCGTTTGTACGGCTCTGTCCTGCGCACCGTGGCCGTGCTGCACACGGACGGTACGCGCGCGGCCCGGCGCAGGCGGCTGGGTATGGAGCCGGCGTTCGGCCGCCGGCTCTATGGCTGGGAACAGGACCTGTTCCGCGAGCAGTTCCTGGAGCGGTGGCTTGGCCTGCGGTCGCGCGAGATCAGAGCGCTGCGCACAGAACTCGACGGGGTCGCGCGACCGCTCGAGAAGCTGCCGCACGTGCTGCTGCATCGCGATCTGCAGTCGAGCAATATCCTGCTTGTTGGCGGACGCCCGGTTTTCGTAGATTTCCAGGGCATGCGGCTCGGGCCTGCCGCCTACGACCTGGCCTCGCTGCTGTGCGATCCCTACGTGTCGCTGCCCGAATGCGTGCAGGAACGGCTCTTGACGGAGTACACGCGCTGCGTGGGCGGCGCGCGTGAGGTCGGGTACGAGGCGTTCTGGCGCGCTGCCGTGCAACGGCTTGTACAGGCGCTGGGCGCGTTTGCCCGGCTCGGACTGCGGCCCGGTACGGGTCGGTTCGCCTGCCATATCGGACCGGCACTTCGCATGCTGGCGCGGGCCTGCGAGCATGTGGGCGGCCTGCCCCGGCTGCAGCGGCTGAGCGAGACGGCCGAACACGCGCGGCCGGCCGCAGACTGTGCCTTTTTGGAATACGATCAGGAATGCGGCAACTGAATAGCAGCACGGCGCATGGTCTGGGGCGTTCGTCGGCAACTTCGTCGTCCCGCTTCGTCGCCTCCAGGCGGGCCTTTCGCCGCGCCCGTTCGACGAAGGGGGGACGACTAAGGGGGGACGACTAAGGCGGCCTGTGGCCGCAACCAAAGAAGTCAGAAGTCGGAAGTCGGAAGTCGGAAGTGAGAACAGAGCACAAAAAGGAGGCGTCCCACTTTGTCGGCGGAATTAATATACTCCCACGAGGGGAGTCACTCGCATGTGCGAGCGCAGAGCTCCGACCTGTCAAGGGGACGCCATCATGAGAGATCGATTCGTTCAGCAGCATACTGACAAGATCACCGGGGTGTTGTCGAGCTTCGACCGCGTGATTTTCAAAGGACACATCCGCCCGCTGTGTTGGAGCGGGGGCATGGAAGAGTTTCTGGCTGCAAAAGGAGTTCTGATCAAGGATTTCGGGCGGTTTGTCAGCGTGCACTCCGAGACGGTCAAGGAGCATGCACGGCGAACGGCGGATACTGCGGGCCGGCCCTACATCCCGCTGAAATACCATGTGAATAAGGAGGCGATGGCAGAGCGGATTGCTCAACGTGATCAGATCGACCGAGGGCTGGTCTGTGTGCTCACGGCTTTGGAGGGATGCCAGAGCTTCAAAATCATTGGCGGACGCAAGCGCCCAGAACTGATCAAGGCCCCACGAAAATGTCTGTGTATCTACTTCTACTTCATGGATCGGGATTTCGGGCTGATGCATGTACGGTTGCAGACGTGGTTTCCCTTCACCGTGCAGGTGTACCTGAACGCTCATGCGTGGTTGGCCCGACGAATGGATCGTAAGGGCATCCGTTATCGCCAACTCGACAACGCTTTCCAGTGGATTGAAGACTGCGGGGCCGCCCAAAGGCTGGCCGAGCAATTCGTTCGGATCGACTGGCCTATGCGGCTGAGTCGGTTGGCTGCCAAGGTCAACCCTCTGATGCGCACGTTGCTTGCGCGCATGGATTACTACTGGGTGACAGATCAAGCGGAATTCGCCACCGATGTGATGTTCCGCACGCCAAAGGATTTGAAGTGCCTGTATGAGAAATTGCTCGAGCACAGCACGCTGTGTTTGAGCGCCGAGGATGTGTTGGTCTTTCTCGGTCGCAAACTGCACGGGAACTTCAAAGGTCAAGTGCTCGGTGAGTTCAAGAAGCGTTGGCCCGGAGCACGGGCCAAACATCGCATGAACCGCAACTGGATCAAAATGTACAACAAGCACGGCGCGCTGGTGCGGATCGAAACGGTCATCAACGATCCCTACCAATTCCGCGTACGCCGAAGGAGTATACGAAAAGGTCAACCCACTATGGCTTGGCTGCCCATGGCCAAGCGGGTCAGCAACCTGTACAAGTACGCCGAGGTCTGCCTGACGGCAAATCGGCGCTACCTCAATGCTCTGTCGGTCGTCGCCGATCCCACCGAAGGCGAAGAACTGCTGTGCCGCTGTACCAAACGCATCCATGTTGCAGGCCGAAGCTATCGCGGGTTCAATCCCGCCGCCAAAGAAGATATTCGCCTCTTCGAGGCCATTCTGCGTGGTGAACATACGATCCATGGCTTCCGCAACCGTGACCTCAGAGCACTTCTGTTGCCGCAGCCCATCGACCTGCAAGTCCGTCGCAGGCAAAGCGCCGCGGTTTCCCGTATCCTCAAGCGCCTGCACGTGCGAGGCCTGATCGCAAAGGTTCCTCGCACCCGGCGTTGGCGTGCGACCCACAGGGGCACCGCATTCATGGCCATGGCCATCATGCATCATCGCAGATACTATCCCCAGGCCATCTTGGAGAAGATCGCATGAGTATGAGCCTTCCAAAAAGTGCACGCTTTTCGCACAGAAGTAACAAGAGAAGACACTAAGGGGGGACGACGAAGGGGGGACGACGAAGGGTGAGGGTACGGGACCATACGGTTGTTTCGGGTATCCTGGCGGGTTCGCTTTACGCGATGACGCGTTCAGTGGCCGGTGCGGCGGCTTGTCTTGCGGCCGGCGTGTTGGTGGACCTCGATCACGTTCTGGACTATTTGATCGACTTTGGTTGGCCCCTGCGATGCCGACATTTCTTCGAGGTCTTCGGCAGGCAACTGATGCCCAGAGTCTTTGTTCTCCTGCACGCTTGGGAATTGGTCCCGGTGCTGTTTCTGACCGTCTTGCTTGTTGACTGGCATCCTGTCGCGGTTGGGGCGTTTGTGGGGTTCCTGTCTCATATGATGATGGATCAACTCTTCAACGTTTCCCGGCCGGGCTCCTATTTTCTGACATTCAGGATTCGGCACCGTTTCTCTGCGTCCGCGTTCCTGGAAGGGCACCGGGATCGAAAACCCTGGGAGTGCGGCAGTTAGACTGCCGCCTTCAACCACGTCCGCCAGCGCAGATCCGGGTGGAATGCCGCCAGACAGGGCGAGAACGAGGGGTCTCGAGCGTATGTCGTAGGTCGCGCGGAGCTTGCGTGCACTGTCCGCCGGCGCATGCGCGTCCGAACCTGGTTGAAGGCGGCACTCGAAGTGCCGCACTCCGAAGGTTTCCTGCCGGACTCCGAAAGTTTTTCACAACTGCGCATCCCCCAACAGTGCGCGGCACAGCCGGTGCATTTCGTGGCAGTCGGGGAACGCACGCTCGAGCGCGCGGAAGGTCTTGGTGTGGTGCAGGACTCTGCCGGCGCGCTGTTCGGCCGGCACGACAGCGTGCAACATTTCGTGAAACACGATGTATTCGAGGAACCGGCGCGGCACGTTCGGGTTATCCAACGCGCGATGCACACGGATCGTGCGATTCACTTCGTCATACCAGCCGTAGCGGATCGAGCGGCGCCGGCGCCGGCGCTGGGGTGCGATCCGCTGCCAGCCGATCCGGCAAGAGACGCGTCCCTGAAAGAAACGTTTGTTGACGGCATCACGGATCTCGCGCAGATCGTATACGGCGCCCTTGGCCCGCAGCCGGCGCCGCGTGCCGGCCGCACGCGCGGGACGAATTGACCGCGCGTATTGCGCGACGTCGGCCCATGCGCTCTTGCGATGCGTGGCAAGGTAGCGGCGCAACGCCTGCAACACATTGCGCGGCGCGTCCAGATATGCCTCGTGCAACCGCACCCTGATCGGGCCGGCGCCCGAGAAGTCTACCGTGATCATGGTCACGCGATTGCGTGTCAGCGTGACCGCGACCGGCCGCTTCATTCGCGCGTTCAGCAACGCTTCGAGCTGCGCGCGCGTCAGGCCCGAATACGACTCGAACAGATCCTGCTGTTCCGGTGCGTTCATGACGGAACAACAGTTTAGCCGCGCGGCGCGCTCTGAAAAGGCTTGATTCTCGGGCGCGGTCCATTCACCATCGACCGATGCTCCTTCGCGGGACGGCTCGGGAGCGCAACAGCACCATTCACAATTCGCAAGAGGGGAACGGCAGTGCCGAGCGTTCTGGTACCATTAGCCGACGGCGTTGAGGAGATGGAATCGGTCATCATCATCGACGTGCTGCGCCGCGCAGGATGGGCGGTCACCGCCGTGGGTATGGAAGACGCTACGGTCGCCGGTTCGCGCGGCGTGAAGCTGGAGCCGGACGCCGTGTGGGCCCAGGTCAAGCCGGCCTCTTTCGACATCCTCATCCTGCCCGGCGGCGGGCCGGGCACCGAGCGGCTCTGCGCGCACAAGCCGTTGCTGGCGACGATCGTGGAATTCGCGCGTGCGCGGAAATGGCTGGGCGCGATCTGCGCCGGCCCGCTCGTGCTGCAGGCCGCGGGCGTGCTCAAGGGCCGCCGCGCGACATGCCATCCCGCGGTTGCCGATAAACTGACGGACCCGGAACGCTCGGGCGAGTTGGGGGTCGTGGATGATCGTATCGTCACGAGCCAGGGCCCGGGCACGGCTTTCGATTTCGCGCTGACGTTCGTGCGGTTGATCGACGGGGAACAGGCCGCGGACGAGATTGCGCACGCGATGGTTTGGCATCGATGAAGAACCGATCCCGAAAGGAGGACACGCTGTCATGATCCGGAAACTCACAATGGTTCTTGCGGTCGCGTGCGTGCTCGGCACGGCCGTGGTCGCGGCCTGGGGACCGCGTACCAAGACGATGAGCGTTCAGAACCAGAGGGCGGCGGTACGCGCGAAACCCTCGTCGCTCGGCAAAGTGGTGGCGAGCCTGACGCACGGCGACGCGGTCGAAGTGCTCGAGACGAAGGGCGCCTGGCTTCGAATCAGCAAGGGCGATGCCGTAACGGGTTGGATGCACAAGACGGCTCTGGTCAGGGGCCGGATCAGACTTGCCGCGGGCGCCGAAGACGCGCAGCTCGCCGCCTCCAGCGACGAGGTGGCGATGGCCGGCAAGGGATTCAACGAGCAGGTTGAGGCCGAGTTCAAGGCGAAGCACCAAGACATTGATTTCGCGTGGGTCGACAGAATGGAGAAGATCACGGTCTCCGACGCCGACATCCTGCGGTTCATGGAGCAGGGCGGTTTGTCGCTCGGGGAAGGGGGTGCGCAATGAGAGATGTCTTGTGCATGCTCACTCTGAGCTGCGTGCTGTGTGCGGCTGTGGTCTTGACCGGCTGCGAAACGCTGGGTTCGTTCGCAGAGGGGCTGGACATGCAGAAAGTCGACTCCCTGATCAAAGTAGGGAAGGCCGGTGTTCAGGCGGCCAAGAAGATCACGCCGGAGCAGGAATACTACATCGGCAGATCGGTCGGCGCGACGATTTTGAGCAACAACAAGCCGTTCGATCGCGAGGCCGCGACGCGCTACATGAACGTGCTCGGCCAAACGCTGGCCAAAGCATCGGACAAGCCGGAAACATTCGGCGGCTACCACTTCCTGATCCTGGACTCGGTTGACATCAACGCGTTCGCCGCGCCGGGCGGCTTGATTTTCATCACACGCGGCATGCTGCGGTGCTGCAAGAGCGAGTCGGCGGTTGCCGCGGTGCTGGCCCACGAGATTGGTCACGTGCAACACGCGCACGGGCTCGGCTCCATCAAGAAAGGGCGGATCACGCAAGCGGTCATGACGCTCGCCGCGGAGACGGCCAAGAACTATGGGTCCGAGGAACTCGCGCAGCTCACCGAAGCGTTCGAGGGTTCGATCAACGATATCATCAACACGGTGGTCAGCAGCGGGTACGCCCGGAAGTTCGAGACTCAGGCGGACCAGGCGGCGGTCACGATCATGAAACGCGTAGGCTACGACCCGCACGGGCTGATTGACATGCTCGGGCAGATGAAACAGCAGCTCAAGCCGGGCGGACACGATTTTGCCAAGACGCATCCGGACCCCCTGGACCGCATCAAGGATGTCAAGAAGATGATCGGCGATACGCCGCGCGCGCCGGAGCCGGGCCCGAGGCAGAAGCGATTCTCGCGGGCATTGGACGGGGTCTAGCGCCGGGGGACGGGGAGAGGTGGTAGGTGGGGACGAAGGGTGGGGGATGGGTTCGTCGGTAACTTCGTCGGAACCTTTGTCGGAACCTTTGTCGAATTCGGCGGCGGGAGGGGCCGGCCAAGGTCGGGATCGACGAAGCGGCCGTCAAAGTGACCGACGAAGTGGGGAACCGGATGGACAAAGGGTGTCAACCTGAGACAAGGACTTAATATCCAATATCCAACACGGAATATCCAATGTCCAAATGAGATGGCTTCACCTTGAAAATCGGATATTTCAGTTCTGCCGGAGGATCGGCGAACAGGGTGTAAAGAAGAAACCAGGCTGTGACACGACCACCTAACACCTGGCACCCGACACGTAGCACCTGACACGCCGGGCACGGACATGCTCAAGAAGATTCTGCAAGGCACGGCGGTCGGGCTGGTCGCGGGGCTGCTCGCGATGGGGTTGCAGTTCGCCGGCGTACTGGCCGAGTTGGAGTATGGCACCTGGGCATGGCGTGTGCGGACGCTCGCCCGGAAGAGTCCGGCGACCGATCGGATCAAGGTGATCGCGCTGGACCAGTACGCGCTGGATTGGGGGATGCATCCGGATCGTCAATGGTCCTGGCCGTGGCCGCGTGTGGTGCACAGCACGATCCTTTCCTTCTGCCGGCGAGCCCGGGTCAAGGCGATAGCGTTCGACCTGCTGTTCACGGAGTATTCCTCGGAGGGCGTGGAGGACGATCTGCTTCTCGGGCAGGAGGCGGTTGCGACCACGAACTTCGTGACGGCTGTGTTGTTGGGCACGGAAGGCGGAAGCTGGACGAACTGGCCGGCGAGCCCGGTGCGCCGGGACGTCGAAATCGAGCGGCTTCCGGAGTGGCAAGCCGGGGCGCTGACAGGCCCGCTTGACTACCCACGCGCCGGTTTCCCGGTCCCAGAGATTGCCACGAACGTTGCGTGGTTCGGGGGCGTGTCGGCCACACCGGACCTGGACGGCGTGATTCGGCGCGCGGCGCTGTTCAGCACGTTTGCCGGCCGGATCATGCCGTCGCTCGCGTTGGCGATGCGGCTCGCGGCGGAGCCCGGTATTCCCGTCGCGCTGGAGCGGGGCTTGCTGCGAGTCGGGGACGGCTGCATACCGATCGATGCGTCGGGCCGCGCCGTGTTGCGTTTCGTGGGGCCGAGCGGCACGCACGAACGGTTCAATGTTGCGGCCGTCGTGCAGTCTGAACTGCGCCTGCGGGAGGGCGAGAAACCCGTACTCGAGCCCTCGGCCTTCGACGACTGCTACGTTATTTTCGGCCTGACCGCGCCGGGCCTGATGGATCTGAAATCCACAGCGATCAGCGCAAGCTATCCCGGCGTAGAGATCCATGCGACGATGCTGGACAACATCCTGCAGCAGGAATTCCTGGACGACGTGCCTCGGGCAGCAGGCCCCGCGGCGGCGCTCGTGCTCGGGATACTGGCTGCCGTGCTCGGCCGTCTTACGCGCAACGCGAGGCAGACCGTCGCGTTGTTTGTCGTGTTCCTCGCGCTCCCGCTCGCGGCCGGCGTCCTCGGATATCAGGCCGGGTATTGGATTCCGGTCGCGACCCCGTGGGTTTCGGTCGCGCTCGCGCTGGTTGCGATTGTGATTGTGGACTATGCGCTGGAGGGCCATCAGAAGCGGTTCATCAAGAACGCGTTCAAGCGGTATCTCAGCCCGCACGTGATCGACCAGCTCGTGCTGCAGCCGGATCGACTCAAGCTTGGCGGCGAGAAACGGGAACTTTCGATATTCTTCTCGGATCTGCAGGGGTTCACCGGCATTTCGGAAGGGCTTGACCCCGAAACGCTCACGGCGCTGTTGAACGACTATCTGACGGCCATGACCGATATCATCCAGGAGGAATACGGCACGGTCGACAAGTACGAGGGTGATGCGATCATCGCGTTCTGGAACGCGCCGCTGAGCGTGCCGGACCATGCGGTGCGCGCGGTACGCGCCGCACTGCGCTGCCAGGCGAAGCTGGCCGAGCTGCGTCCGCAGTTCAGGGAGCGGACCGGCAAGGATCTGTACATGCGGATCGGATTGAACACCGGCGAGGTGGTGGTCGGGAACATGGGCTCGCACAAGCGGTTCGACTACACGATGCTCGGGGATGCCGCGAATCTCGCGGCCCGGCTCGAAGGGATCAATAAGCAGTTCGGGTCCTATACCATGATTTCGGAGACGACCCGTGCGCAGATCGGCGACGCGTTTGCGGTCCGCGAGCTCTCGCGCGTTGCCGTGGTCGGGCGCAAGGAGCCGGTACGCGTGTTCGAGCCGATGCAGGAGGACGAGCACCAGGCACGCAGCGCCGAACTCGAGCAGTTCGCGCAAGGGCTCGCCGCCTACTACGAGGGAAAGTTCGAGGCCGCACTCAAGAGGCTCGAGCCGCTTGCGGACGGGGACCCGCCCGCCGCCGCCTACTGCCGGCGCATCCGCATGTTGCAGGCGGAGCCGGTAGAGCCGTGGGACGGCGTCTGGGTCATGACTGAGAAGTAGCGATGGCGCCGGAACACGGGCGGCAACGCGGGCGCGCCGCCGCAGCTATGGAGCCGGTTTCTCAGTGTCGTGGCTCGGCTCGTTGAGCAGACACGCGAATCCGAGCCAGGCGATGCCGCCGGGCGAGGTGCCGACCGGAATCGCGCGCGGGGTCCGGAACAGGAACAGTGTCCAGGGGCCAACCGCGCTTTTTTCCGCGACGAGATCCCTTGCCGCCAGAGCCTGGCGGCACAGCCGCACGTCTTCGTGCCGGACCAGGACCCCTGTGCCTGCCGCAATCTGCACGGCGGTGTCGGGCCGACCGTTGTGCGGGTCGACCACGCCGGGATCGGCGGGGATCTGCATGTGCGGGAGACGCATCCGCAGCATGTTGCCAATCCACCGATCGCAGTAGAGCCTGTCGATCGGATGCCGGCCCAGGAACTCCGTGAGCTGTTCGAGTGAGTCACGCGCGGAGTCATGCGGACCGGCGGGCCCGAAGATCTGGAGTTCGGCCAGCGCCCAACGCACGTGTCGACCGGGGCCCAGCGGCGTGAATCGCAATGCGCAGACGCGCACGGGTGTGAAACGGGGCTCGAACCGCCGCCATGCCCCGTCGTGGTAGGGGCGGGGGCCGGACCAATAGAATGCAGTGGTCGCAGTGCGAGGCAGCAGTTCGCGCCAAGCCGAGTCGGACGTCAGGCGCGCCTCGATACGGCATGCGCGGGGATAGTCACGCGGGCTTGGCGCGAGCAGTCGCATGGCACAGACGGTTGTCGGTTCCGCAAAGCCGAGTTCAAGACTGTCGGCCTGGTTCGCATGCTTGATGCCCCTGCGGAAGCTGGCAACATTGGCGTCGGTCAAGAGCCGGCCCGGATGGTTTCCGGACGGGTCGCACACGGATGCCGCCCAATCGCTCGGCGGGATCTCGCGCAACGCGCCGGCCGGCGGCGTAAAACCGCAGTGCACGGTGTAGTAATAACCGCCCACTTGTTCGAGCCGCGAAGACCCGCCGCAGGCGCGCAGAAAGGCGGGCGGCTCCCCGGCGAAATTCAAAACACCGATGCGCGCCGCCTGCTCTGCGCGGGGAGCCGGCGGATTATGGCCCAGCACGGTGCGGACCGGACTCGAGCCGAGAACGGCATCAAGAGCGGGGCGGGGCGCATCAAGATAGAGCGTCTCGATCCGCTCCCGCTGCAACAGCCGGTCAAGCTCGTGCGCCTGTCGCTCTCGAATCTGGCCCGGCCCCCAAAACACGGGTTGGGGTGCGGGCCCAGTCCGGTGGCGCCGGAACAGTTGCACATGTTCGTTCGCGAATACACGTTCGTAGCGTTCGTGCAGCGCCAACTCGATGTGGGGCCGCATGCCCCTGCCACGCACGGCGATATAGTCGATCGGCCAAGGATAGTCCAGGAACTGAACCGCATCGTCATGGCGCCGATACAACGGCATGAACACGACCGGATCCATGGCCGGCTTGAATACGATCGGGAAGTAGCCGGTGTGTGCCTCGTAGTCGTCAAGCATGACCGCATTGCGCTCGATCGTGTAGTACGAGCCGATGTGCCGCAACGGGGATATGTGCGGGGCGAACATCGACAGGTTGCCTTCACGGCAGACCATTGGGAGCACCGTGCGGTCGGCCTCGATCACCGACAGGTCTCCCAGTTCCTCGCGAATCAATGCGTTGAGCGGGCCGTACGCCTTGATGTTGCCCACCGCATAGACCAGCGTGAAGCCGGCCGCCGCAACGGCAAGAAGACGGGCCGCCGGCCGCCGATAGTCCGTAGAGAGCCATGGCAAGATCAGCAGGAACGGCCAATGACTCAGACGCAAGGTTAGCCACCGACCAACGGAGGAGGGCTGGTCCGGCGCAAAGAAATATAGACCGAGAGCAGCTAGCGTTGCCACCAGGAACACGTCCGGCGGTTGGAACGCCCTCTCGGTGCCCCGGCGCACCCGTAGAAACCGTTGCAGGAACGTGGCGCACAGCAAGAAGACGAAGAGCCGGAACAGCCAGCGGCCAGCGGTCACGTGCCACTCCGAATAGCCGTGCAGTACGCCGAGCACCGATAAATACCGCCACAGCCGAAAGTATTCCCAGCGAACACTCTCCTGCTGCCCGTGCGGGGCGAGTAGCCAGTACCAGAGAAACAGGGCGGAGCAGGGCGCCAGCGCCAACGCGAAACCGAACAGCTGTGCCGCACGGCGCGGCAACCGCAGCAGTGCGATCAGGCCGAGCACGAGCAGCGCGATACACAACGAGACTGCATGACAGAAGTACAGAACCAGACACAGCACCGCCAGTATGACCGCATGCCGCGTACACGCCTGCGGCGCATGACGCCAGGCAAACCCCACGATGAAAAGTGCGAGCGGAATGCTCAGCATGTAATTGTAGAACCCCATATAGAATGCGTGGCTGCAGATGAACGGGAATCCGAGCAGCATGCAGTGCCGATCCGAGCTCGGTCGCACGGCATCGTGGAAATACAGAAGGCTGAATGCGAAGAACAGGATGTAACCGGAGACAAAGAGTTTTTCCACGAGCAGCGGCGGCAGGCAACACAAGGCGAGCGCCATGCCGACATGTCCCGCCCAATTGGGAAACGGGGTCGGATCGATCCGGAAGAACTTGTGGAACGGGGAATCTGCGCGGGTCAGCAACGCGTGGAGGATCCGGGCGTTCGCGAGATGCGCCGGTCCGTCCTGCGTAGGCAGGTAGCGATAGCGCCACACGGGCCAGAGCAGTGCAAGCACGAGCACGAGAGGCAGCAGGGGTATGCGTGGGCGCAGTTTCATTTTCTGAGCACGCGATGATAAGAATTCCCGTCGGTGTTGGGAAGCGCCAAACGAGCGGTCCGCGCACCGGGCACGCGCGCGCTGCAGCGGAGCGCGGCGACCCGGCGGTCAGGCGCCGACGGCGTTCGGATCGAAGGCAGGCATGAGTTCTGCGATTCGCGGCAGCCACCCCGCGCATTGATCCGGGCAGAAGGGTGGTGCTCCCAGTAGATAGTGGTTTCCGGCCGGCCTTCCCTCGATCTCCCAATCGATGAGGAACAGCCTCTGCCGACCCGGCTCGACCTCGATGATGCCGGCCTCGCTGTTTTCGTTTGGCGCGGTCTCGAACCCGCCCTCGAGCAACGTCTCGTCCGTTGTAGCATCGCGCACCCGAAACGTGCCCGCGGCCGGCGTGCGCGAATCGTTTCCGGCCACCACGCGCAGGACGCGGTCCTCGGGCTCTGAGCACATCAGGCAGACCGGCTGCTGCACGCGTCGAATATAGTGATAGGCGAGCTTCTTGCCCAAATAGTAGTCGACGACCGCATCGGAGAACTGGGGCCAGCCGTCGATCATGTTCCACCAGATGATCCCGGTCCGCCGCCATTTCCGGAGCCGCGTCATCTCAATGAAGAACTTGCAGGCCTCCGCCTGCAGGATCTGGGAGGCGCGCACATAGGGCTCGAGCTCGTCGGGGACCGTTCCGAAAAACGCCTGCATCAGGTCCGCCATCAGCTTGATGCGATACGCGTGTGGCCCGTGCTTGCCAAGAGGACTGGTCGCGTGCGTGATCCATTGCTCGTTCTCTTGCCAGGGCCAGAGATGCGCGTTATCGATGAAACGCCTGATCGAGCCGACGTTCGGCGCGCCGTGCCATCCGATCTCGCTGACGAAATGGGCGGTGTGCTCGGCGAAGGACGCGCCCTTGTGGTGCTTGCTTTTTCGCCAGAGATGGCGTTCCGGCATCAGGTCCGCGTTGTTGCCCCGCGCAACCACGGCATCCGCGTGATAGGGCGAGCTGGGCACGTACGGGCGCTCCGGATCGTAGAGCCGCACGGCGTCGGGCAGGACCTCGCGCGTGAGCCGGTTGTCGGCCGGCCGCGCGTAGGCGTCGTCGCACTCGTTGTCGCCGCACCAGAGCACGAGTGACGGGTGGTTCCGGAGTTTCTTCACGATCGCGACCGCCTCGCGCCGCATGGTGTCCAGGAATTCGGGCGCCTGCGGGTACCGCGCGCATGCCATAGCGAAATCCTGCCAGACCATGAGTCCGTGCCGGTCGCAGAGTTCGAAGAAAGCGTGGTCCTCGTACACGTTCCCGCCCCAGCACCGCACGATGTTGCAGCCGCTCTCCCGGAACAGGGCGAAGATCTGCTCGTAGCGCTCCGCGTCACGGCTGTGGAACGCGTCGCAGGGTACCCAGTTCGAGCCCTTGCAAAGGATCGGGGTGTCGTTGATTTTGACCAGGAACTCGCCGGGCTCCGCCGCCGTCGTGAGATCCGTACGGATCAGTTCCGCTTTGCGGAGGCCGATCGAATCCCGCCGCTCGGCGAGCAGCTCGTCGCCGAGCATGAGCCGGCTCGTCACCTGGTAGAGGTTCGGCTCGCCATAGCCGGTCGGCCACCAGAGTCGAGGCGCCGGCACGCTGACGCGTACACGGCCCGCGCTGAAGAAGACCTGTTTCTCGGCCTGGAACACGGATTCTCCGCAGCAACCTTGTATCCGGAGCACGGCTTCGCGCAGCAGTTCCGGCTGGGTATCCAGCTCGAACAGGACATCGAGCAGCGCTTCCTCGGGCGTCAGCCGTCGCAGCGCGAAGTACAGATCCTTGATCTCGTTCGGGTCGTGGACCAGCAAACTGACGGGCCGCCACAGCCCGGCCGAGACCGCGCGGCACATGATGTCCCAGCCGTACATGTGGGGCGCCTTCCGGATCCAGAGCGCGTCCCAGTTGCACGGCTGTGCATGAAGCGCCGGCGGATACTCCTTGTCCTTGGCCGCCAGAATGGGGGACGCGATGCGCACCGTCAGGACGTTGGGCGCATCGGTCCGCAGCCGGCCGGTCACATCGAAACGGTGCGGAACGAACATGTTCTCGGACCGTCCGATTTCTTCGTCGTTCAGCCAGTAGGTTGCAAGACAGTCGACGCCCTCGAACAGCAGTTCCGTTCGTCGGTCCCCGAGCTCCGGCGGCGCGTCGAACTGGCGCCGGTACCACCACTCGTGCAGCTCGTACTCGCGCACCTTCAGGATGTTGTCCGCGAAATACAGGTCTTTGGGCAGCGCGCCGGCGCGGACGAGGTCCAGTTCGACGTTGCCGGGGACCTGTGCGGGAATGGGCGAGAGCGTGGCCAGATCGGACGGTTTGACCGCCCGTGCGTCGCGCTGCGGGAAGCCGTACAGCTGCCAGTCGCCGTTCAGTGAGATCGTCTGCATATGCTCGCACGAGACGATAGGCACGGCCGGCACGTTTGTCCAGGGCGAAGCACATCCATAGCGCAGGCGTCCGTGTTTGTCCGTGTTTGTCCGTGTCAGTCCGTGTCAGGCGCGCATTGCACGGACGAGACGTTACTCGTCGAGGACAGCCCGATAGAATCGATGCGCGAAGTTCGCGGCATCCTCGTCGGACAGCGCGAGTTCGGCCTCGAGCACGGTCTGCGTGCAGAGCGCTACCCACTGTGCCAGGTTGGTGGTGCGATAGATGCCGCCGTCGCTGCTGTGCACGACGCAGGCGTAGAGGTGGGTCGGCTCGTTTGTATCCAGGCCGAGCGCGTAGACAGGCCGCCCGAAATCGTGGAGCGTCTGCCAGGACGCGCCGCTATCGGCCGAGTACAACACTTCGCCGGACCCGCTGTCGATGCGGCTGTCCTGCAGGTATGTGCTCTGGTACATGTCGTGCACCGACGAGACGGCGGCGTAGAGATGGTCGTTGGTCGGATGCAGCAGGCATTGATAGGTGGTGTTGTAGCCGTTGCCCGTGTAGTCGAACGCCCAGGTCAGCCCGGCATTGGTGGTTCGGATCCCGCCGATATCGGTGAACGATACGAACAGGTTGCTCGGCCCGGTCCAGGTCAGCCACCAACAGGACGTGTCCTCGAGTCCGACCCCATGATAGTAGGCGCGTTTCGGGGTCGAAACGTTGGTCGGATTCTGGTCGGTCGGGTGCACGTAGAGCTGGCGCCAGCTCAGCCCACCGTTCGTGGTGCCGTGCACGAAGCCGAGATCCCCGATCGCGAGGTGCTCGGGATCCGATGGACAAACGGCGAGTCCGAGCGCGTATTCGCCGTACCACCATGAGCTGTCCCCGCCGTCCCCGCTCCAGCCCGTATGGACATTCTCGTTACCGGCCGCGCGAAGGTTCTTCTGCCAGGAATCCCCGCCGTCGCTCGTCTTGAATACGACGGGATAGACCGGCCAGTCGAGGGCGCCGGCGAGGTAGGCGATATCGATGTTGTTCGTGCTCATCCCGATGAAGAACGGATGGTCCGGTCCAAGCCCGTTCGTTGCCGGCGTCCACTGCGCACTGATCCCGTAGTCCAGCCGGTAGACGCAACGATAGGCGCCATAGTCGGCGCCGGTCACGCCGGGATAGACGTCGCCTGCCCCAAGCGTGACGCAGAACAAGCGTGTCGTGTCGGCCTGCGCGGCACCGGCGAACGAGACCATGGCTTCGGTGCCCGGTATCCCGCCGATCCCGGACAAGGAGAACGAGCCGCCGCCGTTGGTCGAGACGAGGAGTCCGGCCCGCGTCCCCACGAAGATGCGAGGGCCGTCGAAGAACGCGCCGGCCACGTGACAGTCGCTTGCGGAGAATCCGGGCGAGAAACTCGCGCCCCCGTCCTGAGAGAAATAGACGGAGCCGTAGTCTGACACGAGCAGGCGGTTCGTCGCATGGCCGTCGGCAAACAGACTGTACGCGTCGCTGCCGGTCGGATCCGTGCCAAGCGGCCGCCACGCCAGACCGCCGTTCGTGCTGACCGCAGGTGTGACGGCGTCGTCGAACGCGACTGCCGTGTAGTCCAGCGCGTAGAGCATTTCGGGCAGCGCCGAGAACTGTACGCCACACGGAAGCGTGCCGCCCTGGATCTGGCGGAAATCGAGCGTTTCCCAGAACGTTCCGCCGTCTGTCGAGCGGAACATCGGGCCCATGTCGCTCGGCACGAAGAGGGTGTCCGGGTCATGCGGGCTGATCGCGGGCGTGAAGAAGCCGCCGCCGCCCCCGACCCCGCGGGAGATCCAGGTGCGCACCGACGGCTGTGCGGCCGCGCATGCCAGGCAGTGGCCCAACGCCAGCACAGCGGACAGCGCGGCGATACCTGCGGAAGATGCCCGGGTTTCTTTCATGCGCGAGTTCCCGCCTGAATTATGGGCGCGCCCGAGTGTGCAGGCAAGACGAAGATCTCGGAGTAGGCCCGGGATCAGGTCGCGATGCGGTCTTGCAGAGAGGCCGCAAAGCGACCGGCTGCATTTCCGGGACTGTGCATACAGCACCCGCGCGTTCAGCCCAGCACCGACAGCACAAGCCGGGACAGCAGGAACGTGCCCAGAAGCATGGCGAGCGCGAGCGGGACGAGCCGCCAGAGCGAGCGCATCAGGCCGGTCTTGAAGTGTTCGTTTGTGACCAGCAGACACACATGGATCGGCGAGAGCATTTGGCCCATATGCCCGGCGCCGTAGGCGAGCATGACGGTTGAGAGCCTGACCGCCATGGCGGGGTCCTCTCCGATCAGGCTCAAAACGATCGGGAACCCGCCGCCCACGAACCCGATCGCGATGCCGGTGCTGATTCCGCAGAGGAACGGCATCAACATGATCATGGCCACGAGCGGCACGCCGAGCGCGTCGATCTCCACGCGCATGCGTGCCACAAGCAGCTCGCCGCCGGGCAATTCGGCCTCAATGAACGCGCCATAGACCCGGAGCACGGCGACGAGCAGGGCCAGCCCGATCGGATGGGGCGAGAGCAAGATCTTGCGCCAAGCTGCTCTGTCGAGCGGGCGCAGCAACTGCAGCACGAACATGGCGACGAGCAATCCGAGCCCCATCGGCAGATACCGGCTGATCCGGGCACAGACCGGGCATGTCGTCATGACGAGCGCGTAGACCAGGACAACGACCCCGATTGGCGTGAGCAGCGGGAGGATCGGGCCGTGTGCCGGGGGCCGGGGCTCGAGACGATCGCGCGTCGGCACGCGCCGGAGCAGGAAGAGATAGCCGAGCCCGGCCGAAAGCAGACCGAGCGGGAACTGCAGCAGGATGAACCGCCAGATTTCGATCCCGCTGATTTCCATGGCGAGCAGGACGCCGGGAAACAGCGGCCACCAATACTCCCAGATATGCCGGAACCAGTAGTTGACCTTTGTCTTGAGCAGCGGGTCAATGGCATTATCCGTGTCACAATCGTCCACGAGCGGCGCGGAAAAGGCTGCGCCGCCCGGCATCGGCAGCATCCCGATCACGGCCGGCAGGATCGCAAGTGCGGCGCGTTGCGGGACGCGCGCGCGGACCGCCCGCACCAGATCCTTCATCATGCCCGTAGCCGACATCTGGGAACTGAGCCAGACGACCTCCAACACGACGAACATGAGGAACAGGTTCGACAGGCCGGCGAACCGATCCCATGCGATGCGCCCGATCGATGCGACCGGATGCCCGCACCAGACGGCGAGCAGAAGCGTGGCGAGCGCGACGGCGAGCATCAACTTGCGGCACAGCCGGTTCAAGAGCAGGATCAGGCCCAGCGAGGCGAGGACCTTGAGCGTGACCGGTGTTTGCAGCAGTGCTTCCATGGCCGTTGGGAAGAGTGGGGGCAGTCTTTAGTTTCCAGTTTCCAGTTTCCAGTTTTCAGTTGGGAGTCGAGCCTGTCGCACTGTTCCCTCCAAACGACATGCGTCCGCCAAAGGCTCCGACCTGAAACCTGGAACCTGGAAACTCACCCAGGCACCGACGCCCGGTAGAGCGTTGCGTTCCCCTCGATCCGGTAGGCGCCGGCCGCCGCGGGCACGAGCAGGGAACTGCCTTTGGCGATTTCCAGCGCAGCGTCGGACGTCTGCGCCTTGATCTGCGCGTGGCCCTCGGTGCAAATCAGGATCTCGACATCGTGCGGCTCGCGCGCGGCGTAGGAAGTGTGTTGGGTCGGTTGCAGCACGGAGAGCTGGAATTCTTCCGCAAGCGCGGGGTATCGTCGTTCGGCGGGCCCGCTTTCTTCCGGCATGAGCAGTTCGATGGGGCCGGTCGAGAACGTGAGGGTTCTGAGCAGCTCAGGCACATCCATATGCTTTGGGGTCAACCCGCCGCGCAACACGTTGTCGGAGTTCGCCATCAGCTCGATTCCGACGCCATCCAGGTAGGCGTGCAGCTCGCCGGCCGGCAGGAACATGGCCTGGCCGGGCTGCAGGCAGATCAGGTTCAGCAGGACCGGCGCCAACACGCCGATGTCGCCGGGATATTCCGCGTTGAGCTTGACCACCCAATCGAACGCGGGATCCTTGTCCCAGAGCTTCTCCGCGGCCGCCACCGCCTGTTGCACGGCGGCGGCCTGCCGCGCTTTGTCCATCTGCATGACGGTCGCGAAGAATGTCTTGAGCCCCGTCCTGTCCGGCGCGCCGTGCAGCGCGGCCAGTTCCTTCTCGAGCGCCGTCAGCCCAAGAGCCTCGGCCAGTCCGAGCAGATCCGGGATCGCGCGGAACCCGCGCACGGCCCAGAAGGGGACGAGCGCGCAGATGGTTTCAGGCTTGTGATTGTCGTCGCGATAGTTCCGTTCGAACGCGTCCAATGCGAGCCCGTCCGCGTTCTCGCGGGCGAAGCCCTGCTCGGCCTGCGCCTTGTCCGGATGTGCCTGGATACTCAGAGGTTTGGCCGCGGCCAAAACCTTGAACAGGAACGGCAGCCTGCCGTCGTACTGTTCGGCCACATGTTTGCCGAGGACGCCGACGGGGTCCTGTTCGATGCATTCGGACAGGGGCACGGCTTGGCCCTCGCAGAGTGCTCTGGACGCGCCCTTCGGATGCGTGCCCATCCACAATTCGGCCTGCGGCTCGCCGTCGGGGTTCGGTTTGCCGAGCAGTTCCGGGATCGCAGTAGGCGACCCCCATGCATAGGGCTGCACGGGATTGTCGAGCCGCACGATCCTGTTCATTTCTCCAGTCCTTCCATAGCCGGGAGCACCTGATCGCGCAGGATGGCCAGCGCCTTCCCGTTGTTGGCGATCGCGATCTGCTCGGTGTCGGACTCGGTGTAGCACCGGAACTCCGGCGCGTTGCCGGACGGCCGAAAATGAACGATGTTGCCATCCTCGAACGTGATGCGTGCGCCATCCGTGAAATCGAAACCGGCGATCGCGCCGAACGTTTCGGCCAGGAATGGAGCCGCGAAGCTGCGCTTTTCGGCCTTGAACCGCTCGATCACGCGTTTGCCGAGCGCGTTCGGGAACTCGCGCAACAGGCCGCTGAACGTGTAGCGGGGCGGAAGTTCGGCCACGGTCGCGGACAGCGGCTTTGCGGCCTTGACCGCGCCGTGCAGCGCGGCCAGCAGCGGGAGCAGTGCATCGCGCGTGGGCAGCGCCTTGAGGACCGTGCCGGTATCCGGATTCGTTACGTCGCTCGCGGTCAGGAATCCGCCGTTCGCCTCATAGCCGACGACCACCTTCGCCCCGCTTGCCTGCGCAGCCTGCATCGAGGCAATCACGTAGGGCGAGCCGATCCGCGTACGCGATACGTTCGCGAACCGCTCGCATTTCTCCGCCGCCGTGTTGCAGCTCACGGGAATGGACATCGAGTCCGCGTTGAGATAGGAGGCCACGAGGATGCCCAGCAGGTCGCCGCGAATCACCGCGCCGCAATCGTCGACGAGCAGGGGCCGGTCGCCGTCCCCGTCCGTGGTGGCCAGCGCATCCGCGCCGTGTTCCTTGACCCATGCGGCGAGCCGGTCCGGTTCGGCCACCGCCTCGGTGTCGACCGGCACAAACGTGTCGGACCGGCCGACCGGGACGACCTCGGCTCCGAGCCGTGCGAGCAGTTCGGTGAGGAGGTCGCGGGAAACGGAGGAATGTTCGTAGCACACGATCTTGCGGCCTGCCAGGCAGTTCTCGGGAAAGAACGCGATGTAGCGTTTGATATATTCGTTGAGCGCGTCGGGATTCGGCGCGTCCAGTTCGGGCACGAAATCCGGGTTCAGCATGCACTGCGCATCGAAAGGCGCGTTCGCGTCGCGCGGCAACGCCGCGTCCTGTTCGCGCAATTCCGCGCACAGCGCGGAGATATGCCCTTCGTCTTCCTTCAAGACCTCGCCCCAGGGCATGTTGAACTTGATCCCGTTCCGGTCGTCCGGGATATGGCTGCCGGTCACCATGACGCTGGCCATCTCGTTCTGCATCGCGTGATAGGTCACGGCGGGCGTCGAGATGAACCCGCAATGGTCCAAGAGCATGCCTTCCTCGGCCACCGCGTAGGCGACCGCCTTCATGATGCGCGGCGTGCTGCTGCGCAGATCGCCGGCCAACGCAACACGTTTCGGCTGCGTCTTCGCCTTCAGATACCGGAGAAATGCCCGCGCATACAGATAACACTCGCGGTCCGTCATTTCCGTGACAAGCCCGCGCACGCCGCTGGTCCCGAATTTCAGTGCCATGAGCCCTCCTGTGAAAAGGTCGGTGGCTTGCCCTCCGTAGCCCGAAGTGCCAAGGAGGGTCGATGCTTCTGCGACGCGCCGGGGCCGCGTCGTCAGTTCACGTCCAGCTCGTTCTCCAACTGCTGCCTCGAGAGCGTGCGTTGGCCGCCGCCCTGCATGTCCTTGAGAATGAACAGGTCCTTCTCGATTTCGTCGGGCCCGCGGATCACGACGCGCGTCGCGCCGGATTTGTTGGCGGCGCGCATCTGCGCTTTCATGCCGCGTCCGCCGAACAGCATCCCGCAGCGCAGGCCGTTGGCCCGGACCTGCTCGAGCAACGCGAAGTTTTGACGGATCGCCTCCTTGCCGAGCGACACGAGCCAGAGCTCGGGCGCCTGCGCGCAGGACTCGGCTTGCGCAGCCTTGGTTTGGAGCGCGGCGACCACGCGCTCCACGCCGATCGCGAACCCGACCCCTTCGATCTGTTTCTGGCCGAACCGCAGCGTATAGCGTCCGCCTCCGGACAACGCGTCCTGTGCTCCGAGTGCACCGTGCGTGATTTCCCAGACGGTGTGCACGTAGTAGTCGAACCCGCGGACAAGTTTCGGCGTCACGTTGACCGGCAACCCGATCTGCTCGAGCGCGGCGCGGACCTGCGCGAAATGCGCGCGCGACGGCTCGCACATGAACTCGGTGAGCGGCGGCAGTTCCGCCACGATCTCGCGGCATCGCTCCTGTTTGCAGTCGAGCACGCGATAGATGTTCATGTCGAGCCGGCGCGTGCAGTCCTCGCAGAGCTGCGCTTGTCGCGGGCCCAGCCTTTCGCGCAGGACCTGGCTCACCGCACGCTGGTCCTCGGGCAGCCCGCGCGTGTTGACCTGCAGCGCACAATCGGAAAGTCCCCACTCGGCGAGCAGCCGCATTTGCAGGGCAATGCACTCTGCGTCCGCGTACGGGTCCGGCGGCCCGATGGCCTCAACGCCGATCTGATGAAACTGCCGTTTTCGGCCGGCCTGCGGTTTTTCGGCACGGAACATGGGCCCGATATAGTACAACCGCGCATCCTGCGCCTCGGGCCCGCGGCCTGCCACATACCGAACGACTCCGGCCGTGCCTTCTGGCCGCAGCGTGACGCGGCGGTCGCCGCGGTCGGTGAAGCTGTACATTTCTTTGGTGACGACGTCGGTCGTTTCCCCGAGCGAGCGTTCGAACAAGTCGGCCCGTTCGAGGATGGGCGCGCGGATTTCGTCGAACCCGTAGCGCGCAAACACCTCGCGCGCCTTCCCTTCGATCCTGCGCCAAACGCCGAGCTCGGGATCCGTCAGGTCTGACATTCCTTGGAGCGGTTGGAACGCGTTCTGTGCCATGGTCTGCGGGCTACTCCTGTTCGAGCTCGCGCAGGACCGAGTCGAGGTTCTCGGCCGTAACGAGCATGCTGGTCGCGGCGAAGATCTCGGAGGCCGTCTTGTTTGCGGCCTGTGTCAGCACGCCTTGCTCCATGCCCTTTTTCGGCATGACCACTGCCTTGAGCGTACCGTTGCGCATCCATGCGGACCACGACGCGAGCCGGTCGGAGGCGAACAGGAACAACGGCGGCAGGCCGGCCTTCGCCCTGGACGGGCGGCCGGTCCGCACGTTGAACGGCATGCCGGTAAAGGAAACGACGGCGCGCGCTTCGGGATGTTTTGCGAGGCTGTCGAAGAAGAGGTTTTCGGGCATCGCGCTTTCGGTCGGGACCAGAGAGAGTTCGGCCGGATACTCACGGAGTGCCGGTTCGATCGCGGCGATCGTGATCTTCGTCTCGCCGAACCCGGCCTTGAGCCCCTCGATCTGAGCTTGTGACACGGGCGACGGCTCCTTACGGAAATTGTACTGCAGTACCACGATCGGGCCGCCGCCGGGCAGTTCGCGCGCGACGGTTTTGCCGAGCTCAGCGGCCGTGGCCGCGTAGTAGTTGCCCTGCAGCGTCTGCGCTCGCTTGCGGGGCCGGAAACAGGCTCGCAGTGTTCCCGACAGCACGGTCAGCACGAGCAGGACAATAACGAGCGCTCGGACACCCGCCGGGTTCGTTCGTGCGCGAAAGAAACACAGAACGAGGCCGGCGACGCTCAGAACGAGAATGATTGTGGAGAAAACAGCCATCGGACAGCCCTTTCCGTTGCGCGCTCAGTGACGTATTCCGCTGCGTTGCGCAGGCCGGTATTTCATATGAAATGCCGCGTGCTTGCAAGCTATTTCCGGAAACCGAAATGGGGCTGGACTGCGCGGCGTTTTGCTGTATGATTCATCAGCCTGTTGCCAGGCAGACAGAGGCGCGGCGAGGCAAAGCGATGGAAACGCGGCGTGCGCACGGCCCGGGCCGCGGGGGAATGGCGATGGCAGAGCAGACAGTGGCGATCAAGGCACCGGCAAAGATCAACCTGTTTCTCGAGGTGCTGGGCGAGCGGGCAGACGGCTATCACGACATCCGAAGCCTGTTGGTCCCGCTCGCGTTGCACGACGTGTTGGAGCTGGCCCTCACCGACGGCGAGATCGAGACGACGATCGAGGGGACGGTGCGCGTGGATCCGGCCGAAGACCTTGCGGCGCGTGCGGCGCGGCTTCTGAAACGGGCGACCGGGTTTGCGGGCGGCCTGCGAATCAGGCTTCGCAAAACGATTCCCGTCGGTGGCGGGCTGGGCGGCGGCAGCTCGGACGCGGCGGCGGTGCTGCGTGCCGCGAATCGGTTGTGGCGGACGGGTCTGTCGACGGCCGAGTTGCTCGCGTTGGGCGCGCAGCTCGGCGCGGACGTGCCGGGCCTGGTCCAGGGCGGCGCGGTCTGCGTCGAGGGCCGAGGGGAGCGGGTCCGGCCGGCGCCGGTCCAACCGTCGACGACTTCCAGGGCCTGGTGGATCGTACTGGTGAATCCGGGTTTCGTCGTATCGACAAAGGACATCTATTCGCGGTACAAACCGCACTTGACTTCGGACCCGGAGGCTTTTAAGATCGCGCTTTACGCTTGGGAGAGCGGCTCGCTGGATTTGGCGGCCAAGAGCCTCTTCAACGCCCTGCAGGAAACGGTCTTCACGAAGTACCCCCTGATCGAGCTCATCGCCGGTGAACTGGCCGGCGCCGGGGCACAGGGGGTGTTGTTGAGCGGGACGGGCGCGACGTTGTTCGCGCTGGCCGCGGATCGTGCGCACGCATTGCAGGTGCAACGACAGGTGCGGGAACGGATGTCGTACCCGCTCTGGACACGGGTCACGTCCGTGTCCCGGCGGCCGTCGGGAGAGGAAGCGTGTGCGGCGGGTTGAATCCGGGGCAAGGCGCGGGAGCGGCCCCGCTCTTTTTGGCTGTGGGACGCCTGCCCGATGGTGTAATGGTAGCACACGGCCCTTTGGAGGCCAGAGTCTAGGTTCGAATCCTAGTCGGGCAGCCAGTCGGAGAGAGGCATGGAAGCGAAGCAAATGCGACTGTTCAGCGGGACGTCGAACCCCTCGTTGGCCGAGGGGATGGCGAAGCATCTGCGTCGGTCTCTGGGCAAGATCGAAATCACGCGTTTTCCGGACGGCGAGATTTTCGTGAAGATCGGCGAGCATGTGCGGGGCAAAGACATCTTTATTTGCCAGTCGGTCTGCCACAACCCGAACGAGTATCTGATGGAGTTGCTGATCATGATCGATGCGGCGCGGCGCGCCTCTGCCGAGCGCATCACGGCGGTGATGCCGTTTTTCGGCTATGCGCGCCAGGACCGCAAGGACCAACCGAGCGTTCCGATCACGGCGAAACTCGTGGCGAACCTGTTGGTCGCGGCGGGCGCGGACCGGGTACTGTCGATGGACTTTCATGCGCAACAGATCCAGGGCTTTTTCGACATCCCGGTCGATCATCTGTACGCGGCGCCGGTGATCGTGAAGTACCTCAAGAAGAAACGCTTGAAGAAACTGATCGTGGTCTCCCCGGATCCGGGCGGCCTGAAAATGGCGGTCGCCTACGCAAAGATGTTGGGCGCGGGCCTGGCGATTGTCGCGAAGCAGCGCCGGGGTCCGACGCAAGTCGAAGCGATTCATCTGGTCGGCGACGTGGCCGGTTCGGACGCGGTGATGGTCGACGATCTGACCACCACGGCGGGCACGCTCTGTGAGGCGGCGCGCCTGCTGAAGGAGCACGGCGCGCGCAACATCTATGCCGCGGTCTCGCACGCGGCGATTGTGCCGATGGGCATCGAGCGTTTGCGCAAGTCGCCGATCAAGGAACTGGTTGTCACCGACAGTGTGCCGCTGCGGATGACGAGCGACTTTCCCATTGTTGTTTTGAGCGTCGCCGACTTGCTTGGCGAGGCAATCGCAAGAATCCACAACAACCGGTCCGTGACGTCCTTGTTCAGGGCCTAGCGCTGCGCGGGGCGCTTGTTTTTGTGAAGGAGACAGACTGATGGCAGAGCAGATGAAACTGGAGGCAAAGGCTCGCGCGGCCGTGGGCTCGCGCGCGGTACGCCGTTTGCGGCGCGAGGGGTGGCTGCCGGGCGTGGTGATCGGCGAGGAAGCGGGCGGTCGGCCGATCCAATTGAACACACACGATTTCGAGACGATGCTTCGGGAGCATACGGGCGAGAACCTGATTCTGGACCTGGTGACGGAGGGCGCGAAGCCGCACAAGGTTTTGCTGAAGGCGGTGCAGCATCATCCTGTCAGCGGCCGTTTGCTGCACGCGGATTTCGAAGAGATCTCGATGCGCAAGAAGCTGCGCGTGCAGGTGGCGGTCGAGCTGGTGGGCGAGCCGGTCGGCGTGGAGCGGGACGGCGGGGTGCTGGACCAGCAGCTCCGGACGGTGGAGATCGAGTGTCTGCCCGGCGATCTGGTCGAGAAGCTCGAGTTGGATGTGAGCGGGATGAACATCGGGGATTCGGTTCATGCCGCGGATCTGTCGGTTGGCGAGAAGCTCGCCCTGTTGACGGCCTCGGATGTGACGATCGCGAGCGTCCTGGCGCCGCGCGTCGAGGAAGAGCCCGAGGTGCCGGAGGAAGAGGCGGCCGAGGGCGAGGAGGCGGCGGCCGAAGAGGGCGCCGAGCCGTCGGAGAAGGGCGAGGCCGAGCCGTCCGAGGAGGCAGCGAAGAAGGCGGAGGGCGCCGGGAAGGAATCGTGAGAAGCCCCGTGGCGTTGGGCGCCGAAGGGGAGCCGTGAAGCTCATTGTCGGCTTGGGCAACCCGGGAAAGCGGTATCGGAGCACCTGGCACAACGTCGGGTTTGCGGTGGTCGATGCGTTGTGCGCGCGAGAAGGCTGCCGGCTCCGGCGCAGCCTTCGGTTCCGCGCGCGGCTGGCGCGGGCCGTGATGGGCGGGGCGGATGTGTTGTTCGTGCAGCCGCAGACCTACATGAACAACAGCGGGCGGGCCGTTGCGGCGATCGCGCGATATCGGCGTGTGCCGGTCACGGATCTGGTCGTGGTGATGGACGATGCCGACCTGCCGCTGGGCCGGGTTCGTATTCGCGGGCGCGGCGGGCACGGCGGACACAAGGGGCTGGGCTCGGTGATCGAGCATGTCGGCAGCGACGTGTTCGCGCGGGTGCGGGTCGGGATCGGGCGTGGGGCGGACACGTCTTCGCTCTACGAGCATGTGCTTCGGCCCGTGCGTGGCGCGGAGCGCGAAGCACTGGACGCGATGGTTGCGCGGGCAGCGGACGCGGTGCAGCATCTGCTGCAGCACGGGCTTGACGCGGCCATGAACGCTTTTAACGGCTGATCGCCGCCGCGGCGGCGAGTCAAAGGCGATGAGGTAAGGAGGGTGTGGCGTTGAATACATACGAGGGCTTGTTTATCTTTCCGGGCAACCTGAAGGACGATGCCCTGGAAAGTGCGGTAGAAAAGGCAAAGGCCGAGATCACGAAGCTGTCCGGCGAGGTAAGGAGCACCACGCGTCTGGGCAGACGGCCGTTTGCGCGGTCGCTCAAAGGACACGAGAGCGGCCAGTACTTCCTGATCACGTTTGTGCTTGACCCCGGCAACGTGGCGGTGCTGAACGCGCGTTACAAGCTGGTCGACGAAGTGTTTCGCACGCAGTTTGTGCGCGTGGACGCTAAACAGACGGAACAGGAACAGGAACAGGAACCGGCGTCGGCCCCGGAACCTGAGGCGCAGAAGCAGGCGAGCCCTGCCTCAAGCGGGGGAGGCAAGGCCTGATGGCGACGCTGAACAGGGTGTTCATGATCGGGAACCTCACGCGCGATCCGAAAGTGCGCTATCTTCCGTCCGGCCGTGCGGTCGGCGAAATGCGACTGGCTGCCAGCCGGCGTTTTCGGAATAGCGCGGGCGATGATCGCGAGGAGACCTGCTACGTGAATGTCGTGGCGTGGGGCCGCCAGGCAGAGACGTGCGGCGAGCATCTGTCGAAGGGCTCGCCGGTCCTTGTAGAGGGCGCGCTGCGTTACGAGGAATGGGAAAAGGACCAGCAGAAATACAACCGTTTGTACGTGCAGGCGGATCGTGTCCTGTTCCTCGGCCGCCCCAGAGCGGGCGCAGCCGAGGACCGGGCGCGGGGCCCGAAGCAAGACGAAGAGCCGGGCGTGCCTGCCGAGGATGCGGCGCCCCCCGCGCGGCCGGCCGAGCCGGAGCCGCAGGTACCGGCCGCATCGGCACCGGCGGGTCCGGAATCGGGGGATGACGACGATTTGCCGTTCTAGCGGTCCGAGCATGGATCATGCGGGCGGCTTGGCAGTGTGTAGGAGGTTGGGGTCGGCCGGCCTGTTCGGAGGGCGGGTCGGAGCCTGACGGTGATGGAGGCAGGACATGGTACAGAGGAGAAGCAGACGGACCAACAGGCGCGGCAGGGGCGACGGTGTGAAGAAGCGATCTCGGCACCTGGACGGCGTGACGGAGATTGATTACAAGGACGCCGAGCTGCTCAAGAAGTTCACGACGGAGCAGGGCAAGGTGCTCCCGGCGCGCTTGACGGGCGCTTCGCCGAAGCAGCAGCGCAAGATTCGGCGCGCGGTGCGGCGTGCACGCGTGGTCGGCTTGCTGCGTTAGCCCGGGTTTTCTGCCGGTGCGTGCATGCGCCGGGCCGTCGTGGCCCGGGCGCTGGAGACCGGATCGCGGAGGTGGCATTGTGTCTACGGAAGTGTTGTTACTATCGAACATCAAAGATCTCGGCGCGGAGGGCGAGGTCGTTACCGTCGCGGACGGCTATGCCCGCAACTACCTGCTCCCGAAGAATCTCGGGGCTCCCGTTACCGAAGCGACGCGGCGCCGGCTCGCGAAGCTGCAGGCGGACCGCGAGAACGCGGTGCAACTCGCACTGGAAGCTGCGCAGGCAATGGCGGCCCGCGTGACGGAGGCCTCCTGCACGATCGCCGTGAAATCGGGGCCGGACGACAAGCTTTTCGGGTCGGTGACGGCCCAGCAGATTGCGGAGAATCTGAAGGCGCAGGGCATAGCGCTCGACCGGCACGCGCTGTCGCTGGAGGAGCCCATTCGCGAATTGGGCGTGTTCAATGTGCCGGTGAAGCTGCATCCCGACGTGCAGGCGACGCTTCGTGTTTGGGTGGTCGAGGAGTAGCCGGATGGCTCCGGAATCGACGAGAACAGTGGCGAGCCGCGCGGTGTCCGACCGGACGGTGCTGCCCTACAACGAAGACGCGGAACGCGGTGTGCTCGGCTCCATCCTGCTCGACGCCGACCGGACCCTGGACTTGTGTGTCGAGCGCCAGCTCGCGGCGGAATCCTTTCACGTCGAGGCGCACCGGCGTATATACGAGACCATGCTGGCCATGGCCGGCGACGGGCGGCCGGTTGACGTGTTGACGGTTTCCGACCGGCTCCGCACGCAAGGCGAGTTGGACGGGGTCGGCGGGGCGGCTTTCCTCGATCGCTTGATTGACTCGACGCCGACTCCCGCCTATGCGGAATACTACGCGGAAATTGTGCGCAAGAACCACCTGTTGCGCACCATCATCAAGTGGGCACGGGAGGCGGAGCGCGTCTGTCACGAATCGGACGAGGATGCGGACACTGTTCTGGGCGAGGTCGAGCAGCGTTTTTTCGACATTACCGAGCGGCGCTATGGCGGCATGATCTCCTGGGGCGACATGGTCAAGGAGGCCATGGTCCATATCGAGCATGTCTACACGACGAAGAAGGGCGTGACCGGCGTGTCGACGGGGTTCCTGAGCCTGGACCAGGTGTTGATGGGGCTGCACCGTGGGAACCTGATCATCCTGGCTGCGCGGCCGGGCATGGGCAAGACCTCGCTGGCACTGAACGTTGCGGAAAGCGTAGCGCTGGGCCGCCGGGATCCGGACCACCGTCCGCGTCCGGTTGCGGTCTACAGCCTGGAGATGTCGCGCGAGGAGCTGGTCCTTCGCATGCTTTGCGCGCGTGCGAAAGTGTCTTCGCATAAGATTTCCGGGGGCTACATCTCGGAGGTGAACCACCGGGACCTGGTTCAGGCGGCGGATGCGTTGACGAAGGCGCCGATCTTGCTGGACGACACGCCGGGCGTAGACATTCTGGAATTGCGTTCGCGTGCGCGGCGGCTGAAGAAGAAGCACGATGTGGAGTTGATCATCATTGACTACCTGCAACTGCTGCACGCCCGTGAATACACGCGGCAGGGCCGCCAGGTGGAGGTTTCGCAGGTGAGCGCGGGTCTCAAGGCGATGGCGAAGGAGTTGAACATTCCCGTGTTGTGTCTGAGCCAGCTGAGTCGTGCTCCGGAGACGCGAGACAAGGTGGGCAAGCCGAAGCTGTCGGACCTGCGTGATTCGGGCTCGATCGAACAGGATGCGGACGTGGTGATGTTGCTGAGGCGTCCGTGCAAGTATCCGGAGGACTCGGAGCACGAGGACCGGACGCTGGCCGTGATTGACGTAGCGAAGCACCGGAACGGACCGACCAACGACAACATCCGGTTGAACTTCGAGGAGCGTTGGACACGGTTCGACGACCGGCTCGAGGGGGTGGATGCGGTGCAGCCGGTAGCTTTTGGGCCGGCAGAAGGAGAGGAGCCGCCGGCGGAATGAGCGGGCTACGAACAAGAGAGGTGCTTGGGGTGGCGTTCGTTCTGTGTTGGGCGCTGCGCGTGCCGACGCTTGCGGCGGTGGATGTGGCGGAGGTGCGCGTACGGAAGACGGGCCCGGGTCCGCTCGATCGCGGCTACGTATTGACGCATGTCAGTGTGCATGCGGGCGAGTCGTTCGATCGGGGCCGTGTCTCGCGTGACGTCAAGCGTTTGCAGAAGACGGAGCGTTTCGCGCTGGTTACCGTGGAGGTGGAAGAGACGGACACGGGTCTGATCCTGACCTACGTTGTCCAGAACAAGCTTCGGATCCACCGGATCCGGATTCACGGCGCGACGCGGCTGAGCGAGCGGAAGATACTGGCGCTGTTGGCGATAAAGGAAGGCGATTTGGTAGACGAGGCATCGCTGGCGGTGGCGGCGTTGAAGGTGGAAGCGGAATATCGCGAGATATATCATCCGTACGCGCGGGTGGTACCGCGCCTGGTCCTGCTGGACGAATCGGCGGGCACGGCGGATGTTCACATGGACCTGCACGAGGGGGCGCGCGCGGTGATTCGGCGGATCGTGTTCCATGGGAACACGGCGATTTCGTCGAAGACTCTGTTGAAACGGATGCGCCGGAAACGCTGGCTGCTGGTTCCGCGTTTCTTGCGGAAATACCGGTACGACGAGGAGCAGGTGGAGCTGTGGATGGAGGTCATCCGCGCCACCTATCGGGACGAGGGTTACTTGAACGTGGAACTGGAGCCGGCCCGCTACGAGGAGTATCGGCGGGGCCGGCTGATCCTGCATCTTGGCGTGAAGGAGGGTGCGCGGCACCGGATCGGGACGGTACGATTGACGGGCGCGAGCGTCTTTGAGGAGGCGGCGCTGCAGCGCGTGACGCGGTTGAAGACGGGCGCGGTTGCTTCGTTGGCGGCGATCCAAGCGGCAGCGGGGCGGTTGCGGGACTACTACGGGGCACGGGGCTACATCCACGCGCGGGCCAGTTACGTGCTGGCGCCGCGCGCCGGGGAGCCTGAAGTCGTGGAGATCACGTTCCGGATCACCGAGGGCGGGCTGGTGCGCATTCGCGACATTGAGATTCGCGGGAACACGGTGACGAAAGACAAGGTGATTCGCCGCGAGTTGCTCGTCTGTCCCGGCGACGAGTACAATACGAAACGAGTCGGCATCAGTACCCGGCGTTTGCGGAACCTGGGCTACTTCTCTTTTGTGAACAGCTATCCGGAACCGACCGCCGCGGCCGACGAAAGCGACCTGGTCTTTGAACTGGAGGAACAGCGGACAGGACAGCTCATGCTCGGAGTCGGTTTTTCGAGTGTGGAGAATTTCCTCGCGTTCGTCGAGCTGACCCAGGGCAATTTTGACCTGAAGGGCTGGCCGGTGTTCAGGGGCGGCGGGCAGAAGTTGCGGCTGCGGGCACAGTTGGGAGACAAGCGGAGCGACTACGAGCTTTCGTTCGTGGAGCCTTGGTTCCTGGAGCGGCGGCTCAGTCTGAGCATGGACCTGTTTGCCCGCGAGATCCGGTATTTGAGCAGCGAATACAACCAGCGTCGTCGCGGCGGCGCGGTGGGGCTCGGCAAGGCGTTGGGCCGGTTCTCGCGGGTGCACGTGAAATACGGGCTGGAGGAGATCGACATTTACGACGTGGGGGAGGGTGCATCGGACCTGATCAAGGAGGAGGAGGGCCGTCGCACGAAGAGCTCCGTGCGCGTGACGGTTTCCGCGGATATGCGTGACAGCGTGTTCGTGCCGACGCGTGGCGGGCGGTACAGTGTGTCGGCGGAGCTGGCCGGAGGGATGCTGGGCTTCGATACGGACCTCTATGGCCTGGAGGCGCGGGCGGCGCATTATATTCCACTCTGGTTTCGGCACGTGCTGTGTCTGCGCGCGCGCGCGGTGGTCGTGAAAGAGTACGGGGGCTCCGATCGTGTCCCGATCTTCGACCGGCTCTTTCTGGGCGGCGCACGGGAGATGCGCGGGTTCGATTTTCGGGAGGCGGGCCCGAAGGACGCGGTCGGCGAACCGATCGGCGGCCGGACCGCCGCCGTGGTTGCAGCCGAATACGCGGTGCCGTTGGCGGAGAAGGTGCGCCTGGTCGGGTTCGCGGAGGCCGGCAATGTGTGGGAAGATGCGTTTGATTTCGATTTGAGCAAGTGTTACACGGACGTGGGGCTGGGGGTTCGGTTTGATTTGCCGGGCTTCCCCATGCGCCTGGATTGGGGCTGGCCTATAGAGAACGAGGTGTATGAGGGCGACGACACCAGCAAGGCGCCGGAATTCCATTTCTCGCTCGGTTACGCCTATTGACAGGAGAAGACGGTGAAGAACAGGTTTTGCGCGAGTATCTGTCTCTTGGGCCTGTGCCTGCTGCCGGTGCGGCCGTGCGTGGCAGCGGGGCCCGGCACGTTGCCGGGCTACCGCATTGGCGTGATCGATCTTACACGCGTGTATCGGGATTACACGCGCACGAAGATCGGGCAGGAGAAACTTGCGGCACGTTTTCGCGAATACGACGCAGAGCGCAAGAAGTTGACGCAAGAGTTGACGGAAATGCGGGACGAAGTGAACGTGATGCGCCGGGAAGTTGTGCGGGGGGAGCTGGCAACCGCGGAGCGCGAGGAGCGCCAGCGTGAGATCGAGGAGAAGATGCTGGCCGTGGTGCGGTTCAGGAACGACATTGGCGAGCTGGAGAAGACACGCAACGCCCAGCTCGAAGGCCAGGCGCGCAGGCTGCGGTCGCGGATCATCGAGAGGATCCGCGACGCGGTCACGAGCTATGCGGAGAAGAACGAGATCTACCTGATCGTGGAGTCCTCGGCGCGCGGTGTCGGCAATGTGGAGATCGTTGTCTATAAGAGCGCGCGGCTGGACATCACGGACGCCGTGCTCGAGATCCTGAACGCCGAAAGCGAGGAGGCGATCGAGGCCGAGGAGGAAGCGGCGGCGCAGGCGGCGGCGGAGCTGGCGCAGGAGCAGGAAACGCCGGCGTCGCAGGAGCCGGCGCAGGACGAGGACGCGCAGGCGGAAGAGAAAGGTGCGCAGGAGTGAGCGAGGAACTGACGGTCGCGGAGATTGCCGGACGGTTGAAAGGGGAGTGGGAGGGCGACGGCGAAGCCCGGATCCGTTCGGTCGCGGGCGTGCGCGAAGCGGAGTCCGGCGATCTGACGTTCGTGGCGGACGCACGCTATGCCGGTGCGGCGGCCGAGACTCGTGCGTCGGCCGTGATTGTGCGCCGGGACTGGCAAGCCGCATGCCCGGCGGCCCTGATCCGGGTAGCGCAGCCGGGCGCGGCGTTCGCGGAGGCCGTGGGCTGGTTTGCGCCTGCTCCTGTTCGGTTCGAGCCGGGCACGCATGCGACGGCGGTCGTGGCGCCGGATGCGCGCATTGGCGAGGGCGTCACGGTGGGGCCGTACTGCGTGGTGGAGCCGGGTGTTTCCGTGGGGGCGCACACGGTGCTGGGCGCGTTCTGCTATCTCGGGCACGGCGTCCGGATCGGCTGCGATTGCCGGCTGCATCCGCACGTGAGTGTTCGTGAGTACTGCCGGATCGGGGACCGTGCGCTCATTCACAACGGCGCGGTTATCGGCAGCGACGGGTTTGGGTTCATGGAAGAGGGCGGCCGGCGCGAGAAGGTTCCGCAGACCGGCATTGTCGTGATCGGCGACGACGTGGAGATCGGTGCGAATACGACGATCGACAGGGCGCGGTTCGGGAGGACCAGGATTGGCGACGGCGTGAAGCTGGACAATCTCGTGCAGGTCGCGCACAACGTCGTGCTGGGCGATCACACGGTTGCCGCGGCGCAGACGGGTTTTGCCGGCAGCGCGATCATCGGGGCGCAAAGCATGTTCGGCGGGCAGGCGGGCGTGAGCGGCCACATCACGATCGGGGAGCGGGTCGTGGTCGGTGCGCAGGCCGGCGTCACCAAGAGCGTCGCGCCGGACTCGTTCGTCTCAGGTTATCCCGCCACGTCGCACGACAAGGCCCGCAAGATTCATGCGCACGTTATGCGGTTGCCCGCGCTCAAGGCCAGGGTCGCCGAACTGGAGGCGCGGATCAAGGCGCTCGAGGGAACGGGATAGGGGTTGGCTGGCAGGTGGTCGGGATTAGGGTAGGTGGCAAGACCTTCGTCGGTAACTTCGTCGGTAACTTCGTCGGTAACTTCGTCGGTAACTTCGTCGGTAACTTCGTCGGTAACTTTGTCGGAACCTTCGTCGGAACCTTTGTCGGAACCTTTGTCGACTTCGGCTGCGGGAGGGGACGGCCAAGGGCGGGATCGACGAAGCGGCCGACAAAGTGACCGACGAAGTGGGGAACCGGATGGACAAAGGGAGTCAACCTGAAACCAGGACTTGACCTGCGCCCGGGGCGCTCCTTTCCTGTTGCTCCCGCCACCCGGCATCGTCTGCTCACCAGACGCCGCCGCGCAGCCATTGCAGGTAGGCTTGCCAGAGCCGGCTGCCGCCGAGGAACCAGGCCATAGCGGCGATCGCGAGGTACGGGCCATAGGGAATCTTGCTCTGCATCCCCTTCTTTGCGGCGAGGATCAAGCCGACCCCGGCAATAGACCCGACGAGCGACGACACGACGATCGTGAAGAAGACGGCGTGCATGCCCATAAACGCACCGATCGCGCCGAGCAGCTTCACGTCGCCCATGCCCATGGCGTCCTTCTTGAAGATCAGCCGGCCGAACAGCGCAATGAGCAGGAGCAGTCCTACGCCGACGAAGAGGCCGATCAAGGAGGCGCGCAGGGCCTCGAGCGGGTGTTCGCAGCCCAGATGCAAACGCGGCACAACGAGGCTGACGAGGGGCCCGGCGATGATGCCGCCGATCGTGATGCGGTCGGGCAGGATCATATGCTCGAGGTCGATGAAGCTCCCGGCGATCAGCGCGCCGGTCACCAGCCAGTAGACGGGCGTACGGAGTTCGAGCCCGTACGTGAGCCAGACGAGCAGGAAGCAGAGCGCCGTGATGAATTCGACGAGCCAGTACCGGAACGCGATGGGCGTGCGGCAGTGGCGACACCTGGCGCCGAGCAGCGCGTAGCTGAGCAGCGGCACATTGTCGTACCATGCAATCATATGTCCGCAGCCCGGGCATCTGGAGCGGGGTCTGACGATGGACTCATCGCGCGGGATCCGGTGGATACAGACGTTCAGGAAACTGCCGATGCAGGCCCCGAAGACAAAGACCATTGTGGAGAGAAAGACGTAGATTGGGGGCGGCATTCCGTACTTGAGTTGAACGAGTGCGTCCGGCATTTCACATGTGCGCAACGCGGCGTCGGCACGGCGCCGTGTCGCGGTCACTCCTTGTAAACAGCTTGCTCGAGCGTCGCGCGCATGACGGCGACGGGCGGTTCGGCGCCTGTCCAAATCGACAGGGCTCTGGCGCCCTGATGCAAAAGCATGCCGAGCCCGTTCGCCGTGCGTGCGCCCGCCTGCCTGGCCGTCTTCATGAACGCGGTTTCCGGGTACATGTAGACAAGATCGAAGACGCGTTGGCCTTTGCGAAAGGCGTCCGGAGGCAGGATCGAGCGGTCGGTCCGCTTGAGCCCGACGGGCGTCGCCTGGATCACGAGATCGGCGGCGCGCGCGGCTTCGAGCCAGGTGTCGGGTTCAGCCTGCACGATTTGCGTGTCGCATTCGGCGCCGAGTTTGCCGATCTCGGCGCGGACCGCTTCCGAGCGGGCCGGTTCCAGATCGGAGAGGGCGACGGCGCGCGCGCCGGCGGTCGCACAGGTGATCGCGACCGCGCGCCCGGCGCCGCCGGTCCCGAGCACGAGCACGGAGAGCCCTTCGACGGGCGAGCCGAACGCTTCGCGCTGCGCTTCGAGGAATCCGATCCCGTCGGTGTTGTAGCCTGTCGGCGGGTCAGCATTGAGAGCCACGGTGTTGACGGCGCCGAGGCGCGCGGCGGACTCGTCGAGCTTGGCCAGGTTCTTGAAGGCGACTTCCTTGAGCGGCACGGTCAGGTTCACGCCGGCGAATCCCATGTCCCTCATGGCGTCGAGCACGGGCATGAGCCGTTCGGGCGCGACGTCGAACGCGAGATAGATGGCATCCATCCCGAGCGCGTCGATTGCGGCATTGTGCATGACGGGCGAGAGCGTGTGCCCGATCGGATGCCCAAGCACCGCCAACGGTGTCGTGTGTCCGCTGATCTTGATTGTCATTCGGCTCTCCCTCGAAAGTAGAACCGCGAATGAACGCGAATGAACGCGAATAGAGAGGCATTAGCGTTCATTCGCGTGCATTCGCGGTTCCTCACTCTTTTCGTCCGTCCGGGTGCCGCGCAGCGCCATGAGTGGCTCCTTAGAAAGGACGGGATTTCGGTGGCTGGCTCAGGTTTTGGCCATGGCGATCGGGCCGGATCGCGACATCTCCACGATCCCGGCCGGTCTCAGCAGTTTTACGAAATTCTCGATTTTCTCCTGGGTGCCCGCGATTTGGACGATGAGCGATTTGGGCTGCACGGCGATGATTTTCGCGCGGAACAGGTTCACGAGTTCGACGATCTCGCTGCGGCTCTTGGAGGTCGCCGAGACTTTCAGCATCACCAATTCGCGGTCAATGAACTTCTCCTTGGTCAGATCAGTAACCTTGATGACATCCACGAGCTTGTTGAATTGCTTGGTGACCTGCTCGAGGATCGCGTCATCGCCGAGTACGGTGATGGTCATGCGCGAGACGGACGGGTCCAGCATGGGCCCGACATTCAGGGTATCGATGTTGTAGCCGCGTCCGGAGATCAGCCCGACGATGCGGGCCAGGACGCCCGGCCGGTTCTCGACCAGCGCAGTGATGATGTGCTTCTTCACGGGACCAGTCTCCTCCCTATGCCATGCTCCGTATCATCTCCGTGAGCGACGCCCCGGACGGGACCATGGGGTACACGTTTTCGTTCGGCTTGACCTGGCACTCTACGACCACCGGGCCGGGCGTCTGAAACGCCTTGCGCAGGGCGGGCGCCACCTCCTTCTTTTTGGCGACACGCAAGCCCAAGGCGCCGTGTGCCTCGGCCAACTTCACGAAGTCGGGCCGATAGCCGAGCGGCGCGGCGGTGCGCGTGCGGCTCTTGCCCTTGCGATTGGCGCGCGAACGCACGAGGTGCGTGTTGGAGTAGCGCTTCTTGTAGAACATCTCCTGCCACTGCCGGACCATACCGAGGTAGTTGTTGTTCAGGATAACCGTGTTGATGGGCAACTCGTTTTCGACCGCAACGACGAGTTCCTGGAAGTTCATCTGGATGCTGCCGTCACCGGCGATGTTTACGATCACGCGGTCGCGACAGCCGGCCTGCGCGCCGATGGCGGCCGGCATGCCGTAGCCCATCGTGCCGAGCCCGCCCGAAGAGAGGAAGGTGCGGGGTTTCGTGTACCTGTAGAAATGGGCCGCCCACATCTGGTGTTGACCGACATCGGTCACGATGATCGCGTTGCCTTTGGAGACCTCGTAGATCTTCTCGATCACGAACTGGGGGAGCAGTTCGGAGGTCTTGGTATCGTAGGCGAGCGGATGGTCCTTCTTCCATTGCGCGATCTGTTTGAGCCAAGCCGTGCGTTTGCGGGGCTCTATCAGCTTGATGAGATCCTTGAGCACAAGTTTCAGATCGCCGACGACCGGGATGTCCGCGGGCACGTTCTTGGAGATCGCGGCAGGGTCCACGTCAATATGCGCGATTTTCGCGTTCGGCGCGAATTCCGAGAGCTTGCCGGTCACGCGGTCGTCGAACCGGGCGCCGGCGGAAACGAGCAGGTCGCATTCGGTCGTGGCGTAGTTGGCGGCGACGGTGCCGTGCATGCCGAGCATGCGCACCGCGAGCGGGTCGGTTTCCGGGAAGGCGCCGAGCCCGAGCAGTGTGGTGGTGACCGGGATCTTGGCTTTACGGGCGAGCGCGGTGACTTCGCGCGTGGCGTCGGCAAGGATCGCGCCGCCGCCGACGTAGAGCAGCGGACGTTCGGCCTGGTTGATGGCAGCGGCGAGTTTCTCGATCTGTTTTGGATGTCCCTTGGCGGAGGGACGGTAGCCCCGGATCTGGACGGGCCCTTGGGTCTGTGCCTTCGTGCTGGCGCGCTGGATGCTTTTCGGGATGTCGATCAGGACCGGGCCGGGCCGGCCGGTGCGCGCGATATGGAAGGCCTCGGCGATGACACGGGGCACATCGTCGACATGCCGGACGAGGTAGTTGTGTTTGGTGACGGCGCGCGTGATGCCGGTTGTGTCGGCCTCCTGGAACGCGTCGTTCCCGATCATGGAGAGGGGTACCTGGCCGCAGATGCAGACGACTGGGATCGAGTCCATATGGGCGGTGGCGAGGCCGGTGACCGTGTTGGTGGCGCCGGGCCCGGAAGTGACGATGCAGCAGCCGACCTTGCCGGTTGCCCGCGCATAGCCGTCGGCCATGTGCGTGGCGCCTTGTTCGTGACGCGCCAGAATGAATTCGATCGGGCTGTCATAAAGCGAGTCGAAGATATCAAGCACCGATCCGCCGGGCAGTCCGAACATGGTTCTGACACCGGCCTTGTACAACTCGTCCACAACACATTGTGCGCCGGTTCTCACAAAAGCCTCCTTCGAAAAGTCGTGCCGCCCCGAAGGCGGGACGGTTCTTGGCGACTGTCAAGCGCGCGTATTATGTGGCAGAAAGTACGCGGCGTCAAGCCGCAGTCCCGGCGACGGCAGGGGCGAATGTGGGCGGGCTTGACGAAGTGTGCGGCGAAGAGGCGGTGGGATTGGGGAACTGTGTGGGCGAGAAACCGGGACGTGAGACTGCGGTTGGGCAAAAGGTTCTTGGCACAGACACAAGGTGTGGGGCAGAATTGCGGGCATGCTGGCGTGCTGGATAGAGTGGAAGAAAGCCTGCGCACTGGATCTTTGTTCGGCGCGCAGCCAGGCGGTGCTGCAGGAGTTTGCGGGTCGTCGTTTCACGACGTTTTTCCAGCGTTGCGCCGCGAGTGGCGCGGGTGCGGCGCATCGCGGGTTGAGTGCGAGCGCGTCGGGCTCGGACCGTGATGCATGGCATCTGTTCGAAACGCATTTGGTATTGAAGAGCACGCAGGGCGGGAAGCGCTACAAGGACTGGCTGTTTGCGCAAGCGCGCATGGGGCACGCCGGCGCGTTTGATGCGATTCAGGGGGGCGCAACGCTGATCATGCGTGACGTGGTTCGCGAATACCTGCGCCGGGAATACCGGCCGCGCGCGCATGTTTCGCTGCAGACGCCGGTGGCGAGCGCTGAAGAGGGCGGAAGTCCGATGTCGCTGCAGGATCTTTTGCCGGGCAGTGTCGATCCTGCGCGCGAGGCGGCGCTGCGCGAATATGAGGCGTTGGCGGCCGAGCATGCGGCGGATGTGTTCGAGGGGCTGAGCCGGCACGAACGGGTGGCGGTGTTGGCCAGGACGCTGGGGATCTCGTTTGCGCACCCGACGGTGGCGCAGGCTGCCGGTCGCGGGCGCACGGTATTGGGCGGGGCTTATCAGTCTGTCTTGCGGGGTATCCAAACAGCGTTGCGCGAGCGGTACATGGGTGATGACCCCGAGTCTATCCGGCACCTGAGGCTGATGACGGTACTGGCGTTGAAGAATCTGGCGTGCGCGTGGGGCAAATCGGAGGGCGGCTGTCCGGAGTTCTTCGAGGGCATCGGGGGCGGCGTGCGCGCGGAACTTGCCGGCCGGTTCGCGGGCAGGTTTGCGTTGGAGACGGCATGAGGCTACCGAAACTGGAGTTTGAGCCGGCGCCCGAGTGGCAGCGTGAACGGCTGGCACGCTGGCTCGCGGATTGGGCAGCGGCCGAGGCGCTTGCCGGCGCGGAGCTGGAGACGACCGAGCCGGGAGACCGCGAGGGGCGGCCGGACAGGGTGCCGGATGGCTGCGTTGCGTCCGTTTCGGAGGAACCCGCGCTCGGGGTGGGGCAAATTCGTCTGCTCGCGCCCGACACGACGGGGCCGGGCATAAGGCCGGTGTTTGTGGCCGTGCTGGGTGCATCGGAGGACGGGTTGTTTCTTGCGGCGCCGTTCAGCCCGTTTGCCGAGCCCGCGGACGAGGGCGAGCTGCTGACCGGCCGTGACGAGCCGCCGGTGCGCGTGCTCTGCGTGTGGAACACGCGGGCCGTGGATTCCTGCATTCTGGGCAATAGCTGGCTGGTCGGGGACTTGTCGGAGCAGGAGCTCGAGTCGGCATTGGCCTTGTACCGGTGTCTTGAAGGTAAATCAGCCCTGCCCGTGGCGCTGAGGCGGCAGATCGGCCCGCCGGTCTCGCATCCGGCGGACCTGCGTGTTGTGCATCGCGACCGCGAGCGTGCGCTTATGGACGGTGTGACCGCCGGGCCGAGCCCGGCGGTGCAGCCTTCCCCTTACCCCGCGCAGGAGGAACCCCGCGATTTGCTGCGGGCCGCGGAGCCGGAACCACCTTCTTACGAGACGGACGGCGCGGAGACGGCGGAACCCGAATCCGAGGGGCGGTAGCGCCGCGCGTCTTCCGATTTGGCTGCTTTTTTTCGGTTTCTTCATTTTTTTCCGGAATTTCGGCGCGCTCGCTTCTTCAAGGGGGTAGGGGCAGTACCCCAGGAAGGAGACGGAGCGATGCAGATGTCTACGAGTTGGCCGGTGGTGACGCCCGCGGATGTGCGCGGGGCAATGGAGCGGGTGTTCGGGTATCCGGGGTTCCTGGCGAACCAGGAACAGATCATTTCGGCGTTGCTGGCGCGGCGCGACGCGTTTGCGGTGATGCCGACGGGCGCGGGCAAATCGCTGTGCTATCAACTCCCGGCCTGTCTGTTGCCGGGCACGTGTGTGGTGATCAGCCCGCTGATCTCGTTGATGAAGGACCAGGTCGACGCGTTGCGCGGGCGCGGTGTGCGCGCGGAGCATCTCAACAGCTCGCTGGACACGGAGCAGCGTGCCCGCGTGCTTCGCGCGCTGGAGGCGGGGCACTGCGACCTGCTGTATGTGGCGCCGGAACGGTTCGCCATGCCGCGATTCCGGCAAACGCTGGACCGCGTGCGGATCTGTCTGTTCGCGATCGACGAGGCGCATTGCATCTCGGAGTGGGGCCACGATTTTCGGCCGGACTATCTGGCGTTGGACGGGATCACGGCGCAGTTGCCGCAGGTGCCCGTGTTGGGCGTGACGGCGACCGCGACATTGCAGGTGGCGCAGGATATCGTGCGCCGGCTCGCGTTGCGCCGGCCCCAGACAGTCCGCGCGTCGTTCGACCGGCCGAACCTGTTCTATGAAGCGGTATCGAGTGAGGATCGCGACACGGAGATCCTGAGCTTTTTGCGGCAGCATCGCGGCGAGTCCGGGATCGTGTACCGGACAACGCGCAAGGACGTGGAAGAAACCGCTCGTCTGCTGCAGGCGCAGGGCGTGCAAGCGTTGCCGTACCATGCGGGTATGGAGACGGAGATGCGCAAAGCACACCAGGACGCGTTCGACCGTGATGAGGTGGAGGTGATTGTCGCCACGATCGCGTTCGGGATGGGGATCGACAAGCCGAATGTCCGCTTCATTCTGCACGGCGATTTGCCGAAGAATGTGGAGGCATACTACCAGGAAACGGGGCGAGCCGGCCGCGACGGCGCGCCCGCGCATTGCCTGCTGCTGTTCGGTTGGGAGGATACGTCGCGGATCCGGTACTTCATCAATAAGATGGAAGACCGTCGCGAGAAACGGATTGCGTGGCGCAAACTCGATGACATGCTCAGCCTGGCCCGCGCGCGCTCGTGCCGGCGCCGCCGGCTGCTCGCGTATTTTGGGGAACATTATAGCGCCGCGAACTGCGGGGCTTGTGACATTTGCACCGGCCGCCGCAGCGTTCGGCCGCGGTTTCCGGCATTCGCGGGGCGCGAGATGGACAAGCGCTGGTGGCGGCGGCTTGCCGGAGGTTCGGGGCAGGACTTTGAGGGAGCGGCATGCGGCGCGGCTCGAGACTAGAAGAATGGAAGAATAGCCGCGATGAACTATGTGGGCTGGTCGTTCGAGTATGCAAAGCCTTCGGAGTGCGGCACTTCGAGTGCCGCCTTCAACATCGCACGACTAGCGCCAGTCACGCTCAGCAACGCAAGACCACCTGCACCCAATACCGGTCGCCTTCGTATGCCTTGCGGGGTCTGCGTTGGATCGGCGTGGTTGACCCTACTTCGCCCTGCGGGCGAAGGGCGAGAGGCGGCAGTTAGACTGCCGCACTCCGAAGGTTTTCGAACGTCTCTGCCGTCACCGACTCTTCCGGCGCGCTCGCCGAACGCTACGAGTACAGCCTGTTCGGGAAGGCCGATGTCTCTGACGCCGACGG
>Ga0272441_10001885_pt1 | contig 43826 bp, 46 predicted proteins | sample SSMProp6N_FD_193582 | JGI IMG/M metagenome (GOLD analysis project Ga0272441, IMG submission 193582) | Marine sediment archaeal communities from Little Sippewissett salt marsh, Falmouth, MA, United States - SSM-Prop-6N | ecosystem: Environmental > Aquatic > Marine > Wetlands > Sediment ...
AGAGGTGTTGACGCTCTTTGTAGGGCTGAATATTGTGACACTCCCCAATCGAAAGAGGGGAGAAACTGGGAACACAAAGTATGCCTAAGCATTAGAGCTATAGTACATCTACTCGACATTTCTCATAAAAAAATCCAGCACGAAATTCATAACAATTTTTATGGCATCATCTTATGAGTATTATAAGAAATGAGAAGAGAAAGGTCATTTGAGATGTTTACATAATTTTCGACTTTTTAAATGCTTAATAGTAAAGCACTTATGGAATGGACTTTTTAAAAAACGGGGAGATAAAGGCTTTTTGGTTGTATTACCGTTGTGGGTGCGCCACGAAAGCTGATGTGGGCAAGCTGGCTAATCCAGCCTGGTCAAAGCTTAACCAGCAGACCAGAACAGAACTTTGCATGCAGGGCGGTAACAAACTGTGTGAAGCCAAAGGGATGGCGAATTGTCGGCCATAACGAAAGTGAAGGTATAAAGTATGGAGCTCCGAAATCGTGAATAATCGCAATTGGGCCAAGGTGTCTACAAGCTGGAAGCCAGTATCGCTGCACGCGTTAATAGGTGAGTGTGCCAGCGGCGTGCCGGAGTCAAAGACCATGGCAGATAATTTAACTGTTCACATCGGAACGTGGGAGAACCGCATTGTTCCCTATAAAAGCTTCCAACAAGCTGAAGAGGCAAGGCGGAAGTATGACAATGCGGTAGTCGGACTAATCCATAGTAGAGGCGTAAATGGGGTAATGCCCATTGAGTCCCGAGAGCCCGGGACACTCGAAGGGATTAGCAGTAAAACGCAAAGGGATGAGGAGGCGTATGCCATACACTGAGATGGATAACATAACGCTGACAAAATTGGCCCTTATATCTGAACGGGCTCGAAAGGAACCAAAGCTTCAGTTTACGAGCTTGGCTCATTTACTGAATGAAGAGTTCCTGAAGGAATGCTACTATAGTCTCGGCAGGGACCGGGCAAGTGGCATAGATGGTGTAAGTTGGAAGGAATATGGAGAGCATCTGGATGATAACCTCAGAAATTTGGTAGCACGCATGAAGGCTAAAAGGTATAAACCCCAGCCCGCCAAGCGTGTATATATACCAAAGAATGAACATGAAAAACGTCCGCTTGGATTGCCTGCACTGGAAGATAAAATAGTGCAGAAGGCAATAAGCCGGATATTAGAGGCTATCTATGAAGCGGACTTTCTGGACTGTTCATATGGTTTTCGTCCAAAGAGGGACTGCCATGAGGCGCTCAATGCTGTGGACAAGATTATTATGAGGAAACATGTCAACTACGTGATTGAGGCGGATATTAAAGGTTACTTTGATAATGTCTCCCACGAATGGATGATGAAATTTCTTCAAGTCCGCATCAAAGATTCGAGTTTTCTGCTTTTGATACGCAGATTCCTTAAGGCAGGATACTGTGAGTCAGGTAAGTTTATTGCTACTGACCAGGGAACACCTCAGGGTGGCAATCTTAGCCCGATGCTATCCAATATATTCCTGCACTATGTGCTTGACCTGTGGTTTGAAAAGAAAGTCATACCGCGGGTCAAAGGAGCGTGTAATATGGTGCGTTATGCTGATGATTTTATCTGCATGGTGCAAAATGCTGACGAGGCACAACGCATAATAGAGGTGCTACGAAAACGATTTGCGAAGTTCGATCTTGAGTTACATCCTGATAAGACTCGCGTAATCAGTTTTGGCAGATTTGAATGGGAACGTGCGAGCAAGCAGAACCGAAGACCCAATACTTTTGATTTTCTGGGATTCAATCATTACTGTGGCAAGAATCGGAAGGGAAAGTTTATTCTCTTTCGAAAGACCAGTAATAAGAAATTCCGTATGAAATGCAAAGAAATGAACAACTGGCTCAGAAAAATACGGAATTATCAGAAAACAAGAGAATGGTGGCCGATTCTTCAAGCGAAGTTGCGAGGTCATTATCAATACTATGGCGTAAGCGGCAATATGCTGTATCTGAAGAAATTTTATACTTTTACGGAACACATGGTAATGAAATGGCTTAATCGACGCAGGCAACGTAAATCGTTCAACTGGGAGAGTTTTCGAAGGTATCGTGAATACTATCCCTTACCGAAACCTAAAATAGTGCACAACTTTTATACATTATCACCTGTTGAGTGAGTTTTACTGAAGAGCCGTATGCTGGAAATCGGCAAGTACGGTTCTGTGAGAGGTGTTGACGCTCTTTGTAGGGCTGAATATTGTGACACTCCCCAATCGAAAGAGGGGAGAAACTGGGAACACAAAGTATGCCTAAGCATTAGAGCTATAGTACATCTACTCGACTTTCTTCCTCCATATTCGCCGGATCTGAATCCCATAGAGAAAATGTGGAGTAAGATCAAGTCAATTTTACGAACATTAAAAGCAAGAACGGAGAAAGCTCTGATAAATGCTATTGCTAAAGCTCTTGATGCAGTTACACCAAGCGATGTGAAAGGATGGTTTGAGTCGTGCGGATACACGAATACATTAAATTAAAATGCTCTAGCCTTTGGATTTCGAGGACGATTTCAGGATGTTCGATATTATTGCCGCCTCGTCCCATGAGGCCGCGTTTGTCTAATTCGGTTCCGATTGCCCCGTCGAGTAGAAAGACATTTTTATTTTTTATTGCTGTCAGCAGGTCCATTGATGGTTCCTTCGAATATTGAGTCAGCCTATTTTACATCAATTCGGTTAATTTATTTCTAATTTTTTCGATGTTTTCGAAAAGAATTGCGTGCAGGCCATATTCCTTGGCCGCTTTTATAAATTCCGGATTATCGTCTACAAATACCGATTGTTCCGGTGTACAGTCCAGTTTCCCGAGGGCGATTTCGAATATTTTCTTTTCCGGTTTAGCCGTTCCTTCGACACAGGAAAATACCGCCACATCGAACATATCGTACTCTAACTGATAAAAGTATTGCATTGCGGATAATTCCGTATTGGACAGTATGGCGGTCTTGTGGCCTTTTCCTTGCAGTTCGGCGGCAAGGGTAAACACCTCTTTTCTGGGTATGTAAACTGCTTTGAATGCATCCGCCCATAAAGAGGGGACTTTCGGCTTACGAACATCTAACTCACTGCTGATTTTATCCCAGAATGTATCTTCGCTTATCAGGTTTTTCTGGAAGTCCTCTGAAAACTTATAATGAGCTTTTTTGAAATCTTCTTTCGATACATTCAGGACTTGTGCACAGTATCGCACAAGCCCGGGCGCGGGATCCTCGATCAAAACACCGCCCCAGTCGAAAATTACGGATCTTATCCTTTCTCTCATAAATGGTCCGGGTCTCTCGAAAGTGATTATTTCATTTAACTTAAAACAGTATATCAGTTCAAAAAACATATTGACATATTTATCTTTGAGCATCTGCTATTGGTCTTTGACGAACGGGAAAACAGTATCTATAATCAGTGTGTTTTTCAGAAGGATGAACAGATGGAGATTATTTTAACCGTTGTCATTATTGTTTTGATTCTTGCCGTATTGGGTCTTTTGGTTTGGCTTATCATCTCGAATTCCGCCAATGCCGAGAAAATGGCCGGTCAGAATGCCTCAATTAGTTTATTACAGCAGCAGTTGGATGGATTAAAAACCACACAGGAGGACACGAAAGATAAACTTCAGAAATCTTTACTGGACGGCCAGACTAATATCACTCGAAACATGCAGGCCGGTCAGGAAGTGCTCGACAGGCTCAACAAGCAGATCGGCGAGCTGCAGGGCACGAACAAACAGATGATGCAGATTGGTACCGAAGTTAGACGGCTCCAGGACATTTTAAGCTCGCCCAAGCTCCGCGGCCAGATGGGAGAATGGTCGCTCGATAATCTTCTCTCGCAGATTCTGCCGAAAGACAGCTACAAGCTACAGTACACTTTCAAAGACGGCAAAACTGTTGACGCTTTGATAGAGATGCCCGGCTTTTCGGTACCCGTCGATGCCAAATTTCCGCTGCCGGGCTTCGAGAAAATCGCTAAAGCCGAGTCCGAGGAAGAAAAACCGAAACTTCGCAGACAGTTTATGAAAGATTGTATAACCCATATCAACAAAATCGCCGGTGACTATATCAGGCCGGTCGAAGGGACATTGGATTTTGCCATAATGTACGTGCCGGCGGAAAATATTTATTATGAAACCGTGGTAAAATATGCAGGTGAAACACAGGATATTTTACAGTACTGTTTCGATAAAAAGGTAATCCCCGTTTCGCCGAATCTTTTATACGCATACTTGATGACTGTGGCGATGGGCCTGCACGGCCTGCAGATAGAAAAACAGGCTGGCGAGATCCGGCAGAATCTGAAAAGGCTCAATGCCTCCTTTGCCGACTTTGGCGGCACCTGGGACATTCTCGGCAAACATCTCCAGAATTCCTACAGACAGTACGAAGAAGGCCAGAAAAAACTCGATCGATTCGGAATGCAGCTCGACCAGATACAAAGTGAAGAAGATACAAAAGATTCGTAATATAATTTGGAATTAATAATTTGTTTTTATATGGGGTTTGAAAAGATTGAATTTTATCCAGTATTATATGAAGAGTTGAAAGGGATAATGATGGAAAAACAGAATCAAAATCTATTACCTGTTATTATTGCAACGGCAATTTTCATGCTCTTCGGGAGCCTTTGTATGGGACAGGCCCGGGATGACGAGATTGTTTATTATAACAATCCCGATATCATCTCGAACAGGTTTGCGGACCAGAATGTCCCATCGAGTAAATCGGGTATAATGCTTCAAAAGGGCACAGAGGTAGTTTTTGCGTCGGCTAAAGAAGCAAAAAAACTTTTAACAAGGAAAGATAGTTTCATCAAATCTCTCAGCCCGTTCGACCGTTCGGCAAGAGTCAAGACCGACAAGCCGGTCTCAGAGAAAGAATTCCTGGAATACGTGGCGGACCAGGTCCTGCCGTGGACTGTCGGTGAAAAGGTCCGGATTGAAGTCGTATTCAAATCTATTGCGAGCCGCATCGAGGGTTTTGATCTGAATTTTCCACGAGAAATATTACTGATAAAGACAACGGGCAAAGAAGAAGGCGGGGCCGCTTATTGCCGGTCAAATGCGATTGTATTGCCTCAAAAAATGTTAGTCAGGCAAAACGCAGAACTGGAAAAATTGCTCACCCATGAATTGTGCCATATTTTATTGTCCAATGATCCGAGATTGAGAGAATCCCTCTGCAGAGCGATAAATTTCAGGAAGTGCAACGATATCGAGCTGCCGGAGAAACTCCGGAATGTCAAGTTGACGAATCCGGACGGTGTTGAGAATGATCACTACATCGAAGTGGAATATGATTATTCGGTTATCCAGGCCATCCCGATTATTTATTCTTCGACTTCGAAGTATGATGTCGTTAAGGGGGGCGAATTTTTCCGATATCTGAGGATAAATCTGCTTGTCGTGGAAAAATACGGAGATAAATGGCAATATAAACGCGATGATAATGGCGGGCCGATATTGCTGGAGCTTGAGGATGTCCCGGATTATTTCAAAAAAATCGGTTCCAATACGAATTATGTTATCCACCCGGAAGAAATTATTGCGGAGAATTTTGTTATGGTGGTGCAGAAAACCAAGCCGGTAAAATCCGAATGGGTTATTGAAAAGATACGGAAATTATTGCAGAATAATGCAGGGGTGGGATTCGGGATGAAATAATTGACCTAAAGTTTATATTATGGATTTTTACGGACTTTTTTAAATAAGGGATTATTGATGTCTGAAATTTATGATTGTATTATTGTAGGGGCCGGGCCGGCCGGTCTTGCTGCGGCTCTTTACGCCTCCCGTGACAGGTTCAAGACCCTGATACTCGAGAAATTCATGCCGGGGGGACAAATTAACAACACCGATAGAATCGAGAATTATCCGGGTATCGAGCGTATCGACGGCCCCGGTTTGATTGCACAAATGCAAAAGCAGGCCGAGAGCTTCGGCGCCGAAATAAAAAACGGCAGCGAAGTAACTTCTCTGGAAAAACAGCAGGATTCGAAAATCGCCGTTTATTGTGATAAGGATAAATTTGTTACCAGGGCCTTGATTCTTGCTCCCGGCAGCGATTATCGCAAGCTCGATGTGCCCGGGGAAGATAAATTCCGCGGCTCAGGTGTCAGCTATTGCGGCACGTGCGATGCGCCGTTCTTTAAAGGAAAGCACGTGGTCGCCGTCGGCGGCGGAAATACCGCCGTGGAGGAAACTCTTCACCTGGCAAAATTCGCCGAAAAGGTGACAATGATTCACCGCAGGGACGAATTCAGGGCATCCAGGGTCTTGGTCGAGGAGCTTTTAGGAAAGGCCGGCGAGCCTAACTCGAATCTGGTTATCAAATACAGCACTATCGCGACCGCTATCGAAGGGGATAAAAAGGTCGAGTCGGTCAAATTCAAAGATGTTAAAAACGACAAGCAGGAGGATTATCCCTGCGACGGAGTCTTTATATTTGTCGGGATGGTCCCGAATACCGGCTTTCTCAAAGGCTTCGTGGAGCTGACGGACAAGGGATTTATCAAATGTGACTGCGGGTATCTTCGAACGAGCGTTCCGGGCGTCTTTGTAGCGGGCGATTGCAGAATAGGAGCGGCGATGCAGTTGGCCACGGCCGCCGGAGACGGAGTCGTTGCCGCGATGATGATGAAACAATATTTCAGAGACCCCAAATGGTGGAACGAGCCGGTCAGTGAATTACTTCAGCCGGGCGGCTGGTAAGAGTACGAAGTACTTAAAGTAAACTATTTTAACTTTAGGCACTTTCAACTTTAGTCATTTTAGGCACTTTTATCAGCTTTATGATTGACGAACATGAATAGCTCGGATATGATACAGGCCGGTTATGAATAATATGACAGCCGGAATAAAATTTCCGTGCAGAATATTCGTTGAAAGGATTGATAATGGCGGGTAATGTGATTGAATTAACGGATGCTACTTTTGACGAGACCGTACACAATTCTGGTGTGCCGGTATTGGTTGATTTCTGGGCGCCCTGGTGTGGGCCGTGCAAAATGATTGCTCCTATCGTCCAGGAAATTGCAGCCGAATATACGGATAAGGCCAAAATCTGCAAACTCAATACCGACGATGCCCGTGATAGTGCGATGGAATTCGGCATAAGTGCGATACCTACCCTCATTTTATTCAAGGATGGCCAGGCCCAGAAGACATGGGTTGGTTTGACCAGTAAGAAAGATATTTCTGCAGCGATTGACGAGCTGCTCTAAAGTAAACACAATCTGTATTCTCATTTCGACAATGATTTACGAGGATTTGAAGAGCAGGAAGGTTTTGGTGACCGGTTCCAGTAGCGGAATCGGTGCGGCGACCGCAGTTTTGTTCGGCGGGCAGGGCTGTTATGTCGGCGTACATTATTTCCAGACGGCCGAAGGTGCTCAAAAAACACTTGAAACAGTCAAAGAAAACGGCGACGGCCTTCTGCTCCGTGCCGATGTTCGCGACCAAAAGCAGGTAGAAGATATGGTCGAGCAGTTCGCGGAAAAAGCCGGGGGTATCGATATCCTTGTGAATAATGCTGGCTCGCTGATCGAAAGGCAGCCGATTGAAACCGCCACGGTGGAATATCACGAGGATATTTTTGCCACAAACGTTCGCAGTGTTTTTTTAGTAACGAGGGCGGCATTGCCTCATCTTAAAAAAAGTAAGGGCAATATTGTAAATATCGGCTCGGTCGCAGGCCATACCGGTGGTGGTTACGGTGCCGGTTTTTATGCGGCCGCAAAAGCTGCCGTTGCTACTGAGACAATATCTATGGCGGCGGAATTTGCCGAATATGGGATCAGGGTAAACAGTGTCCTGCCGGGTTTTATCGAGACTCGCTTTCATGAGCGATTCAGCTCCGCCGAAAAGAGAAAACAAGTCTGCGCCCAGACGCCGCTCGGCAGAAACGGCAACGCCGAAGATATCGCAAAGGCCGTTTTATTTTTGGCCTCCGAGTCGGCGAGTTTTATCACCGGTGAATATATCGCGGTCAACGGCGGGCTTTATATGAGAGCGTGAAAACGCCTTTATAATCAGGAGCAATTTTCTGTTATAAGAATCTTAATATCATGTTGTTGTTGGCGACGGCATGGGTCTAATAGTTTGAGAATAAACTCGGGATAATCCAGATGCCGCTTTTGATGGGGATGCATAAAAAACAATGGGTGATTCGACCCGCCGACCAGAGGGGCGGGCAGCTCGCCAAATCGCTGAAAATCTCCACACTAATGGCCCAGTTGTTAATTAACCGCGATATAACAAACCCTCATGCGGCAAACGTTTTTCTCCGCCCGAAATTGACCGAGCTTATCGACCCGGCACAAATGCCGGGGATCAGACCGGCGGTCGAACGAATAAAATATGCCGTTAATAATAAAGAAAAAATCACCATCTACGGCGACTACGATGTGGACGGCATCACATCAGTGGCAATTCTTTGGCAGGTTCTCAGGATGCTCGGTGCGGATGTCGATTATTATATTCCTCATCGTATCGACGAAGGCTACGGCCTGAACGACGAGGCTATTCGGGCATTATCGGAATCCGGAACCCAATTAGTGGTTACCGTTGATTGCGGCGTTACAGCGATAGATTCGGCCGAACTTGCGGCAAATCTGGGACTTGACCTGATAATTACCGACCATCACCAGTTCGACAGTGAGATGCCCCGGGCGGTTTCTATTGTACATCCGGCCTTGGATCAATCATATCCGAACCAGGATTCGGCGGGGGCTATGGTTGCTTTCAAGTTGGCCTGGGCAATTGCAAACGAGTTCAATTCGGGGCCGAAGCTCCAGCCGGAGCTACGGAACTTTATGATAAATGCTACGAGTCTTGCTGCGATGGGGACCGTTGCCGATATCGTGGATTTAAGAGGTGAGAACAGAGTTTTAACAAGCTACGGACTCAAGGCGCTGCCGGATTGTGAGTTGTCCGGGATACAGGCCCTGATCGAAACGGCGGGCCTGACCGGTCACCGTCTCGATAGTTTCCATATCGGTTTTCGGCTCGCGCCGATGATCAACGCAGCGGGGCGAATGGGACATGCGAGACTGGCGGTGGAAATGTTAACTTCCGGCAGTTCGATGCGTTCGATGCAAATTGCCGAGTATTTGAAAGAACAAAACAGTCAGCGTCAGAAGTGCGAGCGAAAGATATTTAAGCAGGCTTGTGAAATGATAGTCCAGCGGGATTTGAATCACCCCGATCGCAAAAGCATCGTCCTTGCAAGTGAAAACTGGCATATCGGCGTGGTGGGTATTGTCGCATCCAGATTGGTGGATAAATACCATCGTCCCACGATTATGATAGGACTACCATTAGGTAATGGCACGCAAAACGACTGTTCTGTCAAGCTGGAATCGGCGGATATTGCAATTGCCCAGGGCTCGGCCCGCTCGATACCGGGTTTCTGTATGATAAGCGGACTTCGAGCGTGTGCGAAACACCTCAGCAGCTTCGGAGGTCACAAAATGGCTGCCGGTATGACTATAGAAACCGGGAAAATAGACCGCTTTGTTGACGAATTCGAGGCTTATGCGAAGCAAAACCTCAATGAGGATGATGTCACTTCCAAACTTCACATAGATGCAGTCGTTTCTTTGAGTCAGTTTCAGAGAGAAACAGTTAGTGAACTGCAGATGCTCGGTCCGTTCGGTGAGGGAAATCCTGAGCCGGTTTTCGCCACTAAAGGTTTGCGTCTTGCCTCACCGCCCAAAAGGGTTGGGACAAACGGTGAACATTTGCAGCTTATAGTCACCGATAATACGGCGACGATGCGCTGTATCGGTTTCGGATTCGGACGATTGGAGAAAAAGCTGCTCGAACGAGAATTTATTAACGCAGCATATCAGCCGCAGTTCAACACCTACAACGGCAACACGAATGTAGAACTGGTTCTGGCCGATATTCAGTTCGAATAGATCCCGTTGTTTAACGTCATTTTTTTACTGTTACTGTGTCGATTTTAAACCGGCCTAATGTGGTTCCCAAATTTAGGAAGTTTCCAGGCTCGCCGTCTCCTGCTGCCAGGGCGATATGGCCCGCGTCAAAGCCTCCGCGACCGGTGCCTTTGAAAGCGGCATCGAGTCCGATCCATTTTCCACCGATATAGACCTGGGTCCATGCGTGCCCGCCGAAGCCCCTCATGCCGGCAAAATCATCCACATACGCGACTCCTGCTACCACCTGGGCCGGTATCCCAACGGCCCGACACAATGCCGCAGTCAATACGGCAAATTCCGTGCAGTCGCCGTGTTTGCTCTCTGCAACTTCTACCGATGTGGCGTAACCGACCGACAAACTCAGGTTCTTGATATAATTGCCGACAAAAGATTCGATTTTTCCGGCGGCTTCGGCCGCATCTTTTGTATCGCCGACGGCCTCACGGGCGAGCTCTATGATTTTCGGATTGTCACTCTGTAAGAATCTTGTCGGCTCGATTGCCTTTAGAATTTCTTCATCGTTGCCATTATAAGGAAAACTCACTCCGGCGGGTGCCTCGAGTGGTTCGACGGTAACCAGGACTTTCCCGTTATTTAGCGGCAGCACCTTTTGATTGTCGTAGGTCGGTATATGAAATTCCGCTGTTACATCCGTCCGGCTCAACTGGTATGTAATCGATTTTACCGAGCCGATATTATCCAGATGCGCGGGACTGTCTAAGAACATCTTTTCCACGACTTCGAGCACATCGTTTTCGCCCATGGCGAATTCCTTTGTACAGGCAATCTGTTCGATGGTCATCCCCATCATAGGCGTCACGCTTTTTTGAAGTTTCATATTGTCGTCATAATATTCGGTGCTGGTGAATGAGCCTATTTGTGCAAGGCTCGCTGTACTGACGACCTCGGTAAGTGTCACTACCCGACCGAGCAGGTTAACGTTTTGCTTAGATCCGACTTTGACTTCGACATCGATGGCCTGTAATGTGGAAGGTTCGAACACCTTTACGTTATAACCGCTTCCGGTCTTGAGGCCGTTCTTGTAATGCAGCAGCCGCACGCCTTCGGACATTAACGCACCCTCGGGCCAGTCGGATTCCATCTGCTGGTCGCCGGTTTTTACGATTAGCTTTCCCTGCTCGTTAATAGTTCCGGTTGTTTTTGTTACCATCATACCCAGATTCTGTTCGAGCTCGAAGCCGAGAGGCTTACCCTCGGTGGTCTCGAAAGAATCGGCTTTGGTCTGGATACTGACGGTTATTCCCGCCCGGTTAAGAGAAATTTTCAGCTCGATTGAGGTGGTTACTTTTTGCCCGTCAACTTTACGGTCTTGTATGGCGTAGCCGACTTTTTTACCATCCATGAACAGGGCAAAGTGTTCGATTTCTTCCGGCTGAATTTCTTCGGTTGCAGGTTTCTGTGCTTCTGCTGTTGTTTGTTGTATGGATTGTTCCGGCTCCGGCGGCGTTTTTTTACGGCAGCTAATTGAGTTTGTTATCGTTATTATCAGGCAAATACTGATAAGGCTCCTGGTCTTCATGGAGAGTATCCTTTCTTTATATGTATTATGAAAGATTCTGTAATTTACCTCATATCACAGGGAATTATAAGCCGGATTTGGCATTTCCGCCACAATAGTTTTGAGGAATGTCGATATATCTTTGTTTTAATCCCGGTTACAATGGTAACTTCGGAATTATTCCCTATAGCCGGCGCGAAGGTTGAATAATTTTTTCTATAGTCTAAAATAGCGGGGGATCGATAAGATAGATAATGGAAAAAAGTTGTTGCCGCTGACTAATGGTACTCAGTTGTACATTATGACATTCGAAAAATTATTATCTCTGGTCTCCTCGGAAAATCCTCCGCGTATCCGGACCGATTCGAGGCATGTTAAAGACGGTGATATTTTCGTGGCCGTCAAAGGCACTGTTTATGACGGGCATGATTTTATCGACCAAGCCGTTGGCAACGGAGCCAAATACATAGTATGCGAGCATAGTGCGAGACATGAGGCGGTGATTGTCGATGATTGTGCCGAAGCGGCGGCGATTCTCGCGCAGGCCGCCGGGGGCAATCCGGCATTGAAATTGACGAACCTTGCCGTCACCGGCACAAACGGAAAAACCACGGTCGCTTTTCTTGTTCGCTCCTGCATTCGGCATGCCGGTGAAAAGTGCGGTCTTATCGGAACCGTCATTTATGACACCTGCTCCGGCCGTGACTGCGAAGCCGCTTTGACTACGCCTGATTGTTTGACCATTGCCGCCGGGCAGCAGGAGATGGTAAAAAACGATGCTAAGTATATGGTCATCGAGGCCAGCAGTCATGCACTCGACCAGAACCGTCTGGCACAAATCAATTTCAAAGCAGCCGCCTTTACGAACCTATCCGGCGACCACCTGGATTATCATAAGACCAAAGATAAATACTTAGCCGCCAAGACTAAGCTTTTTTCCTCTCTTTCGGCCGATTCCGTGGCGGTTTTAAATCGGGAATCTCCCGAGTCTGAACATATAGCAGCAAAAACTCCCGCAAGGATTCTCTGGTACGGCGTCGATAAAAATGCCGACCTTATTGCGCACATCGAATCTATGGATATAAATGGGGCCGTTTTCAGCCTGAAATATGCCGGCCGCACCGCAATAGTCAGAACTCCTTTACTGGGTCGATATAATATCAGTAATCATCTTGCGGCTGCAGGATTGTGTCTCGCCGCAGGTTTCAATCTGGAAACGATAGCCGCGGGACTATCGGTTTTACAAATTATTCCCGGCCGGTTGGAAAAGATTAACTGGAACGGCCCATTCTCGGTTCTTGTTGATTATGCCCATACCGACGATGCCTTAAAGAATGTTCTGGAAACGCTCAAGCCCTTATGTAAAGGGAAGTTATGCGTAGTTTTCGGCTGCGGCGGAGATAGAGACAAAACCAAGCGGCCGCGAATGGCTAAGGTGGCGGAACAGTTAGCTGATGTTGTTTACGTTACAAGCGATAATCCCCGAACTGAAAACCCAACCGACATTATTAATGATATTACCGCAGGCTTTCAACGCACGACGCACGACGCATCACGCATGACAATTATCGTCCAGCCTGATAGGGCAAAAGCTATCGAATCGGCCATAAGAAATGCCTGCAAGAATGATATCGTACTTATTGCCGGCAAGGGCCACGAAACATACCAGATAATCGGCAAAACCAAAATCCACTTCAGCGACAAAGAAATCGCCGAAACATGTCTTGAAAATATCCGCTCGAAATCAGAAACGGCCGTTTCGTGATTGGAAACTGCAAAGCTATCCTTTTGTTATTTTTTCTTTACTCTATCCTAAGTCCAATTTTTTTTGCTTTTCCCTTTATCTTGTCTTGTAAATCTTCCAACAAGTCGTTGCCGGAGTAATCTTTGTGCCATATTGTTATGCCCTCTAAATCTGGATCGCACAACCACCAACAACGAAGATAACTTTCTTTGAGTGTATCTTCAAGAAGAGTCTTATTAATAAAATCCTTCTGTAAACACTTATCGACTGCAGGTTCGTTAACTGAGATACCCATAATTGTAGTGCCGTACGAAAATTGACATCTTTTCGAATTCGCAAGCTTTTTGAAGAAGTCATGGGAATATTCAACACAAAACCAAGTTGGAACCGAATGATGCGTTCGTTCAAGTTTGCTAACTTCACTCACGAAGAAACGATTTTTCTTTCCGAACTCAAAGGGCAGGTGTGGCCATAAACTAAACAATCCGTCTTGAGTAGCTTGACCAGAAAAGTATAAAAATTCGACTGTTTCCTTTGATAATCCTGCTACGAACCTCAGAAGATTGGGCCAGATTTTGATAAAAGCGTCGATCATAGCTTGTGAGTCTTGCCATCTCTGACTATTATCAACGAAAATTTTCATTGCTCGTCCCATATCTTTAGGTGGTCGCCCAGCTTGTTTTGGAGCTTTGATAAAAATGCTCAGGGGTTCTTTGAAATCCGTTAGCACTTGTGAATCGGCGGGCAAATAATTTCTCCAATTATCTGCGAGTCCACCGACACCCGACAACAGCTTTATGGATAATTTGTTGTCTTTATACATTGTTTTACTCAAAAAAAACTTGGGACAGTATTTAATTATGCACAGGCTGATTTTTTGACTTCTTTTTCTAAGCGGCCTGATAGCCTGTCAGTCTCGACGTCCGAATCATAATCCACCTGTAGGCCGAGCCAGAATTGCGGCGAATTATCGAAATACCTTGCTAAACGCAGAGCCGTATTCGCTGTTATGCTCCTTTTACCGTGGATAATCTCGTTTATCCTTCGAGCGGATACTCCCAGGTCCTGACCAAGCTGATTTTGACTTATTTTCAGAGGTTTTAAGAATTCCTTAAAGAGAACCTCTCCGGGGTGCAGTGGAGGTATTTTATTATTTTTCATTTTATTAACTCAATAAATATCCTTTGGGTACTATCTCTACGTGGTGCGGAGCGCATTTTTTTAGTTTAGCACAAGCGATATCAAAAGCAAGGGTAAATCCAGCCTGGTAGTCCTGATGCTTTAAAACTGCCTGAATAAATTCTTGACAGCGGGGTGGTTTATCCATAAATTAGCATCTTCGTTTATCCCGCAATAGAATTCGGCGGGTATAAGAATCAGGTAAATGTCTGGTTTATTGTATTAAAAGGAGATTTTTAAATGGCAACAAAAGTAGCAATTAATGGGTTCGGCCGAATCGGCAGAGCTGTTGCAAGAATTATTTTCGAGAGAAAAGGCGATTTGGAACTGGTCGCCATCAATGACCTCGCGGATGCCAAATCCCTGGCCCACCTGTTCAAATACGATACGGTTATGGGCAAATGGAGCGGGACCGTAGAAGCGGGAGACGGCGAGCTGGTTATTAACGGCAAGTCCGTAAAGGTTCTGGCCGTCAAAAATCCCGCCGAGCTGCCCTGGAAGGATATGGGCGTAAAGGTTGTTCTGGAATCTACCGGAATCTTTCGCAAGGCCGAATCGCCGAAGGGTGGCTACGCCGATCATCTAAAGGCCGGCGCCGAAAAAGTGATGTTAAGCGTACCGGCAAAGGACGATATTGATGCGACGATCGTTTTGGGCGTTAACGATGAAATGCTCACAAGCAAGGTGAAATGTGTCTCGAACGCAAGCTGTACGACAAACTGTCTCGCTCCTCTGGCCAAAACTCTGAACGATGCTTTTGGAATCGAGCAGGGCGTTATGACCACGATTCATGCCTATACAAATGACCAGAGAGTGGCGGATATGATTCACTCGGATATGCGTCGCGCACGTGCCGCCGCGGCGAATATTATCCCGACCTCAACCGGTGCGGCGAAAGCTATCGGCAAAGTTGTTCCGGCACTTAACGGCAAGCTCGATGGTTTTGCAGTTCGCGTACCTATCCCGGTCGGCAGTATCGTTGACCTGGTGGTGAACGTCAAAAAAGATGTTACGGTCGAAAGCGTGAATAAAGCGGTCAAAGCATCGGCAGAAGGCCCGATGAAGGGCATTCTTGTCTATTGTGACGAGCCTATCGTCAGCAGTGACATCGTGAACGACCCGGCATCGAGTATTTTCGACTCTCTTTGCACAATAGTTATCGGCAGGACCGTCAAAGTCGTCAGCTGGTATGACAATGAATGGGGCTATTCCAATCGCAGTGTCGATATTATGGAAAAAATGGCTAAGATGTAATTCGTGTTCTTTTGGAAATTCGAAACGAATGTACAATTCGACTTCCGGGAGAACGACATGAAGGTTTTAGAGGAAAAATATAAAATGGCTAAAAAAACAGTCGCTGATATCGATGTTAACGGCAAGAAGGTTCTGATGCGGTGCGATTTTAATGTGCCGCTCGATGATAACTGCAATATTACCAGCGATGACAGAATCGTTAAGGCTCTGCCTACGATAAAGAGGATATTGGAAGGCGGCGGTGCTTTGATTCTTATGAGTCATCTCGGCAGACCCAAGGGCCAGAGGGACGACAAGATGTCTTTGGCCCCGGTTGCGAAAAGGCTATCGGAACTGTTAAGTAAAGAGGTCATTTTTGCGGACGATTGTATCGGGGACGCAACGAAAGAAAAAGCCAAGGCCTTAAAACCCGGCGATTGTATGCTCCTTGAGAATCTTCGTTTCCATAAAGAAGAAACCATCAAGGACAAGGCGGCAAAAGAAGATGCACAGCTGCGTCAGGCAAAAGACGATTTCGCAAAGGAATTGGCCGATATGGCTGATATCTACGTGGATGACGCCTTCGGTACGGCACACAGGGACAATGCCTCGATGTACACCGTCCCGATGATGATGGAAGGCAAACCGAGAGTCATCGGTTTTTTGATTGAAAAAGAGCTGAAGTTCCTGGGGCAGGCTTTGAGTAATCCCGGCAGGCCTTTCGTTGCGATATTAGGCGGAGCGAAAGTCTCGGACAAAATCGGCGTGATAGAGAACCTGATAGGCAAAGTCGATCGTATAATCATCGGCGGGGCTATGGCATATACTTTCCTCAAGGGTAACGGCAAAAGCATAGGCAAAAGCCTGTGCGAGAACGATTATATCGACACGGGCCAGAAGCTGCTCAAACAGGCCGCCGATGCCGAATGTGAGGTTCTCTTGCCGGTTGACCATCATGTAGTTCGGGAACTTAAACCGGGTGTGCAATATCGTACGGCCGTAGGTGATATTGATCCCGGTTTCCAGGCCGTTGACATTGGGCCGATTGCGGCTCAGGATTACGCAAAGAAGATCGCCGATGCCAAAACTATCGTCTGGAACGGCCCGATGGGCGTATTCGAAATTCCGCCTTTCGACAAGGGGACAAAAGATGTCGCCCTGGCGGTCGCCGGAGCTACAGACAAGGGAGCGACCAGTATCATCGGCGGAGGTGACAGCGCCAGTGCCGTCAACATGCTCGGACTGGAAGATCGGATCAGCCATATTTCGACCGGCGGGGGCGCTTCGCTCGAATTTCTCGAAGGCAAGAAATTTATTTGCCTTGAAATCCTCGACGAAAAATAGTTTTTACTTTGTATAGCTGCCGGTTGTATCGTTCAAGAGTATAATACATCTAACAAAATGCGATTACCCAAAGCAGGAACAATCGAGGTGGTGCCTTCCGTGCTCAGCGCGGATTTCGCTAACTTGGCCGATGAGATTGCCGTTATAGAAAAGGCCGGCGTCAGGATTGTGCACCTGGATGTGATGGATGGTCACTTCGTGCCGAATATTACAATCGGCCCGCCCGTGATTGCCAAGCTTCGTAAGGTAAGCAATCTGGTTTTCGACGCTCATCTGATGATAAGCGAGCCGGAACGGTATGCCGAGCGTTTTATCGAGGCCGGAGCCGACCATATCACGTTTCATATCGAAGTAGCCGAAGATCCGCCGAAACTTATCGACAAGCTGCATAAGCTCGGCTGCTCCGCGGGATTGTGCCTGAATCCGGAAACGCCCGTCGATTCGATTCGGGAATTTGCCCCTCTTTGCGATATGGTCCTTGTAATGACAGTTCATCCCGGCTTCGGCGGTCAGGAATTTATGCCGGAGGCGGCGAAAAAAATTGCACAAATTAGAGAAATTGTCGGCCCAGATGTCCGGATCGAGGTCGATGGCGGCATAGATCCAGAAACTGCGCCGATTGTGGTTTCCTGCGGCGCCGATACCCTTGTTGCGGGCAATGCGATATTCGGCCGAACCGACCGAATTGCCGCAATAAACGCCATTCGGGATGCTTTCAACACGTAAGATTTTATTCTTCTGAAGCGTCGGAGGTAATTTTTCTACCAAAATCAATGAACATCTGGTAGAATATCGAGCTAAGTTAATAGTTATGATTAAAAACCCCGCCCGAGTGCGGGGCTAATTATAGGTTGATATGGCAAAACAAACCAAATCAAAATGGAACGGCTTTTCGCTCAAACCGCGGAAAGAAATGCCGGAAGGCTTGTGGATAGCCTGTCCGGGCTGCGAGCACATGCTTTACAAAAGCACCGTCGAAAAGAACCTTAATGTTTGCCCGGAATGCAATCATCATTTCCGCATCGAAGCCGCCACACGGATTCAATATCTGGTGGATGAAGATTCCTTCCAGCAGATTCTCGGCGATATGCGGCCGAAAGACCACCTCGGATTTGAGTTCCGGGGGACAACGTATAAGAAGCGTCTAAAGGTTGACGAGAAAAAATCCGGCTCGAAAGAGGCCATGCTGATCGGCAAGGCCTTTATCAAGGGAAGACCCGTCTCCTTAGCGGTAATGGAGCCGAACTTCCTGATGGGCTCTATGGGTTCGGTTGTCGGTGAGAAGTTATGCGTCGCGGTGGATATGGCAACCGAGGAAAAGCTGCCTTTAGTCGCCATATGCTGCTCCGGCGGAGCGAGAATGCACGAGGGCGTCGTATCGCTGGGACAGATGGCCAAGACTTCCGCCGCTTTGGCGAAATTCGATGAGGCGGGGGGGCTTTTCATCTCCGTCCTGACGGACCCGACGACCGGTGGAGTGACTGCGAGCTTTGCAATGCTTGGCGATTGCCTGATAGCAGAACCGGGGGCACTTATAGGTTTTGCGGGACGGCGTACCATTGCTGAGACTATTAAAGTCGAGCTGCCGGAAGGATTCCAGACGGCCGAATTCATGCTGGAACATGGCTTTGTGGATATGATTGTTCACCGAAAGGACCTTCGCAGCGAAATTGCCCGCCTGATTGACTATTGCCAGAAATAAATTATTTTCACCTACACTGCCATTCCTGCTATAATCTGTCATTCCCGCGCAGGCGGGAATCAACTATATAATTAAAGAAGATCAAAAGATATCAATTTCATCATCTTCAAATCCGGAAAAACGTGCAATGATTTTCTCAAGACCCCAATTTGGGTCTATACATTTAACAATTGGATCATGCGTCTTTGCCAGTGTCTCAAATTCACTAAAATCACTTTCAGGGCAGAGTATTAGAACGTGTCTTGGTAAATTGAAATTCCCAACATGTCTCCACTCACGTTCCCACCAGAATTCTTTTAGACTTCCACCTGTTCTACGATTATCTCCCATTTGGTCTATAAATGGTGTTATTTGAGAAATTTTTGAATCCGTAAAAATGTTATCATTAATTGCTTCATTTATTAAATCGTTAATGGGATTTATTAGCCAATCATGGCCTGGCGTTATGTCAACATACCAAATTGGATTTACCTCATTCTTTCTTGCCAACTTCTTTGTTATTGCGATACCATAAGGACCTCGATGAAAATACTCTTCATCTATTTTATCAAGCATAAAGCAGATATATTCGAGTGGCGTTTCTGTAAATCATACACACTTCTGTGACTCTACCGTTTGTTGAGATTCTTCCAGTTTCTTTTTTGCGGCTCCCCACATATTGCGAGCTTCAATCGTCCAAGAATTTACAATGCCTCTTAAGTGCTCCTTATCTTGAGTTAAGTGGACAACAAAAGTACTCAAATCAGAACGGCGATATAGTATGTCCCGAATCTTCTTAGATTCTGGGGTTTCAGTTTTCATCTGATCAAATAGTTCATCAAATGAATTCATTTTTTTATCCCCTTTAGTAAATCAATAAAGATTTCCACACTATTAAATATCAGTTTTTTTATCGGCAATTGAATTAGGTCAGATAATCAGGATTTGGCTGAGAAGAAGCGAATATATTGAATTCCTCTAATATACGTAGAACTACGTATTTTTCTTTTTTGGTCGTTTCAAAGTTATACGATCTTCACAAACAGCCGATAAATACATTGCGGATAAGATTCTTTGACCATGGGGATGTGTCATTAATTGAGGGAAAACGAAATGAATGATAATCCTTTGAAAAAAATACCTTGGTTCTCGAAGAGAGATTTGCTTGTTCTTTGAATTCTTTTTGTTTGTTAATATATGAAAGGCAAACAATGACGCTGACACAACTTTCTATTCTCTGGTATATTGCTATTTGTATATCAATAGTGCTTTTTTCGCATGAAAAGACTTGGACGTCCGTATTAGCTTTTTTAGTAGTTGGTGGCGTTCTAATATTCACATTCAGACCTCAATATAACCATATAAGACGAAAACTCCTAAAGACTGTCTTATTTCCCTGTGTAGTTTTGTTAGCAGGCACAGTTTTTTGGGTAGTTGGCGGTATATTTTTAGAGAAATACCAAGAGCATAGCCTTTCGGAAATTTCATCAGTTGAGGTTTATGATACTACATTGAGTAAGACCGGAATTTTAGAAGGCTATGTCAAGAATAATTCAAATAGAACGCTGAAGAAGCTAAGACTTAACATAGTCGTATTTAATGCACGTGGAGATATTACTTTTAGTGATGTCGTAGCCATAGAATGCAATGTTCCCTCGGGGCAAACAAGACACTTCGATGAGTGGGGTTTAATCCCATATGAATGCTTTATCGATAAATATTCGTGGAGTATCCTAAATTATGTTGCGTTAGGTTAAAGTCTTGTAGGGTGTGCTTTTAGCCCACCGAATCAAATTTTTCGATGGCGGGACAATATCGTCAGGCGTCCCTAAGGCAAGCCCCGTCCTGCGTTACTTGATCTGGAGTGTCTTCTGCCCATTGACAATCCCCAAATATGGTCCCATATCAAGTTCGACCTTTGCGGTATATGTGCCGCCCGCCAACATGACGGGCATATCGCATACGCCGCTTCAACCAAACTTCATTTTCTCTTCTGTCTCGACTTTGCCGTTTTTGATGAGTTTTAGTGTAGGTGATACGGTTTTGCCTGCTTGACTGACAATTCGGAGTGTACAGCCGTTTCTGTCCTTCAGTCCCGCAGAAACGAGCGATTTATTATTTTGAATACGAGATTTTATCTCCCACTTGCATTCGCCCCCAAGGAGAACCGGCGTGCCCTTCAGAGCATCAGCAGCACTGGAAAACATATTTATTTTTCCGTTTATGAAAAAGTAGTTCCAATCCTTAACGTTCAGATACCAGAAAAAGTAGTATTCATCCTTCTGCATATTCTCACGATACCTGGGTGCCAGAGAGTAGATATTGAGTGCGTACCTGGCCTTTTCCTCTCCTTCAATCGGCCCATCGAATTCGAACCGAGGCTCCAGTTCACCCTTCCGGCTACCACTTTCGTATCTGGAGAACTTTTTCGCCACATCATCCGTCAAGTCCCCGTTCATATTTTCGTCGAGGTAAGCTACATCGTATCCCGCACCTGTGCCTCCGGATTCGTCGATTACGCCCAACATCGGATTTTTGCCGTCTTTTCCAAAGACCACACAGAAGTATAGTGGATTTTCCGAGCCGTATCCGGGTTCCTTCAGCGTCTCCCGCATCAGATCAACCGCATAAGACGTCTGAAATATCGGTTCAACCTTATCCTGTTTTATCTCTGTTTCCTGTAAGCCGAGAGACTCTAAAGCCTCTTCGTTAAAGCCTCTCACAGGGATATGGAAACCTATTCTATAGATTACAATTGCCGCAACAACAGCTATCAGTATCAAAAGCCACGGCATGTTATTCTTCTCTGGAAGGAACTTCATTTAATTATCTCCTAAATCGCCTTCTTTTTTGCATAACACCCAAATCATCTTGGTCTTCCGCAAAAGGCGGGCACGCCAGAGAACCATAACGTCTGGCTCAAAAATCAGGGAAAACGTCGCAAAGTCGAATATATCCTGCGGCAGCCGGGTGAGCAAGAAAAAAATGTGCTGTAAAGCGGCGGCAGGCTTGCAAAGGTGGGTAAAATTGCAAATTCTTCTGGCGTAATTTCAATCCTCTATTCAATCGATTTTATTACCCAGTCCCGGATTTCTTCGGTCATTTTCTTTGCGTCGAGTGCGGAGTTTTTATCGTAAGCAACAGGCCAGTGCACCGGGTAACGTGTGTCAATGTAAAAGGGATTCAAAAATCGGCAGGCTTTTTCTAATTGCTGAATTTCCGGATCGGCCTGGCTGCAAATCGATAATAATTCAAGCAAATTATGAACAGGTCTGAAATTAAGTTTATTTGAGACAATAAATGCTTTGAGATACTTTTCGGCTGCCTGCTGGAAATGAAAACATATTTGTCCAAAGTACTCTGTGCTTTCCAGACCTGAAGATGCAAATCCATAATCTTCGTCAGCCTTTTGTATCCATTCTTTTGTAATTTCAGGCAGCATCGTAAAGTACTTTGCCTTCTTCGAGTATACTTTTTACAAATGGGTCACCTAACTTAAGCCTTTGCTCAACTTCCTCCGGCTTATACACGATAAAATCGGTTGCAAGTTTATAATTGATAATTGTATCTAACTGGCGGATCCTGTCGACGCCACATTCAGGAACTTCGCTCTTAATAATAAAAAGGTCAATATCGGTTCCCTGATTAATCTGTCCTTTGGCCAAAGATCCAAAAAGAATGACTTTTTCCGGTTTGTACAGATAGATCATCTGTTCCATAATGCTTTGTATTTCTTTATCAAATTGCTCTTTTAATATCATTCTATATACCTTTTTCATCTATCTGCTTGACCATCATAATATCATATTCGGCTAAAAAGAAATAATTAATAATTTTTAGAATGTAAACTCTTGAGAATAATCGTAAAACTTCCCTTTTAATTCTGCCTAATTTTCCGTATAATCTGTGCAAAATAGCGTTTAGCGTATAGGAATAGGAAAATGATGTTCTTTTACGCAAGACGCAATACGCAGACTTGTTCTGAGCGCAGTCTAAGGAAAGCAATCTAATATTGACAGAAGATTGCCGCAGCCTGCTTTGCGGGCTTAGCAATGACATTTGGGTGTGTTTATGTCTTATTTTCGCGATAATATAGAGAAAATAAATGGTTACGAGCCGGGATTTCAGCCGTCTCAAACGGAGGTTATCAAGCTCAATACCAATGAAAATGCCTATCCGCCTTCGCCGCAGGTCTTAAAGGCTCTGGCAGAAATCAATCCCGAGCAGCTCCGCAGATATCCCGACCCGGTAGGCAGCAAATTCCGCAAAGCGGCGGCGGAAGTTAACGAACTCGAACCGGATTATATCATGTGCTGCAACGGCGGAGACGACTTGCTGCGGATGGCTTTTCAGGCGTTTTGCGATGAAAATCGGCCTGTCGCATATCCTGTCCCGACATATTCTTTGTATCCGGTCCTGGCGGATGTGCAAAACTGCCCGGCCGTAGAAATCCCTTTCGATGACGAATTTAATCTGCCGGCCAAATTAGCCGGTACGAATGCAGCCCTGACGATAGTGTGCAATCCGAACGCGCCAACGGGAAGTTTTATAAGCGTCAATGAGCTTGCTTCCCTGGCCGACGAAATCAGCGGCATATTACTGATCGACGAAGCGTATGTGGATTTTTCGGAGCAAAATTGCACGGGATTGGTGAAGGATTTTGACAACGTCATTATTTTACGGTCGATGAGCAAGGGATATTCGCTCGCGGGGATGCGGTTCGGCTATGCCATCGCCCGGCCGGAATTGATAGCGGGTTTGATGAAGGTCAAAGACTCCTATAACGTCGATGCGGTTGCCATCGAGGCCGCTACGGCAGCGATAAAAGACCAGAAGTATTTCAAAGACAATGTGGAAAAAGTAAAAGCCGAGCGGGCAAGGTTGACCGAGAAATTGAAGAATCTGGGTTTCGATGTCCCGGATAGTTTCAGTAATTTCGTACTGGCTCAGTGTAAAAACGGCGGGGCGGCGGACGTTTACGAAAAGTTGGCCGAGCGGAATATATATATAAGGTACTTTTCATACCCGAGGCTCGAAGATAAACTGAGAATCACGGTAGGTACGCCGGAGCAGGATGACAAATTATTGGCCGCTTTGAAAGATATTTTGGCGACCGAACCGTCGCAATTATAAAGGGATATTGTTATGGAAGGCAGAACTGCGAAGATACAAAGGCAGACAAAAGAGACCGATGTGAGCGTGGAGCTTAACCTGGACGGCGTGGGAAAATATGAAATCGATACCGGCATAGGTTTTCTGGACCACATGCTCACCCACCTGAGCAAGCACAGCAAAATTGATATGGTCGTCAAGGCCAAAGGCGACCTCCATGTCGATGCACACCACACGGTCGAGGATATCGCAATTTGTCTCGGCGAGTCTCTGCTCAAGGCCCTCGGCGATAAAAAGGGAATCGCCCGGTACGGCCATAGTTCCGTGCCGATGGAGGATGCCCTGGCGAATGTCTCGGTCGATTTGTCGGGAAGGGCCAACTGTATCTATAACGTCGAGTACCGTACGGATAAGATCGGCGATTTCGATGTCGAGTGCCTTGAGGAAATGCTCCGGAGTTTTTCGAACAACGGCAAATTCAATCTGCATATAAACGTGCCGTACGGCACGAACAGTCACCACATAGCCGAGGCGATTTTCAAAGGTCTCGGTAAGTCGCTGGGTGCGGCGGTGGGCGTTGTCGGGACGGATGTTCCGAGTACGAAGGGGATATTGTGATAGACGAGCGCGAAGCTGATTTTCGAATAGGAATCGGTACGGACATTCATCGTCTGGCCGAGGACAGGAAGCTTATGCTTTGCGGGATTTATGTGCCGTATCCGGCAGGTCTGGTCGGTCACAGCGACGGCGATGTGGGCCTGCACGCCGTTATCGACGCGCTGCTCGGGGCTTCCGGGATGGGTGACATCGGGACATTGTTTCCCGATACCGACAACAGGTGGAAAAACGTCGACAGTAAGGAGCTTTTATTGATTGTCAAAGACGAGCTCGAAGATAAGAAATGGGAGGTAATTAATGTCGATGTAATTATACACGCCGAAGAGCCGAGACTCGGCTCGGTCAAGGGCCAGATGAAAAGGGCAGTAGCGGGGCTTTTGGGGATAGATTTTACGGCGGTGAACATCAAGGCAAAAACGAACGAGGGCCTCGGCGACGTCGGAGACGGCTCGGCCATCGCCGCTACCGCAACGGCACTTATAAGAAAAAAGAGAAGAAGAACCTTATAAAATAAAGGAATATACTAAATTTAAAATCTTAAGCTCTAAACAAATTCGAATGACCAAAATATAAAATTCTAAACGATTTGTTTTAAGCATTTGATATTTGAATTTGGTATTTGTTTAGGTATTTGATATTAGAATTTCGGATTTAAGAGAATATTATGGGATTGCAGCTTTATAACAGTCTGACCAGGAGAAAAGAAGAATTCAAACCTCTGGAAGAAGGCAGGGTCGGGATGTATGTCTGTGGGCCGACCGTTTACGGTCACGCGCACCTGGGACATGCCAAAAGCTATGTCAGTTTCGATATACTGGTCAGGTATCTGAAATATCTCGGATATAATGTCACTTACGTCCAGAATATTACCGATGTGGGGCATTTGACCGACGACGCCGACGAGGGTGAGGATAAAATCGCGAAAGAGGCCCGGAAAGAAAAGAAACATCCGATGGTCATAGCAGAATTTTATACCCGCAGCTATTTCGAGGACATGGACGCATTAAACTGTCTCCGGCCGGATATAAGTCCGCGTGCCAGCGGCCATATCACCGAGCAGATTGACCTTGTAAAAACGCTTCTGGAAAAAGGCTTCGCTTACGAAGTCAACGGCTCGGTGTATTTCGATGTCTCGAAGTTCAAGGATTACGGCAAGCTTTCCGGCAGAAATATCGAGGAAATGATTGCCGGTGCTCGCGTGGAAGTTTCGCCGGACAAAAAAAATCCCGCCGACTTTGCAGTCTGGAAGAAAGCCGAACCGAATCACATCATGCAGTGGCCCAGCCCGTGGTCGATGGGCTATCCCGGCTGGCACCTGGAATGCTCGGTTATGAGCATGAAATATCTCGGCAAGACCATCGATATCCACGGCGGAGGGCTGGAAAACCAGTTCCCCCATCACGAGTGCGAGATCGCCCAGTCCGAGGCGGCGAACGATGCGCAGTTCGTTAAATACTGGATTCATAATAATATGGTCACCGTTGACGGCCAGAAGATGGGCAAGAGCCTGAATAATTTTATCACACTCAAGCAGGCTTTTTCCGGCGCGCACGAAAGATTGACTAAAAGCTATAATCCCTTAGCGATACGGCAGTTGATTTTGAACAGCCATTATCGAAGCCCGTTGGATTTTTCCGATGCGGCACTGTTTGCCGCCCTTAGCGGCTATAACAAAATCACCGAGACGGTAAAGGCTCTGCGAAAGGCGATTGGCTCAGCGGTGGGAAATCAGCCCGACGAGCAGGTGGCCGAACAGCTCAATCAATTAAGGCAGAAATTCGAGGCGGCGATGAATGACGATTTGAATACGTCCGTCGCTCTGTCGGTAATGTTCGAGCTTGTCCGGCTGACACAGAAACTCCTCGACGATAGTAAAACAACTGCGGCAACTTTAAACCTCATCGATGTTTTGTTCAACCGGCTCGGTGGTGACGTTCTCGGTATAGTAAGGGATGTATATCCCGCGGACGGCTCTGCCGATAACGGGCTGATGAATAAGCTTGTGAATGTTTTAATCGAGCAGCGAAACGACGCCCGCAAACAAAAAGATTATGCCAGGGCCGACGAGCTTCGGAACAAACTGGACGAAATAGGAATTATCCTGGAAGATAAACCTGACGGGACCGCATGGAGGACCAAATGAGAGTACTCGGTATCGATCCGGGTTTACAGGTCTGCGGATACGCGTCTCTGGAGACAGACGGGGACAATGTAAATTTGATTGAGGCGGGTGTTTTTGCGACACCGAGCGATCTGCCTATCGAGCAGAGATTGAACAGGATCGCCGCCGATACCGGTGAAATTTTAAGCAGTTTTAAGCCCGAGGTTGTTGCCGTGGAGGAATTATACTCGCATTATGCACATCCGAAAACTGCAATCTTGATGGGACACGCAAGAGGTGTTATACTGCAGAAATGTGCCGAAGCTGCTATTGAGGTCAGGAGCTTCAGTGCGACCCGTATAAAAAAATCGATTACAGGTAACGGCAGGGCGTCGAAGGAGCAGGTTCAAAGAACGATACAAACGATTTTATTATTGCCAACTTTGCCTGAGCCGAACGATGTGGCCGATGCGATTGCCGCGGCGCTTTGCTGTGCTAATTCGGCGAAACTTCCGGATATGAAAAAAGTACGTATTTAGCCTGCGGTTTTACCGCAGGTCGGGTGAATGTGATATTATAAATGTGATTTATGATAGCTCAGATTGAAGGAAAACTTGTAAAACTCGATGCCGAATCCTGCCTCGTTCAGGTCGGATCGATCTGTTACGAAGTAATGCTACCCGGCTATTGTGTAGGCGCTTTGTCCGGCAGGGTCGGCTCGGAAGTGACTCTCTGCACGATGGAATATTACGAGGGTACGTTGGGCGGCGGCAATCTTGTCCCCCGGATGATAGGTTTCCTGAATTCCGGTGAGAGGGATTTTTTCACCAGGTATATAAGTGTCAAGGGGATGGGCATAAAAAAAGGCCTGCGGTCGTTGAGTATCCCGATAGCGACTATCGCCTCGGCCATAGAAAACGGCGACGATAAGACCCTGATGTCGCTTCCGTCGATAGGCAGAAGGATGGCCCAGCAGATTATCGCCGAGCTTCGCGGCAAATTGCAGAGCTTCGCCGTCGGGGCCGAACAGGGCACACCGTCGGAAGTCGGATTTAAGCCGTATCAGATAGAAGCATTGGAGATTCTTATCGCCTGGGGCGAAAAGAGAGCCGAAGCGATGGAGCTTATCGAGCTGGCCCGCGAACGACATCCCGATATAACTTCCGCCGAGGCGCTTGTCCCCCTTGTATATAGACTGAAGCAGGGAGTAGAAGTTTAAGGGGATAAATACTAAGCACAAAACTCTAAATTCTAAACAATATCTAGTGTTCAAAATAATAATGTCCAAAACGTTTTGGATTTTGTGATTTGGTAATTGGGATTTGTTTAGAATTTCGATATTAGGATTTCGGATTTCCGAAGGTATTATGGCAATAGGAAGAATCATAAGCGGTCAATCTTTGAACGAGCAGGAAGAAAGCTTCAACGTCTCGCTTCGGCCGAAGCTTTTGGCCGAGTGCGTGGGCCAGCACAACGTCAGGGAAAAACTTGCGATTGCAATAGAAGCGGCCCGGCAAAGGTCCGAGCCTCTGGAGCACATCCTGTTCTATGGCCCGCCCGGTCTGGGTAAAACCACCCTGGCGAATGTCGTGGCGAACGAAATGCAAGCGAAGATTCGATGCTCTTCCGGCCCTGCCCTGGCCAAGGCCGGTGACATTATGGGGCTTTTGAGCAATGTCAATACCGGCGACGTCCTTTTCATCGATGAGATTCACCGGCTCAGCACGCCGGTCGAGGAATTTATCTATCCGGCGATGGAAGATTTCAAGGTCGATTACACCGTCGATAGCGGCCTGCACGCCAAGACTATCAATTTTCCGCTAAAGCGTTTTACACTGATCGGCGCCACAACTCGGGCGGGACTGCTCAGTGCGCCGCTTCGCAGCCGTTTCGGCATGTTATATCATCTGGATTTTTACACAAGCGACGATTTGACGGAGATTCTGGCCCGTTCGGCGAAACTTCTCGATTTGCAGTACGAGGACGGCACGCTCGAGTTGATTGCCGCATGCTCCCGCGGGACGCCGAGAGTGGCGAACCGCCTGCTCAAACGGGTGCGTGACTATGCGCAGGTCAAAGGCACCGGCGTTCTGAGCACCGCGATTGTCGAAAGCTCGCTGAAAATGGAAAGAATCGATCCTTTGGGTCTGGACGAATTAGACAGGGCCGTTTTGCGTGCCTTAGTTGATGTCTATGACGGCGGCCCGGCCGGTATCGAAGCAATCGCCGCAACTTTAGGCGAGGAAAGAGACACCTTGGAAGATGTCGTCGAGCCGTATCTTTTGCAGATTGGATTTTTACGCCGAACCAAACGCGGCAGAGAAGTTACCCCCCAGGCCTGCCACCACTTAGGCCTGAAACAGCACAAAAAGAAACACTCCCCCGACCAGGCGGAACTTTTCACCGAATCCGGACAATAATTCATACGATTTTATTCTTGATTCAGCCAATTACTTTCTGTTATACTGTGTATAATTGAAGTGGAAAAAGTTTTTTTCTTTTGAAAATTAAAAAGAGAAGATTGGAGGGTATAAAAATGGCGTCGTTGATTAATAAACGACTTTTGTGGATAATCTTTTTCATTCTCGTTTTAACCATGTTTTGCCCGTTTACTTCCGGCAAGATTATCTATGTCGATGACGATACCGCCGGGACAAATGACGGCACTTCGTGGGAAAATGCCTATATCTACTTGCAGGATGCTTTGGCCGATGCCGAGACTGCCGATAAACCTGTTGAAATACTTGTCGCCGGCGGCACATACACACCCGACAAAGGAGCGGAACAAACTCCCGGCGACCGGATGGCCACGTTTCAACTAATTAACGGCGTAACTCTTTCCGGCGGCTACGCCGGAGCAGCAGATCCGAACGCACGCGATATCGATCTATACGAGACCATCCTCTCCGGCGATTTAAGAGGTAATGATGAGGAAGTTGTCAGCCCTGAAGATTTGCGTGGCGATCCAACACGAGCTGATAACAGTTATAACGTTCTCATTGGCAGTGGTACTGATATGACAACTGTGCTGGATGGCTTTATTATTACCGGTGGTAATGCAAACGGTATTAACGAAAATGAAAGAAGATGCAAGTATGGTGGTGGGATGTACAACAACAATGGAAGCCCAATCCTCACCAACTGCACATTCAGAAGGAACTTTGCATGTTGGGGTTGCGGTGGAATGTACAATGAGAACAATAGTAATCCTGTTCTAAACAACTGTGAATTCCAAGACAACCGTAACGGCGGGATGGAAAACAGTAATGGCAATCCTGTTCTAACCAACTGCACTTTCAGTGGAAACTGGGACTGTGGATTGAAAAACTATGGTAATCCAACATTGACAAATTGCACTTTCAGTGGAAACCTGGGCAGTGGAATGATAAACAATGGTGGTAATCCAACATTGACCAACTGCGTTTTCAGCGGGAACTCAGCCGGATTTGAAGGAGGTGGGATGAGTAACCGATTTGGCGATCCCAATTTGATCAACTGTGTATTTATTGACAACACAGCCGAAAATGGTGGTGCAGTCTCTAATAGTTTAAGTAAACCAAAACTTGTTAACTGCAAATTTATTGAGAATAAGGCATTAGAAGGCGGGGGAATGAAAAACCTCTGGAGCAATCCAATATTGACCAACTGTACATTCAATACGAATTCGGCAGATACCGGCGGGGGAATGTACAACGAAAGCAATGATATGATACTAACCGGCTGTATTTTTATTGGAAACTCGGCCAACTCGTTCGGCGGTGGAGTGTTCAACTATTATATCGATCCAACGCTGACGAACTGTTTGTTCGCCGGCAACTCGGCCGAGATTAGTGGCGGAGGAATGTTCAACTCTGAATTTAGTTTTGTCAATATCATCAACTGCACATTCAGCGGAAATTCAGCCAAATTGGATAGCGGTGGTTTAAGTAATGATTTATCATCAGCACTTATCATGAATTGCATCTTTTGGGGCAATACCGCCGGCAATGGTCCGCAAATTTCATTGCATAACAACAGTGCCGTATCCATGGGTTACAACAATCTTCAGGGCGGTCAAACAGACATCTATAAACATCCTGTCGGCATAGTCATTTGGGGGGATGGCAACATTAATGTCGATCCGCTTTTTGTCGAGCCGGGTTATTGGGCGGATGTGAATGATCCGAACATCATTGTTGAGCCGGACGATCCGAATGCGGTATGGGTGCACGGTGATTATCACCTGAAATCGCAGGCGGGAAGATACGACCCAAATAGCGGAGACTGGGTGATTGACGATGTAACCAGCCCTTGCATCGATGCCGGTAATCCGGATACGCTGGTAGGCTACCTGGAAACGCCGGTCGGCGACGAGCCTTCCCCAAACGGCGGAATTATGAATATGGGTGCCTACGGCGGAACAGCGGAAGCGAGCAAGTCGCCATGAACTAATCGAGTTTCATGTTTTAAGGAAATGTTTTGCCATTTTTGGCCGATGGCCGAGAAGCTCTGTGAAGTGGCCGATTAAAATCTTTTCGATTTCTTTGAGTGTTTTTTCTTTCGCTTCGGCGATTAGTTTTAAATTACCGAGACAATTCGCCGCTGCCTGCGATAATCGAATTTTATCCGGGAAGCTTGCTTCGCAGTCCCGGCAGATTATGCCGTTGGCGGTGCTGCTGAAATAATACTCGTCGCTCGTCGCTCCCCTCGACGCCGCTCGGGGCAGGCTTGACTCGTGGCTTGATTTGCAGTTGGCGCAGGAATTCAGGACAGGCTGGAGGCCGACCTCTTTGAGCAGGGACAGTTGAAACAAAATCAGTAGCGCTATTATCTGGTTTTTGTTTTCCTTGTCGGTCGCGTTTCGCAGGAATTCGAGGAAGGCCTCGAAAAGTTCCGGATGCGGGTCGTAATCGTGCGTCATTTTATTTAGCAGCTCCGCGGCGAAAAGACAGCAGTTCAATACGGCAAGGTCGTGACTTAGGCTCGTAAAGTCGGCTCCGCCGCCGGCGGATTCGAATTCAGTCAATGTGGCAAGTTTATTCTTGCCCGAATAGGAAAAAACTATTTTGCCGTTCGAGAACATTTCGATGGGGCCGTCGAAGGCCGATTTGGGGCGTTTCGAGCCTTTAGCGATGGCGTCGATTTTGCCGTTTGCCCTGGTGAAAAATGTTACAATCTGGGATGTTTCGGAATAATCTATGGCACGTATGCAGATGGCCAGGTCCTTGGTCAACATGGTTAAAGAAGTGCCTAAAGGTTAAAGTGCCTAAAGTTAAAAGTGCATAAGTCTTAAGTCACAAGTGCACAAGTCATAAGAACTCATGCTCTTGTGCTCCCGTGCACTTGTACACAAATATACTTTAAATACGTTAGTCACTTTAGCTCACTTTTCACTTTCTATCTTCTGTATTTGGATTCGTTTTATTTTCCTGGTTTCAGCCGAAGCGATAGTGAATTTCAGGTTCTCGTAGTCGAAACTTTCCCCCGTCTTCGGGATATATCCCAGACGCGAGAACACGAAACCGCCGATGGTCTCGTAATCTTCGTCTTCCGGCAGGTCCAGCTCGAATTCATCGTTGATTTCGTCAACGGACGTTCTCGCATCGGCTTCGATCGTATCGGGGCCGATTTTCTTAATTGGCTCCGGCGGCGTTTCCTCGTATTCGTCGATTATTTCGCCAACAAGCTCTTCGAGAATATCCTCCAATGTCACGATGCCCGCGGTCCCGCCGTATTCGTCGAGCACGACCGCGATGTGCAGCTTCTGATTTTGAAACTCGTGCAGCAGTGACCGCAGAGGTTTTGTCTCGGGGACAAAATAAGCGTTTCTCATTTTGTCGCGCAGTTTGAAATCCGAAGGATTTTTCCCGATTTCCGGCAGCAGGTCCTTGGCGTAAATCAGGCCGACTATATTATCGATATTGTTTTCGTATACCGGCACGCGCGTATGACCGGCTTCTGTGATCGTATCCAGGACTTTTTGCAAATTGGCATTGACCTCGATGGCGATAATATCCGTACGAGGTGTCATAATCTCGTCGGCAGTGCTGCTGCTCAGCTCCAGGACATTTTCAATCATCTCCTGTTCTTCCTCGTCCAGGACGCCTTCGGTCCTGTGCTGCTCGAGGCCGGTCAGGAATTCTTCCTGTTTTTCCTCGTGTTGTTCCTGCGGTGTTGTCTCGGCTATACCGGCCAGGCGCTTGATGAAGCTGTCATATAATCTGAAGATATAAAGAAAGGGCGATACGACTATCGAAAAAAACATTAACAGCCTGTATGTTCGACTCAGGACTTTTTCGCCTGCGTATTTCGCCCATGCGTGAGGAATTGCCAGGCTGAATGTCGAGAATATCACTACGGCAATAATAAATGCGATGATATAGCTGAGCGTGGAATGTGATTGACGCAATTCCGTTACGGCGGCCACCAGGAGCAGCAGTATGAGCATGTTTAAGATGAGCCGGTATAACCAGCACGTTAAAATCAGGTCTTCGGCGTTTTCCGCTAACTCCGAGGCAAGAGCTTCATGGTTTTCTTTTTTGTCCGCTGTTTTAAATGCTTCCTGTAGTTTGACATGCGAAAATATTCGCAGAGCGACAACATTTACCGAAAAAAACAGTGTCCCCCCGGCGAAAAGACAGATCAGCAATACCGACCAGCCAATATAACCCACTTTTTAATACCCTTTCAAAAAAACATCGCACGGATTATTAATTCTTTCGTGCTTTATACTCTCGTACACTCAGATTCTTATTATACACGATTCCATAGCCGTTTTGTTGCAAAATTTCATCCTCGATATCGTGCATTTTTTTTGCCTTTGTTTCAGTGGAATCATCGAATCCGAGGTTATGTAACAGGCCGTGTGTTACGTAGAGAGCCAGTTCCGCCTCGGACGAATGCCCTCGCAGGTTTGCCTGATTGACTGCGACCCGGCCGTTGACGATTATTTCGAATAATTTTGAGGAATCGGACTTATCGTCGGATAAATCGAAGCTCAGGCAGTCAGAAGTGCCTTTACGGCCGAGATACCTTCTGTTCAATTCGCGGAAATCGGCGTCATCGACTATGGCAATACTTACTTCGTATTTCGCAGTGCCTGTAGCGGGATTTTTCTCCGAAATACGATTGCATGTGTTTTCGACGAGTTTTTTCAGCCTGGACGGGGAAAAATCGATTTCCTTAAAGTTTTGAGAAATTCGGATAATTATATCCCGGTCTGGTTCGATGGAGTCCATCATTATCAAGAGCTTTTTAGCCCGACCTTTTCGAGTTGAGTTTGTGTTTCGGTTGGATCGTCCGGAGCTTTGGGATAAGCGATTCGGCCGTGATGATGCGCGGCAAGAGTTTTGGTTATACTTGCTTCGATCTGACTTAGCTCCCGCAGGGACAAATCGCATTCGTCGAATTGACCGTCCTGAAGTCGTCTCATGGCCATATTGTGAACAACAACTTCTATTTTTGCCGGTGTTATTTCAGTCAGGCTTCTGACGGCTCCTTCGACCGTGTCTGCCAGCATGACAATCGCCACTTCTTTGGTTCGCGGTTTCGGGCCCGGATACCTGAATTCGCTCTCGGAAGGCTCGCTAACCGGTTTCTTTTTTGATTTCTTGGTCGTTAATTTTTTTGCCTCGTTGTAAAAATGCTCGACCACCGTTGTGCCGTGATGTGCTTCGATAAACTGTCGAAGAACGTTCGGCAGGCCGTATTCTTTAGCCATTTCTATCCCGTCTTTGACGTGACCGATGATAATCAGGTGACTCATCGTAGGCGAGAGCTCTTTATGCCTGCTTGCCGAACCGATTTCATTTTCGATAAAATAGTGTGCTTTATTTATTTTGCCTATGTCGTGGTAGTAAGCGCCAACCCTGCATAAAAGCCCGTTGCGTCCGATTGCTGCTGCTGCGGCTTCGGCAATCGAGCCGACCAGCAGGCTGTGGCTGAAAGTGCCCGGTGCTTCCATCGCGAGTTTTTTCAATAACGGCTGGTTGGCGTCGCTGTAGTCCAGAAGGGTCATACTTGTCGCTATCCGGAAGGTTTTTTCGATTATCGGCAACAGGCTTTGAATGATAAGCCCGACCGCAAGGGTGAGGCCTGCATGCAGGCCGGCGTTTACAAGGGCCTTGTTCGGATTTTCGCCCGGGATCAGGAGTTCCAGCGAAGCGGCCGTTATAAATACTATCACACCGGCAAGGGCGCTGACCTGGAGCAGTTTTACTCTTGTCCTGATCTCTCTTAATGCCATACAGCAGGTAAAAGCCCCGGTCACCATGATCAGGAAAAGATCGATTTGCATCAGTTGAGCTTTACCGTTTATCTCTAACGGTTCGGCTGCAAAACATGCGAGCAGGCAATATAAAACGCTCATTCCGATTGCAAATCTCTGGTTATAAGCGATTGTCAGGATAATGGCTGTTATCACTGCGGTTCCGGTGGCCCACGCATAGGGAGTAAACTCCGTTTGTAGCTCTAACTCCGTTTGCAGCTCTATCAGCCAGGCCGTGAAAAACCTTACCGAAGCCAGTAATACGAGAAATAATCCGATCAGGACGGATATTCTGGCGTGGTTATATATCATCCGCTTTTGGTAATGATGGATATACAGTGCCCCGGCCAGAGAAATCAATATGACTATGACAGTGACAGGAATGGCCTGCAGACGGGCGGTACGATGGAAGACCAGTATCGATATACATAAAATTACGAACAGGAGCCAGAGCAGAATTGAGATTACAAGGTCGGGACTGATAAGCCTGCTGATTTGCAGGTAGCGCTCGGCGGAAATGCTCTTTCGAACCCGGCTTCGTCTTGGACTGATTTTTTTAATAAGCGGCATTTATTTGTCCTGCATTAACCGACTAATCTGCACTCTGTCTTTTCTTATAAGCCTGTACGATTTTTTGAACCAGTTTATGTCTTACAATGTCCGAGCGGTTTAGTTCGACGTAACCTATACCTTTAATTCTTCGCAGCGTTTCAATAGCCTCGACCATTCCGCTTTTCTGCCCGCGTTCCAGGTCAATTTGTGTTATATCGCCCGTGATTATCATTTTGGAGCCGTGTCCGAGTCTTGTCAGGACCATCAGCATCTGCAGGGCGGAAGTATTTTGGGCCTCGTCGCAAATGATAACCGCCTCGTTTAAAGTTCGGCCTCGCATAAAAGCCAGCGGAATAATCTCGATAATATCCAGGCCGATAAACTTTTTCATCTGGGTAAAATCCATCATATCTTCAAGGGCGTCAAAAAGGGGACGAAGATATGGATTTACCTTTGCCTGAAGGTCGCCCGGTAGAAAACCGAGTTTTTCACCGGCCTCCACCGCCGGACGCGCAAGAACAATTCTCCGGATCTGCTTTTTCCTGAGCATTGAGACGGCGATTGCAACGGCCAGGTATGTTTTGCCGGTGCCGGCCGGACCTATACAGAATGTCAGGTCGTTGGACAGCATTGTTTGTATATATTTTTGCTGCCCTTTGGTGGACGGCTTTATGAGTTTTTTATGGGAAAAAACGCTGATTGCATCGGAATCATTCGCCGGTGGGTCGAAATCCTGACGTCTGATAAATGAAGCGACCTCTTCCGCTGTCAGCACGTGACCTTTATGGAGCTGCTTACGCATTTTGTTGAGTATATCGACCGCTTTGCCGACATGTTCTTCGGTGCCGGTAATTTTTAACTTGTTCTGGCGGGCCGTTATCTGAACGTCGAGCGATTGGCGCAAAAGCCGCAGGTAATTATCCCCGGAGCCGAATAATTCAAGCTGTTTTTCCGCTGGATTTAATTGTATGTTTACTTCCAAAATTATCCTTTGTCAGGAACACCAAATAAAAACCAAATACGCAAAAGCCGCTGCTATCAGAGGTGAATCGATAATATCCAAAACACCACCGAAGCCCGGTATTTTATTTGCCGAATCTTTCTGCTCGGCATCCCGTTTAATCATCGACTCGGCCAGGTCACCGAGCTGGCCGATGAAAGCAAAACAAAATCCGAATACTATTGCAGCCCAAATCGGCATTATATCACAAATTCCGGCAAAACCAATAGCAACTATAATCGCCGCCACTACGGCACCGGCCATGCCCTCCCAGCTCTTGCCGGGACTGATTTTGGGCGAAAATTTATGCTTTCCGAATAAAGTTCCGACCGAATAAGCACCTATATCGGCGGATTTTATCACGAAAACAAACATTAACAGCGGCCAGAGGCCAAAATCAATCCTTATAGCCACGCAAAAACCGCTTAACAGCCCTAAATACAGGATTGAGAAACAATTTACTCCGCAATTAGCCGATACGCCGGAGGTCCCATAAAACAGATATTGATACACAAAAAGAGCTATCAGGGTGAAAGTCAGGATATAGAGCAGAAAAAGCTCCTGCCGGATTTCTATAAATTGCAGCCAATAGCGGTTCGTAGCCAATAGAATTGAGGCAACGATTGAAACAGGGATGAAAATTTTAAGATTTTTTGCCGCTGCGAGTTTCGAGAATTCCAGTTGAGCGGGAATTGCGAGCAGGGCGACGAGAATACAGAAAATTGTTCCCTGGACGTTTTTATCATCGGTATTGGAGGCGGTAAGCGAACCGTCCAGCCAGCCGTCGAAGACGACAACGGTTAAAAATAAAACCGTCATTATTATGCCGAAAAATAATCTGTGCTTTACCATGATGTATTTTAATCCGCGATTAACAATTCATATTTTGTGATTGGAAATATCCGGCCCGGAATAATTCGCCGATTAAATTATCTTATGGTCCCGAAACGCCTCGATCGTTTTGCGTATGCCATAATCGCTTTTTCCAGAGCGGCCTTTTTAAAATCCGGCCAGAGAGTTTTTGTCACGTAAAACTCACTATATGAAATTTGCCAGAGCAGGAAGTTGCTTATTCTCATTTCATTTGCCGTTCGTATTAAAAGATCAGGTTCGCAAAGCCCGGCGGTATATAAATTTTGATTGAAAACATCTTCATCGATATCATTAAGAGACAGTGTCCCTTTTTTATACTGCTGTGCAATTTTTCTTGTGGCATCGATAATTTCCACTCTGCCCCCGTAGTTAAGCGCCAATGCAAGAATCATTCCGGTATTGGAACTTGTCATCTCCATTGTTTTGTTAAGCTCACTCATCACCGTCGAGGGTAGTCCGTCCATTCGACCGAGATGAACAAGCTTTACATTGTTTTTTTTCAGCATTGGTCGAATCTCGATAAGATATTGAGTATATAAATGCATCAGGGCTTTGACCTCGGTTTCCGGCCGTTTCCAGTTCTCGATACTGAACGAGTAAAGCGTCAGGGACTCTATCCCGAAATCCACGCAGCATTGAGCGATTATCTCGACGGTTTTACCGCCCTGGCTGTGTCCCTCGGCCCGCGGGAGCCCCTTTCTTTGCGCCCATCGGCCGTTACCGTCCATTATAATAGCGATGTGGCGGGGCATCTGCTCGACTGAAAGGCCGAGCCGCCCGGCGGTGTTTTCAAGTTTTTCTTTGAAGCTCGTTGTCATTGTTAATATCCGTTTCCGGTTTTTTCAGGTATCGACGACCGAATTATTTTCTGAATATCGTCTGGTTCCTTTTTGGTCCTACGCCGATCATATCGATTGGTTTGCCGATTATTTCTTCGACCCGACAAACATAGTCTCTGGCGTTCGCGGGCAAATCGTCGAAATTTTCCACTTCCGTTATGTCCTCGTCCCATCCGGGCACGGTGACATAAACAGGTTCTGCCTTTGAGAGTCTTTTAAGGTCCGCCGGGAAAAACGTTACTTCCCTGCCGTCGATTTCGTACGCCCTGCAGATTTTTAGTTCTTTAAGACCGGCAAGTGTATCGAGATGAAGCAGGGCAATCGAATCGATAGCTCCTATCTTTGCGGAGTATGAGGCGGCGACGGCATCGAACCAGCCGCAGCGGCGGGGACGCCCGGTGGTTGTGCCGTATTCGTGGCCCTTGTCACGGATGTACTGGCCCGTATCGTTGTCCTGTTCGGACGGAAATGGCCCGGCACCGACCCTGGTCGTATATGCCTTGACGACACCGATGAATTTATCGACGTATTTTGCCGGTACGCCGCATCCGGCTGGCATACCCAGCGAGCTGGAGTTCGAGCTGGTCACGAACGGGAACGTCCCGTGGTCGATATCCAGCAGTGAGCCCTGGGCACCTTCGAAAAGTATGGTTTTACCTTCGGCGATGGATCGATGCAAAAATTCGGTCGTGTCCGTGATAAAGGGCACAAGTTTTTCGGCGTAATTTTCACACTTCTCGAAGATTTCATCCGCATCTATTGGCTCGGCACCGTAAAGGGCGCCGAAGATTTTGTTTTTATTTTGAACTATCGTCAGCAGTTTCGTTTTGAGATTTTCGAGGTCGGTAAAATCCGCCATCCGAACTGCAAAACTCCTGCCGACTTTGTCCGCGTAGCAGGGGCCTATTCCGCGAATGGTCGTGCCGATTTTGTTTTTGCCGAGAGATTCCTCCCGCAACTGGTCTTCTTTTTTATGATAATCGAGTACGACGTGGGCGTGTTCGCTTATAAGAAACCTTCCGTCGAGTGAGATATTTTCTTCGGCGAGCCGCTCGATTTCACCGATTAAAACTTCCGGGTCGATGACGACGCCGTTCGTGATGACGCAGGTTGTATCCGGCCGGATAGAGCCGCTCGGCAGAAGATGAAGGGCAAATCTGTTGTCCCCTACGACAACGGTGTGGCCGGCGTTCGCTCCGCCGCCGTACCGGACGACGATATCGCTGTTCTCGGCGAGAATATCCACAATCTTGCCTTTGCCCTCGTCACCCCATTGCAATCCTATGACGCAATAATTCATTTGTATCTGTTCCTTTTTAACGAATTTTCATCCTTTATTTCCGGCAATCCACAGTCCTATGGACTCCTCCCGCAGGACGCCTCCCGGCGGACTCCCGGAAACTGCAACCGCTAAAATATCAAATCTTTCATAAAATACAAGCTTAACCTTTTCTTGGTGGAGGAACTTACTAACTAAAAAACCACAGTTTTATCCGGTGAAATGAAGTTTTTGACTTTTTTAGGAGTTAAACGCATATTCCTATGGCCGCAGACGCCGTCCTGAGCGCAGTCGAAGGAGAGCACCAAAAATCAATCATAAACCTGTGACCGCGAAAGTGGGTATCAAAAATTTATGGATTAGCCATCGTGAAGGATAAGGCTTTTTGTCTTTTAACTTTTGACTTATTAATGGGCTGTCTATTAGTTTTCCCAACAAATTCTGATGTTAAGATCTCAAAATATTTGACTTAAGAACCTTACCCTTTATCTTATAGCTCTTTGCCAAATCTTTAATCAGTGAGACGATCCATTGTGGAGCTTCAGGATTTACATAGATATATTCTATCAGAAAGTTAATATCTAAACCCGGCCAATCATAACCTGTCGATTCACGTTTGTCAAAACGCACGAAAACGCGTAGTTCGTTCTCATACTCGAAACAAGGTCTTTTGATGAATAAAGCATTATTCATCTTAAAAACAGTATGATGATCACCATTAGGAGTCGTTGTTGTGCCAATTAACTTACTCGGATCATACTCAATTGATGCAAGGTCAAAGCGTAAATCATTCTTGCTGGCTTCAAGTACTGTGACAAGTCTTCTAACAGTTGTTTGAATTGCTATGCCTTCGTCACTTTTCATATATACTTTCCATAGAGCCGCGGATTCAAAAGGGTTAATATGCCAACAATTTACAAATACTTTTTGATAATGTGGATGAAGCTCATTTAACTTTCTAAGGCCAGATTTGGATATATCTCTTTTCTCAATCTCCACAAGATAAGACCCAATCGAAGCTTCGTAAGGGTCTTTGAATTTATCGACTCGTGAAAAATGCAGACTCTTATGATGTAGTATGCTTATGAATTTAGTAAAATCCATATATCTCCATATTTTTTCATCTACACTTGGCTTTTTTAGTCTCTGGTCGTTTATGTAAGTTCCCATTCGTTATGCCCTCTACATATACTTGATCAAATAAATCATGATAATAATGACAGACGCTATTATTGAAATTGTTACATTTCCATAAGATGGGGTGCATAACTAATTAATTAAATATCAATCCTGTGTTTTCAACCATCAACTTCATTTTGCTATGCGCTACTATCCGTAGATTTGTTTGAGGGCGTTTCTTCTGATGGTATCTTTTCAATATCATGTTCACAATGTGTATCAATCCATTCAGGTTTTTCAATGTATCTATGTCTGTTTCTATCGATTTCCCGTATGTGTATTGGTTCATGAATACTGTTCTTAGGGGATCTAAAACCGAGCAATTCTGGTCTTCCAGAGAACACATGTTCTGGGCCCAAGGATTTCTTCATATATGGTGCGATTGCAGAGAGCGATGCATTTGAAAGACGATCATCTTTGAATCGTTTCATGTGCCAGTCAATCCTAAAAGTTATAGTCAACTTAGTAAGAAGCGCTGAAAGAAAACCATCGTTAGGATCCAAGACTTTTCTTGTCACTGACCGCTTCAAGATGGATTCTTCAAGGTAATCTATGTTATCACAGTGACCAGCAACCCATAGACCTCCCTGAAATTCAACGAATGTTATAAAATGCCATAAGTTTCCATCCACTTTGATCAAAGATGGTGTCGAAACGAAGAAGTCCTCTTTTTCAAAATAAGCAGGAACAAAGGTTATGGGATCAAGAATCTCTTTTTCAAATTGTTCCAAAATTTTACTTTCAAGTTTCTCCTCACAAAATAGACCGGATTTCCAGTCTCTGGAAATAAACTTTTCATCCGCCTGAAAAAGTATTTTCTGAATCTTGCTATACGAAACTCCTTCCCCAAGCGCAACAAGGCGGTTTATGGCATTATTATGATCTAACACATATTCTATATTGATTGATAGATCCCTTTTTTCCAATGCTTTTATAAGAATCTTATCACCACTCACAACTATGACAAGACATTTATGGGGATCTGTAGGCAGAGTACCAACGAACTGAACAATAGTTTCAGCAATAAGTGCATCCCTGAATCCTTTTTCTCCAGATGAGGAGAATGGAGGTTTGCGTTCAATGCTAGCTTTACTAATTGACTCAAAGTTAACATTTGAGAATTCGAGTGGTAGAATGTCAACACCTGTAGACTTGATTTCCTTCTCTAAAAAGTTGAACGCTGTCTGGATTGCTTCTTCTCGTGTAAGAGGTAGAGCCTGACACAAGAACCGAAGTGACCTTTCTGCTTTTTCCCATGACGAAATGGCCTTTTGTTTGATTTGATATTGTCTTTCTTTTACTGCAATATCAGGTATGCAGATGAGCAACTTGTAGGGAACAGTGCTACGTAGATTCACATAATCCGCAAGACGAGACGAAAGTAGTTTGTTCTCGTCCGAGCCGGGATGAATAGAATTAGTGTCAAAGATCACATACACTTTATCCGGCTTTATTTTAATTATGGCATTATTTCTATCCATTAGAACTATCTCTCCTAAGTTTTAGTATTGTGTACTAAAGCCCACCGATTACATCATGGCGGGACAAGCCTCACCATACAACCCTATATATTATTCCGTCAAATGATCTACTACCCAATCAAATACTTTAGCAGTGAATTTCATTGTCATCTCTGAAGGTTGAACTGGTTGACTACATTCTTTGAAAGCCGATTCCCATAATTCTTGGGCAAGAGAGTTTGCTTCTTTGCTGGCAGCAGCGACACGATTGGTTCCATCAATTGGATTTCCAACACGTTCTGCTCTAAGGGACATTGCGAATGCGATCGTTTGACGGCCCCAAGAGCCAATGTGCGCCATTGCTTTTTCTAATTCATTCTTCCCTGACATAATTTCCCCTATCTATATATTTGGTTTCCCACATAACATCCTAAGTTACTCGGTATAAATCAAGAAATTACAAACTACGCCGTTGCCGCTTCGGGGATAACAAATCTGCTGTGTTAATTATAGATGCTGTTTGCTCATAGAGCAATGAAAAAGGACGAGAAAACAGAATACAGAATACAGGATACGGGATACAGGTGCAGAATCCAGAATTCTAATAATTTTTAAGAAAATTGGCAGAAAACAAGAAGTAAGCGTCATATTATTATTGAAGTAGAAGAATAAATGAGTATAAAAAGATAGCTATGAAAGGGTACTCCCATGACAGTATTAAAATTAGCTGACCATTTTACAAATAAAGAGGAATTAAGTAAATTCACACGGGAATTGCAGAAAGATGCTGAAAAGAATGAGCCTGTAATTTTACTCGATGAGAATGGGGAGGTTATTTGTACAATGCTGTCCTCAGAATTAACGAAGAAAGTTTTAGCGCAACGGATTCTTAAGCGTCTATTTGAAAGCCCTAACTTAATAGATGAAATTCAGCGCAGGTTGGAGCATGATGAAATAGTTGATTAGCATAACCTGTTGGAATTCATATTAAAGCAAGGAATGCTATCATGCCTTATAAAATTAGATTTCGAAAGGCAGCAAAAGAAGAATTCGAGAGGCTGTGTGCAGACTATTCTGGTGTTCGAGAGCCTATAACAGACCACCTTAAGTATTTGGCCTGTGAAGCTGAAACCAAAAAGCATGAATTATCATTTAGTTGGGAAGACCTGCTTCCGAAAGATATTGATGAGTATGAAGATCTAATCAACGGCTCAAATATAAAACTTTCGTGGGATAAATTTAAACAATACGGATGGATAGATAGAATCAGAGCTTGTTTAGTGGTCACATTGAAACATAAACCACCATGGGAATTAAGAGGCACAAATTTTTCTGTAAACTTCTCGGAAGTTGTGCCTCTCGAGTTTAATATAGTCTTTGAGTTAAACCATGTTGGTGAGGAATTAATTGTAACAAAGTTCATTGGTCCTTAAGTATACAAAGAGTCCCAGATAAATGAAATACTATGATCTTAGTGCCATACTTAAAGAGCATTGCAAGGTCGAAATATCCAAAAGATCTTTGAGCCTATTTCATGTACAATGCAACCGTCTGGGCAGGGCAAACAGAGAAGATTTTCTCTTTAGTGTTGTTCTTGAATGTTTAGAGACTCGAAAAAAAGAATCAGCTCTTAACGACTTGGAAGTGTACCGAGCGATCGACAGAGTTGCTCATAGGTTTTGCCGTCAAATCAGCAATACACGTGATCGATATAAAGATAATACATATATTGATAGTGTTTACACAACAGAAAAGAGTTCTGATGAATTTGCTAAAAAGTTAATTAAAATCATTGATTCATTGTCGAAGCTTACTCCGCTTCATTTGATATTGTTCTATGAGAAAGTTCTTAATGGAAGAAGCATTAAAGATATTTCTCAGCAGGAAGGTGTTTCTGAG
>Ga0272441_10001887_pt1 | contig 43813 bp, 31 predicted proteins | sample SSMProp6N_FD_193582 | JGI IMG/M metagenome (GOLD analysis project Ga0272441, IMG submission 193582) | Marine sediment archaeal communities from Little Sippewissett salt marsh, Falmouth, MA, United States - SSM-Prop-6N | ecosystem: Environmental > Aquatic > Marine > Wetlands > Sediment ...
CAGGTCCTCGTGCACACGGCGCAACTGCTCTTCGATCGTCTGCGTTGAGCGAGCGGGCACTTTGTGCCAGGTGTCGGTCGGTGCAAAACCCAGCCTGCGCAGCGCACGCGCGAGCTCGGCCGTCCGGCAGCCGCGTCCCGCCGCGGGATCAACGCCCGCTGCATCGAACACGTCGTCCTGCGTTGTCGCGCTGCCGAGCTTGCGCAGGACCATCTCGACACAGGCCTCCCCACAGAAATCCGGCTTCTGGCGCACGTGCGGGATGCCCTCGAGCCGCACGGCGCGATAGGGGGCCGGTGGTGCGGTTTCGATGGCCGGCGCCTCGCGCCCGGCCGTCAGCAGCGAGAAGAGTACGACCGTCGAGTATCTCTTGTTCATTGTGCGTCCCCCCCTGTCTGACAGCACGATAGCACGGACTGCGCACGCGTGTGTCAGGGGGCGGTCAAAGCGTTGTAAATCATGTGTAAAACCACGCACACGCAGCCACCCCCAGATTCTTCAGGTTCCCTGTAATATTCGGCGCCCAGCCCGGATAGCGTAGTGACGGACGGCTCGCATCCCGTTCGCACATTTGCTGAATCGAGGTGGAGGTAAGTCAAATGTCAGGTTCAAGTCGCAGTCTATTCCTTGCCGTTGTCTTCTCGCTCGCCGGTGTGTTTGCCGTGCAAGCGGCGGATGAAGGACAGGGACAAGCAGTGGACGGGCGTCGCGTCCTCAGCGGACGGGATCCGGTTCACGGTCGCGGACGCGATTCTGGGCCGCTCCTATTTCCGCGTGTTCCCATGGCAGGGCTGGTTCTATGCGAGCGTGCGCACAGCGATCCTGCGGTGCACGGCCCCACACGGGCGCGCCGCCTACGAGCGGCGCGCGACCGAGCTGGTCGACAAGTCCGTGAAGATCCGGCACACGGCCGTCACGATAGTGAACGACACGATGCTCGTAACATCTGGAGAGTCTGTAGCCCGTACAGCCTTTCTGTATTCCGCGGCCTGGTCACGGCTGCGTCGGCCAGTCCCAACCGTGCCGCTGCGCGAGGCGGTTGAACGCGTCGAGCACGCCGAGACAGCAGACGCCGTGCCCCATGATCCCGTTCCGTTCGCGCACATGCGCGGCGACTCGTTTGACGGCGTTTTCCGGGCAGATCGCGTGCGCGCACAGCGCCGGACTCATCATGGGCACGTCCCCGATCGCGTCGCCGGCGACGACGACGCGATCGGGGCTCAGTCCGGTGCGCCGGGCGATCTCCTTCATGCCCCGGCCCTTGTTCATTGCGGTCGGATAGGCGGAGAACCGTGTGCCGCCTTCCGCGAAGTAGACGCTTATGTGTTGATCCTCGCCGTAGCGCTCCCACGCGTACTCCGTGAAACGGGCCAGATCCTCAGGGGCCGGTCGCATCGTCAGCCAATGCAGCCGGAAGTCCGATTGGGTGCGTTCGAAACGCGCGGCGAGATCGTCGAAGATCGGGCGTAGATGCGCGCGGCCGATCTTGTAGATCTCCGCCTCCATCTCGGCGGTGTAGGGCTGCACCTTCTGCAGGTCCCCGTCCACCAGCTCGGCAAGCTGCAGCGCGAAGCCGCCGACGAAGTACAGCGGCCTGCTCTGCACGGCGCTGGCCCGAACCATCCGCCACTGTCCGCCGATCTCCCACGCGGAGTTGATGACCCAATGGCAGCCGCGTGCCATAAGCCTGTCCAGGAATGCGGAGAACGGGTCGGGCAGCCGGCGGTAGGGCTCGAAGTCGCCGCCCAGCGCCGTGCCGTCGAGATCGAACACGAAGAGTTTCGGGAATTCCGGTTCCGTTTGCATTGTTGCAGACACTACACTACACTACAGTTTGCCTGTCCCCAAGGCCGCAGACACTACACTACAGTTTGCCTGTCCCCAAGGCCAGAGTCTGGCTCCGACAGTGAGCCGTCCTCGACCCAACTCGCTCCTCAATTCTGAGAAATGCGTTGTCATTTTCGCCAAAGCGAGAACTCTGAATCGGCCTGTTTTTGCCCGGGCTACTATATCTTGTAGAACGCGTTCTTGCGGGGAGTTGGCACGATTCTAGCTGTAGAGAATAGTGGCTACCCATAGACTCACCAGTTTGAACCGCTGTGTGAGGGCACCTGAGGGGCCGTGCTTCCCTGGCGCGGCCCCTCTCTGTTTGCGGGCCCGCCTGTGTTGAAGCTCACGCGCCGCCTGGTTTCGTCTCGGCCGCAAACCGGATTCATCTTGCGTTGCGTGCCGTTCTGTGTGGTAAAAGTGAGGCAGCGCCGGGCATTGTTGCCTGCGATTTCTGTCATGTCTACAGTCTGGGAGGCCGCCGACCATGTCGAACCGCAAAGAACGACCGAACGTGATCATCATGTACGCAGACGACCTGGGCTTCGGGGACCTGGGCTGCTACGGCGCCGGGGATATCCCGACCCCGCACCTGGACCGGCTTGCGGCCGAGGGCGTGAAGTTCAACGACGGTTACGCTGCGGCCGCGACGTGTACGCCGTCCCGGTACAGTCTGTTGACGGGCGAGTATCCGTTCCGTTGCGAGCGCGCGCGTATCCTGCCGGGCGACGCGCCGCTTCTTATTGAGCCGGGTTCGGCGACAATGCCGGCGATGTTCAAGGCTGCCGGCTACGCGACGGGCGTGGTCGGGAAATGGCATCTGGGCTTGGGCGCGGGCGAGTTGGACTGGAACCAGGAGGTCAGTCCCGGCCCGCGCGAGATTGGGTTCGACTATTCGTTCATGTTTCCGGCAACGAACGATCGTGTTCCGTGTGTGTACATGGAGAACCAGAAGGTGGTCGGGCTGGATCCGGCCGACCCGATCGAGGTCGACTACAAGCGCAAGGACCCGTTTCCGGGCTGCACGTCGGGCCGCGCGAATCCGGAGTTGCTCCGCATGAAATACAGTCACGGCCACGACAAGACGATCGTCAACGGGGTCAGCCGCATCGGGTACATGCGCGGCGGCAGCGCGGCGCTGTGGACGGACGAGACCATGGCTGAGGTGTTCCTGGCGAAGGCGACTGGATTCGTCTCGGAGCACAAGGAGGACCCGTTCTTCCTGTACTACGCCTTTCACGAGCCGCACGTGCCGCGGCTGCCCGCGGAGCGGTTCAAGGGCGCGAGCGGGCTCGGCCCGCGCGGCGACGTGATCGTCGAGATGGACTGGTGTGTCGGGCAGATGCTCGAGACGCTGGACCGGCTCGGCCTGCGCGAGAATACGATCGTCATCTTCTCGAGCGACAACGGGCCGGTGCTTGACGACGGGTACGAGGACCAGGCTGTCGAGCTCTGCGGTTCTCATCGGCCCGCCGGCCCGTTGCGCGGCGGCAAGTACAGCATGTACGAGGGCGGCACACGGGTGCCGCTGCTGCTGAGCTGGCCGGGCACCGTGCAGCCCGGCGAATCATCGGCGCTGTTCGGCCATATCGACTTCTTTGCCTCGTTCGCCGCGTTGCTCGGGCAGCCGCTGGCGCCGGAGGCGGCCGTGGACAGCTTCGATGTGTTGCCGGCATTGCTCGGCAGAAGCCCGGACGGCCGGGCCGAGCTGGTGACCGACGGGCGCCTGGGCAAAGAGGTGCTGCGGCAGGGCGAATGGACCTTTATCCCACCACACGACGGCCCGGCTGTGAACCAGAGCACGGGCACGGAGCTCGGCAACTCGCCCGAACCCCAGCTTTATCAACTGGCGGCCGATATCGGGCAGATCCGGAACCTGGCCGCTGAACAGGGCGAGCGGGCCGAACAGATGGCCGCGCGGCTGAAGGAGATTCTTGCGGGGGCGCGGACCAGGGGGTAGGTGGGGAGAAGGATGAATGCTGAATGATGAGTGATGAATCGTGGAGAGTGGACAAATCGGCAGCAGGGACTTGGTGCTCGTGCTTCAGACAACACGCTTCACTGATCACGGTCTTCAGGCGGAGGGCGGCAGCGCGGTCAGGGCCTTGGTCCCGATCAGTTCGGCCATGCGCTCGATGATCTTGCGGCCCATCTCGGCTGAGGCCTGCTTGAGTGGGTTGACGCCGCCCATACCGAACTTGTCCCGGATCTGGACATCGTCGTCCGGCCCGAGCCCGCGGCTGCGCAGCGCGTCCATGTCGACGCGGCCCGGGCACGCGTACATCATGCAGGAAGTCTCCCACGCCGCGCCATGATCCATCTTGAGCGGGATCTCGTCGTCCGGCGTGTGCAGCTCGCCCTCCTTCACGGCGAATCCGGCGCAACTTGTACCCTCGATCGCGCTTTCGATGCCGCGTTTCAGCGCGTCGCGCTGCGGGGTGATATCATGGCCGGTCACACCGACGATCACCTTCCAGCCGGCCGCAACCAGGGCGCGAGCCGTGTCCGTGACGATCGTCTCCAGCGTCTCCAGCTTCTGATAGCCGACAGTGTAACCCTCCCAACCGTCCGGGCCCCAGTTCCTGTCGGGTTCCTTGTCGAACGTCATGTGGCCTTGGTAGATGGTCGGCAACACCACCCCGCCGTAACGCAGCGCCGCTTCGCAGCAGATTGCGTGCGCCTTGAGGCTGTCGCAGCCGAGCGGGTTCTGGAACCCGTGCCACTCGAGCGAGCCGGCCACGATGTAGACGACCGGGCATTTCTCGCGCAGCGCCTTCACTTCCTCGGGCCGCAGATACTCGTAACACACCGCTTCATATTTCTTCAGCATCGTTTCTTTCCTCGGCTCTATGGGAGTCTGAACCTATGTACTGCTCACTGTCAGTTTCTTCTCTGCCTGCGAAGATCACGTCCACAGGGCGGGAATCCGAGAGAATAGCCGAAAAAGAACGCAAAGAACACAAAGAAGCCACAAACGGCGCCATTCTGCGATCTATGCGATCTTTCGCGGCTATTCCTGCCTTTTGGTTGCGGTCCAGCCGCGCAGAAGCCTCTGTGGTTAGACGTCTCCCGGGTGCGGCGTTCACTGTTCGGGCGCGAACTGGTATGCGCCGAGATCCGGCGCCGTGGGCGAGAGGGGCCGGCCGTAGAAGTCTTTTCGGACCCTCAGTCCCGGATGCTCGTGGTTGTAGTAGCGGGTGCCGCCCTTTGCGCGCGCGATCGAGTCCGCGGCCAGCCGGTAGTCGTCGCGGTCAGGATCGGGGCTGCGGAAAAGGCTGCCGCTGTCCGTGAGCGTGCTGTGCAGGTCCTTCTCGAGGGCCTGCCAGTCGCGCCACGTGGGCACGCGTTGGTCCCGGGAATTCGAGTTTTGGTAGAATTTGCCCGGCGTCTTCATGTAGTAAAGGTTGTAGTCGGCCGTAACGAACTTGCGCTTGTCGTCCTTGTCCTTGCCCGGCGTACGATGAAACATGCTCGGAGCCCTGAGCTCAGGGGCGTAGTAGTAGATGCTGTTGTACAGCACGTAGCCGGCGCGGCAGCCCCAGATTCTGTAGGCCGGGCCCGCATAGGCGTTCATGATCCAGGTCTGGTTCACGTGGTGCTGGAAATCCGCCTTGTGGTCCATCGCGAAGTTCAGGTCGTAGTACAAGTTGTTCGCCCAAATGATGTGGTTGTTCTTGAACGGCGGCGGCTGGTACCAGACCGAGCCCTGCTTGTTGTACGTGCACCGCTTCGTGATGCAGCGCTCGATGCGGAAGACGTGCCCCTCGCCGTAACCGTCGTCGCAGCGGCGGGTCGTCACCTGCATCGCGTTGTTCGCGCCGGGCAACCGATAGTTGTCGATGTAGCAGTTGAACACGATCCCGTCGGCCGGCGACACGACGGTGATCCCCTCCGGATAGTGCTTCTTGTGCTTGCGATCGTCGAAGTCGTGCACGTAGCAGTTCTGCACAACCGTGAATTGCAGGTTGTGCCCGGAACGCTTGTGCGCGGGCGGCTCCGTAACGTATTCGCCGTTGTAGATGAAGATTGCGCCCGCGCCCTCGTACTTGCCGTTCCCGTCGTAGTCGCGGCCCTCGACCTCGCAGTTCTCGATCAGGACATACTCGGCGCCGCGGATGTTGATGTGCCGGTTGCAGACGCTGCCGGAGATGAAGCAGTTGCGTATGAGTACACGCCTGCAGTTCTGGATCCAGAACGTGAACCGGCCTTTGTAGCGGTCCTCCTGCACGACCGCCACGTTCTCGATCGTCACGCTGTCGCAGTTGTGAAACGAGAAGAGTCGACCGACCTTGAGCGGCGATCTATCGCCTTCCCAGCGCACGCGGTAGGCGAGATCGCGCAGCACCACGTCGCCGCCGTCGAACCGCTTCCGAGCTTTCTGGCCGATGACGTTCTGCCATTGATAGTCCGCTTCGGCTTTGTCCGCGATGTCCTTGCCGGTCCCGAGCGTGGACCAATCGGCATCGCGGTAGGTGCGGCTGTATTCGCCGTGGCGCGCGATCAGCTCGTCCCAGCCCGGGCCGGCGGGCGGCGCGGCGGGCGCATGCGCGGCCGCCGCGATCAGGGCGGCCGCGACGGCGCCGGCGGGACCTCCGTGTCGGTTCGAGCTCATGGCGTGGGGCTCCTTGGAACATCCGTTGTCGTAAGCCTTGTCGTAAACGTCGTCGAGTCTCCCGTCGGCCGCTTGTCTCATTCACTCCCCGCGGCCACGTCCAGCGCCCCCGCCCGCAGGCTCCTTCCGGAGACCGCCATCAGGACCAGCGAGACGTCCAGCTCGTTCGCGTGCCGCACGGTGATCTGCTCGATCTTCTTGACGGGCTGCGGGTTCGGCCATTCCCACTGGAAGAAATGGACGTCGTCACCGTTACTGTCCTTGAGCGAGTATGTGTAGCGGTTCTCGAGCGTGGCACGGCTCAGTGCGGTCGTGTCGAGCCGGCCGATGTTCATGGTCAGCCGCAGCGGGAGTTTTTCGCTCGTGCCGTCGGCATAGGTCACAACGTAGTCGCCGACCGGCCAGCCGTAGGGCCACCTGCGGCGCTCGGCGCCTCTGGCGCGCTTGTCGCGCGGGTCGTTGATGAACGCGGTGTGCAGGAAGACCAGGGCCGAGAACCTCTTGCCGACGGGGATCGTCACGGATGAGTCCTTCTCGCGCAGGATCAGGCTGTCCCTGGCTCGGCCGCCGGCCAGCGCCGTGGGTACGAGCCCGATCTCCTGCAGGCCGTCCGGGATTTCGACGGCGCGCGTGGCGGAGGCGTAAGCGTCCTTTTTGACTTCTTTGAGGTATGCAGAGAGCGAGTGGGAGAGCTGGTCGGTGATCGGGATCGGCTCGAGCTTCGGGCCGGCGAACGGGTTCGGCTCGACGGCGAACATAATCGGGTCGTGGTCCGGGTGCGTGAGGTCCGCCGTGCCTTTCCAGCCCTTCTCCCGGATGTCCGGATGGATCTTGATCTGGCCCCACCAGCCGGCATGCCCGCCGATCTGCCAGGCCGGCATCAGCTCGACGAAATTGTCGCGACAGAACTGCCCGTAGCGTTCCAGATCCTTGAGCGTGTAGAGCTGATGGCGCCCGTTGAATTCCGGGCGCCGCTTGTACGCCACGTTCGCGGACAGGTCGACCATGAACACGTTCAGCTTGTTGCCGGCCACGAACCGGTCCGTCCAGTTCTTGAAGCTCGTGACAAAAACGGTTGCGTCGTCGGCCTCGTTGAACAGCGCGAGCTCGAACGCGTACAGGCTGTTGCGGCTCTCGCCGGCCTTGACCGTGAACGTCTGGCGCAGCGTACCGTCGGTCGGGATCGTCAACGAGGAGGTCTGTACCTCGGGCCTGGCTCGCCGTACGAGGAGCTCCGCCCGGTACGTGCCCGGCGTGAACCCGCTGAACGCACAGTCGAACGAGAAGTCGGCGGTCGCCTCCTCCCTGTCGACCCGCCGGATCTCTTCGAGCGCGATCGTGCCGGGGCCGAACGGTCTGCGGTTGAACACCAGCACGCCGAAGTTCTCAGTCGCCGGGAACCGGTGCGTGCGGTCCCAGACCATCATGCGCAGATGCTGCTCCGGCCGGTTGTGCCAGGACTGCGCGATCTGGAAACGGATGTACCGACGACGGGTCGGATCCGCACCCAGCTCGTCGAGCGGGAACGCGTACTCGCTTGTCCATCTCCCGTCGCGATACACTTGCTCCTTGCGGTGCCGGACGTCCTGACCCTTGTCGCCGTTGACTACGTCGGTGACAATACCTTTCTGGTTCACGGCGAAATGGATGCGAACCGTGCGCTCGCCGCGCGACATGAAGAAGAGCTCCTGGGCTTCGTCGTGCCAGACACGCCCGTCCTTCGCGAGCTCCTCCGAAAGGGGCGGGGTGGGGAACTCCGAGTCGGTCGCGATATACAGGTTCGCCGCGTCGTAGGCGACCTTCGCCCGGAACGGGGATTGGGAGCCCGGAATCTCTGCGCCGCGATAGTAGCAGATGCTTCCGAGACCCGCGCGTCGCGCCAGGTCTGCTCCGCAAGGAGGGCGTCCAGCTTGACGGCGTCCGAGACGGGAAAGGCTTCCAGCGTCTTGCGCGGCCGCTCCGCGCGCAGTACCCGGGCGCGCACACGGCGCTCGCGCGAGACGAGGCTGATCCGTTTGAGCGCGAATACCGTGTCGACAGCTTTGCCTTCCGACTGCGTCACGATCTGGATCCACTTCAGCTTCTCCCAGTTCGGCGGGAACTTCGCTTTGCGGAAACCTCTGGACAGCACGTAGGTCTTCTCGCCCTGCTCGAACGTGAGCTTCGGGCTCCAGTATGTCCCGTCCGAGAAGCCCGCAGTCACACCGACACGCCCGAAGTCAGGCTTGTCGTAGGCGGCCGTCAACTCGATGAACCGATACGCCGTGCCGTCGGCCGGCGACGGGATCTTGTCGAAGTGAAGGTTCGAGCGGACCTTCCCCCTAGCGATCCAATTCGCATATTAATAGGTGCGCGACGAAGGTTTTATCAAGGGGGCGGCGCGAATCCGCGCGGGCCGTGCGGATTCGCGATGGTTGATGGTTGATGGTTGATGAGGGATCCGGCAGACTGTATGTGCGCGATGAACGCGGGCGCCGTTCGGCGGCCGCGGGCTCAGTTGGGGTCATTGCGATGGAGGGCGAGGCTTGCCGAGCCGCACGCGGGGGCGGTGGGCAAGGTTTACGGCGAGGTTTGCGACAAGGTTCTTCCGGAGGCAGGCGAGGCAGTCATGATCGATGTGGGCTTGATCGGATACGGGTTTGGCGGGCGCGTCTTCCACGCGCCGCTGATTGCGTTGGCGCCGGACCTGCGTTTGCGGGCGGTGTGTTCTCGCAGCGCCGAGCGGCAGGACGAGGCGGCGGCCGCCTACCCGGGGGTGGCTACATACGGCGAGGAGGACGCGTTGCTGGCGGACGACCAGCTCGGGCTGGTCGTGGTGGCGACCCCGCACGACACACATGCGTCGCTCGCGATCGCGGCGATGGACGCGGGCAAACACGTAGTCACGGACAAGATCATGTGCCTGACCTCTGCGGAAGGGGAGGCGATGCTGGCCGCCGCACAGCGCAACGACGTGCGGTTGAGCGTATACCAGAACCGGCGCTGGGACGGCGATTTTCTGACGATCCGCCGGATTTTGGATGAAGGGGCGCTGGGCGAGATCTACTGCATCGAGTCGAGCATCACGCGGTTCGGCGGCCCGAACAGTGGTTGGCGCGCATGGCGCAAGCACGGCGGCGGCCATACGCTGGACTGGGGCGCGCACCTGGTGGACCAGGCCCTGCAGCTTTTCGGGCCGACGGTTCAGTCGGTTTTCGCGGATTTCCAGTACGATTACCCGCCGGACGTGGCGGACGTGGAGACGACCGCCTTCTGTATGCTCCGGTTCGAGAACGGGGTCCGGTTCCGGATCGAGCTGGGCACGGCGTGGGCGTATCCGAAACCGCGCTTCCATGTGCGTGGTTCTAACGGCAGCCTGCGCAAATACGGGATCGATCCGCAGGAGGCGGCCATGAAGCTGGGCACGTTCGGGATGCCGATTCCGGAGGATCCTGCGCGCTACGAGATGAAGGTGCGCGGCGCGGACGGCGGCATGCACGATGTGCCGGTCACTCCGATCCCAGGCTCGTACCGCGCCTTCTACGACAGCGTCGGGCAGGCCTTGAGCACGGGCGGGGAGATGCCCGTGGACCCCCGTGAATGTCTCGCCGGCGTCCGGGTCTTCGAGGCCATCTTCCGGTCCGCAGCCGAAAGGCGCGTGGTGGCTCTGACTGTCCGGCAGGGCGAAGCAGGCCGCAGCAATGGGTGAGGCCACCGCGGGGCTTGCCCCAGCGGAGCCATGACTGAGCCGTCCAGAACGAAGCCCAATCCACCCTCCACCCGCTCCTTTCCGTGGAAAGGAGCGGGTGTTTTTTTTGTGGCGGTTCTTGTTGGTCAGTCGTCGCCCCGCGGGGGCAAGCCCCGCGGAGGCGTGGCCAGGAGGTGGCGCTCTGCCGAGCAAATGATCTGCTTTCAGCACGCGTCGTTTGCGTGTTAAAGTATGTCGAGAGCGTTTGATCGGACGCGTACAAATCCGAGACGATGGGCAGCAAACGACGCAAGAGGAACCCCACGCCCACTGAGCCGACACCGGTGCCGGCGGCGTCCGCGTCCGCACGCTCGGCGCGGTGGGGGACGGCCGCCAGGTATGGGATCCCCCTGGCGATCTTCCTGCTGGCCGTGCTGGTGCGCGGCGCGTATTTGCTGGAGATCCGGCATTTCCCGAACTTCGAGCTGCCGGCGGTCGACGCGGCCTATCACGACTACTGGGCGTGGGGTATGGTCTCCGGCGCGTGGGATCCGGGCCCGAACCGGCCCGATCCGCAGATCCCGTCGACCCCGTATTTCCGGCCGCCGCTGTGTCCGTACTTCCTCGCGCTGATCTATCGGGCTTTCGGGCACAGCTTCATGGCGGCTCGATTGGTCCAACTGTTGATCGGCGCGTTCAGCAGTGTGCTTCTGTATTTGTTCGCCAAGCGTCTGTTCGGCGCGGGCACGGGGTTGGTCGCGGGTATCCTGGGCGCGCTCTATTGGGCACTCGTCTATTTCGACATGGAGCTGCGTGAGATCGTGTTGCTGGTTCCCGCGCATATTCTGTTGATGTGGGCGATGTTCAAACTGCGCGCGCGGCCCCGCGTGCCGTGGGCCGCGGCAGCCGGCCTGCTGATCGGTTTCTCGATCCTGGGCAAACCGAACACACTGCTGTTCATTCCGGTCGCGGTCGTCTGGTTCGCCGTGCTCATGCGACGGGCCCTGTCGCGGCGGCGCATCATGCTGTTGAGCGGGGTGCTCGTCGCTGCCGCCGCGCTGGTTGTCGCACCGGTGACGATCCGCAATGTGGTGCGCGGCAGCGATTTCGTGCTGGTCAGCTCGAACGGTGGGGTCAATCTCTACATCGCGCACAACCCGCGCGCGACCGGCTATTCGGTCGAGATGGAAAAGGAGTTCCCGACCTTCAGCACCGCGTTCGATTACCCGGCCATCGTGCGGTATGTCGAGAAGCTCGAGGGACGCTCGCTCAAGCATTCGGAGGTCTCCGCCTGGTTTGCGCACCGCGCGCTCGCACACATCCGCCGGAATCCCGGACGCACGTTCGCGCAGCTCCTGCGCAAGGCCGTGCTGTTCTGGAGCGGGATCGAGATCGTGAGCGAAAAGGACCTGAACTGGGCGCGCCAGGAATCAAAGGTCTTGCGCGCGATCCCTCTGAATTTCGCGGCCGTGCTGGCCTTGGGCCTGCTCGGGCTGGGCCTGTGCATCGGACCGATGCTGCGCAAGCCCGCGTCGGACAAGGCCGGGGCGAGCGTTCCGCCGGCCGCCTGCCCGGCGGCCGGCGCCGACATCGTGCTGATCGTCCTGTTCGTCGGCGTCTATTTCGGGTCGTTCCTGCCGTTCTTTGTGACGGCACGGTACCGGGTCCCGCTGATCCCGTTGATCCTCGTGTTTGCCGCGTTCGGAGTGTGCCGGATCGGGACGGGCTTGCGGGCGAAGCGGTGGCGTGCCGCGGCGCTGCAGATCGGGTGCCTGGTGGCCTTGTACTTGTTGATCAACCATCAGTGGTTCGGCATCAGCATGAGCCCGTTCAAGGCGCTCTACGACCGGGCGATCGACTACGACCAGCACGGGCAGCTCGAGGAAGCGATCCGGTACTACAGCCAGGCGCTGGCCGTCGATGCGCTCCGCGACGAAGCGCACAACAATATCGGGATCGATCTGCTGCGCCTGGACCGCACGGACCGGGCGCTCTACCATTTCTCCGAAGCGCTCCGGATCAACCCGGACGACGCGCACGCGCACCACAATATCGGGGTCGCCTTCGCCAAGAAGGAACGGCTCGACCTCGCCGTGCAGCATTACCGAAAATCACTCGCGTACGAGCCGGACCTGTTCAAGGCACATCACAACCTCGGCCTCGCCCTCAACGCGCAGAACCGGGCGCGTGAGGCGATCGCTCATTTCTCCGAAGCAATCCGGCTCTATGCGAAAGACGCCGATGTGCACAAGGCCCTGGCAGACGCGCTGCTGCAGCAAAACGAGCCCGAGCCCGCGCTGAAACACTACTCCGAAGTGCTGGACCTGCAGCCGAATCACAAGGCCGTGCACCGGCCGATCGGTATGATTCTCAGCGGGCTCGGCAAAGCGCAGCAGGCGATCCCGCATCTGTCCGAAGCGCTGCGCGCGAAGCCGGACGATGCCAACGTGCATTTCGAGCTCGGCCTCATTCTCGCCGACCTCGGCGAGACCGACAAAGCCGTCACGCATTACTCCGAAGTGCTCCGGATCAATCCCGAGTTCGGGTCCGCGCACAACAACCTCGCGATCATACTCTGGAACGCAAAACGGCTGGATCAAGCCGTCCGCCACTTCTCCGAGGCGTTCCGGATCGATCCCGACAACGAAACCGCGCGGTTCAACCTCGAAAAAGCACGCAAAGAACTCGCACAACACGACACGGACACAAGCCCGGAAAGATAGCCGCAAAGAAGCACATCGCGGCGCAGCCGCAGCCAAAGAGAATTCTCAACAACGAAAGCCACGAAATACACGAAATAGAGGCCCCCTTTTCGTGACATTCGTGTATTTCGTTGTCAACTCGCTCTTGGCTGCGGCCATCCCCCCCCCCCTTGACGTCACGCAGTGCGTGAGATATTGTTAATGAGTGCAAACAATCAATAATGATAGTCATCGGGATGGTCGGAGGCCGGAAGTATGAGTGGGTCCTCGGTGACACGGGCGTTTGAGGTGCTGAATGCGGTGGCGGCGCGTAGCGGTGGAGCGACGTTTTCGGGGTTGGGCCGGGCGTGTCCGGGGATTGCGTCTGCGACGTTGCCGCGGCTGCTGAAATCGTTGGTTACGGCGGGGCTGTTGCGAAAGGACGGCGTGGGCGGGCGCTATGTTCTGGGGGAGGGCAGCCTGGGTTTTGCGCGGCGCGCGTTGGGCTGTGTATCGCGCGCGGATCTGTTGCAGCCTCTGATCGACGAATTGGCGGAGCAGACGTGCGAGTCGGCAGCGTACTACGAGCTGGACGGCGACGCGCTGGTACTGTTGGTCAAGACGGAGAAGCCGAACTCGTTCCACTACATCCCGGTCCAGGCGCGGACGGGTCGTCTGGACAAGCATTACTTCTCCGTCGTGATTCTGGCGCACGGCCCCGACCGGCTGTTGCGCGACACGCTGCGTGTGGCGGGCGTGGACTCGGGCAACACGCGCAAGGCCTTTGACCGTCTTGTGGCCCGCGCGCGGCGCACGGGATGTCTGACCGGCCCGGAAGATGCGGACCAGCCGATTTCGCGCGCGGTATCCCCTGTTCACGGCGCCGCGGGCGGCGTTGTGGGTTCGATCGGGGTCACCATGATCGGGACCCGGCTCCCGAAGTCGCGGCTCGCGGAACTCGCTGCCCAGGTCCAGACGTGTGCACGGCGCGCGACGCGCCTGTTTGTCGAAAGCGGGGTAGGGGCTGGGGAGAAGTCGGAAGTGTGAAGTCGGAAGTCAGAAGTCCAGAGTTGGCGAATCCGAGAGGGCAACACTCTCTCCTGACACGTGGGAGAAGCCATGAAACAGAGAATCGACATCATCATCCCGGACGTGGTGCTGGCGGAGAACGCGGCGAAGGCGGAGCGTCTTCGCAGGACGCAGAGCTTCGAGCCGACGGATCGGGTGCCGGTCGTGATCAACACGAACCAGTGGTGGGCGCTGGCCGCACGCGGCAGCGACTACGCGGCGTACACGCGCAGCCCGCGCGACAACCTGGTTGGCCAGATTTTGAACGCGAAGTATCGGCTCGAACATGTGCGCGACGACAGGCCTGTGCCCACGAAGCGCCTGGGTTTCAGCCCGGATTTCGGGTGTCTGCGTGGCGTGGAGTTCGAGATGGAAGTCGAGTGGACGGCGGGCGAGGCCCCGAAGTGCCGGCACCCGCTCGAGCGGGTCGAGGACATCGACCGGCTGGGCGTGCCGCCGCCGGACGGCGGGCTGAACCGCAAGCGGATCGCGTGGTACCGCGAGATGCAGGCGGCGGCCGAGCAACTGGACGTGCGGCTGAACGGCGAGCCGCTCGAGCTCGCGGTGACGTTAGGTCAGCCCGGCGGGCCGATCCCGTCGGCGTTCGCGCTGGCGGGCTCGAACCTGTTCCTGTGGATGGCGATGGATCCGGAGCGTGTGCATCGGCTGATGCGGATCGTGACCCAAAGCCATATTGAGGCGACGCGCTTCTTCGACGAGATGATGGGGCGCGATCCGGTGCATCCGCTCGGGATGGGCTGCGACGCGGCCGAGATGATCGGGCCGGACATGTACCGCGAGTTCGTGCTGCCCTACTACTTGCAGGTCTGGGAACAGTATTCGGGCCCGCGCGGCCTGCACATGTGCGGGAGGATCGACCATCTGCTCGGGATCCTGCGCGACGAGCTCGAGATCACGGCGCTGAACGGGTTCGGGTTCCCGACCGACCGGCATGTGCTGGCCGAGCAGATGGCGGGTCGGGTCGTGTTGAAGGGTGGGCCGCATCCGGGCCTGATCAAGGACGGGCCGGTTTCGGCAATTGTCAAGGAATGCCTGTCCTACATCGAGACCGTGGGCCGCGCGGGCGGCTTCGTGCTGCAGCTCGGCGGGGGCTCGGCGGTCGGCACGCCGGCCGCACATTTTGAGGCGATGCGGCAGGCCTCCGAACGGGCATGCGTGGGTGCCGTCGCGTAGCGGCTAGGGCCGTGCCTTCCTTGTCGCCGTATTTCCGGAAGTTGCCACAGAACGACGTGCTGTCTGTTCCTCTTCACGACGAAATCTCCGTGAGGATTCTCACACAGACGGGCATGGACACTTCCGCAACGTGCCCCGTCGGGCTGAGCCGGCCGGAGTCGGGCTCGATCCGGAACGTGACGATCGTGTTCGAGTTCTGGTGCGCGCACAGCAGGAACGTGCCGGTCGGATCGATCGCAAAGTTGCGCGGCTCCTTACCGCCGCAGGGCGCGTGCTCGACGAGGGAAAGGCCGCCGGTCTCCGGATCGACCTCGAAGATCGCCAGGCTGTCGTGCCCGCGGTTCGAGCTGTAGAGGAACCGGCCGTCCGGGGTGAGGTGGATGTCGGCCGCCAGGTTCGTGCCGGTGAAGTCGGCCGGCAGCCCGGGCACGCTCTGGATCCGCTCGAGTGCGCCGGCGTCCGCGTCGTAGTCGTAGGCTGCGACCGAAGCGTCCAGCTCGTTGACGACATACACGTAGCGGCCGTTGGGATGGAACGCGAGATGGCGCGGTCCGGCGCCGGGCTCCGACCGCGCGTCGTGTGCGGGGTCGGGCTCGAGCTTCGCGCGCTCGGCATCCAGCCGGTACATGACGACGCGGTCCATGCCCAGGTCCGCGACGAGCAGGCGGCTGCCGTCCGGTGTCCAGGTCACCGAGTGCGCGTGCGGCGCGTCCTGTCTCTTGGGGTTCGCGCCGGAGCCTGCCGTATGCTGCACGAAATCGCTCGCCTCCCGGAGCCGGCCGTCTGCGTCGAGCGGGAACAGCACGACGCTGCCGCCCGCGTAGTTCGCGGCGGCCGCGAACCGGCCCGTCGGGTCGACCGCCACATGGCACGGGCCGGGCCCCTGGGTCGAGGCCTCGTTCAGGGCCGCGAGCGCGCCGGTCGCCGTGTCGATCGCGAACGCATGCACCGAGGAGCCGGACCTGCCTTCCGTGCTGCGCACCTCGCTCACGCCGTACAGACGCGGCCGTGACGGGTGCAGCGCAAGAAACGACGGATTCTCGACCGGCGCGGGCGCGGCGGCCGGCGTCAGACCGCCGGTCGCCGTGTCGAACCGGAAGACGTGGATTCCTTCAGAACCCCTGCTGGTGTAGGTGCCGATGTAGACGAGAAGACTGTCTTTCGCTGTGCCGCTCATGTGTCGCCTCCCTTGAGGGAACCAAACCTTGTCGTAAACCTCGTCGTAAACCTTGTCGAGGGTTTTCTTCGATTGCCTGTCGGGAGGGGGGTGGAGGGTGCCTGCCTTTTGTGGATCCTTGAGCAAAGCGGGGACGTGCGCTGAACTGTTGTGTCGCTGCTTTGTTCGACGAGGTTTGCGACAAGGTTCTTTGGAGGGAGACGGGGTGAGCTGCGTTCTACACCTCGAGCCGCCGGACCGTCTCGCGCGGGACCAGCCGCACAGGCACGGCGAGCCGATACGGCGCGCCGCCCTTCGCGACATGCTGGATCGCCTTGATCAACTGTTCGGCAAACAGCTCCTCGCGCAGATTCACGGTCGTCAGGGCCGGCGTGAGGTAACGGCCCCAGTACAGGTCGTCGGCGCCGATCAAACTGATGTCGCGCGGGACCTGAAGGCCGGCAAGCTGGAACGCGCGCATGGCGACCAGCATGAAGTTGTCCGCATAGCAGAAGAACAAGGTCGGCAGCTTGCGGCGCTTCACGCGCGCCCGGAGATCCGCAATCATCTTGTCGTGTTCGGCGCTCAGAGTCCATTGCCAACGGCGAGGAATGCTGCCGCCCCCGGCCGCAAACGCCTCGGCAAAGCCCTGCGTGCGGCTGTACCGGCTGTGTCCGCGCCAGTCCGGGGCGATGGTTCCGGCCTGGGTATGCCCCATCTCAAGCGCATGTCGCGCGGCGAGCCGGCCGGCTTCATGGTCGTCACAGTGGATCGTTGTGACGCCCGGCGTGCGGCCGCCCTGGTAGAGAATGACCTGCAGCCCGCGGTCCTTCAGCAGTGCGGCCCACTGCCTGTTCGAGGTCAGGAACACGTCCGCTCCGGTGTCGGAAAGCTGCGGCAGCGTGGCCGCCGCGCCGGCCGTGTCGCTGTCCGGATCGAACGGCACCGAAAAGATCTGCAATCCGTGTGCATGCGCCTTGGTGATCAGATGCTGCTGGACATTGGCATAGAAGGAGGTGAGCGCGATGCGGCCGGGCGGGTGGACAAGGACCGCAACGCGTGTCCACGCGCGGCGGTTCAGAATGGAGGAGGGCCGAACGTAGCCCAGCCGTGTGGCTGTTTCGATGATGCGCTTGCGGGTCGATTCCGCGATGCCCTTCTCGCGCCCGTTCAAAACGAACGAGACCGCCGTGCGCGATACGCCGGCCGCTTCCGCCACGTCCCGAAGAGTCACCCGCTTCTTCTTCGGACTTCGGATTTCGGACTTCATTCGGATTTGGGTGTTTCGGATTTCGTCATGACTCAGTATGTGCCCAGCCGCAATCCCTCCTCGATGAAGAACTTGTAGGTCTCGTACTCCGTCGTCGAGGGAATCGAGTGGTCCGAATGCAGGATATACCCGTAGCCTTCCTTCACAACAGGCATTTTTTCGGCCAGCTCCTTACGAATGCCGTCCTTGTCGTTCGTCGCGATGTAGCGTGCGTCCATCCCGCCCCAGAGCGCGATGCGGTCGCCGTACCGCGCCTTGAGCCGCAGCAGGTCCATGCCCGCCTTGACCTCGATCGCCTGCAGACAGTCCATGCCCGCCTCGATCATGCCCGGTACCAGCGGCTCAACGAACCCGCACGAATGCACAATGACCGGCAGCCCGTTGGCATGCGCAAAATCGAATGTTCTCTTGTGGTACGGCTGGATCAACTCATGATACATCTGCGGCGACATGAACGGGTGTTGCTTGTAGCCCATATCCTCGAAATACCAGATCCCGTCCGGCTTGCCTTCCTCCGCGAAAAGAATCTCCATCAGCCCGACCAACAGCTCCGCGTACGTGTTGCCCATGTCTTTGACCCAGTCCGGGTCCATGGCCATGCCCAGCAGCATATGCTCGTGCCCGCAGACCGGATGAATACGCTCGAAGATGCCTGCGCCCGCACAGCAGAAGAACCGGCCCTTGGCCGCCGCCGTCGCTCTGGCCTGCCGGTACTTCTCGAAATCGATCCGGTCTCGCGTTGGCGTCAGGTACGGCTTCGCCAGCTCTTCCCATGTCGCGCGGTTCTTGACCGCATAGTCCACGTTCTCCGGGGGCGACGCGTGCAGCTTGTGGTGCCGAAGCGTCGCGTAGTTGCCGTTGCGCGTCAGACGCGTCTCCTCCGTCTCCTCCAATACCTCCGGCTCGAAATCCAGTCGGACCATCGTGTTCAGTACCCACGCCGTGCTCACGTCCAGCCCGAAATGGTCCACCAGGTTCTCGCCCTCGCCCAAGTGCCCCGCCTGCGCCCAGTGCTGCTGCGTGTTCTTCCAGAAATTCTCGAACACACCGACCCGGTCCACCGGCTTGTGCGCCAGAATGTTGCCGATCCGCTCCAGCCCGCTCATCGCCGCCATCCCGCACCTCCCTGTCCATTCAGCTTGAAGAGTCAACTAAACTGTTTAGTATGATAGTGGGGGATGGGCGGGTTGTCAAGGGGGGGTGGGGCGAAGTCGGAAATCGGAAAGCGGAAGGCGGAAGTGTGAATATCCAACGTCCAAGTGGGAGACGCAGACAGCCTGATCGTAGCGTCCGGCACGATAGGCCTCGACGATTTTGCCGAGCGCATGCTCGTCGGTTTCGGAGAAATATGCCACCGCGCAGCCGACAGCGATGGCGACGAGGGCGAGTATGAGTCGTGCTTTCAGTCTCATGTGGGGCTCCTCTGGCTAAACTACGTGTTCCAAGGGGTTCTTTCTTGAGTTCCCTCGAAAACATGTTGTCGCGGTCTCACGCGCGGCTATCGGAACGCCGTGTGCGGACCTGGAGCGACCGGAGCCGGTTGATGGCGGCGGCGAGTTCGTAGGGGCGGAAGGCGACGTAATCGCCGATCGGCCGGTCGTCGAGCGCGTCGAGTCCGTGTTCGGCGACGTCGTTCATCACGGCCTCGACGACGGCAGCCATATCGGCATCGTTCTTCATGTGCGCGCGACGCGCGAGTTCGATGCCCTTGCCGATCGCGCGGAGTTGTCCTTCGTCGACGAGCTGGGCGACCTGGGTCAGGTCGATTTCCTCGGTGCCGTAATGCACGGCGCGCAGCGCGCGTGCTTTGATGCTGACGTCGCGTCGGCCCTTGCGCGGGTCGAGCGAGCGGGGCTCGGGGCAGCGTCGCAGCGTGGTTGCGGGCCAATGGGGTTCGGTCTCCGCGCGGCGTGCGCTGGGGCAGGCGGCGGCGATGGCCTTGGCCTCGGCCGTGACGTCGCGCGGCACGAAGCTGTCCATGCGGATTACGGTATCGGCGACATCGAAATAGTCGCCGCTGCCGCCGATGACGAGGATGCTGCTCACGTTCTTTTCGACGGCGAGTTGGCGGACGCGGTCGAGGAACGGGGTGATCGGCTCGCCGCTTTTCTCGACGAGCTGCTGCATGCGCGCGTCGCGGATCATAAGGTTTGTGGCGCAGGTGTCTTCGTCGAGCAGCAGCAGCGTTGTCCCGACCTCGAGCGCTTCGACGATGTTGGCGGCCTGGCTGGTGCTGCCACTGGCGTTCGGTGTGCAGAACGAGTCCGGGCTGCCGCCGCCGGGCAGGTTGTTGATGAACGGCCGGATATCGACGCCGGCCACGGACCGGCCGTCTTCGGCCCGGATCTTGACGGCGGACGGGTCGGTGACGACCCGTTCGCGGCCGTCGCCGGGCACGTGGTCATAGACACCGCGTTCCAGTGCCTGCAGCAGCGTGCTCTTGCCGTGATAGCCGCCGCCGACGATCAGGGTGACGCCTTTGGGGATGCCCATGCCCGTGATCTTGCCGGCATGCGGCAGCTCGAGCTCGACGCGCAGGCTGTCGGGGCTCTTGAACGGCACGACGCCGGGTCCGTCGAGCGGGCGGTCGTCCACGCCGGACCGGCGCGGCAGGCAGGCGCCGTCGGCGACGAACGCGACGAGCCCGCGTTCGGCCAGCAGCCCGCGCAGGTGTTCGGCGTCCTCGGCGGCGTCGAGGTGCGCTGCCAGCTCGGAAGCGTCCAGGTTCGCGTAGCGCAGTGTGCGTGCCGCAAGCTCGGGCAGCTTTTCGCAGAGCAGCACGGCGGCCTGCCGGCCGAGCACGCGCCGGCCGCGCGCGGGCAACCCGGCCGTGAACCGGGCTTCGACGAAGTTGTCGGTCACGACGATCGCGGAGCGTTCCAGGATCTCCTGGCCGGGCTCGTCCATGTCGATCAGCCCGCTTTTGCCGGAGCCCTGTCGCTCACTGACCGTGCGGCATGCGTGGGAGAATTCGCCGGCCAGGAAGTCGCGCAGCGCGACCGCGCGGATGCGCGGCGCGCGTGTCTCGGGCGGGAACCCGGCCACTGCCATCGGCATCCGCACGCGCAGGCGGCTGGGCGCGGCAAACGGGTCGCCCTGCACGTGGTCGATCAGCAGCGTGCACTCGGCAAACGCGTATTCGTCCCGGATCTCCTTGTACGCGGGATACCCGCGCCCGTCGATCCGCAGCAACCGTTCCCGCAACGCCTCGCGATCCTGCATCCTCGTCCTCCCAGCAAACCCAGCCCCCTTTTGCCTGCCACCCACCCGGATGTCAAGCGCACTCGACGCGTCGGTATATTACGGCGGAAGCAACGACCAGGGGGTGCCACGCATTTCTTCTCATCCCCCTCGCAGACTCGGGGGCACGAAATGCGTGGCGCCGTCGCCGCGAAATCCTCCGCGCTTGCAGCGCTTCGGATTTCGATCTCTGATGGTCATCGCTTCTCGAGCGTACGTCGAGGGGAGCCAAAGCTCGCAGCGCGGGCACGCGCTGCGAGCTTTGCGAACGAAATGCCAGGCGCCGGTGTGATGCGCCCGTCCGCGGCTTCATGGCGTGCCGTCGGGGGGCGGGGCGCCGCGCCTGGCGCGGGTCGGGCGCGCGCGCTTGACCAGGAAGTAGCCGACGCCGAGCGCGACGATCACCGAGGCGATGCCCGGCAGCATCCAGCCGGGGATATGCTTGACGTCCAGGATGATCACCTTCCGCGCGACCGCGATCATCGCCACCAGCAACACGACCTCGACGTGGATCTGGTCCTTGGTCAGGTACGTCTTGATCGTCTCGAGCAGCTCCAGCCCGATCAGGATCATGAAGAAGAACCCGAACACGTCGAGCAACTCCTCGATGTTCAGCAACAGAATGGGCGGACTCGCGAGCCGCTTGATCATGATACCCGCCAGCTCGACGGTCCCGAACAGGATCGCGATCATCATCATGATGATCAGCGCGACGACGATGCAGCGCTCGAACAGGTCCATTGCCTTGTACATACTAGCTCTCCGTGATGATGACTGATGCTGCCTTGTTGAAAGGGTTCGTTCGACATGCGAGCGAGAACAGGTACGGGTAGCGCTTCTTCAAGTGTTCCATGTAGGCGAGCCACTCGTGGAGCAGCCCGCGATAGGCGCGTGTGATGTCGCCGCGCAGGTGGGCCAGGTCCGAGTCGGGCAGGGAGGATTTGTCGTCGCGATGCGCGAGCTCTTCGGCCAGATGAAACACGGCCCAGAGCAGGTCCGTGAAGGACTCGTGCTCCAGCAGTGTCGGGTTTTCGAGCAGACGGAGCAGGAACTCCTCGCGTTCGGCCAGGAACTCGCAGAGCCGGTCAAGGTCCACGCGGCCCGTGTCGATCTTCGGGTTGTAGCGCAGCAGGGCCTGCCTGGCCCGCTGGAAGTCTGGGGCCGACCAGTCCGTGCGCAACGCGTAGGTGTCGCGGATCGTTTCCAGTGCGCCGTCTGCTTCCACGAACAGCGCCAGAAGGTCCGTGCCGACCCGGCTGAAGAACGCGCCGATCACCATGTACAGCTTCTCCAGACGCGCGCGCTGCTCGCGGCGGTTCAACATCAGCTCCGTGGCGTTCGCGACCACGCCCAGAAAGGTGCCGACCCCCATCACGATCAGAACCAGGGCGAACGCCTTGCCTTCGTCCGTCTGCGGGCTCACGTCGCCGTAGCCGACCGTTGCGACCGTGACCACGCTGAAGTACAGCGCGTCCATGCAGGAGAGATCCTCGATCAGCATGAACCCGACCGAGCCACAGAAAATGACGGCCAGGAACGTGATCAGAAAGACGCGGAGCCGGAACCGAATGTGCTGCATTGGAGCCTCCGAACGAACGCGCCGGATTCTAGCATCCCGTCTGCGGGTGTGCAAAGAAGCTTTCCAGCTGCGCGACCGCACGTTTCAGTGCCGCAATCATGAGTTCACGCGTGGCGGCGTCGACCGAAACGGTGCTGACCCCCACCACCAGGACCGGGTCGCCGGGATCCTCGGCGAAGACCGGTGCCGTGATGGTCACGACGTGCGGGTGGTCTTCTCGGTCCTCGACGTTGTAGCCCCTCGCCCGGATCTGCGCCAGCCGCGCTTCGTGCTGTTCGAACGTGAGAAGACGGTTCTCCCCCGTGTCCTTCCACCGGTCGTACAGCTCCTTCACCAGCTCCGGAGGACGATAGGCCAGGAACACCTGCGCCCAGCCATGATAGGGCAGCAGCGGCCATTCGGCGCCCAGCCGGATGTTCGAGCTGAGTCCGCCCTCTACTGTCACGCGATCGACAAGCACCGTGGTCATCCGGCCCAGCGGTTCGTGCAGCGCTACGGTCTGGCCGCAGTCCAGCGCCAGACGTTCCAACACCGCGTGGGCCTCCGGACTCGGGGGCGCGATCCCTTCGATCCCAACCGGATTGTAGCGGGGTCCGCGACGCGCAATGTTGTGGCTCAGGTAGTACCGCCTGCCGTGCTTGAATACGTAGCGCAGCCGTTGCAGCGTGCGCAGCAGTCGCGCCGCCGTTGAGTGAGGTACGCCCAGAAGCGCCACGATCTGCCCGAACGTCGCATCGTCGCGACGCGACAGATACCGCAGCACCCGCAGCGCGCGCGCGACCGCCGGGATCGGGGTCTCGGTGCTGATTTTCGTCCTGTTGCCCATCCTTCGTTATAGTAGCGTTAACGCGACCAATTTGACAAGGGGGCCGCGTCGGGATAGTAGGTCTGAGAGCACAACGAACCGAGCCGTGAGTCATGAGTCTGCGGTTCACCGGCGGGGGACGAAAACTGGAGGGCGAGTGTCCTCACGAGCCGCACCGGGGGCATCGACAAGGTTTACGACCTGCCCGCAGTGCTACAGCGTTGGAGGCTGGCGAGGCTCGCGCCAAGGTTATTCTGGAGGGAGAGCAAGCAATGGCGAAAATCGTGATGATCGGAGCGGGCAGTTCCTTTTGCGGTCGGCTGGCGTTGGACGTGATGTCTCGGGAGGCGTTGCGTGATTCGACGTTTTGCATGTGCGACAAGCACGAGGGTCGGCTGGCGATGTCGGCGTCCTTCGTGAGGAAGGCGGCCGAGAAATTCGGTGTTCCGACGCGGATCGTGACGTCCACGGATCGCACGGAACTTCTCCCCGACGCGGATTTCGTGGTCACGGCGATCCGGGTGGGCGGCCGCGAGTTCCAGCGGTTCGTCAAGGAGATCCCGGAGAAGTACGGGGTGAATCAGGTCTGGGCGGACACGATCGGGGTAGGCGGGGTTTTCAAGTTGTTGCGCGCGGGTCCTGTTCAGAGCCAGTTTTTTCGGGACATGGAGCGGCTGTGTCCGAACGCGCTGGTCTTGAACCACACGAATCCGATGGCGATGTTGAGCTGGTTCCATCTCGTGGACTCGCCCATGCGTTACGTGGGCCTGTGCCACGGCGTACAGGGCACGGGCATGAAGCTGGCGCGGCTTGTCGGTGTGCCCGAGCACGAAGTGAACTACACGGTGGCGGGCGTGAACCACTTGGCGTGGTTTCTGTCGTTGCGTCACGGCAAGACGGATCTGTACCCGGCGCTGCGCGAGGTGGCGAAGGATCCGCAGCAGGTCGGCGCGGAGGTCGTGCGCTTCGAGCTCATGCGCCAGTTCGGTTATTTTCCGACGGAGAGCAGTCCGCACGACTCGGAGTATCTGCCGTATTTCCGGCGGACCGAGGCGTTGCGCGACTCGTATTTCCCGGAGGCGGCGGTGAAGAAGGAGCAGGCGGATCGTGCTCGCGGGCCTCTGCCCCTGTGGCGGCTGTGGGGCCCGTGGATGAACGGCAAGGCAGAGATGCCGGAGCCGGAGCTGCGGCAGTCGCACGAATACACGATCGGGATCATGGACGCGGTCGTGACGAACAAGCCGTTCGTGTTCAACGGCAACGTGTTGAACCATGGCCTGATCGACAATTTGCCGCAAGGCTGTTGCGCAGAGGTCCCGTGCGTGGCGGACGCGCAGGGCGTGACGCCGATGCGCATCGGTGCGTTGCCGCCGCAGCTTGCCGCACTGTGCCGTTCGAACGTTGCGGTCCAGGAACTGGCCGTGCGCGCGCTGCTCGACCGCGACCGCGAGGCGGCGTTCCATGCCTGCGCGCTGGACCCGCTGACCGCGGCGTGTGTGTCGCTGCCGCAGATCCGCCGCATGTTCGACGAGCTGTGGGACGCCTGCAGCGATGTGCTCGCCTGGTTCGACCCGGCCCACACCGGGCGGGTCCCGGAGCTGGTCCGGAAGTAGACAAATCCTTTGGAGTGCGGCAGTTCAACTGCCGCTTCCGGAGACCGCACGGACCTGGAGCGGCGCAACGACAACGTGATGCGCCGGGCGTCGTTGCGTGGCAGTTCAGATCGAGCGCCCAACAGCCAACACCCAACAGCCAACGTCCAACTGTCACGTCCTGATTTCCGTTTGACACCCTCTTCAGCTCGTCGCCCCTACTCGTCGTGCCTACTCATCGCCGTCATCGTCGCGCCTTCGATCGACGATCTCGTGCGACGATTACGTACGACGAATATGTTGGGTGTTGGCTGTTGGCTGTTGGGTGTTCAATCCCCTTTCTCAATCCCCTTTCTCCTGCCTGTGGACAAGCGCGGCGATCCGTTCTATCCTGACAGGACCGGCAGAGTGGCCGGCCAACGAGGAAAGGACGGGAGATCCATGCACAAGACGCTTGTTGTGGGGTTGCGCAGCCGCGGTGCGGCCTGGGCGCGCGCGGTCGCGGAACATCCGGAATTCGAGCTTGCCGGCATTGTCGACATCGATCCCGAGACGCTTGCCAAGCGCGGCGCAGAGTTCGAGGTTCCCGAGGACGCCCGCTACACGGATCACAAGGCGGCGCTCGGCTCGGGCGGCTACGCGGCCTGCGTGGTTGTGGTTCCGCACAAGCTACACTACGCGATCACGAAAGACGCGCTCGAGGCGGGCTTACACTGCCTGACGGAGAAACCGTTCACGATGGACCTGGCCGAGGCCGAGGAGCTGGTCGCGTTGGCGGACTCGCGGGCGCGGGTCGTGGAAGTCGTGCAGAACTACCGCTATCGTGCCTCGGCCCTGCACGTTGCCCAAGCGATCCGTGAGGAGCGGCTGGGCCGGCTCGCGAACATCGAGGGGCGCTTCCATCGGTATCGTCCGCCGAACGGTCCGCACGAGACCGGCATGCCGTTCCCGGTCCTGTTCACGCAGAGCGTTCACCATCTTGACTGGCTCGTCTCCGTGCTGCCCGCACCCATCGCGGACGTGTTTGCCCGGCATCAACGGGTACCGTGGAGCAAGTGGGCGAACCCGTCGGTCTGCCATGTAACGTTGTGTTGTGCAGACGGTGTACTGGCGAGCTACCAGGCCAGTTACGAGTCGCAGGGCGAGATTTCGGATTACGGCGGGCGTTGGCGCTGCGAATTCGAAAAGGGCGACTTGATTGTCGAAGACGACCAACGTGTCTGGCAGGTGACCGATCGCGGCAAGACGCGGGAATGCGTGCTGGACAACAGCAAGGAAGCGCGGTCCGGGGATCTGTGTCTGCTCGACGACCTGCACGAGGCGATTGTGAACGGGACCGAGCCGCCGACCTCGGGCCGCGACAATCTGAAGACGCTGAAAGTGCTGTTCGAGATCATGGCCTCTTGGAACGCGACCAAGGTTTGACCGATGACGAAGGACCCGACTTCGCCCTAGGTGGCTTCGTCGGGCTACGCCAATGACCGCGAAACGCCGCACAATCGGATGGTTGACCTCGTCATACGGCGGCCGGTTTCGGTACCGGCTCTGGCGTGGGATGGAGTCCGCGGCGTGCGCGCATGACGCGAATCTCGTGTGCTTCGCGTGCGAGGAATTGGGGCCGGACAGCACCGGCCGCATGCACGTGCCGCCGCTCTTCCCGCGTCTTGCGCCGGGCAGCATTGACGCGCTGGTCATCGGCTATGTCCTGGCGGCGGCCCTGCCCAGAGAGCGGCTGGCCGAGCTTTGCTCCTTGTTTGCGCCGCTTCCCGTCGTGGCTCTGGATGCGGCGCTGCCGGGCATTCCCTCCGTGATCTATGACGAGCGCGCGGTCGCGTGCGAGCTCACGCGACACCTGATCGAGGTGCACGGGCGACGTCGGCTCGGGTTCTTCTGCACCAGGCCGAGTTGGAGCGGCGAGGAGCGGCACGCCGGGTTCCGTGCCGGCGCGGAAGCGCACGGCCTGTACGCGCCGGAGCTGGTCGCGCTGCCGTCCCTGCGCCCAGACTACGAAGAGGTTGCCGCGCGCTTGCGTGGCGGGCAGACCGATGCGGATGCTATTGTCGCCTGCGATGACTCCGCGGCCTCCCGTGTGATCGAGCGCTTGACGGCGCTCGGCCGGCATGTGCCGGACGACGTGGCGGTGGTCGGGTTCGACAACGCGTGGCACGGGCGCGGGATCGTGCCGCCGTTGACCACGGCGGACATCCCGCTCGAGCGCGTGGGCGCGCGCGCGGTCGAAGTCGCGTTCGGACTGCTGGCCGGCCGGGAGGTGGCGCCGGTTTCGGTCGTGCCGGTGAAGCCGGTTTTCCGCCGGTCCTGCGGATGTCTCGGCGAGCTGCCGCCGCAGGCGGCAACGGCGGACCGGGACGATGCCGGCAGCGGACAGGACCCGCTCGACGCGCGGCGCACGGCCGCGGTTACCGCGACTGCGACAGTGTTGCCCGACGACAACGCCGCGGACGCGGCGTGCCTCGTGGATGCGTTCTGCGGCGCATTGCGCGATGCGTGTCCGGACCGGTTTGTCACCACCTTGCGGGAGCTTCTGACCGGCGCCATAGCGCGCGGCCACGACGTGCGGCCGTTCGGCCCGGCACTGCGCGCGATGCGGCACGCGCTGTTGCCCGCGGTCCACGGCACGGACAGGCACACACCGGCCGAAACGCTCTGGCATCGGGCCGGGGATCTGACCGTACGCATGATCCATGCGCAGGACACCCGGCAGCGGTATGACCTCCTGATGCATGCCGGCGAGTTCGACCGTATCGTGCAGTTCCTGCGCGGGCTGCGCAGGTTTTCGGGGCTCACGCTCGTGCTGTCGCGGCGGCTGCGAAATGTCGGGATTCCGGTCTGCTGCATCGCTTTCTGCGAGAGCCCCACGGACCCCGCGACACCCGCGCGGCTGGCCTGGGCGTACAGGGACGGCAGGGAGCGCAAGGTTCAACCGAACACGCCGTTTCCGGGCGATGCCGAGCTGCTCCCTGCCGGGTTCGCCGACTCCGAGTCTCGCGAATCGCTGATCGTCGCGCCGCTGCGCGCCGGCGGCGAACAATTCGGTTGGGTCGTGTACAGGTCCGAAGTGCCGGAACTGGATGAGCAGCGCGGGTTCCCGGGCCACCTGAGCGTTGCACTGGGCGCGATCCGGGAACTCCAGACGCTGCGCCGCACGAGCGTCGATTTGAAGCGGGCCGCGCGTGCCCTGACGGACACGCACGCGGAGCTCGAACGATTCGCCTATGCGGCCTCGCACGACCTGCAGGAGCCGCTGCGCAACATCACCGGGTTCCTGCAGCTGTTGGCCAAGCGTTCGGCCGGCGTGCTCGACGAGGACGGCCGCGAGTTCGTCGAGTTTGCCCGTTCCGGCGGCGAGCGCCTGCAGCGGCTGGTCAACGATTTGCTCGCGTACGCCAGTGCCGGCGCGGACGGCAAGGCGTTTGTCCGGACCGACTGCAACCGCGTGCTCGACGAAGTGCTGCTCGCCCTGGGACCGGCCCGGGAGGAGAGCGAGGCGAAGATATCGTGCGGTAAGCTGCCGGTCGTGACCGGCCATCCCGTCCTGCTCGGCCAGCTCTTCCAGAACCTGCTGACCAACGCCATGAAGTTCCGCCGTGCGGCGCGGCCGCGTATCGCAATTTCCGCCGAGCGCCAGGCCGATGCGTGGCTCTTCGCCGTGCAGGACAACGGGATCGGCATGCCGCAGGAACAGGCGGAGAAGGCGTTCGACATCTTTCAGCGATTGCATACCGACTCCGAATATCGGGGCACGGGCATCGGACTGGCCGTGTGCCGCAAGATCGTGCGGCGCCATGGCGGGCAGATCTGGGCGGAGTCGGAGCCGGACCGAGGCTCGACGTTCTACTTCACGATCCCGTTCGGCCCGGCGTCTTCGGAGACAGGAGCGTAAATGGCAGCGCCACGCAAGAGACTGGGCTTCTTCCTCTGGCGGTTCGGCGGCAGGCTGCAATACCGTCTGTGGTCGGGCGTGGAGCAGGCCACGCGCGAGCAGGGCATCGACCTGCTGTGCCTCTCCTCTCAGTCCGAGGTCTCGCCGGCGCTCAAGCCGCGCACGCTCTACCGCCGTATCCTGACGGAGAACGTCGATGCCGTGATCATTCTGAACCTGGCTGTCCGCGAACTGGACGACGCCGCACTGCGCGCGTTCTGCGACGGGCTCGGTGATCTGCCCGTCGTGCTGATCGGACGCCGTCTGCCCCCTATCCCCAGCGTCTGCGTGGACAACGCCGCCGGGTCGCACCTGACGACCAAGCATCTGATCGAACAGCACGGGCTTCGGCGCATCGCGTTCTTCGGGGTCATGGACTGGGGCGAGGGCAGGGCGCGCTGCGCGGGCTACGAGCAGGCAATGCGTGAGGCCGGACTCTATGATCCCGAGCTGGTCCTGGCCCGGTGGCAGGCCCGCCGGGCCTTCTTCGAGCGCCGCAAACGCCTCTTTTCCGGCGCGCTCGGCGTGGACGGCATCGTGGCGGCCGACGACATGCGTGCCGTCGAAGTAATGGACGGCCTGTTGCGGCACGGCATCCAGGTGCCGCGCGATGTGGCCGTCGTCGGGTTCGACAACGCGTGGCACGCACAAGGCGGGCTGCCGCCGCTGAGCACTGTCGAGGTGCCTCTGGAGACCGTCGCAGCGCAGGCGGTCCGCATTGCGCTCGCACGGCTCGAGGGCCAGCGCGTTTGCGACGATACGGTGTCCGTGCCCGTCGAGCCGGTCATTCGGCAATCCTGCGGTTGTCTGGGCGAACGCGTCGCGCGCGAGCCGAACCATGTGCCGGCGCGCGCGGAAACGAGCGACGCGACGGCCGCCCGCTCCGCGATGGCGGCGGTCGTGCCGGACTCGGCGCGCGGCGCAGAAGGGCACATCCCGCGGCTTGCGCAGGCCTTTGAAGACGCGCTCGGACACGGCGAGCACGAGCCGTTCGTTCGTGAGTTCTCGGCTGTGCTCAACGCGTCTGTCCTGGCCGGCGAGGACGTGTCTGTCTGGAACGACCTGCTCGGCGCGATGCGCGATGCGCTGCTGCCCCGCCTGGCCGGCACCGACGCGTACGGGCTGGCCGAGGATCTCTGGCATCAGGCCCGCGCGTTGATCGAGCAGAGCGTGCACAGCGCGAACATGCGGTATAGACGCGAGACGCGGGGCCAGAGATCAAACTTTGATACTTTTGCCGGCGCGCTCACGCAGGTTACGACGTTCCCGGACCTGGCGGCCCTGCTGGGCAGGACCGCTTCGCTGTTCGGGCTCACCGCGCTGGATCTCGTGCTCTACGACACCTGGGCGGATGGCGCGGCAAAGGCGCGCGTGCTTATGAGCCGGCGCAGAGGCGAGACCGTCGAACTGCCGGAGACGGGTCGGGTTTTGCCCGACGAGCGGTTGTTGCCGGCAGAGCTGTTTCTGAAAGATCGGCGCGGCTCGCTGATCGTGGCGCCGCTCGTGGCAAGCACGCGGCCCCTGGGCTGCGTGGTCTTTGGCACCCGTACCCCGCATGCCCAGTACACGCGCTGGTTCCCCGGCCACATCCGTACGGCGCTGGACGCGATCCTGCTGCGACAAGACCGGGAAACGGCCGAGCGCGAGCTGGCGGAGACGACGCATGCACTGCTGCGCTCGAACGAGGAACTCGAACACTTCGCCTATGTCGCTTCGCACGATCTGCAGGAACCGCTCCGGAACATCAGTGGCTTCCTGCAGTTGCTCAAACGTCGCTACTATGAAGCGTTCGACGACGATTGCCGCGAGTTTCTCTCTTTCGCGCTGGCCGGCGCCGAGCAGCTCCAGGCGCTCGTTACGAGCCTGCTCGAGTATTCCAGGGTCGCCACGCGCGCGAAGCCGTTCGAACCGGTCGACGGCAACGAGGTCGTGAAGTGGCTGCGCGAACGGCTTGCCGCCGAGATCGTCGAGGCAGGCGCGACGATTTCGCACGGCACGCTCCCGACCGTCTCGGCCGATCTCTCGCAGTTCACGCAGGTCCTGCGACATCTGCTCAGCAATGCCCTGAAGTTCCGGGGCGAAGCGGCGCCGCGCATCGAGATATCCGCAAAGCAAGAGGGCGACGACTGGCTGTTTGCCGTCTCGGACAATGGGATCGGCATCGATCCTGCCTATGCCGAGAGGATATTCGGAATCTTTTTCCGCCTGCATGGCGAGCGGCACTACAGTGGGACGGGGATCGGGCTCGCCGTCTGCAAACGAATCCTCGAGCGGCATTGCGGCCGGATCTGGGTCGAATCGGAACCGGGCAAGGGCGCGACCTTCCGGTTCACCATCCCGCGCGGCGCGGATGGTCAGTAGTCAGCAGTCATTACGACTCCGGCAAGTAAATAGTAGCCCTTCTTCGGGCTGCTTCGTCGTCTCCCTTCGTCGAACGGGGGGGCGAAATGCCCTCCTGGTGCCGACCAAGCGGGACGACGAAGGTGTTCATGATCACTGAGCACTGACTACTCGAGCGCCTCGAGCCCGACGCCCTTGCCCTGGCGGATACTCTCGCGGGCCACCTCGATCTCTTCGGTGAACGCGGTGTTGTCGAGATTTTCGGCCAGTTTCGAGTGCGGGCCTTCGGGCGGGCATGCGCGCACAGAGAGGATTTCGATGTTCACCCCGATCACATCATAGAAGATGTGCACGTCCAGGACACCGTAGCGGAACCGCACGGCACGGATCCCCCACAGCCACGGGCTCGGCTTGCTGATGCCGCGCGGGTCGGAGGTGAGATGCTCCGCGATGCTCTTCTTGAGCCGGCGGCGCCACGACTCGCCGAGCCCCTCACGGCAGTCGACGACTGCTTCGGGCGCCAGGATCACGCCGTAGGTCGTATGCAGCTCAGACAACGGTTTGTCCCGTTCTGTGTTGAGGCCTGTCCCCGATCCCACGTCTTCTCCCCTGCGTTCGGCCTTTGCCACGCGCCACGGCGTCTGCCTTCCGTGTGCAGGCAAGGCAGACTGAACCCGTTACGGGCTTGGCCGAGACCAAACCCCGTGGGATGATAGCCTGGTATTGCGGCTGAGCAAAGGGCAAAAAAACAAGGGATCTCGCGGGGATTTGCGCGGGGTAAGGCGGAAATCTCGAGATTTGAAACTTGAAACTTGACTCTCGAAATTCGAAACTCTGTTCCTGTAGACCCGAAATCTGGCACGTCGGCCCGCTGTGCGGGACCAAGTGGCCGCGTGCCCGAGCGCGGAGCGCCTCGGGGCCTCGTGGAAACCTGAAACATGATTCGCACCGGGATAGGATTTGACGCGCACCGGCTGGTCGCCGGCCGGCCGCTGGTGCTTGGGGGCGTGCGCATCGAGCACGAGCGCGGGCTGCAGGGGCATTCGGACGCGGATGTTGTGTGCCATGCGCTGGTCGACGCGCTGTTCGGCGCAGTGGCCGCGGGCAGCATCGGCGAGCATTTCCCGGACACCGACCCGCGCTGGAAAGACGCCGACAGCGTCGCGTTCGTGCGCGCGGCCGTCACGCACATCGCGACGCTGGGCGCACGCGTCGTGAACGTCGACGTGACCGTCATCGCCGAGGCGCCGAAGCTCGCCCCGCACGTCGAGGCCATGCGCGAACGGCTTGCGCCCGCGCTCGGGCTCGGGGTCGATGCCGTGTCGGTTAAAGGCACGACCGTCGAAGGCATGGGCGCGTTCGGTCGCGGCGAGGGGATCGCCGCTATGGCCGTGGCCACGGTGAGGGCTGAGGATAGAGGATAGAGGATCGCGCCTGCTTCCTGACGTTCTTTTTGCAGCGCGTTGACACATGACGGCACGCTCGAGGCGTATGCTTCTCAATCGTCAAGTTGCCCTCCGCAGCCCGACCGCAGGGAAGGGCGAAGGAGGATCGCGAATCAAGAGGGTGCGGAGTACATCATGCGGTACGTGTCTAGAGCTTGGGTAGTGTTGCTCGGTTCCATGTTGCTCGGGTGCGGACGGCAACCGGACCATGAACCCGTCGAGTCCAAGGTCCCGGAGTTGCTGGCCGAGCGCCGGATCGAGCGGCTGGAGAAAGAACTGAACGAAGCGCGCGAACAACTCGCCGATACGCGGCGCCAGCTGCGTGCGGTACGCAAGCGGGTGCTCGAATTGTCCGGGCCGAAGCGTGGCGGCATCGAGATCACGATACTGGGGCGGGTAACGAATCCCGGTACCTATGCCTTCGCAGAACCGGTCACTGCCCTGCAGCTGTTTGGTCATGCCGGCGGGCTGCGTGACGACGCGGACCTGACGCGTGTGCGGGTACGGCGGCCGGGGACCGAGCAGGCCCGCGAATGGGATTGCTCAAATCTGCTGTTGCGCGGCGATGGGAAGAACCCCGAGATCACCGACGGGTATGTGTTGCTTGTGCCGCAGCGACAGGACGATGCGGCCGGTTTGCCGGAGTGAGTCGCCCTTGGTGCGGCTGGCACTCAACCGACAAGCTTCAGCTCGCGCTTGCCCCGTCGTTCACTTGAAGCCATCCGGTATCCAGTCCTGCAGCCGTGCCACGGTTCGGACCTTGCCCTTCGCGCCGCACGCCTCGTACGTACGCTTGGTCCACGCGTACTCCTTGGGCATGCCGCCCACGAACGTGATCGGGCGCGGGAACGCGAGCGCGAGGTTGTGGGGCAGGTCGCCCGTCTTCAGCACGTTCAGGAACTCGGGGCCGCCCGCCCAGTGGGTGACGACCGGATCGAGCAGCACGATTTCGGCGATGCTCGGGTCCAAGAGCGCCGCGTAGACGGCAACCGCCGCTTCAGCGCCCTTGCCGAATGCGACAACGGCACCGACATTGGTTTCCTCTCTGAGCACGCGGATCGCGGCGAGCAGATCGAACGTCTTGCGCTCGTAGTAGCTCTGGCCCACGATCGGGTAGGCGCGCCGGGCCGTCCATTCGAGGCCGGGTCCGATCGAGCCGGTGCCCGTCCCGCGCACTTCGACGCAGGCAAAACCGCCGGCGTTGGGCCTGATTCCGTTGTTGCCGGCCCCCTGTGCCACGTACGGCGTACGTGCGCCGGGCTGCATCGCACCCACGACCAGCGGGTAGGGTCGCGGCCCGTCGATTGGCGCCGCGAGGTGTGCGCGGACCGACATGCCCGGCTCGGATTCGAACTCGTACGTGCGGTACTGCCACTCGCCGCTCTGGCCGTCGCGGCGGCAGGTGAAGTCGGGTACGGCCGCCGCATCCGTGATCAGCGGGAACGTCAGTCGCCGCAGTGTCTGCAGAGCACGACGCTGGTGCCTGCGCCACGGCGCCTTTCCTGCCACCCCGGGCGTGGCCGGCAACGGCAGGAAGAACCTGTCGACATGCTTCAGCTTGTCGCGGGCCGGCGGCTTCATGGTCTTGTAGACGGCGAGCGCCTCGTCCTTCTCGAGACGGTCCTCTACGAGGTCGTCCGTTACGGGCGTGCCCGAGCCCTTCAAGTGTTGCTCGAACCAGTTGAACAGGGCGAGTCGCGTTTTGGGCGAGTAGCCGTGCGGGGTAACGGCCTCGGTAAGGGCGAGCTTTTCGTCGCAGCCATAGGCGATGTAGAGTTGACGTGCGCGATGCACAAGGTCGCGGAAGGCATAGGGCCGGAACAGGGCGTCCTCGGTCGCCGCACAGACCATCAACGGCCGAGGCGCGATCAGGCCGGCAAGATCCGGGAAGTCCCAGCCGTAGGTGTTCACCCAGAACGTGCAGTCGCAGTGTCCGTCGATCGTGCGGTCGCGAACATGCTGGTACATGGTGCCCGTCTGGCACGACGGCACAACGACCTTGAAGCGCGTGTCGGCCGCGCCGGTGAACCAGGACATGGTGCCGCCGCCCGAATTGCCCGTGATGCCGAGTCGCCCAGAATCGACCTCGGGGCGGGCCTGCAGGTAATCCGCGGCGCGCATGGCGGCCCAGACCTCGACGCCGGCCGGCGAGTAGCCCTGGCTGTACCAGTGCCACCAGCCCTTGCGATGTGTGCCGTGATGGAACCCGCCGTTCTCCCCGATCTGGATTGCGTCCAGGATCATGCAAACGTAACCGTGTTCGGCGAACCAGCGCGGGTGTGGCTGATAGTGGAATTTGCCGCGCTGCGAGTGGCCGCAGACATAGACAACGGCAGGCAGTCGGCTCACGGCCTCTTTCGGCCGATACAGATTGCAGGCGATCCTGCAGCCGGGGATCGGCTGAAAATGAAGCTTCTCGACCAGGTAGTGCCCGCGGTCGAGTACACCGGTTACGGTCACCTTCAAGTCCGTTCTCGGCGGCAGCGGGTCGAGCCCGAGCATCTCGCGCCACCGGCGCCGCCTGCGCGGGAGTTGCCTTTTCCACGCGTCCAGCGGCGGCAGCTCGAACAGGCTTCGCGTGCTGACTTCTTTCGCCCGTCGGACAAGACACGAGTACAACATGTGAGATCCCTCCTCGCGTGTGCGTGGAAGGATCATAACGCGCCGAATGCCGCGCACCAAGTCCCGGCACCCGCAGGCGCTCGAGAACTCGATCCGGAACTTAATCTGGAACCTAATCGAGATCGGCGGTATTTCGTCCTCTGCATTCGATTAGATTCCAGATTAAGTCCCAGATCAGGTTTCGGGAGCTTGCGGCTACGCCGCCCTGTCTTACTCACTGTCAGAGTCTTGTCTTCTGGAAAAGATTTCTCCTCTTCGTCCCCTCTCGTACTCCTCCCTCGTACTCCTCCATCGTTCCGGATCCGGATCGATAGGAGAGTACGACAGATGAGTACGTTGGATGAACCCCTTGTGTATGCGGCCGATGGCCGCCCCGTGACCCCCTGTGGTGAAATCCCCTTGGCTCGCGCACACACGCGTGTTGCGGTCTGCAAACAGCGTGCGCATATTCGGCCGGCTCAGTACGCCGCCGCGGCGGGCTTCTTCATGCCGGGATTCATCAGCGTCGCGTTGTCCGGGACGTCCGGTCGCCTGGAGGCGTCGTCGTCTTTGCGCTGCGCCGCGAGGACTTCGGACAGCCGCGTGACCGTTTCCGCGTTCTCGGCGGCGACGTCCTGCTCCTCGTAAGGGTCCGCGGCGATGTTGTAGAGCTCTTCCTCCCGCGGTTCCTTGTTCTCGCGGACGATCAGCTTCCAGTCACCTTGCCGGACGGCGAACCGGTTGTGATTCAGGTTCCAGTACAGCGGCCGGTCCCCGAGATCCGGGCGTTCGCCGCGGATCAGGTCCCAGGCATCGACCCCGTCCCACTGCGGGTCCTCGGCCGGCGTGTAGCCGACCAGTTTCGTCAGGGTCGGCATCCAATCCACCATGTGCATCGCACCCGACACCTTGCCCGGTTCGAGCACCGTTGGCCAGTGAACCAGGGTTGGCGTGCGGATGCCGCCCTCGTACATCTGGCCCTTGTGCCCGCGGTACGGAAGATTGCTGCCCAGCCGAGGGTAGCCCGTCTGATGGCCCGGGTAGTTGAGCGGGTCTTTCATGGATTCCCACGCAGCGCCGTTGTCGGACGCGAACACCACAAGCGTCTCTTCCCGCTCGCAGCGCCGATGCAGTACCTCCAACAGTTCGCCAACCGCCCAGTCCATGTGCGAGGTGTACGCCGCGTATTTTGCGAACGAGCGGTCTTTGTCCGGATCCTCGTCGAACGCTTCGCCCGCATAGCGCGCCAGCCACTGCTGCGGCGGCTTGATCGGCGTGTGAACCGCCGTGAACGGCACATAGCAGAACCACGGCCCGGCCCGGCCCTCGATCCACTCGACCGCTTCCCGCACGATCAGGTCCGTCACGTGCCCGCGCTCGTCTACACGCTCGCCGTTGCGATGCCACGTCTTCGAAAACTCGCCGCGCTTGTAACAGTGGTTGTACGGGTCCACTCCGCCCGCCAGGCTCCCATACGAGGCGTCGAAACCGTAGTTGTGCGGGTTGAACTCCGGCGATGAGCCCAGGTGCCATTTCCCGAACAGCCCCGTCGCGTAGCCCGCGTTCCGAAGCGAAACGGCAATGCTCTCGTAGCCGTCCGGCATGACCGGCGCGTTCGACGGGTGCGTCGCATGCCGGCCGAACCGGCCCGGATGACGTCCCGTCATGAAACACGTTCGCGTCGGCGTGCAGACCGGACAGACGTAATGCTGCGCCAGTTCCACGCTCTGGCTCGCCAGATCGTCCAGGTTCGGCGTGCGGATCGGCGAGCCGTGGAAACCTACGTCGCCCCAGCCCAGGTCGTCCGTCAGTATGAACAAGATGTTCGGGCGCTGCTCGTCGCTCATCGTTGACTCCTTCCTGATCCAAAAGGAACATAAACAAAAACGCGCCGTACATAAGATAGTCCTTTCATTATGGCATTTTGTAGAAGATAATTGGAGCAAGACAGGTAATAAAGTAACTATTCTGGTGATCAGGGATGGATGAGCGTGCGCGGTTGATGCGGGTGTTGGACCGGGTCATGGGGCGTGTGCCGTTGCGCGAGGTGCTGTTGGCGCAGCGCGTGCCGGCTCCGCCGCCGGGGGCGTTGGAGCCGGGGCGTGCGCGGCTTTTCGTCATGCTGCGGGGCTGTCGTCATTTTCTGATCGGACATGGGGGGGTTGTGGCGGAAGCGGGGCTGCGGCGCGGTCAGCTTTTGTTTGCGGGCGCGGATGCGTGGCACCGGTCGATTGACCGGGTCGCGAACTGTTTTCTGACGGTGATCTTTGATCCGCAATACACGGCAATCACGTGGCGCGCGAATCGTCCGGGCCCGTCACGGCTGCGTGCGAACCTGAACAATTGGGTGCACCTGCCGACGCCGCGCCGGCGGAGTCTGGAGCAGGCGGTTCTGACCTTGTCGGAGCTGGCCCGCGAGGAGGGGGACGTGCCTTCAGGCGCGCTTCTGTTGGCGCGCGGACTGCTTGGTCTGGTCCGTCGCGAGATGGTTTCTGCTCCGTCGGTCGTGAACCGTGCGCGCGCCTCGTATCAGGCGATCTGCAACCACCTGCGCGAGCATTTCCACGAGCCGATCAACCGGGATTCCGTGGCGCGCGTGTTCGGGCTGCACCCGAACCATCTTTCGCGCCTGTTCCGTCTGCAGGGCAGGGAGGGTTTTTCGGGCTATCTGACGCGTTTGCGTGTGGAGCACGGGGCGCATCTGTTGCGTGCGTCCGACCTGACGGTTTCCGAGATTGCCGCGCGGTGCGGTTTCACGAACGGGAACTATTTCGCGAAGGTTTTCCGCGGCCGCTACGGGATGAGTCCGTCGGTCCATCGCCAGGGCGCGTGCTGAGTCGTGTTTGTCGGCCGGCGTCCGTGTGTGTTCAAGAATCGCCGTTCAGATGGTTGAGATAGCGCCGGTACAGTCCGACGGGGAACGTGAGGATGCGCACGGGCCACACGTTGAGCAGGTGGTTCACGACCGCCATGGGACTCGCGCTTTTAGGTTCGGTCATGAACCGGGTGAGGAACGCACAGCCGATTCTCAGGCACATGCTGATCGCAAACAGCACGTGGAAATTGCTCCAGTCTCGACCGAGCCAAGTGACGGAGAACCCGGAGATCGAGCGCAGGAACGCGCCGCCGCCGATTGCGGCCAATCCCATACAGATCCCGGTCAGCGCGGTGATCATGGCCACGAACATCGCGCGGTTCTTGCGCGGCGCGGTTTTGAGCAGATAACCGTTGACCGCGATGATGTTGCCGCTGTTGAACATCTGGTCGATCAGGAAGGCGGGCGGCAGGATGAACAGGGCGGTACGCGGCGTGCTCACGAGCACGGCGAGAATGATCAGGGATTTGAAGCTCGTGCAGAAGGTCAGGACCGGCTTGCTTCCGTACCGGTCGCAGAGTTGCCCCCACATGCGACTGGCGAAGAAGTGACCGAGCCCGGTTACCGACCAGATCAGCGTGGTCTGCCACACGTGCAGGCCCAGCTCCTGCAGCAGGTACAGCTGCATGAACGCGCCGGCCAGCATCATAGACACCGCCCAGGCGCAGCGGAATCCGAGGAAGAACCTGAACTCGCAGTGTCGCAACGGCGCAAGAAGCTGGTCGAGCACGCCGGTCTGCCGCACAACCACGTTCGGCGGTTCCCTTACCCCGATCAGCAGCAGGGCATCGATGATCCCGAGCGTCACGCCGACCGAGGTGATCACGGCGAACACGACGGCGATCGGCGCGGTCGCGCTGTAGACCCACGCGGAGAGTGCCAGGAACGCGATACACCAGCAGAGCCGTCGCCAGCGCTGCCGCGTGCCCCAGTAGGTGCTGAGAATCGCTCTTGGGATCAGATCGCCCATCCAGGACAGAAATGCCGGTGCGATCATGTTGACGAGCAGCTTGCTTGTGGCCATCAGCACAATGATCAGGCCGAGCGTCACCGAACGGGGCAGATCCGGCCAGAGCAGCGGCACGAACGCGATCGGCAGCCGCAGCGCGCGCGTCACGATCAGGAGCACGATGAAGACGTGTTTGCGTCGATGCAGCCTGTTCACGATCAGCGCGCCGACGAACTGCATCGAGAGCATGATCGTCGGGATCCCGCCCAGCAGCCCGAAATGGAACTCGTCGGCGCCGAGCGAGCGGAAGAACTGGGCGGTGACCGGCGAGCCGATCGAAGCCAGGTAGAGCATGCCCAGGCAGCCGGCCACGGTGGCCAGCGTCAGCGACCGCCGTACCGAGCGGTCGGTTCTGGATGTGCGCTCCACGTCAACTCCAGTCCGCCGTGCACTGCCGGAAAAAAGGCAACCGGCTCCCGGCGGGCCCTTGAATCGAATGCGCACCCTCCGGGAGCCGGCTACGGCAATGCCGAGCGTCTTCTCCCTTCTTCATCCTTACGCCCCCGGCCGGTCGCGTCAACCCCCCCGTGCCCCTCATCGCGGCATAGCTGCAGCAAGAACCGGGAAATGGCCGCAAAGAGGCACGCACATCGCGGCATAGCCGCGGCCAACGACCATCCAAGGAGGCGCCACGCGGGAGAGATCTTCGCAAGAAACGCAAGAGGAAGAAGCGGGTGGGCTGGCTTTGGCATGGATCGACACGGATGAAGAGTTTATCTGTGTCAATCCGTGTTCGTCCGTGTCTGTCCGTGTGCATACCGTATGGATACCAGCGGCAGGGAAGCAAAAGGAAGATGCAGCGATTCATCATTTCGATCGGCCTCGTTTGCTCGGCAACCCTCGCGACCTGCGGCGGCGAGCCGTTCTTCAAATCGGGTTTCGAATCCGAAGTCGCGTTGACGAAGCCCTACGGGGACGGTTCGATCTGGCGTCAGAACTTCACGGGCACCGACCACACGACCGGGTACACCTGGCCGGATGACCTGCCCCGCACAAGCAGAGCCCCGATCTTCCAGTTCGTGCTGGGCCGGAAAGCGACCTTCACGGATTTCGTGACGACCAGGATCGAGACGGTGCCGGGTCGCGACGGCAAGCCGACCAATGCGTTCTTCCTGCAAGTCAAGAACGACGATCCCGACTTCACGTCGCTGACCCGCGTGGAGTACATGTACCGGCCACCCGCCGACCACACGCAGTGCTATGTCAGGTACTGGATGAAGCTCCAGAAGGACTATGTGGACGTGATCGGCGCCGCGGAGCGGAGCACGTGGCGTTTGTTCATGGAATGCAAGGAGCCGAAACGTCTGCCCGGCAAGCAGAACTACGACTACCGCTGGAACCTGCACATCTACAAGGACAAGCAGACAGGCAAACCGTATTGGGTGATCAACGCGGAGCGCGGCAATCCGGAGCACGTCCGTCACTTCCAGATCACGAACAAGGACGTACCCGTGCCCGTCGACGAGTGGTTCAAGGTGGAGTATTTCTGGAAACACCACGTGACCGACGGCCGGTTCTGGCTCAAGATCAACGATATCTTGATCGGCGATCACCGGGGCAGGCTCTCGCATCCGAACGGGCACAACAAGACCGCGAATTCTCATTCGTTCATGAAGCTCTATGTCGGGCGCGGCTGGTTCAAGAGCGGCAATACGGCCTATGCGTGGATCGACGATGTCGAGCTGCGCACCGAGCCGCCCGCCGGGGTCGCGCCTCCGGTGGTTGTTGAGGCGGAAGCCGACTAGTGGCAGGCCGATTCGACGAAGCCGGAATGATTCAGTTGCGCCAGCGGACGAGGAAGGCGAGATGGCCGCAAACACAGTGCAACCGGGCCAAAACGAGCGGCTGAAGGGGGGCAGCGATTCTGATGCCGATGACTGAATCGTTCCGGCTGAGGGTCACAACTCCGTTGTCGCATGGGCAAGCGCCCTCAACCCAGCCGCGCGAACACGAAGCCGAGCGTCTGTTCGACCGAGACCACGAGCGTGTCGCCCTCGCACTGCACGGTGCCGGCGCCGCCCAGGATCTCGACTTGGCCGTTGGGCTGAAGGCCGGGCACCCGCCATCGGCATTCCTGCTCGGGGCTGAGCTCGCGGAACGCGAGCACGTAGCGGCATTGCGAGTCCTGGTCGATTGACACGAAGCCGGTCCAGGCAAACCCGTCGGGTGCGCCGCCGACAGGCAGGATCGTCCCCTCGAACAGGGCCGCCCGGTGCTCTTTCCAGGCGGCGACCAGCGGCGGGATCGTCGCGAAGTAGGATTCCGGCAGGTTCGAGACCTCGAACCAGCCCAGCGGGTTCGAACATAGCACCGTCGCGAAGAGTGTATCCGGCGTGTATTTCTCCGGCGCGAGCGGATCGTCCGGATAGCGCTCGGTATTGCGCGCGTTGTTCAACAGCTCCATGCGCAGCCGAAGCGGGTCGATCCAGGCGGCCAGCTTCCACAGGTTGCGCAGGGTCTGGTGCGGCCAGTACCTGTGCGTGTCGGTGTAACGGTTTTCCACAAAAAGCGGGCCGACCGGGACCGCCCCGAAATAGCCGGGCCGCAGTTGCGCGGTGATGTCGAGATCGCACACCAGCGCGCCGGCCGACTCCTCGATAAGCGCCCTGAGCAATTGATGCAGACGATCCCGCGCGGTCGGGGTCGGCGCCATGATGCCGTCCAGCTTGAAGTGCCGGATTCCGTGCCGGCGGAACAGGTCCAGCAGGCAATCGACATCGCGACGCCAGTTCTCGAATTCGTTATGGGAATCCGGCCCGAACCAGAGGCCTATCTCGACCCCCGCCGCCGCCGCCCTGGCCACAAGCGGTTCGAGCCCATCGGGGAATTTGTTCGGGTCCGGCGTCCAGAATTCGGGGTTCGCTCGCCAATAGCCTTCCCACACGCCGCCCTTTCGCGCCGCGTCCTTGGATAGCTTCGTCACCCCGAGCTGCCAGCCGAGATCGATTTGAACCACCTCCGCGCCCAACCGCGCCGCCGCGTCGATCTCTTGCGCCATGAACGCCGCGCAGATCCGCAGGTCCTTGGAGCGGTCGCCCCAGGTGTTGGTCAGGAAACGCGGCACACGATGCGACGCGGTGTCCGGCCGTTGCGCGCGCTGCCACGCGTGCAGGACCCGCGTGCGACCCGGCCGCCCGCCCGAATACTCCAGCACATGCCAGGCGTCGGCCGTCTCCGACATGCCGGCGCTCAGCAGTTGGATCGTGAAGCCTGTCCCCTTGTGCGGCTCCAGACGCAGGTCACCGGCGCCTTGCTCCGAGCGAACGTGCGGCAACGCCGTTTCCCGCAGCAGGATCCGGCCGGTCCCGGCCGCCAGGTCTTCGACCACGAAAAGATTGCCCCGCAGTTCCAGGGCGCGCTCGGACGGATGCAGCAGGTACTCCTGCTCCTGCACGAGCTCGTTGTATACGTCGCTCTGGTCCCGGAACGCCACGGCCGTAAGCCGCAGGTGCTGGCGGTCGAACGACACCGAACGCACCACGTCCGCTGCGCCCCGGTCTGCTGCGCCCAGCACGTCCGTCTCGAGTCCCGTTGGGGGTGTCTTGGCCATCACGGCCCTCCGGTTCGTCGCCGTACCGATGCAGTCTACGTCGCGGCGCCGGCAAGTCAAGTAGTCCGATCCTGCAGGCACTCTTCCTTTCTTTTCCCCTGTCGTGCTCTCCTCTCGTACGCATCCGTCGATCCGGGCTCCGAGCGATAGAAGAGTACGATGGGAGAGCCGTCGTTGCGGCTGAATTCTCTGCGGAATTGCCCGGCGCCGTGCGTGTGCTATACTGGCGGCCGGCCGAGCGGGCAGGTCCGCCCGGAGCAAAAGGAGCACACAGTGAGGATCTACATATTCGTCGATCTCGAGGGCGTATGCGGAGTGCGCAACTTCGAAGAATGGGAAAAGCCGGGCTCGTACTACCATGACATGGCGCGTGAGCTGACGACCATGGAAGTGAACGCCGCGATCGAGGGGTTTTACGATGCGGGCGCCGAGTACGTGCTGGTCTTGGAAGGGCACGGCCCGGGCGCGATCGACATCCTCAAGCTCGACCGCCGCGCGGAGCTGATGCGCGGCCGCGCTTCAAACACGCCGGCCGGGTTGGACGAGAGTTTCGACGCACTCGCGTTCGTGGGGATGCACGCGAAGTCGCGCACGCCCTTCTCGCACCTGACCCACACCACCTCGTCGCACTATCTTGAGATGTCCGTCAACGGCGTGGCAATCGGCGAGTTCGGCAAGTACGCCCTGTGCGCGAACGAGATGGGTGTGCCCGCCATTTTCGCGGCCGGCGAGCAGGCGCTCGCCGCGGAAGCGCAGGCGCTCGTGCCCGGCATCGAGACGGCCGCCGTCAAGCGCGGCACCGTGCCGGGCCGCGGCGACGGTTGCACGTTCGAGCAGTACCGCAAGCATCCGCTCGGCGCGATCCATCTTCATCCCGAGCGCGCGCGCGAATTGATCAAGGCCGGCGCGAGACGTGCCGTGGAGCGTGCCGCCAAGGAGAAGTTCGGGTTTGTCGAGAAGATCAAGCCGCCCTACCGGCTCGTTTCCGTCTGGCGCGGGACCGACGAGAACCCGCAGCGCACCTACACGGTCGCAACCCACGAGTCGAGCTTCCAGGAACTCCTGCGCGTGCCCAGGGAGCGCAAGCCGGTCGCGTCCGACGAGCAGCTCCGTGAGTTGCTCGTGGACTAGTCGATCAGAAGATGGTTGATGGTTGATGGGGAATGGCTAATATAGGAGGTTGAATCAGAGGCGCTTGCATGAAAATTGCCGTACTGGTCGGGGATGGGATGGGCGACTACCCGCTCGCGGAGCTGCAGGACCGGACGCCGCTGCAGGTTGCGCAGATGCCGCATATCCGGCAAATTGCGGCGGCGGGCACGATGCACCTCATACGTACCGTCCCGCACGGACTGGCGCCGG
>Ga0272441_10001888_pt1 | contig 43808 bp, 26 predicted proteins | sample SSMProp6N_FD_193582 | JGI IMG/M metagenome (GOLD analysis project Ga0272441, IMG submission 193582) | Marine sediment archaeal communities from Little Sippewissett salt marsh, Falmouth, MA, United States - SSM-Prop-6N | ecosystem: Environmental > Aquatic > Marine > Wetlands > Sediment ...
CCCCCATGGTGAACGTGCCACCGGGCACCAGGAGGTACCCCGACGGGCAGCGGTACGAGCCGTTGTTCTGGTTGTTGTTGTTGTCGTCGGCTCCGGGGGAGCCGCCACAGGCAACGGCCTGCAGCGCCACAAAGGCGAGGGCCACCACGGCGGCCATCGTGCCCCCGTGGGTTACCGAGCCTCGCAGCGCTTTCATCAGGGGCCTCCCCGTGTGCTCCATCCGATCATCGCACGGTGACCGGAGAAGAGGCAAGGCTGATCGACCTCGACCGGCTCACCCTGTGCTCCATCGGGTCCCGGCGACACAGACCGCCCGTCGCACCCCGCGCTGGCGACGACGAGCCCGGCACACAGCAGCCCGATCCCCCGACGCCCACTGCCCGGCGCCCGCCGCTGCCGGCCCTGGCGCGCGCCCCGGGCGCTACGGCTCGAAGCAGTGGCAGTCATAGCTCTGATAGTCCATTTGAACTACGGGGAACTTGTAGTTGCGAGAGTCGATCTTGTAACAATGCCAGCCGGGGCCCCAGACCTCGCATGCTGCCGTACCTCCGCCTTGCCAGCATATCTCGGCCGGTCGACGGACCACCACGACCCCCTCGTCCACGGTCTCGACGAGCTTGCAACCCGTCGGCTCGAAGCTGCTGTTGAGCTTCCAGACCGTGATCAGCGGAACCCGCTTCATGGCGTCGGAGTCACTGACGTCGGGCGGGATGAACCACTCCTCCATGTCGATCGGAGGCCCCCATTGTCCGGCGTCGAAGTCCGGTTCATGAATGCTGAGGATGCCGTCGTCGCAGCCCTCACCCCCGAAAGAGTCGGCTCCCATCACAGAGCCCATTACCACCTTCTCCTTTGACATCGTCAGGACATAGATCCAAGGAGCGGTGCGTTCCCCTCCGTCGAAGAAGCTCCAGTTGTTCCACTGCTTGATCTCCCACTCCAGCTGACCCGCGTCGATGAACACGTGCCTGGGGATGATCTCGACGAACCCGCGGGAGAACTCGCGGTGCATGCGGTATTTCCACTTCTTGGCATCGTACTTCCTGAACTTTGCCCGCACGATGTAGTAGCCGTCGCCGATGGGCATCGGCCCGTGGTCCGCCGACGCAGGCGGCGGCGGCCGGAGCTTGTCGGGACCCGCGAACTGATAGATCTCGAAATGCGCGTCGCCGATGAAGAAGCTCCGCACCTCGTCTGCATGGTCCTCCCAGAACTCGGGGACATAGAAGGAGTGCTCCAAGCTGAAGTCCTTGGGCGCCATCGCCCTGTCACCACCTCCGGCTCCGTGCTTGTCGTGGAACCGGTAGCCGTACACGAAGTTCCGATAGAGCCAAACATTGCACTCACTTTCCCACCAGTCCCACACCTTGCCCGGCGAGACCATCACGTCGTCTACGACGTCTTTCAGAGAGTCTTCTCGCCACTCCCAGGGATCATCCCCCTCGCCAGGATGACCGAAGTCGCCTCGCGGGATCAGCATGGTGGGCTTGGCCCAGAAGTTGTTGCTTGGAGAGAGACTGTAGTATTTACTATAGCTGCCCCCGGCTGACAGAAGGATGTTGTCGTCGCCGAAGTACAGCTCGAGGGAGGACCGATCGTCGCCCGCGTCAAACGCCTCGGTGTCACTGACGAAGTACTCCGGGACCCCAGTCATCGGGTAGTGGTCACGCGTATACCGCGTCTTCATCCGGGCATAGAAGGGCCCGCGCTCGAACATGAGCTCGTGGATGGGCTGCGGGATGCGGTAGCCGTCGGACGACGAGCACGAGACCATGGCCGACAGCGTGTTATGGTGCGTGGCGTAGCTTCACCTCAGCATCGGGCACTTGTACCGACCATTGATCTTCGTGTCCTCTATGCAGTCGTCCCACTCATAGGCGCCCGAAAGCAGGGACATTATCGTCACGAAGCCGTTGTTATTGTAGAAGTCGATCTGCTTCTTGTAATCCTTGTGCCTCCTACGCATGGGGCCCTGCCGCTTGCCGCGCATCGACTGGAAGGCGTACTTGGCGGCGAGGTAGTCGACCGCGTTCCTGGCGCCTCGCTTCACTGTGGCCGGAGGGATGTCGGTGTCGAAGGTAAAGTCGGGGTCGGCGAAGTTCGCCAGCGCCAGCAGCGGGGCGAGCGACACGCGGCCATAGGGGCGGGAGTTGGTCTCGTACATCCCCGAGTGCACCACCCGCCCGGTGGCTTCGAGCACGCGTTCGTAGATCTCGTCTTTATGTGCGAACCACCTCGACGCGTTCGCCATCATCAGGCCGTACATGTCCTGGTCCAGGTTGTTTCGCCGGCTGTTGGTGTTGAAGAGGCTGCCCTGCCACATCACCCAGTTCGTGACCAGGTAGTCCCAAGTGATGATGCTGAGCACATGGTTCTCCGTCTCGGAAACGGGAATGGGAATCCCAGACCAAGTTGCAAACCGTGCGTACGGGTAATACTCCATGAAAGCGTACGGAACATGTCCATCTTCGCAAGCGCGTGGCCCGCCTTGACTCGTATTCTGGCAGATGATGTTGTAGATCATCTCGTTCGTCAGGAAGTCGGCGTAGGTCCAGGCGACGCCGTCTGGTGGTGTCGGCGCGTCCGGGTTCGCCGGCCAGTTGAGCCGGGAGTCGTTCAGCTTGGTGTCTCCGTCCCGGTAGGTGTAGATCAGGTGTGCCAGGTCGATGAGCACCAGGTCGTAGTCACAGTTCGTGCCCACCACGCCAAAGTCAGAGGGAGCGTAGCAGCCATCGTCCGCGAAGTAGTAGATCATCTTGAACAGCACGTTGATCCTACCTGGAAAGCCAGGCAGGTTGGGATTGCCTATCCAATACCACCTGGTATTTCTATACGCTTCTTTGGACCAGCCTTCTGCGGTGGTTGCATAACCCTGAAGCTTATAGTACGCGTCGTCCGGATCGTTCATGAAGTCGCTCGGGTGGCTGAGCACCCAGAGCACAGCGCTGGCCATGTAGACCCTCTCCATGGCCAGCCCCCGGGAGTCATCTCCCTCGCGACCCCACAGTGACGGTATGAGAGCGCCTTTCCAATACCCGATATCAAATGAGAGCCGTTTGACGTGCCTTCTGACCAGGGCATCTCTTCGATCCGCAAACTTCTGCGTTGCTTGAGCGGCCGAATCGGGCGGGATATCAGCGTGGGCCTCGGTTGAAACGAGGCAAGACAATACCAGCAGCGGCAACAGGGCGCATAGTCGTACGCGACGCATGGTTTCCCTCCCTCGGTCTGTTTCAACGGGCCGTTGGTGTTGTCACACAGCGCATGCCGAGCCCCGCATGGTAGTCGTCCGATATTTTCGCCCGATCAAAAATGTAGAGCCCATAGCGACTGTTCCATGCGCTGGCCCCTGCCATTTGCCTGAAGACGTTGCCGTCACAGCTCGCCGGCTGCGGGTCCACACACCCCAGGTCTCCGTCACAGACCTCGAACTCCGTTCTGCAGCCGAGCAGGTACTCGAAGACATTGCCGGTCATGTCCAAAAGGCCGTACGGCGAGGCGCCGGCCGGGGCGCTGCCCACGGTCCAGGTGTAGGGGGTGACCAGCGACGCGCCGCAGCCCTCACCGTTCTCATACTCCGAGCCGGGCCCGTTGACGTCGAAGTTGGCGAGCGAGCAGGTCGGAGAGGCGCTGCCCCAGGCAAAGGGCCGCCGGTCGTCCCCCTGGGCCGCGCGGATCCACTGGGCCTCGGTGGGCAGGTCGCCTCCCTGGGCCTTGCAATACTCTTGGGCTTGCTCGTAGGTCACGCAGTTGACCGGGTGGCTGTCGCGCGACTGGTCCGTGTGGCTGTAGTTGCAGCGGTCGTCATGCTCGATGGGATAGGGTCCCTCGCCGGTGCAGCCGCCGGTGTCGAGGCAGGCCCGGTACTCGGCCACGGTGACCTCGGTCTTGCTCATGCAGAGGTCCGACGACAGGGTGACCTTGTGCGCCGGGCCCATGTACCAGGACCATTCCACGCCATCGAGTCCGGCCAAGTCCTCGGCGTCCACCCCCATGGTGAACGTGCCACCGGGCACCAGGAGGTACCCCGACGGGCAGCGGTACGAGCCGTTGTTCTGGTTGTTGTTGTCGTCGGCTCCGGGGGAGCCGCCACAGGCAACGGCCTGCAGCGCCACAAAGGCGAGGGCCACCACGGCGGCCATCGTGCCCCCGTGGGTTACCGAGCCTCGCAGCGCTTTCATCAGGGGCCTCCCCGTGTGCTCCATCCGATCATCGCACGGTGACCGGAGAAGAGGCAAGGCTGATCGACCTCGACCGGCTCACCCTGTGCTCCATCGGCCGAGACGTGCGGCGCACCACCATTGCCGTGAGCTTCGATCGCGGCTGAAGCCCGGCCCGCTCGGCGCAGTCGTCGCAGCAGCCGAGCATCCCGGTGAGATCGCGGCACTCCCGTTGGCAACGCTGTCTAGAATCGCAGCCGCAGCACCAGACCGCCGCCGCCCCGGGTCAGCACCGGTGACATGGACAGGCTCGTGCCCGTGCGCTTGCCTTCGGCGAGGTGCCGCCAACGGCGGAAGTCCCGCAAGGTTGCGGCGTCGGCGTTGTCGAGGACCGGCCTGGCCAGAAACCAGTGAGGGTTTCCGGACGTGACGATCACCATCAAACCACCCACCAGCGTCAACAGGCCGCCCAGACCGGTGATGGAGCCGGAGATAATATTCGCAAGCCCATCATAATCCCCTTCGCATTCGGTCATGTCGCTGTCATTTTCGCAGCGCCGGATCGAAACCCGTCTGCCGATGAGAAACCCTGCCCCAATCATGACACCCGCGAGACCGGCCACCCCGAGAAACCAACCCGCGTCTCGAACGCTCCGACTTTTGGCGAAGGTGAGATTGTAGTACCCGGTCAGACCGCGTTTCGAGCGGCGAAACCTCTCGTAGCGGCTCAGGTCGAACCCTGCCACCCGGTAGGCCGCCAGGGCCAGGAGCTGGGATCTATCCCAGCGGGCGTAACGCTTCACATCCTCGTAGGCCCGGACAAACTCGGCAGCCGTGTACCCACGACGGTGCAGCGCCCGCGCACGGGCCAGGTCCGCCGGGTCGAAGCGGCACCCCGCCCGCTCGAGCCTGTCTAGCTGCTTCCCGGTAAAACGAATGGGCCAGAGCCCCAGCTCCGCCGACGGCTTGCGGGCGGCGCGGACCGCAGGCGGCTTGGCGAGTCTCGCGCGCTGTCGGGCGGCCGCCCGATGATAGGCCTCGAAGGTCGGAGTCGTCGCGCAGCCCGTGCCCAGCACGAAACACGCTACGAACAGGAGATGCACAGAACCCTTCACAGTACCCTTCACAGAACCCTTCACAGTACCCTTCACAGTACCCTTCACAGTACCCTTCACAGTACCCTTCACAGTACCCTCCTGGGAGTGACTGTCGCAAAGTCGGCTACCGGCTCTTTCAAGATGCAAGCGCTGTGCCACGTGAGAGACGCACCAAAGCACCGAGATCACGTCCTCCGCCAGTGCGTAAGCGCCACAGGTGTGGTGTGTTTGCCACGATCTGCGTCACGACGCGACGCAACGCGACGCGACGCGGGACACCAGGCCGGCTCACGGGGCTGGCTGGGCGCTACTCGACGATGCACCCCACGGCGGCGGCCACGGACTCGAGCTGGGCTGCGAGGTCCGGGCCGTCCTCCGCGGTCAGAAAGAGCGTCGCCCCGGCGGGATCCGCGGCCACGTAGGCGCCGCCGCCCTGGTCCACGCAGTTCTGGGCGGGATCCGGCGCGGTCAGGCCGGCGCAGGCCATGTTGTTGAGCACCTCCGGATCCACCCCGGCGCCCGAGCCATCGAACCCCACCACGAAGGTGGACACCCCGGCCGCGGCCAGATCCTGCACCCGCCACACGGGGTCGTTGCACGTCTCCCCCCCGTCGGTGACCAGCAGGACGAACTGGCTCCGGATGGGATCCTGGATCCCCGCCAGGTGGGCCAGCGCCGTGTCCAGCCCCTCGCCGATGGGCGTGGACCGGCAGAGCAGCGTCGTCTCGGCGTCCATGGCACTGTCGATGGCGCCGCTGGTGCCCACGTCGGGAGACACCAGCACCTCGCCGGCTTCGCAGATCACATTGCTGGCCGTGGTCCCGTCGATCCGCTCGGTCAGCGTCACGCAGGACCCGTCCGCCGGATCCCGCGGGAACAGCTCCAGCCCGAACCGCAGGCGCAGGTCATAGGCCGCCGTGACCGTCTCGACGCCGTCGATGGCCAGGTACCACTTGGACAGGTCGTGGCTCGCCTGGGGCGTCGGGTCCCCGTCGGGCATGCGGTGCATGCTCATGGTCCGATCCAGGACGATCAGCATGTCCGGCGGCTCGCAGGGATCCCCCCCGTCCGGCCCCACGCCCCCGTCCCACCAGACATGCCCGTCGGGCACGCTCGCCTCGGGGCCGCCGCCGCCGTCGGTCTGCCCGCCGTCGGCCCGCGGCCCGCAGGCCACCAGGCCCAACGCGACCCACAGGGCCAACCCGGCCCCGACCATCCCACCTCTTCTTTGTAGCAGCGCCGGCATGTTCACTCCCTCGCGCAGTCGTTGCCCCTCCGTCCGAACACCGATCGTACACGCCCGCCCACCCACACACAAGACGCCCTGCGCTCAGGGTGCAGATCCCCGGCGGGACAGGGTGTGGGAATTTGAAGCGTGGGATTCTACGGTGTTAGGCGGGCTCGCGCGCCGCCAGGCACTATCTGGCGTCGGACTTTCATCCTCGTGATGGCGCACGCCATGCACGGGGGCCTCGGGCGTGGGTGGCGGGCCCGAGCGGCAGTCGTGACCGCTCACGCTCGGGCGTGCCGTTTTTTTGGGTTAGGAAAAGACGGGCACGCCCGGGCGTTCGTGACTTTCCCCGACGCCCGTGCCGACCCTGGGCGTTCGCCGTCGATTACGAGATCCGGTGCGCAGTAGCGACACCATCACCGACAGCACAACCAAACATGCGCCCGTAGACTCGATCCGGCAACAACCGCCCCACTTGAAAATGAAGTCCACCTGTTGTTGCCGCTTTCAGGGCCCGAGCGGCAACCTTGGCGACACTTGGCCCAGCCAAGTCCCCCCATTGTTGCCATTCCGCCTGCCAAACCGGCAACAACCGCCCCACTTGAAAATGAAGTCCACCTGTTGTTGCCGCTTTCAGGGCCCGAGCGGCAACCTTGGCGACACTTGGCCCAGCCAAGTCCCCCCATTGTTGCCATTCCGCCCGCCAGACCGGCAACAACCGCCCCACTTGAAAATGAAGTCCCCTTGTTGTTGCCGCTCTACGCAACGGGTATCGGGTTGCGCACACTGCGGTGGCTGCGGACGCGTGACGCGGATCCCGACCTCGTGATGGCTATCCGATTGCAGCTGGGCTTTCGGGCGACGGGATGAAGTTTTCACGCCAACGGTGGATACCGGGAGTAAATTGCGTGTGATTCCGTCGGCGGCCTACCTGCAAGAGCACCTCCGCGGGTATGCACCCGGCGCTCAACGGCCCTTGACGCGGGGCGACCGATCCCGCACATTGCGTCTTGTATGACCGCTGTGCGCTAGCCTGATCTGCTCCCGGTCCCCCGGGAGACCGCCCGCGACGCCGAGTGACCGCGCCGCAGGGCGGGGTGTGCTTTCAGACAACAGACATCGTCCACCGCGTGGGCCGGTATGCCCGCCGGCGCCGGGCGCCGCGCCGCGCAGTGGGCTCGTGGGAGACAGAACATTGTATTCAGATCGACAAGACACGAAGAACGATACCAAGAGCGATACCAAGAGCGATACCAAGAGCGATACCAAGAGCGATACCGAAGCACCTGCGCCGGACGCGTCCGCGTCGGACACACTCGCGGCGAATCCGCACGCGGACCGGGTCCGCGACCTGGTGGCGCACCCGCGGTTTCCCCGGGCCGCAAGGTATGATCCCGGGTGGATCATGGCCGGGGAGATGGGGCCCAACGTGCTCTGGCTCACCGAGGCCCTGTGCGAGCAGATGACCCTCGAGCCGGGGATGCGCGTGCTGGACATGGGCTGCGGGCGCGGCCTGAGCTCGGTCTTTCTGGCCAAGGAGTACGGCGTCCGCGTCTGGGCCAACGACCTTTGGGTCAAGCCCGCAGACATCTGGGCCACGGCCACCGAGGCCGGGGTCGGGGATGTCGTGTGCCCCATCCAGGCCGAGGCCCGCCACCTCCCCTATGCCGAGGGGTTCTTCGACGCCATCGTGTGCGTGGACTCCTACGCCTACTATGGGACCGACGACCTGTACCTGCCGTACATCGCGCGGTTCGTCAGGCCCGGGGGGCAGATCGGCGTGGTCATGGCGGGTCTCGCCCAGGACTTCGACGGCCCCGTGCCCGAGCACCTCACCCGGCCCCAGGCCCACGGCGGCGTGTTCTGGGACCAGAGCGAGTGCACCTGCTTTCACACCACCGCCTGGTGGCGCCGCCATTTCGGGAGGTCGGGGCTGGTGGAGGTGGAATACGCGGCCGACCTTCCGGACGGCTGCGGGCTGTGGCAGCGGTGGGAGGAGGCCCGGGCCCTGGCCGGGGGCGGGTTCAGCGGCTTCCCCTCCGACGCCGAGACCCTGGAGCGTGACGGAGGCAGGTACCTGGCGTTCCCGTTGCTGGTAGCCCGCCGTAATCCGGGCGTGGAATTCCAGACCCACTCCACCCACTTCCGGCTGCCCTGAGGCCGGGGAGCCGGTCAGGGATCGTCGCCGGGATCGTCGCCGGGATCGTCGCCCGGATCGTCGCCGGGATCGTCGCCGGGATCGCAGCAGTAGTGGGCGTGTCCGTGGTGGACCTGGTCGAGATCGTGGTGGTGGTCCGGGCGGCCCAGGTGCAGGACCGTGTCCACCATCCGGCGGGGGCCGATCCGGAGGACGGCCAGGACGAAGGCGACCGTGAGCAGCCCCAGGCTGGCCCACTGGTACCACGGGTGGGCGCTGCCTGCCCGGGGGGCGGTGACCATGGCGATGGGGCCGGGAAGGAGGAGGTTGAGCCCGAGGCCGAGGGCGATGGCAGCGGCGAGGACCGAGGCGGCCACGATCAGGGCGACGCGGCGGGAGTGGAGGTCGGACAGGACCCGGAAGGTGCTGACATTGGTGGCCGGGCCGGCCAGGAGGAAGGCCAGGGCGGCGCCGGGGCTGACGCCCAGGAGGATCATCACGGCGGCGAGGGGGGTGGCGGCCGAGGCGCAGACATAGATGGCGATGCCCAGCCCGGCGAAGACGACGACGTCCAGGCCGGTCGGCCAGGAGGAGAAGGCGCCAAACGTGGTCAGCCAGGGCGCGGCGGCGGCAGCGGCCAGGCCGAGGAGAAGCCAGGGCGCGGTGTCGTGGACCACGTCACCGAAGCCGTAGGGGATCGCGCGCGCGAGGCGCTGGGCCAGGGGGACCTGGGGCTCTTCGGGCCTGGAGGCAACCTCGGCTGGAGCGGCTTTGCCCTTGACGAGGCGGCCCACGAGCCAGCCGAGGGCCAGGGCCAGCACAAAGGCGGCCACGAGGCGGGCGACCGTGAGCTGGCCGCCGAGGAGGACCCAGGTGAGCAGGATGGACTCCACGCCGATCTCGGGCGTGGCCACGAGCAGCGCAATGGCCGCCGTGGCGGGCACGCCGCTGTGGATGAGGCCGCGGTACACCGGGGCGATGCCGCAGGAGCACAGGGGCAGCGGCGCGCCGGCGGCGATGCCTCGCAGGGCCTGCCCCGGAGGGGAGCCGCGACCGAGCCAGGCCTGGGGGCGCCGCGGGAGGAGCGCCACCACGAGACCGGCGAGGAGGTAGCCGCCCAGGAGGACCGGGGCGCCCTGGAGGGCCACCGACACCATGCGCTCGCCATAGGCGGCCCAGCCCACCGGTGTGTGGGAGTGCGGCAGGAGCCACAGGGCCACGGCCGCCACCGCCCCGCCGGCCACCTCTGCCCAGGGCCATTGGCTCACCGGGCCGTGCGCACGCGCGTACACGCTGACTCCTGCGTGCCCGTGAACGTGCGCGTGCCCGTGAACGTGCGCGTGCTCGTGACCGGGCTCGTGCTCGTGACCGTGACCGGGCTCGCGACCGTGACCGGGCTCCGGCCGGTGGATGACCACGTGGAGCACGGCGCCGGCCATGAAGGCCTGGAGCAGCGGCAGGGCCCCGCCAGCCAACGGGTGGGCCACGGTGAAGCCCACGCCGGTGAACACGGCGATGCCGGCGAGGACGGCGACGGCGTAGGCCGTGCCGAAGGTGCGGCGCGTGACGGACCACAGGACGATGCCCACGGGCAGCCGGTGCAGCACCACCGCCAGGGCGAGGGCCATGTTGCCGCCGTCGTGGCCGGACACCGCGCCGTGGCCATGGCCGTGGCCGTGGCCGACGGCCTGGGAGAGGATCACCCCGTCCAGGGTGGCGTGGGCGATGAGCCCCAGAACCGCCGGGATGAGGATGGGGAGGACGGCGCGGCGGCCGTGATCGTCGCCCGACCGCTCGAAGACCAGCGGAAAGACCACGCCCGCCCCGGCGGCGACCACCGCGCGCCAGCCCAGCTCGCCGATGGACTGCGGCAGGACCGTGATGAACAAGAGGCCGCAGATGGCCACGAGCACGAACCCGTCCAAAAAGTCCAGCACCACGCGGCGGCGGCTCGCCAGGGCATAGAGCACGGGCCCCGCGATCAATCCGGCGATGGACAGGGTGAGCAGCACCAGCGACATGGAAGTTCCCCGCTGGCCTCCGGAGCGACGGCGCGGGCGCCGACGAGCAGGCCAGGTACTTTTTTGATGTATCACCGGCGCAGTGGAAAGGCAATCCGTGATGCGGCCGAGATCCCTTGACACCGGGGGCGTCTGGCGAAACGGTGTCGTGGTGCGGTCCTACCTGCCCATCGATGATGTCCCCGGCTTGGCGGTGATCGTGCGGGGCTGGCTCCACGGCAACACCGTGGTCCTACCCGGGCGCGTGCCCGCCATCATCGACACGGGGTACCACACGGGCGTTGACCACCTCTTGGAGGTCCTCGCCGACGAGGCCGGCCTGGGGGGCCTCGCGCACATGTACCTGACCCACGTACACAGCGACCACGCCGGCGGGTGCGCCACGCTCCGGCGCCGCACCGGGGCCACCATCCACGCCCACCGGGACTGCCAGCGCCAGGTGGAGGCCTGGGATCCGCGGGCCCTGTGGCTGGAGGGCATGGGGCAGCACATGGACCGGTTCCGCGTCCACCGGACCCTGGCCCCGGGCGACGAGGTGGAGACGGGCGACCTGCGCTGGCAGGTGGTCGCCACCGGGGGCCACGCCGTGGGTGGCGTGAGCTTCTACGAGCCCACCCAGAGGATCCTGGTCAGCGGCGACGCCCTGTGGGAGGACGGCTTGGGCGTGCTCAACGTGCCCTTGGAAGGCGACCAGGTCTTCGGGCTGGCCGACCAGGCCCTCGACACGCTGGCCACGCTGGACGTGGCGCTGGTCATCCCGGGCCACGGGCTGCCCTTCACCGACTTCGACGGCGCCCTGGCGCGGGCGCGCAAGACCCTGGCGACCTGGCGGGACGACAAAGGGCGCCTGATCCGCCACAACCTCCGCGGCGGGCTGGCCTTCTGGCTGTTGGCCCACGAGGGCGCGCCCCGGGAGGATCTGGAGGCCATGGCGGCCACGTTCCTGCGCGAAAGCGGGTCTGCCGCGGGCGACGGCGCGGTGGCGCAGGTCCTGGGGGACCTTGGTCGGGCGGACGTCCTCGAAGAGCGCGGCGGCCAGGTGTTCGCCGGAGACCGCATCAAGGCCCCGGGCACCTGAGGCGATCAACGCTGGCGCCTTCGGACGGGGGTGGTTACAGTGGACAGACGATCAACCACTGGACCATCTCAAACCAATCCGCCCAACCAGGGGCGCGGGAGGACACCATGACCGACAACGACCACAGCCACGATCACTCCCATGACAGTGGGGCGCCCCATCGCCACGACCACGACCACCCGCACCACCACGTGCACGAGCACGGCCACGCCGACGGCTCCAGCCACACGCACGAGCACGCCCACCACCACGCCCACGACCATGAGCACGCCCACGACCATGGCCACGATCACAGCGGCAGCCACGACCACGACCACGATCACGATCACAGCGCCCACGCCACCACCGCCGACCATGCCCACGAGGGCGGCGGGGCCCACGACCATGACCACCGCTGAATCCGAGAACAGACCGACCAACTTCGCAGCCGGGTCGCAACGGGCCTTCGCCCCGTGATATACTGCCTTTAAACCATCACACCGGGGCGCAGACCGCCTGTTTGGGAGCAGTGCAATGACAAATAAGTCAAAATTAATGGTTGTTTGGGTGTCATTTCTCGCGTGCGGCGTCCTGGCGCTCGGGGGCTGCGGCAACAAGTCCACCGGCGCGGGTGATGGCGACGGCGGGACCGGGGACGCCTCCAACCTGGCCTGTACCGACATCGACGGCGACGGGTACGGCACGGGCTGTGCTCTCGGCGAAGACTGCGACGACCTGAACGACACGGTGTATCCAGGGGCCGATGAGCTGTGCGGCGACAACGTGGACAACGACTGCGACGGCGCGATAGACGAGGACTGTGCCTGTGAGGCCAACTCCTCGCGGCTCTGCTCGAGCGTGGGAGACCCCCTGACCCTGGCGCCGCCCATGCGGTGTCGACCCGGGATCCAGACCTGCGTGGATGGGGTGTGGGCGTCCATCTGCGAGGGCGAGGTGACGCCGGTGCAGGAGACCTGCAACGGCACGGACGACAACTGCGACGGCGACGTTGACGAGGGAGTGATGGATCCCATGGGCGGGTGTGACTCGGTCATCCCGCCGGAGGACTGCGGCCCCTGGGGGGAGGGCAATGGCATCGACGACAACGGCAACGGCACCGTGGACGAGGGCTGCAGCTGCCTCGTGCCAGGCTACGACCCGGAGCTGCCGCGCACCGGGCAGCCTTGCTACTCCGGGCCCATCTACACCCTCGGCGTGGGCATCTGCCACGGCGGCACGAGGGACTGCCTCAATGACGGCACCTGGACGCCCTGCGTGGGCGAGACCCTGCCGGCCGCGGAGATCTGCGGCGACGCCCTGGACAACGACTGCGACGGGTGGGTGGACGAGGCCTGCCCCTGGTGCACCAACCCGATCCCCGAGGTGTGCAACGGCATCGACGACGACTGCGACGGGATCATCGACAACGGCGTGCTCAACGCCTGCGGCGGCTGCGCGCCGGTGCCCCTGGTGGAGACCTGCGACGACGGCCTGGACAACGACTGCAACGGGATCATCGACGACGGCTGCCCGGAGTGCTACCAGGGCCAGCCCTGCTACCCGGGGCCGCCCGAGACGGCCGGCGTGGGCGCCTGCGAGTGGGGCACACGCTCCTGCGACGGGGAGTTCTGGGACGCCTGCACCGGGTTCGTCCTGCCGAGCCCGGAGGTCTGCGGCGCCGGCGGCACGGGCAACGGCATCGACGAGGACTGCGACGGGATGGTGGACGAGGGGTGCATCTGCCCCGAGGGCGCGGTGCAGTTCTGCGGCGACGGCGCCGGCGAGTGTACCTATGGCACGCGGATCTGCTCGAACAACATCTGGGGGCCCTGCGAAGGCGGCACCGGACCGTCCACCGAGGTGTGCGACGGCCTGGACAACGACTGCGACGGCCTGACGGACGAGGGGCTGCTCAACGCCTGCGGCACCTGCGGGGACTCCTGCTACCTCCTGCCCATGGATCCCACCACCCAGGGCGTGCCGGACGACGGCATCGCCGTCATCGACGCCAATGACCCGGACAACCCCACCGGGCGGGACGGCATCACCCTGACCCAGGGCTCCTTCGTACCGCCCTACCTCTGGGCGGCGAATCACACCAACCAGTCGGTGACCAAGTACAACACCGACCTGCACCAGGAGGAGGGCATCTACTGGGTGGGAATCAACCCCAGCCGCACGGCCGTGGACCTGGACGGCAACATGTGGGTGGGCGGCCGCGACGACGGCCGGCTCACCAAGGTGCTGTGGGACACCAACTCCTGCGACCCCATGAACAACGGCGTGGCCGGGCTCCAGACCTCGAGTGGCACGAACCAGGTGAACAGCGCTGGGAACCCCTTCGCAGATGACTGCGTCGTGTACAGCGCGGTGCCCAACCCAAGCTACCCGTCCATCCGCGGCATCGCCGCCGGGCCCGACGGGCGCATGTGGATCGGCTACACCAATGGCGGCGTCCAGTCCATCGACCCGGTGACCTTCCAGCTGGGCCCCTACTACAGCGACGACGTCATTCCGCGGTGGGACCCCGGCGCGGGCGGCGTGCTCCAGCCCGGCGTGGGCACCCTGGACGCCGGCGGCGTCTACGGCCTGGTGGTGGACTCGGGCGGCCTGCTGTACACCAGCTCCTACACCCGCAACACCCTGGCGGTGTTCAACACCAACGCCGGCCAGGAGGGGTGGGAGCGGGTCTACACCGGGCTCTGCGGCTCCTACGGCATCGGCATCGACGCCCACAACCGCGTGTGGATGGGAGGCTGGCCGAACACCGGCGGCGTCGCCATGTTCGACCCGAGCACCATGCGGTTCTACCACTTCCGGGTGGGCGGCGCCGACGCGGATCCCACCCCGGGATCCACCCGGCCCGTGGTCCTCACCAACGAGTTCGCCTGCGGCGGGTTCACCCGATTCAACGTCACGGGCGTGGGCGTGGAGCCGGCCACGGGCAACGTGTGGGCCTCCTTCTACCCCATCGGCTACACCGGCCGGCTGGTGGTGGACGAGGCCAACTTCGCAAACTCCACCTGGACCATGATCGGCACCACCCGCGATTCGAACAACAACTACCTGGCCGGCGTGTCCAACGACCTGCGCGGCGTGGGCTTCGACAAAAACGGCTACGCCTGGACCCTCGGTCTGGGCAGCGACCGCGTGTGGAAGATCGATCCGGCCACCAACGCCCGGGAGGCCAGCCTCCCCACCGGCGACTCCATCGGCGTGGGCAGCCACTACACCTACTCGGACTTCACCGGGTCCACTGCCCTGAACTTCACGTCGCCCCGGGGCTACTGGCGCTACATCTTCGAGTCACAGTTCGAGCAGGCCCAGGTGGACTCCATCGTGTGGGAGGCCTACGTGCCGGCGATCACCACGGCCGGGATCCGCATCCGCGCCCTGGATCAGTCGCTCGTCCCCACCACGGGCTGGCTCCCGCCCGAGATCGGCGGCGTGCCCCAGTACTTCGACTACCCCTCCGGGACCGCGATCCACACCATCGATCTCCACACCAACGGCGGGCCCCTCATCGACTGGGCCTTCGAGGTGGACATCCGCCTGACCACCCAGGACTCGGCCATCCGCCCCATCGTCCATGACGTGCGGCTGGAGTGGCAGCGCCCGTAGGATCCGATCGAGGCAAGGACGATCTACATCGAGCTCACCGTGCCCTGACCTCCGTGCGGGGGACCGCCTTGCGCAGGCACTCGTGCCAACCACGACTTTGCGATTGCCCTGGGAACCCGGGGGACAGTGGCTGCAAACCAGAACGCAGTTCTGATATACTGATGGCGGTTTCTTGCTTCGTGGCGGGCTGAATCCAACATTGATTCCAGTACGTGTCCAATCGGGCGCCAGACTGACTGTCCATGATCGAACGCTTTCTCAGCCGGATGACGGCCTGGCTCCTGCGACACCGGATCCTCGTGGTGGCCTTGTGGCTGGTGCCGACGCCCCTGCTCGTGCTGGGCTACCTGGGCGTCAACCGCCGACTCAAGTCCACGGTGGACACCCACACCGCGGCGCAGTCCACCACCGTCGCCAAAAAGCGGGCAGAGGGCTTCAGCCGCCAGACCGAGTTCATCGCCACCGTCACCTTTCACGACCACAAGCTCACCGTGGACGACACGCCGGTCTACACCTCGGTGGCCCGCCTCAACGCCGCGTTCAAAAAGCACCCTTGCACCGCGCGCCTCACGTCCTACGCCGATCTCCCGATCCGCGATTTCTTCGTGTCCAAAAACGGACTCACCCAGGCCACGGTCATCGAGATGAAGGCCGCGCGGGGTGACTACACCACGGCTGAAAACTGCGTTCGGAAATACCGCAAGCTCGTCGCCGAGCTCAAACCCAGCCTGCCCCTGCCCCGTCTGGAGGTGCTGATCACGGGCATCTCTGCCTTCGAGGTGGACCTCGGCGTCATCGTGCAGAGGGACTCCACTCGGGCCGAGCTGGTGGTCTTCGTCATCAGCCTGATTCTGCTCGTGTGGATGTTCCGCAGCGCCGCGGCCTCGGTGCTGCCGCTGATCACCGCAGCCATCGCGGTGACCACCTGTCTCAGCATCATCTACGTGGTGGCGGGGTACATCAAGCTCTCCTTCTTCGCGTCGACCATGGCCACCATGAGCGGCATAGGCCTGGGTCTGGACTATGCGCTGCTCTACGTCAACCGCGCCAAGGAGGAGCTCGGCCGGGGCGCGGCGATCCACGACGCCATTGTCACCGCCGGCCACACCGCGGGCAAGGCCATCCTCGGCTCGGGCACCCTGGTGATGGTGGGCTTCTCCGGGCTCTTCATCCCCCAGCTCGGCCTCGCGCGGTCCCTGGCCTTGTCGGGCCTGGTCATCGTGTTCCTCACCCTGTGCACCACCCTCACCCTCTTGCCCGTGCTGCTGTCGTTTTGGCACCCCGCACTGGACTGGCCCCGGTGGCGGTGGTTCAAGGCCAGCCACGCCACGGTGGACCGCTTCTGGGAGCGGTGGGCGGGGTTCGTGATCCGTCGTCCCTGGGTGCCCCTGGTGGTCGCCGCCGCGGTCATCGTCCCCTTTGCCCCGCGCGTGTTCCAGATTCGGGTGATGAACCCGCGTCACGAGATCATCCCCGGCCACGTGGAGGCCCGCCGCGGCGTGGAGCGGGTCATCGAGATCGCCGGAGAGGGCCAGATCTATCCCGTCACCTGTGTGGCGGAGATCACCGACGGCGGCACCTGGGACGACCCCAAGCGGCAGAAGTTCCTCGTCCAGCGGTTCGAGGAGGTGCGGGCCATGAAGTCCGTGGCCGTGCTGCAGGGTCCGGACCTGCTCATGGGGCTGAGCGTGAACCTGCTCGGAGTGCGCCTCGGGGCCGGGTTCGGCGACGGCTTCTCGGGCCGGTTCATCAGCGACAACCGGCGCATGGTGACCTTCGACATTCACGTGCGCAAGGTCACCGACCAAAACCTCGACGCGCTGGTGTCCGCCCTACGTCGGGACCTGCCCAGGCGCTTCGCCGCGGACCCGGGGATCCGCGTCTGGGTTGGGGGCCAGCCCGCCACCACCTGGGAGACCAAAAAGACCCTCGTGGGCTCGCTGCCCACCCTGGTGCCGGTGGTGATCATCGCGGCCTTCCTGATGATGGCGATCTTCTTCCGCTCGCTGGTGGTGCCCTTCAAGGCGGTGATCCTGAACGTGCTGTCTTTGTCCACCACCTACGGCATCATCGTGCTGGTGTTCCAGCAGGGGTATGGGCTGTCGCTGCTGGGCGTGGACGGCGGCCCCCAGGGCGCCCTGAGCCTGATCACGCCCGTGGTGCTGTTCTGTGTGCTGTTCGGCGTGTCCATGGACTACGAGGTGTTCCTGGTCTCCCGCATCAAGGAGACCTTCGCAGGCTCCGGCGGCTTCGAGGCCTCCCCCGAACGCCAGGAGCAGCTCCACCGGGAGGCCATCCACCACGGTCTCTCCCGCACCGGTGGCATCATCACCAACGCCGCGTTGATCATGGTCATCACCTTCGGCGCCTTCGTGTCGGGGGTGCTGCTGCCCATGAAGGAGATGGGGTTCGCCCTCGGTCTCGCCGTGGCCCTGGACGCCACACTCGTGCGCATGATGCTCGTGCCGGCGATCCTGCGTCTCGTTGGCCGCCGCACCTGGTGGTGGCCCGGCGGGCGCAGCAAGGCCTAATGTCCCGCCCGGCACCCGCTCAGGGAAACCGCTTCACGTACACCTGCCAGGCGCTGCCGGGGCCGGCCGTCTCCTCACGGAAGGCCACGTAGGGCACGCCGCCGATGGAGGCGATGACCGGAGCAACGGCGTTCTCGGTCGGGTCCTCGTTCAAGGGCGAGCCGATGACCTCCCAGGCGGATGCGACGTGGTCGAAGCGCCGCACGACCACGTGGTCCACGCCGGTGTTGGCGGTCTCCACGTAAGCCACCCAGGGCGTGGTGCCGATGATCGTGATGGACGGCAAGGTGGCGCTCCCCGCGCCGTTGATCTCGCCGCCGCCCACCAACGACCACGTGCCCGCCGAGGCGTCGTGACGCTTGACGTAGATGTCGCTGGTCGCCGGCGCGCCGCCGTCGCCCTCCACCCAGGCGGCGAAGAGATCGGCGGCCGGGTCCAAGGCCAGGGCGATGTGTTCCTCCCAGCCCGTGTCGGCGTTCATGTCCAGCGGGCCGTCCACGTCCACCCAGGCGCTGACGCCGCTCTCGAAGTGCTCCACGGTGTGGATCGTGGTGCCGTCCATCGGGTCCATGTCCGCCAGGCCGATGAGGGCCTCGTTGTGGTACACGATGGCCGGGTTGCCCTGGCCGTTCATGGTGAGCTGCCCCGGGAACCCGGTGGGGCTCGGGTGGGTCTGCCAAACGGCGCCGTCATACCACCCGTAGTCCACGCCGATGCCGCAGCCGCCCGCGCCGATGGCGGTCAGGTGGGGGGTGGCGCCGTCCAGGGCGAGGTCGATGAACCAGTGCATACCACAGGCCGAGGGGAAGCCGGGCGCCCCCACCTCCGTCCAGGCGTCGGCCTGGTAGAACATCACGCGGATGGCACCCCAGGGCCCCACCGAGCCCCCGCCAAAGGCCACGAAGGGGGTCGCGCCGTCGTAGACGATGGACACGGCATCGTCGAGCCAGTCCGGTGCCGATGGAGGCGGCCCGAGCTCGATCCACGCCGCGGCGCCGTCGAAGTCCAGCACGTGCACCTGGCGGTCCCCGCCGCCGGCGTCCTGGACGATTGCCACCGTGGGCTGGGCGCCGTCGGTGGCGAGGTCGTGGGCAACCAGGGACAAGGCCGCGCCCCCCACGGGGTTGGGGCCCACGGCCGACCAGGGCTGCGCCACGGGCTGGCACAGGCCGCCGACGCACACCGTAGCCGCCCCGCAGGGCGAGCCACAGGTGCCGCAGTGGTCGTTGTCCGACAGCAGATCCGCGCAAACGCCGGCACCGGTGCAATAGGTCAACCCCGGCGGACAGTCGACGCACGCGCCCTCTTCGAAGCCACAGCTCACCGTGCACGTGAGGGCGCCGCCATCGTGCCCGAGGGACACACAGGTCTCCCCGTCCAGGTCGATGCCATCGCAGGCCTCGGCGCCGCACACATACCCGTCGCCGCAGCCCGTCTCGGCCGCCGAGCAGTCCCCGCGGCAGCCGTCGCAGTCGTCGGTGTTCCCGTCGTCGCAGACCTCGGCGCCGCACACATACCCGTCGCCACAGCCCGTCTCGGCCGCCGAGCAGTCCCCGCGGCAGCCGTCGCAGTCGTCGGTGTTCCCGTCGTCGCAGACCTCGGCGCCGCAGACATACCCGTCGCCGCAGCCCGTCTCGACCGCGGAGCAGTCCCCGCGGCAGCCGTCGCAGTCGTCGGTGTTCCCGTCGTCGCAGGCTTCGAGCCCCTCCACCTGGCCGTTTCCGCAGACCGGACCGGGCCCGCTGCAGTCCGAGGTGTCAAAGGTGCAGTCCACGGCGCAGCCCAGGTTGCCCGCATCCCAGCCGAGGCTCAGGCAGGTCTGCCCCGCCAGGTCGGAGTTGTCGCAGGCCTCCCCCGTCTCCTGCGTGCCGTTGCCACAGACGGGCAGCGGATCGCAGGCAGACACGTCGAAGGTGCAGTCCGCCGCGCAGTCGAGCGCGCCCCCGCCGTACCCCTGGGTGACGCAGGTCTCGCCGTCCAGATCCGTTCCGTCGCACGCCTCGGGGAACTCCACCGCGTCGTTGCCACAGTCAGAGGTGCCCGTGCAGCCGCTCACGTCGAAGACGCAGTCCGAGCCGCAGGCCAGGTCGCCCGAGTCAAGGCCCAGGGAAGCGCAGGTCGCGCCCGCGAGCTCCGATCCGTCACAGTTCTCGGCGCCCACGATGAGACCGTCACCGCACACGGGCTCGCAGACCGACGGCTCCCCCACACAGGCCCACCCCTCCTCCACCGTGCACACCACGCTGCACCCGTCTTCCGGCGCGAGGTTCCCGTCGTCGCACCCCTCGCCGGTCGTAACCAGGCCGTCCCCACACACCTCGTCCGGCCCGGACGTCGACTTCTTGCCACAGGCGGCCGCCCCGCCCCCAAGCGCCAGGGCCAACGCCACCCAACCAACGACTCGTATGACCTTCATGGTACTCCCTCCTAGATAGACCCATCCAAGAACACGTATGCTCTCATAGCATCGGCTAAGACCAAGGTTCGAGTCAAGGTGGCCTACGACGCCAGAGCCCGCGGAGTCAGCCCTACGGCTCGTGCCGGCGGAAGTAGCGGAGTCAGTCCTGCGGCTCATGCCGGCGGACGTAGATGTCCTCGGCCGCGTCCTTGTCGAGGGCGAGCTCCGTCTCCTCGAACTTGATGCAGTAGGCGGGGTACTTCTGGTGCAGCTCCACGGGAACGCCGGGCACGATACCGAAGGAAGTGAGCCGGTGGAGCCGCTCGTGGTGCTTGGGTTTGATGTAGGCCACGGTGCCGGACTCCCCGGGCCGCAGCTCGGTGAGGTTCACGATGGCCACGTCCACGGTCGTCTGCTTGTCGCGGCAGTCGTCACCCCGCGGAATCGGCTTGCCCCCCGGGCTGTGTGACGGATGCCCCAGCAGCGTGCAGATGGAGCTGACCATCTCCGGCGGGAGGATGTGCTCCATGTCGCAGGCGATGTCATGGGCCCTGTCCTCGGGGAGCTTGAGCACGAAGGTGAGCAGGCACTCGGTGAGGCGGTGCCGTCGGACCACGCCCTGGGCGCGCTCCTTGCCCTCGGCGGTAAACAGGATCCGCGCCCCCTCCCGCAGCACCAGACCGTCGGCCTCCAGCTGCTCCAGATCGGCGTCGGCAACCTCCTCGGGGCAGTGCCGGCGCACCGCCTCCACCGTGAACTCGCCCGCCTCGTCGGTGTTCCAGATGGACTCGAGGATCTCTTCTGCCTTCTGCTTGGATACCATCACATCGCTCCTAGCGCCCGCTAGCCGAAGGTCACGCCCACCAGCCTGCAGACGTGGTTGACCAGCCCCCCGGCGCCCAAGGCGTAGACAGTGCTCGCCAGCAACATCACCGTCGTTGCCTTGAAGCCGCGCTCCTTGAACAGCACGACGAGGGAGTTCACACAGGGCAGCAGCAGGGTCATCACCAAAAGAGTCACCACCAGCTGCAGGTTGGAGTAGCCGGCCCGGAGCCGGTCCAGCTCCGCGGCGCCCGCCTCTCGCCTGATGATCGTCTTCATGAAGACCTGCACGGAGGTGTCGGGCATTCCCAGGAGCCCGCTCATCAGGGGCCGCGCGCCGTCCTCCAGCCGCTCGAGCCCACCCAGCCAGTGAATCACGAAGATCACGAAAGCGGCGAGCAAGAACCACGGCACGGCCTCCTTCATGAAAGCCCAGGTTCGCCGCCAGGCGCTCACGACGATGGACCTCGGGGACGGCACCCGCATGGGCGGCAGCTCCAAGATCAGCTCGGACGGGCGCCCCGGGATGAGCCGGTTGGCGATCCAGCCGGCGATGACCACCTGCAAGAACAAAAAACCGAAGACAAAGGCAGACGCGTAGGCCGGCATGCGCCCGAGGATCACGAACATCACCGCGATGAGGGGCGCGCAGGGCATGGCCAGGATGAGCAGGAACGAGGCGATGAGCCTCTCTTTTCTCGTGTCGAGCATCCGCGTGGTGAGCAGCGCCATGGTGACGCAAGAGCACCCCATGACCAGCGGCACGACGCCCTTGCCCGTCAGGCCGACCCGGCGCAGGGCCTGGTGCAGCAACACCGAGAACCGCGGCAGGTAGCCCGATTCCTCGAGCACGCCGAAAAACAAGTAGAAGCAAAAGAGCACCGGCAGCACGATGCCGACCGCCAGAAACAGCCCCGTGGTGAGCACGCCGAAGTGGGGATCCACCAGGGCGCCCCGCACGAAGGCCGAGGGGATGGGCCGCACGACATCGTTGAACAGGGGGACGAGCAGGCCCTTGAAGAGCTTGGCGTTGAGCAGATCCACCAGGTAGGTGGCTCCGAAGGCGCCCACGAAGTAGTACATGGCCGTCAGCACACCCAGGGCGATGGGGATGCCCGTCGAGAGGCGCTGGGACCAGAGCCCGAACCGCTCCATGAGCGGCAGGGAAAGGTGGCGCACCGAAACGGTGTCGGCGACGATCCGCCTCGCCACGACGGAGTAGGCCTCGGTGAGCACGACGTCCAGTGGGCGGTTGAACTCCTCGGTGAGCGCGCTGACCAGGGTGTCGATGCGCTCGACCATGCCCTTGCCCCACCGCTCCCCCACGAGCCTACGCGCCTCCAGGTCTCCCCCCAGCAACAGGATGCCCAAGGCGCGGGAGCTCACCGCGCCTCCCTCCAACAGGCGCTGGATCTGAAGCAAGGTGTCGTCGATGGACCGCGGGAAGGCCACCTCCACCCGGGGCACCCGGGCGTCCCCGAGCAGCTGAGGGAACTCGTCCAGACCCCGACGCTCAGAGGCCACCGTGCGCTGGATCGGGATCCCGAGCCGCGACCCGAGGTCCTCGTCGGCCACATCGATACCGCGGCTGCGCGCCATGTCCATGAGGTTGATCACGCCGCACATGGGGAGCCCGAACTCGGCCACCTGCAGCGCCAGCACCAGCGAGCGCCGCAGGTTCGTCCCGTCCAGCACGCAGACCACCGCGTCCACGTCGCCGTCCAACAGGAGCCGCCGGGTGATCATCCCGTCCTCGCCGTCGGCGAACAGGGAGGTGACTCCCGGAGTGTCGATGATGCTCGACCCCGACGGACCGACGCCGAAGAGCCGGCTCTGGAGCCGCCCGGTGGGCACGGTGAACGAGCCACCGGAAAGGGGCCGGGCCTCCCGCCCCCTGGCAGAGCACACCAGATCGAAGATCACGGACTTGCCCACCGAGACGGTACCGATCAGGGCCGCGCTGCGGCGGTCAGTGAGCGGATCGGCGGTCGGGCCACCGGCAGCGCGGGGTTCGTCGCTCATGACCCACCGCCACCCGGTTCGGCGGCCACACACACGATCGACAGGTAGGGCTCCAGACAGGGGGTCAGCTGCGCCGCGGTTTCCTTCGTTGTCATGACAATCCCGACGGGCTACAAGCTTTCACCAGCGCGCGACCATGTCAACCAAAGTCTGGCCTTTTCGCCGCGCTCGGCCAAAGGCTGGTTTGGGCCGCGACGAAGGCCTACTATGAGCTGAGCAAGCCCCAGGAGCGACCATGAGATCCCACTGCCCTTCCCTCGGCCGTCTCGCGTTGCCCGCGCTCGCGGGTCTGGCGCTCGTGGTGGCGCACGCCCCCACGTCCACCGGCCGGTCTCACGGTCACCGCTGGCGCGGCCCGTATGTCCATCGAATCGCGACCGATCTGGAGGCGTGGTTTCAGCGACCCGGATTTCGGCTGGCCCGCGGTCGGTTTCTACCCGGCGGGCCAGTCTCCGCGCTCGGGCTGGATCGCGTCCACGTGACAATCCGCCTCGACCACCCGCATTCGCTGCGTCGCCTGGTCGCCCTGGAGGACGCGCACCTGGGCCTGGTGCGGCACCAAGGCCGAGTGGCGCGGCTCGGCCCCATCGTCTGCGCTCGGCTGGACGCCACGGGGCTGGCGCGGCTGAGACACCGGGTCTGGGTGGAGCGCGTGGAGCTCGACATGCGGCGGTGGGCGCGCCCTCCCCTGGACCTCACGGTGCCCGAGATCAACGCCGACGCGGTGTGGTCCACCCTGGACAACGCGGGCCTCGGGATCACGGGCCACGGCGTGACCATCGCGGACCTGGACGCTCCGGTGGACCCGACGCACCCGCTCTTCTTCCGCGCCGACGGGGGCTACTTCGCCTGGATCGACGTGGACGGCAACGGCGCCTTCGATCCGGGCGTGGACGCCGCGGATCTGGATGGGGACGGCCAGGCCGGCGCCGACGAGACGATCCACTTCTGGGACGGCGTGGTCCACACCCGGGCGGGCGACGTCATCCTCGGATCCGACGACGGAGCCTTCGACCCGGGCTGGGACCACCTGTACGTGGACGCCAACGAAAACGGCCTTCGGGACTTCGGACCCGAGGCCGGTTTCGGAGACGGGGATCCGGGGATGGGCGAGGTGCTCCTGCTGGTCGACGACGTCAACGGAAACGGCCTGTTGGATCCGGGCGAGAAGCTCGTGGCCCTCGGCTCCTCGAAGATCCGCGCGGTCTACGACGGCGCGCACGAGTATTTTCGCGGCGTGGACCTGTCCGACGTGCCACCCACCGCGGAGTCCGGCCACGGCACGGGAGTGGCCGGCATCCTGGTGGGGGGCAACCCGGGCCTGACGCGCCTGGTGGGCGTGGCGCCGGACGCGGACCTGCTGATGGTGGACTACCACACCCACTTTGATGGAACCTACGCCACCCTGCTCACCTGGGCCGTCTACGCCGGCGCCGACGTGGTGCTGCACGAGTACGCCCCCTGGGTGGGCTTTCACCTGGACGGCTCGAGCAACTACGAGCAACTGCTCGACCAGGCCGCCGCCGCCGGGGTGGCCCAGGTCAACCCCGCCGGCAACCTGGGCGGCAGCGACAAGGCCTGCCTCACCTCGGTGGCCCCCCGGGCGGCGCGCGCCATCGACGTGGACCTGCCCGCCGACTACGTGGCCGACAAGGACCCGTACACCTACCTGGGCATGAGCTTCCTGTGGCGCCTCCCGGCCCGGAACCTCACCTGGACAGTGGAAGCGCCCGGTGGCGAGACGTTGGACCTGGGCACCGGCGGCGCCTACGAGCCCCTCGCCGATGGCACCACGTGGGTCTGGGCGTCTCGGGATGACTCCAGCCGCGGCACGTCCATGATGGAGATCATCGTCGTCGGCGACGACGGCATGGACGCAACGGCCATCGCCACCGGCGTGTGGCGGATCACGGCCACCGACACCGACGGCGCCACGGGCCTGGACCCCGACGTGACCCTGGCGGGCTGGGTCCACGACGACGTGTCGGGGTGGCGCTACGGCTCCCGGTTTCTGACCGATCCCTCGGAGGCGCACCTCATCGGCTATCCGGGCACCGCCGACAGCGCCATCACCCTGGCCGCCTACGCCGCCCACGATGAAGAGGAGTACGGGCCCTATGAGGAGTCGCGCGGCGAGCTGCGGCGGTTCTCGGGGCGCGGAAAACGCATCGATGGAGAGCCTATCCTGGACATCGCCGCGCCGGACAACCCCGTCACCGCGCACCACCGCACCGAGGACGGCGCCGGGGGATGGGCTCGCCACGGCGCCTACACGGTCTTCGGGGGCACCTCCGGGGCGGGCCCCCACGTGGCCGGGACCACGGCCCTGATCAAGCAGGTCCATCCCCAGTGGACCGGCCTGGAGGTGCGGGACGCCATCCGGCAGTCCGCCCTGGTGGACGACGACGTCACCGCCGACGCCACCCACCCGGTGGAGGAGCTCTGGGGCGCGGGCAAGGTACGCGCCCATGAGGCGATCTACGGCCAGTCCCCCGCGCCGAACACCACGCCCACCATCACCGTTGGGTCGACCTACGCCACCGTGGGCGAGCGCGTCCTGCTGCGCCCCGAGGTCGCCGACGCCGAGGACGATGCCGCGGACCTCCAGGTCTACTGGGACAGCGACTACGATGGCACCTGGGACTTCGGCCCGGAGCCGGGGACGGCGCCCCGCGGGGTCACCTTCGATGCCACGGGCCTGGTGGTTCTCAAGGTGAGGGTCGTCGACACGGGCGGGCTCACCGCCGAGGCCCTGGCCGAGGTGACCGTGGTGGCCGGGCCGCTGTGCGACGGCGTGCCCTGTCCGCCCGACCCAGACGGCGGAGGCGGATGCGGTTGTCGGACCACGCCCACGGGCGTGCCGCTGCCGCTGGTGCTCGCGCTGATCGGGATCGGGATCGGACTGCGCCGGCGATGGCGCTGAGGGAGTCTCGGAACCTGTGGGGAAGCCCGGCTGGGCGAGGCTGAGAAGCTACCAGCGACCGCCGCCGCCACGATCGCCGCCGCGGTTGGTGTTACGCGGGCGGGCCTCGTTCACCTTGAGGTTGCGTCCACCCACCATGGCGTTGTCGAGCTCCGCCATGGCGTCGCGGGCGGCCTGGTCGTCGCTCATCTCGACGAAGCCGAACCCGCGGGGGCGGCCGGTGTCCCGGTCCGTGATGATGTTCACGGAGTCCACGGTGCCGTGCTTCTCGAACAGCTCGCGCAGCTCGGTCTCGTTCATGCTGAAGGGCATATTGCCGACGTACATCTTCATCTTCGATCCATCTCCAACCCGAGAAAAAAAATTGAGAACCTGAACTGTGACTCGGGTATTACAGGTCGGTTCGTGAGATTCCCGTCCACAGCCGGTGCGAAGCTCTCCGTCCATGTCGGGGTTGGTCTGGGAAAAAAAGATGGGACTGTTCCGCCCGCCTGGGCTGCCTCCGCCCCGGGCCAGGGCCGGATACCTCGTTTCAACGAGCGCCGATCCACTCAGCACCTCCGGTAATTACAACACAATCCAGCCGGTTGCAAGCAACAATCGCAACAGTCCGTTTCACTCCACCAGGTGCCCGAAATAAGGAGAGATTCTCTCAGAACGGTAAGAGGACACGTTCCCCGGCGTCCTGACATTCCAGACGATCTCGCCGGCGAGGGTCACCTCGCGCAGGACGACGTGCTTGTCGGGCTGGACCCAGCAGTAGTGGATCAGGGTGTTTCCCCCGGGCAGCCGGTCGGCCTCCGAGCGGTTCAGTGCGAAGATGGACTCGTCGGTGTACTCCCAGACCACGTCCGCCCGATCCGGGGTGGCGTCCGCGTGAAAGGTCAACGCGAACTGCAGGACGCGCGTGTACTCCCGGGCCGTGTGACCGTCGAGGGCGGTCTCGTCCTCCCCCAGCCCATTGTCGAGCACCAGGATCGTGCCGTCGGGTTGGATCTCCGGGGCGTGCTGTCTCAGGAAGTGGTACGCCGGGTCCATCGCGAAGTCACCGTCCATGCCCAAGACCCACTCGAGGTCCCCCGTGTCACGATTGACCTTGAACAGCGCGTCCTGCTGCCGCGAGGACACCAGCACGGCCCGCTCGTCGGGGAAGGGCTCGATGGTGTTCAGATGAGACCAGGCCAAGTAGCTCACCCTGGGCGTCCACCACTCGCAGATGCGCCACTCCCAGACCACCTGCATCGAGCTCATGTCCAGCTCGATGGCGGTGTCCTCGTACTGGTCGCAGCCCACGCCCGAGGATCCCAGGGTGAGCACGTGGTCGTCGTTGAAGGGCGAGATCCGCAGGTCGTGGTGCGCGGGGTGGTCGATCATCCACAAGACCTCCCCCTCCCAGCTGGCGATCTGCGACCGCTCCATGGCGTTGCCGATGACCAACCCGTACCCGGTGAGCTCCAGCTCCGCGCCGGCCCCCGGGTAGTGGGACCCGACCGAGTGGTACCAACGGTAGCGCCCCTGGGGGTCGATGGCCACCACGACCATGTCCGACGACACCGACGCGTTCGCCACCGAGAAGAGCGTCCAGCCCGGCTCCATCGCAGAGGCGTCCACCACGTCGACCGTCAGGTCCGGCAGGGTGTCGGGCAGGTCCCCCACGCGGCCCACCGTCTCGCTCAGCGTGCCGGTGACGGCCGCCCTGGACGGGTGCACGGTGAAGGTGCACGCCAGGCCGTCGATGAGCCCCATGACAAAGACCTCGTGGCGCAGTCGCGTCTCGGCGTCTCCGAAGGTCTGCCGATAGTCCGGGCCGCAGTCCACGGTGAGCTCCGTAGCCAACGGCAGGTCGGTGGACCAGGCCACGTAGTAGGCCAACGAGTTGCGCGGGCTCACGTCCACCGCCAGCCCGGACACCACCACGACCGTGTCCGGGCCGGCGTCTACTTCGCTCTGGTGAGTGGCCGGGTCTCCACAGGCCCAGACGCCCACCAGCGACAGGAGCCCCACGGGAAAAAGCGGGTGACCCATCCGGCGCATCCAGTCAGCGCCTGTCGTTGATGATGGTGTACATGCGCTCCAGGCCGCGCTCTCCATCGATGAGATAGTCTGCCAGGCCGGTGATGATGTGCTCGAAGTCCTGCTCCGTGTAGCTGTCCCGCGCCGAGGGATCGACGCGGTGGATGGCCTCGATGACCCGCCCGATGATGTTGACGGCGAAGATCCCCGGCCGCTGCTCCCGAAACAGGTTCTTGCCCAGCTCCACGAAGACGCGATCCGTGTCGGCCTGGTACAGGTGGTGCAGCAGCTCCACCAGCTCGAAGAGGATCCGGTCGTCCGGCTGGATGACCTCGCCAAACCAGCGCAGCAGTTGCTTGCCGGCGTTGCAGTCGATGCGGCTCTGGACCGTGTCCGAAAGCACCGCCAGGACCGCGCCGAACAGGTCGTGGTCGCCGCCCTCGGACGCGTCGGTGGCCTGGTAGAGCAGGTCATCCATCACCCCCTTGAGCGCCGCATAGCGCGGGTCGTCGCGCACCAGGATCATGATCTCGTGCAGGAAGGAAAAGCCCCGGCTCTCGAAGAACTCCGCCAGGTCATCGATCTCCCGGTCCAGGTCCTGCTGGTAGCTCGGTTCGTAGAAGCTCGTGGCCAGGTCGTCGGCCAGGATGGGGACGAGGTGGACCACCAGGGGCACCGTGGTGGGGTTGGCGAGGTCCCCGCTCGCGTCCACGTCGAGGAGGTATCCCAACAGATCAATGCGGTCCCAGGCCTCCTTGGCCGTGGCCGAGGACTCCAGCTGGGCGTCCATCTTGTCGAAGGCGTGCAGCAGCAGCTGCAGCCGGCTCGGGTTGGGGATCGCCGTCACGCCGTCGCCGGCGTACACGGGCTCGCCGGTGTAGGTGGAAACCCCGGCGTCGGAGTCCAGCAGGTAGGTGATCAGCGTCACCAGCTCGTCGGTGGGCGACAGGGTTTCGGCGCCGCTGACGACCGACATCTGGTTCATGGCGCGCACCAGGGCGATGGTCTTGTCGAGGAACTGCGTCTCGGATGCCATGCGCGACAGCGGCTCCTCCAGGGCACGCATGTTGGTGCCGTGCTGGGTCGTGATGCCGCTCGGATCGTCGATGATGATGCTGCCGTAGTGGAAGTGCAGCACCGTGAAGAGGCGGGTGAAGGCGTGGCTGTCGTCCAGGTTGGCGAAGGCCTCGGCGATGGGCTTGAAGGCCTCCAAGCCCCCCGAGCGATCGAAGGCCAGGAGCATGCGGCCATAGTGGTCCTTGACGTCGTGGCCCTGCTTGCACACGGCGTTGCCCAAAAAGCCGTGGTGGTGGTTCATGAACAGCCCGAACTCCTCGGCGGAGGGGTACTCGTCCTCGAACTCATCGATGAAGGGCACGACCAACGATCCCGGAATGCCGGGGGCCTCCAGCACCGCCGTGCCCGCCATGGACTGGGCGTAGTAGGTGGCCATGTCGTCGGTGATCTGCATGAAGCTGATGGGCAGGAAGTTGAGCAGTGAGATGGTGTACTCCACCTCGTAAACGTCCCAGACCAGGTTGAGGAACTTCTGCTGGATGGACTTGTTCTCCTCCAAGGTGTCCGGTGCGCTCCAGGGCGTGGGCGCGCCCAACGGCAGCGTCTTGATCTCGGCGAGGCGCTGCTGGCACTCGGCCTCCGAGCCGCAGGCCAGGTCCGTGTCCGGGTCCCCCAGCACGATGTCGGTGTAGGCCATCATGTTGTACATCCCGTCGGGGAGGCCGTCGATGCGCGGGTCGTCCAAGGCGCGCAGCACCTCGGCCAACAGCCCCGTCTCCGCCAGGTACTCCAGCTCCACGTGCAGGTCGTCGAAGAGCGTGTTGCCCGGTGTGAGGCGATCCGGACCCTCGAAGATCTTCATCGTCTTGCCGAGCTCGGTGAGGACCTCCCCCACCAGCTGCGGGTGCTGCTGCACGAGCGCCTTCAGGCACGCCATGAGCTGGGGCAGCCGCGGGTAACGCCGCACCTCACGCAGCGCGTGCATCACGTCCAGCAGCGGGTTCTGGGCCGCGTCGAAGCCCGGGTAGGTGCCGTCCTCGTCCGTGCGCGTGGTCTTGAGGCCCAGGAGCCCCTCGAAGGCCGTGAACAGGTCCCAGATCACGCCGTCGACCACCATGGGGTGCAGGTTCCACACCATCATGCCCACCAGGGTCTTCTTGACGTCGAAGTAGGAGAACAGCGGCTGGCTGGTCATCTGCGCCAGACCGTCCTCGTCACGAGCCTCTGGGCCGAAGGGGGTGTCCGAAAACACAGGCATCACGATCTTGTTGCCGCCCACGTCGATGGGATCCCCGTCCCCGTCCACGTCCACCACGCCGTCACCGTTGCCGTCGGTGTACGGGTGGTACGGAACGCCGCCCTCGTAGTTGACGACGGGGTTCCCGTTGTCGTCGAGCACCACCGCCCAGGATGGCTCCCCGGTGTCGAGGCCCGAGTCCACCACCTGCAACAGCTTCTCGCCGAAGGTCGGGTGGTCCGGCGGGTCGTTGTCCTGGAGCTCGAGGATCTTGCGGTGCGCCCAGCGCAGGATCTCGGTGAGCCTCGGCTCCTGGTCGATCACCAAACGGTGCAACGGTCCGAAGAGCTCCTGATCGAAGGCCAGCAGCCGGTACACCAGCCGGTTGAACGCGTCGGGCGGGGCGCCGTGGGAGGCCGCGAGCTTGGCCAGGGCGTCGAACTGCGGCGACTGCATCCGGGAAAGCAGGTCCTGGAGCCGCCGGGTGATCCGGGGGAGCTTGCCCTGCTCGGCGCAGACCCCCTCCTCGGTGTCGCAGAGCTCGTTGGCGCCGAGGCACTGGGAGTCGTCGACGCAGACCGTGTCGGTCGGGGTGTGGTCGTAGTGGGGCAGGATCGCCTCCAGGGCGGGCTGCAGCCCGGAGTACACCGGCTCGTCCACCATGCGGTTCAATGCCCAGATGAGGTCGTCGCGGTTCTCGGCGACCACCGCCATCTTGGCCTCCGGATCGTGCTCCGAATAGCGCATCTCCCAGTGCAGGATCCGGGTGACCTCGGTGCCGAAGTCCTCGTACACCACAGGCTGACGCTCGGGGATCTCATCTTCGTGGCAGGCTGTCAGGACCACGCCCAGACCCCAGCACAGGGCCAGGCAGGGGGCCACGGTCCCGATCCAACTCCTCTTCACTCCTGGCATCGTCACCGCTCCATCTCCTCAGTGCTTGAGGCTCAGCGACATGGCGAGAATGTGGTACCTCGCCGTGTGTCGCCCGTTGCCCACGATGGTGGGCCGCCCGTCCACGTAGGGCCCCGTGTCCTCTTCGTACAGGGGGTTGACCTGTCGTTTTTCGCTGTTGGTGACGTTCCGCTTCGCCAGCAGCACCAGGCCGTAGCTCACGTCCAACCGCAGCTTCCAGAACCGGGCGCTGATCCCCAGCCCCATCCCGTGCTTGTTGCCATCGATGGTCTGAACCGTGTAGGTGCGATCCGGGATGGCCCCCAGCTCGAAGAAGTACCCCGCCCGCACCTCCAGGATCTTCTTGTAGGCCTGGACCGCGGTGCCCAGGTGCAGGCTCACGGTGTCGTGGAAGGTCTCCCGCACGGTGAAGGTCTTGACGCGGTAGCTCCCCAGCCCGGGAACATTCTCGAACTGGATGGTCTCGGCGGGCCGCACCACGATGGCGCGGTGCACCGACCAGTTCTCCCAGGTGACTCCGAGCTCGACGTCGAACAGCCCTTTGGGGTGGACGTACCGCGCACCCACCCGCAGGCTCATGGGGAAGTCGGTGTCGATGCGGATCTTGTCCCCCGTCACCGTGGTGTCGCTGAAGTAGTAGTGGGACGGCAGCCGCACGTTCAGGGTGCCCTCGGCCTGGATCTTCAAGGGCGTGGTGTAGGAGATGCCCAGCTCGAGCCACGGCAGCGGGCGCCCCCAGACGCCGAAGACCGCTCCCACGCGCACCCAGTCCTTGGCGTCGATCTCGATGAGCGCGTCCAGGCTCGGGTCTTCGGCCCAGCCGAAGATGCCCGGGTAGGCGCTGATCTTCATGCGCTCCTTCATCAGGAAGCTGGCCAGAAAGAGCCCCGCCCCCAAGGAGAGGTCCGGAATGGGCCGATAGCTCACGGAGAGCTGGTAGAACAGCAGGGTGCGCTGGGGTCTGATGAGGCTGTACCGCTGGGGTCCGAGGTTCCAGTCGCAGGAGCCCGGGTCGGTGTAGCACTGCGTCGCGCAGGCCGACGCGCTCTGCCCCGACGCGCACCGCGGATCGTCATCGGGCCACGAGAGCGTGCCCGCGTAGGGACCATAGACGCCCAACGCGAACATGAGCTTCTTCAGGCCGAAGCTGCTGCCCACCGCCAGCGACGGATCCGGAAACCAGGCATTGGAAGATACGCGCGGAAACCCGCCCGCGTACCGGTCGTCAAAGGCCTGGACCAACGGCTCATATGCCCGGAGGAACCTCGCGCCCAGGTTGATCAACGCGAAGTCCACGAACACGTTCACCAGCGCCTCCGACCGGAAGAGCGTCGCCGGGTTGGACCCCATGGCGCTCAGGTCGTCCCCGCTGGCAAAGACCGCCCCGCCATGGGAGAGGGCCCGGGCCCCGCGCACCGGCAGGAAGAACCCACCCGCGCGGGCGTCCCCCGACGCGCAAACCCCCACGCAAGTCCCCAGAACCAGCGTCAGCAGCAGAGTTGTCCATCGACCAGCGCGAAACAAGGCAGCTCCCATACAACCAGGGGTACAGTCCTACCATCATATCAGAAGCCCCCCCTCCGGGCGGCAAAAATCCCCGGTAGGGCTCAGGGGCGAATCCGGTACCGATGCCACAACCTGCTGGGCAAGCGACTGAAGCTGGTGTGCGGGAAGCGCAGCGTGCCGCCGGACTTTCGCCACGCCATCGTCTTTGACCAACGCCCCGTGGTCGGGCGCGACGGCCCGGATGGGCGCGACACAGGACAGGGGGTCGCGACAGGGTGTGCGACTTGCGTCGTAGGGTGTTTGCCCCTGCGCTCGTCGCCAAAATCAGATACAATTGACCATCATGACCCTGCACTCGCGGAAGAACGGCTCAGCGGCCTGGATGGGCGCGGCGGTGGTCCTCGCCGTCGCGGGCGCCTCGGCGGGCTGCGTCGTGGGCATCGCCTACACCGGCAGCGAGGACGGTGGGAGCCCGGACAGCGAGGTGGTCACATCCGACGGCGGCGTGGCCGACGCGGCCCAGCCCCTGCCCGACGCAAGCGCGCCGCCGCCCGACGGCGCACCGCCCCAGCCCGACGCCTTCGTTCAGCAGGACGCGGCGCCCACGGGCTGCACTGCCCTGGGCTGCCAGGCCAACGCCTGGTGTGACACCGCCACGGACCTGTGTCACTGCCTGACCGGCTTCGTCGATGACGGCTCCGGCAACTGCGTGGCCGTCGACCCCGGAGACCCGGCCGCCCGCAGCGAGGCGGACATGTGCCAGCGCTGGTCGGCCGACCACCAGATCACCACGAGCCCGGCCTGGACCGCCGGCCCCACCACCTGCGATCCCGGCACCCTGGCGCCGGGCGCCATCGCCGACGCCGTGGCGTACATCAACGTCTACCGCTACCTGTGCGGGCTGTCGCCCCTGGCCGACGACCCCGCTCTGAACGAGGACGCCCAGTACTGCGCCATCATCCAGGACCAGCAGGGCTTCCTCGACCACACCCCAGACCCCACCGCGCCCTGCTACACCGCCCAGGGAGGCGCGGCGGCCGGCGCCTCCAACCTCGCCCTCGGCCCCTCGCACCCGGCGCCCACCATCGACCTGTACATTGATGACTCCGGAGTCAGCTCCCTGGGCCACCGGCGGTGGATTCTGAATCCCTCCTACGGACCCGCAGGGGTCGGCCACGCAGGCAACGCGGGCTGCCTCTACGTCTTCTCCTGGTCCACCACGGGCAACCCGGACTTCGTGGCCTGGCCAAACCAGGGCTTCACGCCGATCTCGGTCATCCCGTCGGTGTGGTCCTTCAGCTCGAACAACTACAACCTCAACGCGGGCACGGTGGTGGAGGTGGTCCGATTGAGTGACATGGCGACCCTGCCGGTCAGCACCTCCGTGCCCCCCTCGGGGTACGGCCAGCCGGCCGTCGCCTTCTCCCCAACCGGCTGGTCCGCCCAGGCTGGAGAGACCTACGAGGTCACCCTCTCGGACGCGGGCGGTCCCATGGTGGTGTACCAGGTCAGGCCGGTCACCTGCCCCTGACCCGGCCTGGCTCTTGGGACAGCGGCGTCAGCTCGGCCAGGCCCATGGTGCGGGCGTACTCACCGCACACGCCGCCGCAGCGGGCGTCCAAAACGCAGGCACGGCAGCCCTGGTGCTTGATCCGCGCGTGGGGTGGAACCGGGCCGGGCGCCCGACGATCGAGATATTCCGTCGGGCTGTCTGCCCGGGCGGTCGGCGCGAGGGCGGCCAGCCCGGGGTCGTCGGCGCCGACGCAGAAGGGGAAGAAGCAGTCCCCCTGCAAGGGCACGAAGAGATCCGGTTGCCTGACCACGGCCCTGCCCAAGGAGGCCGCCGCCTCCCGGTGGGGCAGCGCCAGGTCCTGCCAATGCCCGTTGTCCGAGTCCATGAAGACGATGGAGGGCATGATGGCCAGGCGCGTCTCGGGACGGCGAGGGAGCCCGGAGACGAAGTCGGCGTAGTCCGGCAGGTCGTCCACGTTGAGCCGGTTGATCACGATGTTGACCAGCACCTCCTCGAAGGGCTGTTCCAGGACACGACGGAGCCCCTCTTCGGCTCTGTGGAAGTGTCCGCTCGTACGGGTCAACCGATCGTAGATCTCGGGCCGGTGGCTGTGGAAGGAGCAGATCACCTGATCGAGCCGCGCCTCCGCGAGGGCGGCCAGCAGCGTCGGCTCGGCGAGGCGCACGCAGTTGGTCTGCAGGCCAATCCACAAGAAGCCGATCTCCCGGGCGTACCGCAAGAGCGCTGGCAGGTCCGGGTGCCCGGTGGGCTCGCCGCCGGAGAACGACAGCCTGGTGCGCTCCAGATCGACCTCACGGCTGAGCTGCAACAAGGTGGCACGCAGCCGCTGGGCTCCGAAGGGCTTTCGGCTCTCGGAGGCGCAGCAGAACAGACAGCGCTGGTTGCAGCTCAGGGTGGGCAGAAGCTTGAGGTCGGTCCACTCGACGCCGTCCCCGTCGGTAAAGGAGATTTGCGTCACCATCTCCAGTCGCTCCAGGGTCGCGGGCGCGTGGGCGTTCAGGCCGTCCAGAAACTTCTCCAGCCACTGCTGATGGCCCTTGAGGATCGACAGGTAGCCGGCCAACCGCTCCTTCGGTGCGCGCGACACGGGCGCCCCGCCGGGCTCGTCGGCCAGGGGCACCGACACCTCTCGTCCGGCCAGCATTCCGGCGTCGTCGCGGTGCGCCTGGTCCACGGGATAGAGGCGGATCCGGTGGTCCTGATCCCCCAGGGTCACCCACAGGGTGTCGTGGTCCCGGAGCCTCCGCTGGGCGTCCCGCAGCGCGTCGAGCATCGACCGGGGCAAGCCGTCGAAGCCCCGCAGCCGCTGCCCGCCCACGAAGTAGGCGTAGCGGCCCGTGGGCTGCTTCTCCACCCGGCAGGTGACCTCGCCCGCTGCCCAGCGCAGCGCCCGCCCGAACCGCGTCCGGCACCGCACGCCGAACCGCTGGGCGGTGGCTCGATCCACATCGTCGAGCACACGCTGCAGCGCGGTCCTGTCAGCGGCCTGGGCCATGGTTCGAGTATAGGGTAGACACGAGCGCAAGGCACTGCAATGATCCAGGCGCAATCGACTACCCGAGGTGGAGAGATGCCGAGCAGACCTCTGATCCTGGCCCCCGCAATCGTTGCCGCAGTGACCTGGGCCGGCCCGGCGCAGGCCCAGGAGAAGTTCTCCCTGTCCATGTTCCACTTCAACGTCCAGTACGTGGCGGGCGGGCTTGAGGGCTTCCCCGACGGAGAGACGTCCATGCCCGGCTATGACCTGGACGACGACGCCGTGCAGGACCTGATCATCGTGGAGAGCTTCGAGCCCGTGCTGGACCTGCTGGTGGCGCACCCCACCTGGAACCTGACCCTCGAGATGCAGGGCTACATGATCGAGGTGATGCAACAGCGCCACCCGGTCGTCCTCGACAAAATGAAGCAGCTCGCAAGCGACGGCCAGGTGGAGCTGGTGAGCTTCCACTACTCGGACCAGCTCTTTCTGGGTTACCCACGCCTGGACATGGTGCGCTCCCACGAACTGCTCGACAGGGTCGTCGCGGAAAACGACCTGACCCTGTCGCCGGTGATCTTCTGCCAGGAAGGGCAGTTCGGAGAGGGGCTGGCGGGCATCGCCGCAGACCACGGCCAGACGATCCTGGGCCTGCCCAAGAACCTGCTACGCTTCCAGCACCTGTCGGCCTACGACACCGCGCCGCCCCTGTACGACCTGGACGGTAGCGACGTGGTCGTCATCGGCCGGAGCTTCGACGCCTCGGAGATCGCCGTCACCTGGAGCTTCTTCGACGACGGTGAGCTCATGGCCACCAATGACATGGCGCCCTACCTCGGACCGGACTTCGTGCACGACCCCGCGTCCGTGGCCGAGTATGAGCAGAAGCTCCTCGACCACGAGGCCCAGGGCTATCGGATCGCCACCATCGGACAGATGGTGCAGTACGTCAAAGAGAACCACCTCGGCTCCGAGCCGCTACCCCCTCTGCTGGATGGCACCTGGCAGCCGCCCTCCACCGAGTCCATGTTCCAGTGGATGGGCCGCTCGGGCGCCTTGGACGGTCTGCTCCAGTGCGAGCGCGACAACGACGTGCTCACGGGCAACTGCCGCGCCCGCCACCAGGTCATGGCCGCCGAGACCCTGCTGGCCTGGGCTCGGGTCCAGGGCCTCGTGGCCGCCGACGAGTACCCCGACGACCTCCGGGACTGTTGGCGCGCCGCCCTGCTGGGCCAGGTCACCGACTCGTCGGGCATCAACCCGTTCATCAACGAGGTCCTCTACGGCCAGGACCATGCGGCCCAGGCCACGGCCTGCGCCTCGGCGATCTCGACGGACATCGCCCAACGGGTGGGGCGGCCATGGCTGGAGGTGGACAGCCTCTCGGGCGAGGTCACCGCCCACGACGAGCGCCCCGCGGAGGACGTCTCGCCGGCCTCTGCACGGGTCACCGAGGCCGACGGCTTCACCATCGACTCTCCGGCCCGGGACGTCACCGAGACCTGGGAGCGGGTGGGCGACGGAGCCGCCGGAGCCCTGCACCGGGTGACCCTGAGCTTCACCGCCGCGCGGAACGGCTCGCGCTTCATCGAGGTGACCTTCCCCTTCGACCTCGACGAGCTGCGCCTGACCCCGGGGCTCATCGAGGACGAGGTGCGCCACTACCCGCTGTCGTCCTTCGAGTTCCAGGAGGGCAAGATCACCCTGCCCCTGGCCAACGGCCTTTTTGGCCTGCGCGAGGGCCTCTGGCTCATCAAGGACACGCGCTATGTGCACCTGGGCCTGCGCCTGTGGGAGGGCGAACCCCTCGTGCGGTTCCAGGACGAGACCACCGGCCCGGACGACCCCACCACCTGGCGCTTCTACCTCTTCGAGGGCAGCGAGGCCGACGCCCTCGCCCACGCCGAACGCATCAACCTGCGCCCAACGGTGCTCGTCATGGGCCCCCAGCCTCCGCCCGCTGACACCAGCGGCTGCGGCTGCCGCTCCGCCGGCACCCCCATCGGCACCCTCCCCTGGCTTCTGGTGGTGCTGCTGCTCGCCTCACGCAGACGCCGCGGCCAGGTGCAACCCCGAACCTAACGGACGTTGCTCGCCGGCACCATGGTCTCTACCTCCTTCGAACAGCGCGCGCGTCGCTTCGCCTCCCGGCTGGCCCGGTGCCACGAAGGCTTCTGTCACCTCTATCTCTTTCGAGCGTTCCCCCCCCTGGTGGCCCTCGCGTTGCTCGAGCAGGGCATGTTCTACCGGTCCCACGCGGCCTCGTTTCTGTACTCCTGGGGCCAAAGAATCACCTTTTTCCTCCAGGGGGTGGCGCTGGCGGCGGCCCTCGCGGTGCTGCTGGCCGCGAGCTTCGGGGTGCTGCGGTGGCTCACGAGGCGCGCCAGGCCGACCAGGCTCCTTCGGACTCCTCGGCTCACACTCGCCGCGCAAGGGCTGTTCCTGCTCGTGCTGGGCGCTGCCGTGGTGAGCAACGGCGGTGGTCGCATCCTGCGCTTGGCCCCGCTCGGTCACTACGGACTGCTCGTGGTTCTCATGGCGCTCTTCGTTGGGAACCACCTGTATCTCACGCGACGCTGGATCCGCCCCAGCGACGGCGTGAGGCTGAACGTATCAACCCTCCTGGTGACTGTGTTCTGCTCGTGGATCCTCATTTCCCAGCGCGACCTGTATCTGTGGGGAAGCCTGGGGCTCGAGACGTCCAAGGGGCGCCTCCGCACGATGGTCTTGTTCGGAGTCCCTTTCATCTCGGCGGTCGGTGTTCCGTGGCTGCTGGCGGCGAGACGTGCAGCGAGCCGCAATCGACGCTGGATCCTGGGTCTTTCCCTGGCCGCGGTGGCCGCGGGGTTGCAGTACTACAACGGCATCTTCATGGTGGACAACTACCTGGAGCTTCACACCTGGCTGGGCTTCACCACCTTCGCGATCGCGTGGCTCTCCTGGGAGACGCTGACCGCCACCGGGCCGCGCGAAAAGCACGAAGCCGGCGAGAGTCGCATCCTGGACCCCGAAACCGAGTCCCAGCGCGGTGACCCCGCTGCCTCCCACAGAAAGACCCGAAGGCGGAGCGCGGCCACCTGGGCGCTCGTGACGGCGGGGACACTCACGTTGTGGCTCGTGGGAATCCGGTCGGTGGTTGGATACGTCGGCGCGATCCACACGGTCTTTCAGCGGTTCGCGCTCGAGGTGATTTACGACGACCTCCCCAACACGTGGCCGCGCTTTCGACACCTGGCTACCTACTACGGCACCAAAGCCCTGCATGGCACCTGGGACCAGCGCAGGCCGGGGTTCGTAGGACCGATCCCGAGCACCTTCCGCCAGGTTCAGCCGGACCCCTCGCTGAAGCGCCCCCCCATCAGCGGTGTGGTCCTCATCCTGTTGGACATGCAGCGTCCCGAGTTCCTGGGGCGATACGGTGCGGGCAAGTCGATCACTCCCCTCATCGATCGATGCTTCGGCGACGCGTTCGTGTTCGACCGCGGCTACTCCGCCGGCAGCAGCACCATCGTCGCATATCCCACCCTCTACACGTCCACCTACGGCGCCTCCCGATACCAGAAGCGACGCCGCGAGCGGAAGCGATTCTGCTGGCAAGCCTACCAGCGTGGGTACAACCTCGGCACCACGTTTCAACGCTCCGGCTACCAGACCACCGTGATCACCCACGACTGGTACTGGAAGAACCAGTTCATGTCCAAGAGGCAACGGGCCATCTATGGCGGTTTCGACCGTGTCGTCCGCCAGAAGCCAGGCGGCCGCCAGACAATGCGCGCCGTCCGCGCAGCCTACCGCCAGACCCCCTCGGCCATCCCGAAGCACGGTCGCTACCTGACCGTGCTCCACCTCTTCCCGCACGGCCGGTCGGCGCTGCGGGGCATCGACCGGTTCGTCGGGGAGGTGTGTGACGATCTCAGAAAACGCGGGCGGTGGAGGGACACGCTCTTGCTACTCACCGCGGACCACGGTGTTCAGTACCGCGAGCACGGGCGCACCGACTACGGGCTGACACTCTTCAACGAAGAGGTCCGCGTTCCCCTCCTGGTGCGTGTGCCAGGGCTACCGGGCAGACGGATTCTGACCCCGGTGAGCAGCGTGGACCACCTGCCGACGCTCATCGATCTGCTCCGCCTGCACGCACCGTTCAAGCTGGAGGGACGCTCCTACGCGCCGCTGCTGTTCGGCCGCCAGGCCCCGAAGGGCCGTTCCATTTTCATGGAGACCCGCCTCGCCGCCAACACAGTGGCCGTGGTTCGCGACCACATGAAGCTGATCTGGTGGGAAAAGACCGGCACAATGGCGCTGTTCGACCTGCGCCGCGACGCCCGGGAGCGCCACAACCGGATCCAGGACCCTGCGTACCGAGCGAGCCGCCGGCACCTCGAGCAGGACCTCCAACGATTCCTCCGCGAGCGGGGACCACCCTGAGCACAATCGGGCTTCCGCGAGCGGGGATCACCCTGAGCACAATCGGGCTTCGCGCCCGGGACGGCGGGTTCCTGCCAGACGGCGGGTTCCTGGACAAACACGGACGATCGCCACTATCATGTCTTTTTTTTACGAGGAAACCATGGTCTTCCGAATCAGCGTCATCGCCTTGTGCCTGGGGATGATCCCATTGCCTGGCTGCACCAGCCAGCCCTGCCCACCCTGTAGACACGGGGTAGCCCAGCGGAGGGCTCCGCGGCGCGCGGCCGTACGGCCACGGCGTGCGGCGGTTGCGCCCACCAAGCGCCTCCGGCCAGTTCTGTCGGGTATGGTCAGGATCAAAGCCGGGGCATTCCTGCGTGGCTCGGCGGCCGGCAAGGGCCTCAAGGACGCACAGCCCCAGCGGTGGATCCACCTGGATGCCTTCGACCTCGACGTCAACGAGGTGACCGTCGCCCAATACAGCCAATGCGTCAAAGCCCGGCGTTGCGCCCCGGCCAAGTGCATGAAGACGTCGCAGAAGCTGGAGACGCGGCCCAGCCATCCCGTGGTTTGTGTGACCTGGTTCCAGGCCAGGGATTTCTGTCGGCACCTGGGCAAGCGGCTCCCCACCGAGGCGGAGTGGGAGAAGGCTGCCCGCGGAGCCAAGGGATTGGAGTATCCCTGGGGCAACCAGAAGCCATCCTGCCAACTGGCCAACTACCGGGGGTGCCAAAAGCCCGACAGCTCGATGCCCGTGGGCCGCCTGCCCAAGGGCGCCAGCCCCTACGGGGTCCTCGACATGGCAGGCAATGTCCACGAGTGGGTGGCCGACTGGCACAGCGGCAGCTACTACGCCACAGGCCCCACGCGCAACCCCATCGGCCCCTCCAAGGGGACGGACAAGGTGGTGCGAGGCGGCTCCTTTGTCTATGGCGCCGACGAGCTCAACACCCACGGACGCACTTTCATCGAGCCCATCAAGAACACGGCCGACGTGGGTATTCGCTGTGCCCGCAGCACCCGCTAGCAACCATAACTACAGCTATTTTCGCCCTTTCGACCTGTCACCCCCGTGCTGAGAAATCTCTCTTTTCTCCTGTAAGTCGCACCGCCGGGGCGCGTTATCCAATGGAACGCCAAAAAACGAGGTGCGATATGTGGAAAACGATGACCCTGACGACCGCGGCGACGCTCATGGCGCTGGCCGGTTGCGGCGACAAGACCAGCGGCCTGTTTCACCGTCCCGCCACTCCCCACGACAGCAGCAAGCTCGGCGTCGCCCGCGGGCCCTTCAAGCTGGTACAGGTGCGCTCCTGCCGGTCCGTGCGCAGCCGCCTCGCCGACCACGTCTACGACCAATACGTCGTGCAGGTCATCAACAGCTACCGGTACCGGTACAACTACCGACACTACCGACGTCCGCCCATGGGCGGCAGGCCCACGCCCAAGCGTTCGATGAGCCGCGAGGCCCCCGCCCAAAATGCGCCCAGGTCCGCCAGCCGACCGAGCGCCTCCCCCGCCGATGGGGCCACCGCCGGCGGCGGCTCCGGCCCCGGCTACTACACCAAGACCAACAACCAAGTCGTGGGCGTGGATGAGGCGGACCGGGTCAAGACCGACGGCAAGCACATCTACACCATCCACGGCCGCCAGGTGGTCATCGTCAAGAGCTGGCCCGCCAAGGCGACCCGGGTCGTGGCCCGGTACACGGTGGGCAAGCGATCCAGGCCGCACCAGCTGTTCATCAACGGCGACCGGCTCATCGTCTTCTCCAGAAGCTACGTCCGCCTGGGCCTGGCGACTCGTCCGCACCGTTCCGGGCGATTCGGGCGATCGCGGTTGCACCGCCCCTACCCGCGCCACCGCAACCGTCAAATGACCAAGGTCACCGTGCTCGACATCACCGACCGGAGCAAGCCCAAGCTCGTCGCCAACATCGACGTGGAGGGCTCCATGCTCCGCGCCCGGATGATCGGCCGGAACGTCTACCTGGTGTCGAACTACCGCTTCGGCGTGCCCCGGGCCATCCGGACGGCGCTCACCAAGTACAACCGCTACCGGTACGGTGGCATGACCACCGCCGCCCTGGCCCAGCTCCGCTCCGACATCCGCCAGGCCGTGGCCACGCTGCCGCTGGCGCAGCTCATGCCGCTCATCCGCTTCGAGCACAGGCCCGGCGTGCACACCGTGCGTCCCCTGGTCGGCTGCAGCGACCTGTACCTGCCCACCACGGGCATCCAGTCCAACCTGCTCACCCTCACCCGCATCAACACCCACGGCGGCCCCGTCCACGCCACCGGAGTCATGGCCAGCGGCATGAAGGTCTACGCCTCGAAGAAGAGCCTCTACACGGCGGCCTCGGCCACCAACCCGCGAAACCCGCGCCAGTCCGGCACGGCCGTCCACAAGTTCGACCTGGGCTCGGGCAAGGGAGCGCCCCGCTTTGCCGCCAGCGGTTGGGTCCCCGGCAACCTGCTCAACCAGTTCTCCATGGACGAGCACCGGGGTCACCTCCGGGTGGCGGTCACCGAGCGTGGCTATGTGGGCAAGGTCCCCTGGCACCGCTGGAGCCGCTGGCGCGGCCGCTCCTGGACCACCAGCTCGGCCCTGTTCGTGCTCAAGCAAAAGGGCGAGGCCCTGTGCACCGTGGGTGCCGTGCGCGGCCTCGCGCCCAACGAGCGCATCTACGCCGCCCGCATGATGGGCAGCAAGGGCTACCTGGTGACCTTCCGTCGCACGGACCCCCTGTACACCCTGGACCTGTCACTGCCCACCGAGCCCACGGTCGCCGGCGAGCTCAAGATCCCCGGCTTCTCCAGCTACATCCACCCGCTGGGCACCGACAAGCTCCTCACGGTGGGCCAGAACGCCGACGAGACCGGCCGCGTCAAGGGCGCCCACCTGCAGATCTTCGACGTCAGCGACCTGTCCAACCCGCGCCGCACCGCCCACTACGAGCTGACCACGGGGCGCGGAACCTCACGGTCCACCGCCCAGTGGGACCACCACGCCTTCACCTACAACGCACGCAAGAACATCCTCGCCCTGCCCCTCACGGTGTACCGCTACCACGCGCACGGCGGCCACTTCAACGGCCTGATCCTGGTCAAGGTCAACCCCGACACCGGCAGCGCCAACCACGAGAGCGTGGGCTCCGGTCCCGGCCGCGGCTTCCATGAGATTGGCGCCATCGACCACAGCGACCTCGCCCAGCGCGCCGCCTGCGCCCGCAGCCCCCGCTACTGCAGCCGCCCCGCCAGCCGCTTTTGGAACGCCCCCATCAACCGCTCCCTCTTCATCGACGACAACCTCTACACCCTCAGCACCCAGGGCATCAAGGTCAACCAGCTCCGCGCCCTGCGGCAGATCGCCGCCCTCACCCTCGCCGCCCCCACCCCGCAGATCGCACGCACCCGGCACTACCGTTAGAACGCAAATCTCACCGGTCCCGCAGCCGACCCTTCGGCATTCACATTGAATGAAATCAGCACCACAGCGAGCGATGTCCTCGCGGAGGAGGTTGTCCGTAGCCGATCTTGGCCGCGTCCTCGCGGTCAGAGCGGCCTAGTTCTACGCCCCGGAAGTTCGTTCCGGGTTTCGCAGACTCCGAACGTCGATGGCTGCGTTGCTCCTCAGTTGAATACTCCCGGTATGCGCCTTCGTCGCGCCTTGCCCTCGC
>Ga0272441_10001889_pt1 | contig 43803 bp, 24 predicted proteins | sample SSMProp6N_FD_193582 | JGI IMG/M metagenome (GOLD analysis project Ga0272441, IMG submission 193582) | Marine sediment archaeal communities from Little Sippewissett salt marsh, Falmouth, MA, United States - SSM-Prop-6N | ecosystem: Environmental > Aquatic > Marine > Wetlands > Sediment ...
TGTCCTCCTCGACATGGAAATAGACCATGCCGTCGGCCCAGACGCTGTCGCAGTTCGCGATTGCCCAGCCGCCGTGAACCGTCGCGCCGTAAGGCCAATCGGTCGAGTAGTGATACTCGATCCCGATCTCCGGATAGTCGCCGAACCAGAAATCGACGTCGCCGGAGCCGAGTTCGACCGAATCGACCGCACCTTCGGATATTATATTAAGCCAGCCGTGGAAATTCGAAGTATCCCAGCACATCGTCGAACACGCCGGATCCGCCGGGCCGAAAACCATGTTGATGCCGTGGCCGATCGGAACGCCGAAAGTGCCCACCGGTGGCGCGACCTCGACGAACGCCGGATCGCAGTCCGGTATCGGCGGTGTGCTGTCGGGAACCACGTGGAACCAGGTCGTGCCGTGCGCGCGGTTGGCGTCGCAATCGCTGATATGGAACCCGGCCGTGATCTCCGCGCCGAACGGCCAATCCGAGGCCGGATCGAAAATGATATCGACATTAGGCGAATCGTAATCGAAATCGACATTGCCGGAGTTCAGGAAAATCGTGTCAGCGAAGCCCGGAATATTGATCGTGATAATGCCCTCGAAACTCGCCGTGTCGATACAGAAGTCGAGACAAGCGCTATCCGCGGGCCCGAAAGTCATTATTATATCGTGGTCGATCGGAACTCCGGTCGAGGCGGGCGGCGGCAATGCGCCGATAAATACGATGTCGCAGTCCGGCGTCGGTGTGCTGTCCTCCTCGACATGGAAATAGACCATGCCTTCGGCCCAGATGCTGTCGCAGTTCGCGATAGCCCAACCGCCGTGAACCGTCGCGCCGTAAGGCCAGTCGGTCGGATAGTGATACTCGATCCCGATCTCCGGATAGTCGCCGAACCAGAACTCGACATCTTCAGGGCCGAGTTCGACCGAATCGACCGCACCTTCGAACATTATATTAAGCCAGCCGTGGAAGTTCAGCGTATCCCAGCACATCGTTGTGCAGGCCGGATCCGCCGGGCCGAAAACCATGTTGATGCCGTGGCCGATCGGGACGCCGAACGTCCCCACCGGCGGAACCACATAGTGAAAAGCAGGGCTGCAAGGGCCTGTTTGGGCAAATGCCGGCGATCCAATAAAAACGAGACCTAATAACGCCGAGAACATGGCTGAACCGAGGAAAATTGCGCTAAGCGTTATTTCCAGGATTTTTGATTTGTTGTGTTTTTTCATTTAATTGCCTCCTCAAAAGTATTTTGCGCTCCGAAATATTAACATGCACCCTCCGTGCCAATGCATGCATATTATTCTTAACTCATTATTACATAATCTATTATATGAGCTTTAGAATAATAGTTGTTTCAAAAATTCCGCAATTATGACTGTTATTACTAACATAATATTAGTAATAACCTCTTGATATTTTGATATAGCAGCATTTACCGCGTATTATACTTATGATTGCTTTTTATAACTAAGTGTTATTTTTTGCTTACTATCCCGTATTTACTCATCAACTGGTGAAGATGGGAGCGGTTCATACCGAAGCTCTTAGCGGCTCTCGTCACGTTCCAGTTGTTGATTTCCAGAACTCTGCGTAAGACCTGCTCTTCGATTGTTCCCACGAGTTCTGCTTTACGTTCTTTAAGTTCGTCCCAGCTTCCGGGAATATCGCCCAGAGCGATGTTTTCCGCAGTAAACTCGGTCAAACGCGTCGGTAGGTCTTCCGCACGAATATTATTCCCAGATGCGAAAAGCACAGCCTCCTCGATTGTCGCGGAAAGCTCGCGGACATTACCGGGCCATCGATAATTAGAAAGCAATGCAAGCGCTCGTCGAGAAATCGATTCGATATCCCGACTATATTTAGTGTTAGCCTCGGTAAGAAAATGAGCGGCGAGAGCGGGAATATCGTCCGGGCGGCTTGTAAGCGGCGGTAGATGTATCCTCACGGGGGCAATCCTATAGTAAAGGTCCTGTCTCAGAACGCCGTCAGCGATTGCAGTTTCCGGATCACGGTTAGTGGCGGTAATAATCCGCACATCAATCGCAATCTCGCCCGTCCCGCCGATTCGGGTTATCGTCCTCGATTCGATCACACGCAACAACTTGGCTTGTAAGCCGATAGGCATTTCCCCGATTTCGTCGAGAAACAACGTGCCGGCGTCCGCCTGTTCAAATCTACCTATATGTTGGCGTTCCGCTCCGGTGAATGAGCCTTTCTCGTGGCCAAATAACTCGCTTTCGAGTAAGTTTTCCGGCAACGCGGCGCAGTTGACCGCTATGAAATTCTTATCGTGGCGCGGACTTTCGAAATGTATCGTCCTTGCAATAAGCTCTTTACCTGTGCCGGTGTCGCCGGTGATAAGCACGGATATATCCTGCGGCGCTATTACTGCAAGGCGTTTTCGAACCCGGGCCATCGCATCGCTGTCACCTATAATATCGCTGCCGAACCGTTCCGAGTATTCGCCTGCGATACGGTCTCTTTCAGCTCTAAGTGCATCGAAACGCCATGCGTTTCGTAAAGCCACCGCAGCCTGATCAGCGAGAGCGGACACAAGCTGTAGTGTTGTATCGTCGAATTTGCCCCGCCCTATTCGCGAGTCGGTGTAAATAAGCCCCCTGATTTCGCCGTCGGCGCTTAATACAGGAACACAAAGGGCCATAGTCAGTTCCAGGTCGATAACAGACGATCTCGATGAAAACTCCTCGTCGTCCGCCACGCTTTCGGAGAAACTCGCTTTACCAGCTGCAATGACCTTATCAATTAGACCGTGAGAAAATCTAATCTCGACGGGTGGGAGGTCGCGTCCATCGGCTGAGCGCGCAAGCACGATTTCCGCACCGCCATTTTCCGTGAGAAAGAATAAACCGCGTTCAGAGCACGTAATCTCGATAGTCGCGTCGATGATTTTACCTAACAAATCTTCGACTTCGAGTGTGGAGTTTAGCGCTTTGATTATTGGCAACAACCTCTGGAAGCCGGTGTTTTCAACGTTGGGTTCTTCGAGAACTTCGACGATTTTTTCAAGATTCTCGATTGCGCGTCGATTATCGAGTTTGCCATAGTAGTCCACGGCCAGCGAAAGAGAGCGTCTCGCTGAGGCGATTTCACCACGATCGGCGTAATAGCGCGCCCATTCCTCAGAAATTCTCGCCGCTGGATATGGGTCGGAAGTCGAAACGTGTTCTTCGGCCTTTTTCAGAAAACTCAGGGAACTATCGTCGTCGTTTTTACCTTTATAATAGCCATGACATGCGATTGCCGCTTCGACAGCAAGCGATTCATAGCCTAAATCGGACGCTTTGTCGCAAATCCTCTCCAGAACCGCGATTTCTTCTTCCGACCCGACTCCTCCGTTTATTGTTTTCTTAAAATCGCCTGCTATTTCGGTTTCAATTGACTGTGGCAATTTATCCGGCAAGTCGATTATTCTGCCAGTAACACAAGATAACAAAGCCGTTTCAATCGCCAGTTTGCCGGCTGCATCCTTTCCGAGTGACCTGGCTGCACTAATCGCATTCGCGAGAAAGGCATCGGCATCGCCAATACGCCCCCTTGTGCGTTCGAGAGCCGCCCTTTCTATATCCACTGCCGCACACGCTCGTTTTCCGATAGATACCGCAATCTCATTGCCCTCATCTAAGGCCTTTTCCGCAAGGTTCGTCCTCCCCTGACAACGATATATCTCCGCGAGACTTAGCAACGCCTGGAAAAAGAACTGGCCGTAGTTTTCTTCCTTCGAAATCGAGGCCGCATCGAGAATTCTCGGCAGCGCTCCCATGAAATCGCCGTCCGCAATATCCATCTGCCCGAGATTCAGCCCTATAGCGCTCTTTGCGAGAGAGTGGTCGAGCCGGTCGGCAAGTTCGGAGGCTTTTTTATATGTCTGCCGGGCGCGGGCAAAATCCCGCTTAACCTGATAGGCTCCGGCGATATTTACGAGGTCGAAAAGAAGGTTCTTCTCGTTTTTTTGCTCTTTATGAGTCTTCGCAGCTCTCTCGTAAAGCTCGATTGCGCGTTCGGCATCCCCGCTTTCAAAAAAAGTAACTCCTATATCGCCAAGAATAGACGCGACCTGCGACGGATTGTCCGTCTGTTCCGCAATCGCCATCGCACGATAATAGGCTTCCCGCGCTCCTTCGAAATCGCCGAGATATTTACGCGATAGTCCCAGTCTCTTTGCGGTCTTAATCGAGGTTTCCGCGTCCGGGGCATACTCGATAGATTTCACAGCCAACGCGAAAGCGCGCTCGGCATCACCGTAGCGATTTTTTTTCATAAAGCCCGTCCCCGCTTTATAAAGCAGGGGGAAGCTACGGGAGGTTTTCTCTCCTTCATGCAGGTGATAAGCGCTTCGATACAAATTATCAGGCGATTCCCCGAGTCGGAGATAAGCCTCGCCGATTCGAATGTGGGTTTCTTTGCGAAACTTCGCCGAAATAAGTTTATCTATTTCGCGGGTAAGCTCCCCCGATGGTCGATAGAGCAACTCGTTACCTATGCTGTATTCGCGGATAAGCCCCTTGGATGTGAGGGCATAGGCAGAGACAAAGTAATTCGAGCCTAAAATTGCTTCGAGGACTTCATATCCAATAGGATTAGCGAGTGAAACGGCGGCGGCGAATGTTTTCTCGCCCTTACTTAGCGTATTCCAGCGCTCGTTGAAGGGTATTTCGGACGGGATCGCCTCGGTAACAAATCGCCAGTTGTATTTCTCCGGAATAAGTGCGCCGGCGGAAATGAAGTTCCTGAGTGTATTTCGAACGGTTCCAATATTGCCTTTGGCGCGTTTGAATATTTCTGTTGTTAGCGCGCCGAACTTTTCGATATTGCCGAAAATTCCGCTAATATAATCCTCGATGGCTTTTTCGGGAATCGGTCCGAGCTTAATTTCATTGCCACCATTTCGGTCCTCGATTAAAATTAGGATTGCGGCTTCGGATTTTGCTATCTCTTCCCATAAACGGTTGGTTCCCGCTTCGCCGGATACTCTCAGAAATAGAGGTCCCCGTGCGCTCAACACCTCCATTGCGCCCACAACCCTCGCGATAAACTCATTGTAATTTTCCGCCGGTGCCGACGATTCTATCCCAAGATTCGCGGCAACATCCTCAGAAAAATCGAGGGAGGGGAGCAAGCCGGGGAGATGCTCCTGGAGAATATCCCTAAATTCGCTACCGAGATATGGAGTGAGAAGGCTTACAACCGGATCCTCCGCGCCGGAAACGCTCGCGGAAATGCCGCCCTGTGCGTTTATGTCCAGAAATACCCTCTCGCAAAGCGCCGATACTCCCATTCCCGACTCGCCACAAACAGATATTATAATAGGCCCCGAAAGAGACTTCCAGCTATCGAGTATCTTCGAAAGCTCCTTTTCTCTATCTACGAATGGGCCATGCGGTAGGAAATAGTTTTCACCCGGTGACTTTTTAAGACCGATTAAATCCTGCAATGCGATTCGGACTGAATAAGCGCTGGGTGGCCTTTCCGTTGGATTTTTTGAAAGCAGTCTGACTATTATTTCCGAAAAATCCGCTAATTCACGGCCTGTTTTCGGGATAATCGGATTAAATTCGAGCTGCCTTCTTATCGATTCCGCCGCAGTTTTCGCGTCGAATGGATTCTCGCCGGTTAACAATTCGAGTGCAATTACGCCAAGCGAATATAAATCCGCCCGGAAATCAAAGTGTTCCTGCCTAATGATTTCAGGAGCTATATATGAGGGGGTTCCGCAAATCCCACCGGACTTCGTTCCGGTTAATCCGAAATCCGCGAGCATCAAACCGTTATCGGAAATGAAGATATTGTCGGGTTTCAAATCCAGATGGAATATGCCGTGAGCGTGGATAAACTCCAGTCCCGATGCAATAGAGATCAGTTTTTCGATAGCGCTTTTGGTGGGCACAGGCGCGGAAATATCTTCCAGAGTGCCGCCATCGAGGAGTTGCATCGTAAACCAGAGTTTTCCGTCAGAATATCCCGTTTCGTAAACCGGCACAACCCTAGGATCCTTCAATTGGGCCATGAGGTAAAACTGCCGGCGAAAACGCGCAAGACCAATTCTATCGACTACCTCCGGACGTAGGATTTTCAATGCGAGTTCCCTGTTCTCAATCTTCTCTTTTACGCGATATACTTCGCCAGTGGAACCGCTTCCCAGACTGTTTAACAGCTCGAACCGTCCGAATAGATATTCTTTACTCTTTGCCATTTAGGTATTGGATTCCTTTGAAAAACACAATCCGATTTATTTATTATAATAGATTAAAGATTAAATAACAAGTTATTGATTCAAATGTGGAAAGGGCACCGCTATTAATGTCTTTCTTCGATCATCATTGTCAAAACACTATGCCTTTATAAGTAATTTATATTCCCTTCGAGAACTTAAATATCGAGTTTAATACTTGAAGACTACTAATTTATAAATTATATTAGTATGTTTATAATTAGCTCTCGTTTTCATGAAGGAGATATAAGAGTGAAAAACTCGATAAAACTAACAGGATTTATAGCCGTCGTTTTCATCTTCTGCGTGTCGCTTTTCGCGGCGGAAAGCGGCGGGGCGATTATTGATATCCCCGGCCATATCAGAGTTGATTCGGATACAATCCTGCAAGCCTCCTGGGACGATTGTCTGTGGAACGAACAAGGGGGATTACCTTTCTTCTGCAATTGGACGGTTGCCCTTTTCGCACAGGACGAACCGGACATGCAGGTAATGCTTGGCAGGGACGGTTGCGAGTTATTTGCGGGCGACGCAAAGAAGGTCTGCACTGTTCTGCAGTTCAATATCGAGGCGATTCCGGACAGCTCGGTCGTGAACGACATCGTCCTTGAGTTAATCGTGGACAGCGTTTACGCAAATTCGGGCATACCGTATCTTGGCTGCGACGATATGCTTTGGAACAGCACCGAGCCTTCCGGACGCGGCACCGGGCCGGTAATCGACAACCTTAGCGACGCTCTCGGCGCTAACGTCGGGAATAAAGAATATTTCATGAACGAAGCTGTCGCTTCCGCCGGAACTCTGCGGATCCACTTGAATGAGGACGGCAAAACCGATTTCGAGAACCAGCTCGTTGACAACTGGTTTGCTGTGGGGCTTTTTATCGACAACCTTCTCGGCGCCGACGACACTGCGTTCATCGGGCTTTCCGATATTCGCACCCATCACACATTAAAAGTTACTTACTACCCTCAACTTAATATAACCGTTCGCACGGATTTCGATGCCGGTTGGGTAACTATCGACGACTCTATCCATACGACTTCGCCGTTCATTGCTAACTGGGAGGTCGAGGAACTTCATTATATCAACACCGATAGTGTCCAAACCCCCGGCCTGGGCGTAAAATATCTCTATCGCTATTGGTCGGACGGTGGCTCGAAACGCCATTTGATAAGCGTTTCCCCCGATACGCTCGAATATATCGCCTATTTCGATACGCTATATCAACTTACGTTGTTCTGTCCCTCCTATGGCAGTGTCTGGCCGATACATCCGGATAGCACCTGGTTTCCCCCGCGTGACTGGTCGCTAATTAAGGCATGGCCGGAAACTACATACGAGGGTTCGGACTCTCTTATCCGACATATTTTTCAGGGCTGGGAGGGAACCGGAACCGGTAGTTATACGGGTTCCAACGATACGGCGTGGGTTCAGATGATCGAACCTATTACCCAATACACGGTCTGGGATACTTCATACTGGCTGGAACTCGATTTCGCGGGTTGCGGAACAGGTATTCCCGCGCAGTTCGGCGAGGGTTGGCTCGATGTCGATGACTCGGTGTTTGTTATGACCCAGGAATCTCTCGAAGTCGAAGGTGCCTGGTATTTCTTCGAATTTTGGACGGACGCCGCGGGGCATCTTCGCGATACGACCGACGCGAGCACGTGGTTCGTAAATTCGGATATGCCGCGCACGATAATCGCGAATTATATCGTCAATCCGATGCTGGAGGTTTTCCCTGAGCCGTATTCGGCGGTCAGCCCGGGATTTAACGTTTATATTCCTGCAATCCTCGATGCCGATCTCCCATTCCCTGTGGACAGTTTCGAGTTCCGAATGACTTTCAACGATTCGAAACTCAATTATATCGGTCTTATCGACGCTACGATCCCGTGGGCCGAATTGACTGCGGTTCCCGGCACAGGCGAGGTTACGGTTTTCGGCGATTCTCCCGGCAGCGTTATGGAGGTCGATCCACCGGAAACGCTTTTCTATTTCGAGATGCAGGCCACATTCGGCGCGGAAGGTTACGATACTCTCATTTTCGATAGCTTCGACTACGCTTTCATCGATGCGCGAACCTACGACGGATATGTTCAATTCGTGCCGGAGGATATAAGCGTGACCGTGACAACCGATTATGGCGGCGATTCCGTTTGGATCGACGCTTCGCCTGTCGCAGTTCCGTATTCCGATACCTGGACGGGAGCCGCAACTCGAAATATCGGCGCGGATTCGCTTAATCCACTCGGAACCGGCGAAATGGCGCGGTTCATTGGGTGGAACGACGGCGGCGCTCGTTTTCACGACGTCAACCCGGTTTCGGATACTACTTTCACAGCATTATTCGATACACTTCTTTATCTCGACGTAGTAAGCGCTTATGCAACACCATCGGGTTCCGGTTGGTTTGATAGAGGAGAGACTCCAGCTTTTTCGGTATCGCCAGAAATTGTCACGACCGACCTTAGCCGACAAGTTTTCACCGGTTGGGACGGCGTGGGCGATGCCGCATATACCGGCACGGACAACCCGTCGTTGTGCACGATGAATACGCCGATCACCGAGACCGCGCAGTGGCAACCGCAGCATTGGCTGGAACTCGATTTCACCGGCGCCGGAACTGCCACACCCACAATCACCGGCGAGGATTGGATCGACGAGGACTCTTGGACACCGATTGTCGCGGATAGTATAGTCGATGAAGCGCGCGCACGTTTCTATTTCGCATGGTGGTCCGGCGGCACTATCGATGATCGCTATAATCACTACGCGCAAGCTTTCATTACCGGCCCGGACACGGTCACTGCGGTCTATGCGGATGTTCCTTTCACATTTGCGCTAAATATCCCGGAAACCACGATAGTTCCGCCAAGTTCTGGATTTGCCCTGCCTGTTAGATTCGAAATACCGACGGCATCCGAGCTTAGTTCGATCAACTTCCATGTTCGATTCGACGCGTCACTTTCGAGCTATTCGAACATATCGCCCGGCGATCTGGCGTGGACAACTCTGACCGGCACGGACCTATCATCCGGCGCGGACGGTCACGTTCTCGTTCAGGCAAGTGTTACGGGTTCATTACCGGTCAATCCGGATGATAGATTATGTGTTCTCAATTTTATTACCGATGTTGGTGCATTTGGAACCGACAGCATCGTAGCCGGCGACCCCGGCGGAGATATTTCCGGCGCAACTCCGGATACCGGAGTTCTAATTATCCCCGGCCAGGTCGCGGTTACAATCTCGACATCCCCGTTCGATGGCACAGTGATAATAGATAGCAGTTCTTGGTCCTCGCCGCGAAACACAAGTTGGATGGCCCTCTCGGAACATACTATTTCCGTAGATTCGATCCAATACCCCGATTCCGGCACTCAGATGCTTTTCACTGATTGGTCGGATTTTGGCGCTCGCGAACACGCCGTTGTGTCGGTTTCGGACACGGATTTTACAGCGAATTTCTCATTGAGATACAGGCTTTCGGTCATAACGGATTTCGGAACACCGACCGGAGGAGGTTTCTACGCACCCGCTGCAGAGGCGCCTTTCTCGGTTGCGCCTGAATCCGTCCATGTCGATAACAGCTATCATCTTTTCCAGAGTTGGGTCGGCGCGGGTGACGATTCTTATACCGGCACAGCAAATCCCGCATTGGCCACAGTCAACGAGCCTATTTCAGAAACTGCGGTCTGGGAAAGCCATCATCTCGTAGAGTTGGATTACACCGGAACGCCAGTGGCTCCAACGCTTGCAGGCGACGGTTGGTTCATCGAAGGCGATACAGCTTTAATCGAAGCGCAGGATTCCGTCGTAGACGGTTTAACATGGTATTATTTCATTTATTGGCAGGGAGCAGGCACGGTTTTCGACCGTTATGCCGACAGCACGGGCGCAATCGTTGACGATGCGCACCTGTGGACAGCCGTTTACGGCGACTCCCCCGCAAATTTCTTATTTGGCCCTCCTCCGATTATCCCGGCGGATGGCGACGGTTTCGTGGCGGTTCCCGTTATTTTCAACGGCGACCCGGTTATAATGGACACTATCGGTTTCGATGTGGCTTTCGACACATCGCTCATCAGGCTTGAAAACGCACTTGGGGGAACCTATGATTGGTCATTTATAGACATCTCCGGCCCCGATATCGCTCCTGTAATAACCGCGAGATCGGACACGGGAATGACCATAGCGGACGGCGACACGTTACTCAATTTGATTTTCTACGTTCAAGCCCTATCCGGCAACGTCCCGCTCGATTTCGGTTCGGCGGCGTTCGACCTCTCGGCGGGAAATCCCACCGATGGCGAGATTCGCATTATCGGAACGATCTCGATTACAGTGCAAACCGATTTTGGGGGCATTATTCAAACCGACGGCGGGAGTTTTGCATCGCCGTATATCGTTGCTTGGTCATCGGGCACCGAACACCAGATAGGCGTTACCGAAAGCCAGGTTTTCGCAACCGGCCATCGTAAAGATTTCAGCGGCTGGTCTGATGGAAAGGCCCGCACGCATTACATTTCCCCGATGGACGACTCGATTTTTACCGCGATCCACGACGACGTTTACCAGCTTATTGTCGAATCGCCCTATGGCGCGACATCCGGCTCCGGTTGGTTCGATTGCGGCGTATCACCGGAGTTCTCGGTTTCGCCAACGACCGTTACAATCGGTGATGACCGCCATGTTTTCGATAGTTGGCTGGGAGCCGGTTCCGGCAATTATTCCGGCGCAAACAATCCGGCAAACGCAACAATGAACGGGCCGATAATCGAGACGGCCCAGTGGCAACTGGAGCATTATATTGAGACAGATTTTAGCGGTTGCCCCGGCGAAACTCCGACGATTATCGGCGATGGTTGGTATTCTCTCGGCGTATGGGCGGATATTTCCGCGCCGGCGCTTGTCGGCGGATACTCTTTCGATCATTGGGCCGGAGGGATTTTCGCGGACTTAAATTCGCCAACCACACAACTTCGCGTCGATTCCGCAGCGACGATCACGGCTGTATATTCCTCGGCGGGAATCGCCGTTACGGATTCGGCCTGGACGACTCCCGGCGATACCGCTACACTGACAGTTTACGCGATAACAAGCGATACTCTGGCGATAGATACGATATACATGAACCTCACTTTCGGCGGCGGGATTCTCGATTTCGCCGAAATCCGCGAATGCGGTGTTTCATGGGATATCCTCGATGCTACGCCGGAAGACCTCGGCGGCGGAGTCACGCGGGTAAATGTAACGGCGGAACGTGCGGCGGGTTGGCCGGTGATCGGGCACGAGGATCTGTTCGATGTGCGTATGGTCGCACTTTCCGGTGGCGTTTCTCCTTTCGATATGGAAGTCGATTTCGTCCACGACGCGGCATTCCACGCTATCGAAGGTGATAGAGCTGTCATCGTTGAAAGCGGCGTGGATATTACGCTACAAAGCGGCACGGCGGATTCTCTTTATTTGGATAGCGTCTCATACTTAGCCGGCTCGATAATCGAAGTCCCGTATAACAGCCCGCACATTGCCTCCGCACCGCTATTAATGCCCGTCGGCGCGGGAATGCGCTATCGATTCGACGAGTGGAACGACCTACCTGACAGAACCCGCGACATTCGACCGATAGCCGATACGACACTTACGGCTTCATATATCCAGCAATATCTTATCGACGCGACGAGCGAACACGGTTCGGTTAATGGCGACGGATGGACTGACTTAGGCGATACAGCTTTCGTAACGCTCGATCCGGATTCGATAACTATCGGCGATTCAATCGTTTACGATTTCGACATCTGGAGCGGCGACCTCACAACCGGCTCGAATCCATGCACCGTTGCAGTCGATGGAGCATATTCTATTGTCGCTGAGTGGGATACGCTCTATCGCGTGTGGGTGAATAGCGATTACGGCACCGCAATTACCGACGGTTGGTGCGCCCTCGGCGATTCGACTTTACTGAATGTCTCCCCCACCGAGGTTTACGACGGCGCCACGCGCCACGTCTTCTCAGAATGGATAGGCGCGGGCGGCGGCTCATATAGCGGCGCGACCGATTCGATGTGGCTACATCCGACATCGCCAATTCACGAGACGGCGGTTTGGAATCTCGAGCATATGCTCTTCGTCGAAAACGGCGGACGCGGCACTATTACTGGCGGCGGCTGGTATGCGGACGCCGACACGGCGTGGTTTGCCATCGGTCCGATTATTATCGATTCGACCTTAACTATCCGCCACGTCTTCGACAGTTGGCTCGGAGTGGGCGATAGCGCATATTCCGGCCCGGACAGCGGCGCGTATTGCCGCCTGAACGAATCCGTCAATCAAACTGCAACCTGGCAAACGGAATACTTCCTCGCTGTCAACGACGGTGGTCACGGCACAGCTATCGGCGCGGGATGGTATCCCGTAGGCGACAGCGCGGCATTCTCTATCGATCCGGACAGCGAAATGGTAGAAGACGGCGTCGCCTGGATTTTCGATAGCTGGGTGGGCGCGGGTCTCGGTTCCTACAGTGGTTCCGACAATCCCGCCGATTGCTGGATGAGCGAGCCTATCTCCGAAAGCGCGCTCTGGGAATTGCGTTATCAACTTACAATTATCGATTCCGGCGCGTTAGGATTGCCGGAATTCGAGGGCGCGGGTTGGCAAGTTCCGCACACATGGGTGCCGGTTTCGGCGCCGCCGTTGGTCATTTCGGGCAGCAGTCGCCTTTCATTCCTGCACTGGAGCGGCGTTGCCGTTGCAGATACTCTCCTGCCCGTAACGGAAGCACTCGTGGATACCGCTTGCACACTCGTTGCACATTATGCCAATTTCGAGGTTTCTCCACCGGGCACAATGCAAGTCGATGCCGGCGACACTTTGCTTATGCCCGTTATCATGTATTATCCGTATATGAAGGGCCTTACGACTATTCAGCTCGATATTTATTTCCCTGACACCCTGATCGAGTATCTCAATGTCGTTCAAAATCCCTCGCTACCGTGGTCAACCATAATACCGGGAATTGTCTCGCCGGGTAGGCTCAGGGTTTGGGCTAATCGCAGCACGATTTTCGTTACGCCCCCAGAAACCCTCTTCTCGGTCGAGTTCCGCTCTATAAGTTCTACGGCGCGGACGGATACGATCCGTTTTTCCGGCATGCAATTAGACCTTGCCGGTGCAAATTCTACTCCCGGAATGCTAATTATCGGCGCGCCTATCGACGTAATCGTGCAATCCGACTACCCCGGCGAAGGCGCGACCGTTATCGTGGACGATACACATTGGGATTCACCATACGAGGCAACATGGATTGCCGGTGAAGCCCACGAGATAGGCGTCGTGCCCTATTATGTTTCCGGAAATACACGCTCGGCGTGGGATAATTGGTCGGATGGCGGCGCACGATTGCACACTGTGGCACCGTTTACAGCGGATACTTTTACTGCACATTACAGAATCGAGCATAGATTGACGATCGATGCAGACCATGGCTCGTCCTACGGCGAAGGCTGGTATCCCGAAGGCGACACGGCAATTTTCGGGCTTGACCCGGACTCGGTGCGAGAGGGTTCATCCGAATTTGTGTTCGATAGCTGGGTAGGCACGGGTTCCGGCTCTTATTCTGGTGCCGATAATCCGTCAACCTGCACGATGGATGACCCTGTTAACGAACGTGCCACATATTCCGAACGTTATGAATTAATAGTAGAAAGCGCCAGAGCGACGACTTCCGGTTCGGGATGGTTCCCGCCCGGTTGGAGCGCGGTATTCTCTGTCGATGAAGAATTCGTCGATTCCGCGGAAGGAATTCGCTGGGTTTTCGACGGTTGGACTGGCGCGTATTCCGGCGGCGATAACCCTGCCAACTGGACCGTTACCGGCTCGAACACACAGACCGCAACATGGCATTTCGAATATCTTCTGACAATTGAAAGCGAACGCGGCACGCCATTGGGCGAGGGCTGGTATCGAGCCGGTTCGGTGGCGGCTTTCAGTATCGATAGCACAGTCGATTCGACTGCGGGAATTCGCTATATTTTCTCTGAATGGACTTCCCCCGGCGGCTATAACGGCACAGATAATCCTGCGGAAATCGCGATGACCGGGCCGATTACCGAGACCGCTAATTGGGACATCGAATACTATCTCGCGGTCGAAAGCGAACGCGCTACTGCTACCGGCGAGGGATGGTTCATGACCGGTGATTCCGCGTGGTTCTCGGTCGATCCGGAAACGGTTCTAATCGGGGAAAACAAGCATATCTTCGCAACCTGGATAGGTGTAGGGACTGGTTCTTATAGTGGTCCTGACAATCCACGCGGTGTGCGTATGGATGGATCGATTACCGAGATTGCAGATTGGGGTGTAGAACACGAACTTATCGTTGACGGCGGGCCATCTGCAACCACCGGCGGAGGATGGTATTCTCACGGTGCGGAGGCAATCTTCACGGTTGTCGATGAGACGGTCGAAGCGGCCGGGATCCGACAGGATTTTGCCGGTTGGCTCGGTTACGGCCCCGGCAATTATACCGGCGGCGGGAATCCCGCCTCTTGCTCGATGCTTGGGAGTATCACGGAGACAGCACAATTCGACACGAGTTACCAGATTATTGTGACATCCGAACACGGCGTTGCATTTGGCGATAGTTTCGTGGCTACCGGACTCGGCGCGCTTTTCGGAGTAACACCCGATTCGATAGTGAGCGATGGCTACAAGTTCCTTTTCGCGGAATGGCTTGGGATAGGCACGGGGAGTTTTTCCGGCCCGAATAATCCGGCACTTGCCTATCCTGGCGAGCCGATCACCGAAACTGCAATCTGGGATACGCTTTACGAGCTTGTCCTCGAAGCATCCGGGTGCGGCGCTGCAACACCGGCGCTACTTGGTGCGGGTTGGAATATGGCCGGTTTAGTGGATATTTCGGCACAGAATCCGGTTTATGACGGCGCTGACAGATACCATTTCGTAAATTGGAGTGGCGCGACCTTCGAGGACGAATTTGCGGCGGAGACTCGCATAACAATGAGTTCCGCCGATACGGCTACGGCAAATTACTCCGCTTTCGAGATAAGTCCGGCAGAAAGCGTATTGGCGGCATCCGGGGATACCGCTTGGGTTCCGATTCTAATTTACGATATTGTCGGGCCGCTAAGTATCGATTCGGTCGGTTTCGATTTAACTTACGATACCGGTCTTCTCGATTACGCGCGAATTCGCGAAGACGCCGACATCGATTGGGACATTGTTCTTGGGATGCCCGGTTCACCGGAGCTTACGCTGCGCGGTTTCAACGCATCCGCTTTCAGTATCGATCCACCGGAAACCCTTATGACCGTGGGCTTTGTTGTCCAGAGCGGCGGCGCAGCAACTTCGCCGCTTACGCTGAGCGATTTCCGCTACGATGCTATCGGTGCCGGAACGATAAACGGCGTTTTCGTCCGCTCCGACGGTGTTAGCGTGGAGATTCGGACGGCGGGCGTGGATGATTCGGTCTGGATCGACGATGTTGCATACGCGTCGCCCTATAACGACACGTGGTCGCCCGGAGAAAGTCACGATATTGCAGTAAGGACTGTGGTTTACGACATCGGTGGAGTCCGTTACCGTTTCATCGATTGGGACGACGATCCTGATTCCGGACGCACGGTTCACGCCGTTTCCGACACGGTTTTTGAAGCGAATTTCGCAACGCAGTATCGTTTCGGTGTTTTCAATTCCGGCGGCGACAGCCCTGTTCCTCCGGTTGGCAACCATTGGTTCGATTCGGGGACACCTGTTATTGCAATGGTTACCAGCCCCGATCCGGTAACTCATTGGTATTGCGATGGTTATGACGGCACGGGTGATTTAACATCCGGTGGGATCGAGGATTCGGTTAGTTTCTCGATAACGCAACCGACGTCTATCTACTGGCGCTGGCTCGAACAATTACCACTCGTGGTCCATTGCCCATATGGTTCACCGTATCCGCCCGCAGGAACCACGTGGTTCGCAGTTGGCGAGATAATTGACGCGCACGCGGATAGTTTCGTCCTGCTCTCACCGGATTCGGGCATGCTCTGTCTCTCGCACATTGGCACTGGAAGCGCACCTACCGGACCGGGACACACGGCGAATTTCGAAATTCAGAACCCATCGGAGCTTACTTGGGAGTTCGGAACGGCATATAGACTAACTCTTGCGGCGGATGGAACCGGCGCGGGATATCCGGCGATTCTCGACGGCGAGGGCTTCTATTCGAGCGGTGCGATGCCCGTAATCGCGACATCCAACACCGTTGACGATAGCCTTTTCTTCGATGAATGGACGTCGATTCCGCCCGGAGCTGCTTTTGCAGTATCGACCGATACAGCAACGACTATTACTATAGACGAGCCGATTACGGCTATAGCAAACTACGCTCGTGGTTCGAAACTCGATTTATACAAATTACCGCTGGAAAGCTTTGGCGATTTCACGGCAGCGGGGCAACTCTTCGAAGACACGGATCACGCGACTTTATGGTTGCCCGATTGCTGGAGTGGTTCGGTCTCGACGAGCGTATCGGATACCGCGACCGGCGGAGATTCCCTTTGGGCATTTATAATTTGGTCGGATAGCGGCGCTGCAACCCACGATATTGGGCCGGTTTGCGACGATATTACCCTTACCGCAGAAATGGAAAAGCGTTACCGCACGAGACTGCAGAAAGATCCGCTCTGGGATACTTTCGGCTCGATGTCTATCGATGGCAGCGTGTTTTACGGCTCGAATAGCGCGGATACAACGGTCTGGTGGACGGAAGGTTCCACGTATTCGATTTCTGTAAGCCAGATCGAGTCCGACGCCGCCGACAAGCGCCTGGTATGGGATAGCTGGTCCGACCCAGGCGCGAGAACCCACACTGTCGGACCGGTGAGTGCGCCAGACAGCATCGTGGCATTTTACGACCGCGAATATTTGCTAACCGTCCTTAAAGATCCTGTCGAGGCACACGGTTGGATTCGCTTCGGTTCGACGACAACGAATTACGTCTCGACAGCAAGCGACTGGTTCGTGCCCGGCGAAACCGCCGAGATGGAAATCTCCACACCGGACGCAAATGTCGATACGCTCTGGACTTTCGACCAATGGACCGGCGGCATTCTAACGCCGACCTACAGCTTCGGACCGGTGGATACCTCGCATACTTTCGTCGCCACTTACGCTGAAGAAGTAGTCATCCTGCGCTTCTCGCTGGATCATTCCGATTGGACTATCGGTGAAATCGGCACGGGGGCCTCTATCCAGATGGTTCCCGGCGAGGAAATAGTCCTTTCTAATACCGGCAGTCACGGATTAATTCTCGGCCTGCAAATCACCGACGAGGGCGGCTGGGTCGCCGGCTATGGCAACGCAGAAGGCCGTTTCGCACTCAAGGGCCGTTTCGACGATTCCCCGACCGCGCCAATTACATGGGAGACTGTCGATGACGGTATCGTAACGCAATTATACTGGGCATCGGCAAGCCGATTCGGGCCGGGCGGCTATTACATTTCGCCGGCCACGGACGAAAACCTGTGGTTAAGGTTCATTTCCCCGATCTCGAGTTCGCTTTACGATCCCCGCACGATAATAATGACCGTTTACGGTCAAATTGCATTGCCGTAGGGGACGGGTCGGCCGTTCCGCATACCACGAACGCGGGAGAATAGTTAGACGCGGAAACACCGACGGGCGAGGAAACCTCGCCCCTATGAAGTGGCTTATCGGGATTACGGGTTTTTCGGGGCACCGAAGCGTAGAGCCCCGAAGAAAGTGCGCCCGGGGGCGGGATAACCGGTTTCCTCTTCGTAGTTCGTGTCGAGAAGATTGTTAACTCCCGTCGATATTTCAATGTCGATACGCGAAATTGGCAAACGGTAAATCGCGTTCGCATCGACTATAGTATAATCCGGCATAGAAGCGTTTTCCGCGTCGTATCGGTTCATATACCGATAGAGATCGACACCGAGCGACGGCTGGTGTTCGCGGTCTATCGCCAACCCACCCAACAGCTTGACCTGCGGAATATTCGCCAAAGTCGTCTCGTCGCCCCGGACGACGTCGATGTAATATGTTCCCGCATCGAGAGTTATAGCGAATCCATCGAGTGAAAATACACGAGAGACATCGATCTCAACACCTGCGTGATTCGATGGACTCAGGTTCTCGTATGGGATGAATTTCCCGTTGGAGAAGATATAATTTTGGATTTCATACCCAAATATATTTACTGAATAATCGACGAACGCGTGGCCGACAATTCCTAAATCCGTTTTTATCGAACTCTGAGGTTTTAGCTCCAGATTGCCGCGATACGGGCAATACAGTTCGTTCGGCGTCGGATAACGAACCGAGCTGCTAATCTCGAAACGCACTGCCGGTAATGCGCCCTTTCCCTGTGTTTCGAAAAATAACGCCCCATTCGGATCGACTATCTGACGTTCGTCGTAAAGCAATGTGAAATATGATACGGAACCCAACGCGCCGAAAGTGACCCCGGCAAAATAATTCGACCGAATACCCAAATCGTAGTTCAAATACACGATTCTGCGATAATCCCAATCCGCGCCGGTATCGGATTTCCGCCGGAAGAAGTCCTGTTGCAAAAGGCATCCGGTCGAGACCACGATGGGGGCATTTCCGAAACGAAGGCCGCTCATAGACATACTAAATCCGTTGGAGAAATTTCCCATGCGGGAATCGTAACGGATACTATCCGCGTTGAAATCGGCGGTATTATACTCTATCAGACGGTCGAAATAGTCGTCGATGAACGTGGTTACCCGTAGAAAATCGAATTCGCCCGTTACCGACAATCTGGTCGAACGCCAATCTACGAAACGCCAGTAGCGTGCGTGGTCGGTTGCCGATGGTATTCCCCTGTTGCCGCCGCGACAGGTGAATCTCGATAGGATATCGATTTCCGGCGATGGATTCCATCCGAGTGCAGCCGATGTCGATATTCGCTCGAAATCGGTATTTGCCTGCGCGCCACCGTCCTCGACCTCGGTCGGCACGAAATCGTCAGAGAGCGCGATATAATCGCGCTTCGTATATGCCCCCGCGACATCGAGACCGAAATCGCCGAACGTGTTCGCGATTCCTGCGGTTGTTTTCAAAAAACCTCCGTCGCCATAGACAAACTCTGCGGTCGGGGCGAGATTTTGCGAGGGCTTGCGCGATATTATATCGACACCGCCGCCGCTCCAAGCGGAGTTATCCCCTACGGTTCCGCGATGCACAATAATTTTTTCGACCGCGAGATCGTCGATGAAGGAGAAATCCGCGCGGCCATAATAGCCGCCATTCGCAGGAGCGCCGTCGATCGATAGCGCGATATCCTCCGCACGAAAACCGCGAATTCTCAGTTCGGTGATCCCTTTGTTGCCGGTGATTACATTAAGGTTCCCGAGTTTACGAAGCCCTAACGCGAGGTTTTGCGGACCGGATAAGCGCACCTCGTCGATATGCAGAACCGCGCTTGTAAGAGATAGACCTTCGGCCTCCACAACGACGCTATCGCCGTGAAAAACCTTAAGGCTATCCGGTTCCAGCTGGCCAGTCAGGCAGGCCGCGATAATTAGAAGTGTGATTAATACTATTCGCATGTTTATCCTTTTTATGAGGTCAGATCCGCTTGTCTGCCCCGGGCGTATCCGTCTTAATCCTATAGAAAAAAAATGTTCGTCGTGTTCCTAATTTTCGGGATTGTTTTGGATATATTGTCGTCGCACATTCAAATCCGATTCGACGCGGATAACGTGTTCGTAATAATAAATAATCCCCAAAGTTTATCCCTTTATAACCCATTTCAATATCCTGCTTATCTTTGGCGGCGTACCTTGTATGAGGATTGCAATGCGGAATATTCGTGCGCCGATCCAGATGAAAAGGACGGTTGTCAGTAATACCCCGAAAAGGCCGACTATCGGTTGCCATAGGGGAATGGAGTCTGGCGAAGCGAGCCGCAGAACCATGAGAGTCGGGGTAAATATCGGCACAAGCGATAAAACCGTCGCCAGTAAGCTCGCCGGTTCTTTGGCCACCGGGAAATAGACAAACATGGGCATCATCATCGGGATCATGGTTACGAATGTCAACGACTGCGCGTCTTTCGGCTCGCTGCAAGCCGACCCCAGGGCAGAGGAGAGGGAGCCGAACATAACAATCGCCAGCACCATATAGACGACGAACCATGGCAGGGCTTGAAAAGGAATATATGCATGATAGCCCATAACATTGACTACCAAGATTCCTCCGATAAGATAAACCGCGGCGGTCGTGAGCGAAACCGCGATCCCGCCAATTAGTTTACCAGTCATGAATTCAAAGGGGGTAATCGAACCAAGAAGCACCTCAGCGATGCGCCGGGTTTTCTCCTCCATCACGGATTGAAGCATCCCCGGTACGCTCATCATCACCATCATGAACATCAGCATCATTATCACGATTGGCACAAGTAGAGCTTCGAATTCACTGGAGCGTTTGGCGTCGAGAATGTCGCCGGAATCATCGACAGAGACCAATCCCTTTCCCTGCACATTTATCCAGGCAAAAAGGTCAGAAACCTCGGCTTCGTCGATACCGGCCTCCTTAAGACGTATTTTCCTCAACCTGTTATTAATAGGCCAATTGAGCCAACCGCGTAACTCGTCCATAGCGGTATTCTTACCGTAATATGCTATTTCCGATTCGGTTGGATTTTCCCCGGGATGCACTACGTCAACTCCGATATCCAAAAATGCATGAAACTCGCCATTTCTAACACGATTCGAGAGTTCAAGTCTTTGTTGGCTGGGATTTTCATTATTCGGCTCGATTATTTTAAATACGTATGCCGGTTTTACCTTTTTGCCGGATTCTTCGTCGAATAACTCGTTTGCGTTATGATATTCCGCCTTTTCGAGAACGACCTCCGCGATTTGCCCGGAACGATCTATAAGCGCAATGTGTTTATCGCTGCTATCCACGTTATCTTTCAGAAGGAAAAAGGCGACAAGACTTCCGCCCATCAAAATTGGCGCGATAACCAGTCCGATTATGAATCCCTTGGTTTTAACCGTGGCCAAGTATTCACGTTTGGCGAATATTACCGATTTACGCATTTGTAACCTCCTTTGCTTCCGTCCCCGCAATGCGAATGAAAATATCCTCCAGAGACGGTTTTACCAAATCGAAACTCCAGATATTGGTGATATCGATTATATCAGCGAGGAGTTTCTGCGAATCGTGCCCGTGAGCAATTCTTAGCTCTTTCGAATTGCCGAAATCGCGGACTTTTTCTACGCCGTTTATATTCTGAAGAGCGTCGGCGTCTTCGTCGCAACGGATGCGGAGCGTGTCGCTTCCGTATTTGTCCTGAATCGATTCTAGAGTGCCATCGAGAACCTTTTGTCCCTTAAAAATCATGAAGATGTAATCGCACATTTTTTCGGCGACGTTCATATCGTGCGTACTGAATATGATTGTAGCGCCTTGCTTCTGAAGATCGAGGATCGACTCTATGAGAACCTCGGCATTTACCGGATCCAGCCCGGAGAAAGGCTCGTCCAGAATAATCACTTCGGGTTTAGCGACCACGGTAGCAATAAATTGGATCTTCTGACACATCCCCTTGCTCAGGGTTTCGAGCTTCTTATCTCCCCAATCGGCAAGGTCGAGTCGCTCCAACCATCTATCTACCTCGGTACTGACGTCATCGCCGTTCTTTAAATCGCCGTAGAATCGGAGCAGATCGCGAACCTTCATCCGGGTGTAGAGGCCGCGTTCCTCCGGCATATATCCGATCCGGTCCACGCAGCTTCCAGTGAGCGATTCTCCTAGAACGCTAATTTTTCCGCTATCGGGGTAAAATATATTCATTATCATTCTCAGGGTCGTTGTCTTGCCGGAACCGTTCGGCCCGATAAATCCGTAAATACTTCCAGACGGAACATTGAGCGAAAGATCGTCCACAGCGGCGAGATCACCAAAGGTTTTGGTAACATCTTCCAGAACGATAGTATCCATATTCCTCTCCTATGCTAGTATCCTATAGCTTTTAATCGATATCTTAAAGATTGATAAAACCATTCTCCTACCTAATAAACAAGCTCTTTGTTGAGAATTCGGGGTCGCAGGTTAGGTTGACTCCGAGTTTGCGGAGGCCGGCTTCGTCGCCGGGGGTCGGCATGTGCGTCATGTGCACCTCGCAGTCCTCCAGCTGTTTCAAGCTCTCGACCGCCATCAACGCCGCCGGGTTCGAAATGCCGCTTATGCTTAGCGCAATCATCGTTTCCTCGAGGTCGAGGCTGACCATTTTGCCGAGAAGCACCTCTTTTTTCAGATAGGCGAGCGAGTCGATGATGTTTTTCGGCAGTAGGTGGAGCCTGTCCGGCATGCCTGTCAGGTGCTTGACCGCATTTATTACGAGGCTCGACGAGGCGTGCATAAGTTTCGAGTTTTTTCCGGTGATAATTTTGCCGTCTTTCAGCTCGATTGCCGCGCCGCAGAAGATTCCCTCGTTGCCCTTGCCCTTGCGCTCGGCCTCGGCGGCGGCTTTGCGCGCCGGTTCCACGACGAGCCTGTGCTCCGGTTTCGCGCCTACTTTCTCCATAATCATTTTCGAGCGGTCGAGCGTGTCCTTATCCACAAAGCCCATCGCATATTCGCAGGCGCAACGGAAATATCTGCGGATAATCTCCTGATGTGAGGCCTCTTGCACAATACCGTCGTCGATAATGCCGAAACCCGCGCGGTTGACGCCCATATCGGTCGGTGATTTGTAGAACGACTCCTCGCCGGTGATTTTTTCGATAATCCGCTTGAGTAGTGGGAACGCCTCGATATCGCGGTTGTAGTTGACCGTTTTCTCGTTGTAGGCCTCGAGATGGTGGTGGTCGATTAGGTTGACGTCCTTGAGGTCCACCGTTGCGGCCTCATAGGCGACATTGACCTTGTGGCTGAGCGGCAGGTTCCAAATCGGGAATGTCTCAAACTTCGCGTAGCCGGCTTTAACGCCACGCCGATATTCGTGGAATAGTTGCGAAAGGCAGGTTCCGAGCTTGCCGCTGCCCGGGCCGGGGCCTGTGATCACGACAATCGGTTTCGTTGTTTCGATATATTCGTTCGCGCCGTAGCCCTCGTCGCTGACGATTGAATCGACGTCGGAGGGGTAGCCTTTCGTGAAACCGTGCGTTATGACCCGAACATCGCGCCGCTCTAGCTTATCCTTAAAGGCCTTCGCCGATGGTTGGTCGTCGTAGCGAGTTATTACGACCGCTGTTACGCCCACGCCCCATTCTTTGAAATCGTCGATTGTTTTCATCGCGTCGGAGTCGTAGGTTATTCCGAAATCGGCGCGGAGCTTTTTACGCTCGATATCGCCGGCGAAAATGCACATTATGACATCGGTATTGTCCTTGAGGCGTTGCAGGAGACGCATTTTGACATTGGGGTCGAATCCGGGAAGGACGCGGGAGGCATGGTAATCGAACAGCAATTTCCCACCGAACTCGAGATAGAGTTTACGATTAAATCGCTCCACTCTTTCGAGAATGGCGGATGACTGTTCTTCGAGATATTTTTCGTTGTCGAAGCCTATTTTATCGAGCATTTTGCACCTCGTTTTAAGTTTAGCTCCCTGAAATAGTAATATAATCGGACTTCTTCTCGAAAAAACTGTTTTCCTGTTCGATTTTAAGGAAAATCATTTTTTAGTTTAGGTGGTGGGTTTGAAAGACTGGAAAGCGGATAGTCTGAATGAAATATAAAGAGCAATCTCTCGTCGCTCCATACATTTTACAATTTTATCTTAACGGAAGCGAATCCCGTAGATAACAGGGTTGAGCACAATCGGCAGCGACTCTGCCGCAAAAAAGGCGGCCCGAAAGCCGCCCTTTTCCATTTTCAATTGCCAATTGTTAATTGCTAATTCTATATTCTCAATTCTTCTTCAATTCTCCACTCTCAACTCTCAACTCGTCTTCTTGATGTGTGCCGTAGGGCGTGAAACCGTATTCGATAAGCCGCGTGTCGTAGCGGCCCTGCGGAAGCATTTTCCAGAGTCACATACGAATCGGGTGCAGGAGCTTTTTAAACTCCGCGAATGCAAGATTGCGCGTTTGGAACGCCGTTCGGCGGTCCTCGTAAAAATCGTTAACGTCGATAAGGGCTTTCGCGAAATCGTCGCGCACCACATAGATAGGATCGGTAAAACTCACCGGTAGCGGATAAGTCGCGTTGTCGTGATTATCGAGGGCAGCGCAGACGGTTGTGAGATAGTGGCTTATCTCCTCGCTATCGGTGGGGAATTTCTGGTCGAGAAGAAGCATGTGGTTGATATTTGCGGCATCCGCGAAAAAGGCGTTTTCGATATAGACGTTCAGCATGCCTATTGCCTTTCGCGCTTCTTTTGCGAGTTGCTTTTTCTCTTTCACGCGCTGGTCATAAGCAGTTCCGCTTCCATATGTGGCGGTAGCCGCTTTGCTGAATGCTTCGAGTTTGATATCAAGCCGGGCGCGCATAGCATCGACGAGTTTCCATTCGACACCGTCGGCGTTCGCGCGGTCATCGGCAAGAATAATCAAGTCGCCGACATGCACCCAATCCGCGATAGATTTATATTTTTTACCAAGTGCCGTGATGTGCTCCTATTAATGGTCGTTATTCGCCCGACTCCGAAATCGGCCCGAACATCTCTTCGAGGCGTTGCAGTCGGTCAAGATGGCTGGATGATTGAGCGCCATCGTTCGGAATAAAGTGAGCACCCCGAGAATATGATCCCGGCATTTCCGCGCCCGGCCCGATTATCTCCGTCATCATATTCGCTTCTCTCATCTCCATAAATTTCTTGAGTTGGGGACCGGCGAAAGCCCACGAAATGAGGAGAATCAACGCAAAGAATACGAAGGCTTTTATTGCGAGGATCTCCAACATAGGCCAGAATGCTTTGTATTCCTCTTTTTTGTCATGTATAGCTTTAAATATGCCGAGTATTAGCCCAAGTGGGATGTATAGCAGTAATACATAAGGAGAATTTAACACTGGAACTAATATGAGAATTAAGCCCGATATGATGAAGACTATCGACAACACGAATCCAAGACGCGAAGCCAATTTTTTAATAGCATACCGGATAATCAACAAAGCGACACCTAAGACCAAGATTGCAATCGGGATGAATGTAAAAATCGTTTTCCCTAATTCATCGGCGGATGAAATTGCCACACTCAGAATAAGAACACCTATCAATAGAATTGTGATGAATGTGGACCAGAATGCGGCCTTCTTAACCGATATTGCCTCAACGATAGGCTTTTTTATCAGCATTCCAATAAACCCTATAATGAATAATAGGAACATTATTATCGATATTGCCTGCGCCACGGCGCCGATGAGAAGAAATGTTAGATGGGTGGGCGTAAGGTCATAAGCGATTCCTCGCCATGCACTTCTCGACCAGAGAACTTTCCAAATCGCCGCTTCGGTTTGCCATTCCCCGATAACGCGTTCGGAAGAAGGCAAATTATTTACGAGATATAAATCGCCGAGGAGGTCTCGAACAATACTCGTAAGAACCATGCCTATCAAATGCTGGATAACCGTCCTGCCCGGGTCATCGCTCATTAAAAAGCCGATATGGGCGAGGTCTATCAATGTATCTGCAACGGCCTCGATATCAGCCTTGTTTTCAAACGAGCCGATATCTTTAACGAATAGCTTTACGGCTCTGCTTTCTGCCATGAAGCGCGGAATCGGGCATGAGTATAAATACTCGGTTCTTGAGAAAAAGGTATTTTGTCCGGAATCTTCCAATAACCTAAGCCCTATATACGCAGCCTCCATTCCATGCCCGCGATATTCGGACTTGGTCATCGCAGAGCGCATGACCTCGCGGCCTTGCTCTGTTATGTAAAAACCTATTGTGCTCGGGTCATCGTGTTTACCGTTTCGATAACCCCTTTTTTGTCGATAGCTACTTAAAATCGTATCATCAGTCTGCTCAATGAGAATCTCCATACTCGCTAGGTCGATAGCCGCGTTGTTCGGTTCGAGTTTCCTCGCTCGGTCGAACGCCGCGAGAGCGCTATCCGGTATTAGTTCATTATCGATATGGCCGCTCGGATTCTTTGCATAAAGCAGTCCGAGCCAGTAAGGATATAACGGATTATCCGGATCGAGTTGCTCGGCTTTATGGAGATAGGCTTTATCGCCACCGAACATCACCCAACCGAAATTGTATTCGGCGTTATCGGGGTGGTCGTCCACGAAACGTTTGATTGCTTCCCTGTTTGTCGGTTTGCTAAAGACATCGAGTAGTCCTATTAGAAGATCATCTGAACTTTCGTGACCGCCATAAAACCTCGAGCTGATATCGAAATCCCCTTTTTGAAAAATACCCGTCGGCGGTAACCATTTGGCGAACTGCCACGCGCCGGTTAGCCAGATTAAAAGCGCGGCGACGGCCACAATTAGCAACGGCATTAGGATGAAACTTTTCTTCTGAGTCATTTTTCCCCCCTATATTGCTCTTTTTATAGTCGAGAATATCATCGATTCTCCAGCGTTATTATAAATTTACGCCGCGATCATCAAAAAGTCAAGACCTATTTCACTGTTATTTCCGTAAGTCGTTGCATATCAATGCGTTTGGGTTGTGTTTTGTCGTGTTGAGGGCTTGTATCACCATATTCTGAGCCTGTTTCTTTAACAACAGAGTCTATTTTATTGAGATTTATGTCTCTTTTTCTAAGAACGAGGTGTTATTCTCTAATTTATAAGTCTATATTTTAATAATCGAAGGCTATTTCTTTAATATCTGAGCGTGATATTCTAATAACAGAATCTATTTTTCTAAGAACTAAGACTATATATTTATTATCGGATCATATATCTTGCGTTTTCGACCGTGGTTTTTCGACTCTGCCGCAAAAAAGGCGGCCCGAAAGCCGCCCTTTTCGTTGTGATATATTCCTAAATCTTACGGCTGGTGGATATAAACCTCCGCGCCGTAGATCGTTACCGTCCCGCCGTCCGCGTCGTAATGGATGTTGAGGAACAAGTAGATTCCCTTCGAGTAAACCGTTAGGACGTTTCCGCAGGTTAATTTATATGAGGATGCGGATGTCGATGTGTAATCCGAATATGAGCTTGTCAGGGCGGTATAGCTTCCGGCCATCGTGTTTTCTCTCAATTGCGTAACGTCGATATAGTCGGCGGTTTCCTCGGTTTGGTAGTAAACTCGAATCGAGTCGATTTCCACATCGGAACCGTAGAGGCTGGACGGGAACGGGATCGAGGCTGTGATGCAGGCCTGACCGTCGGCAGAATCTTCATAAACCTCGACATAAGCGCTGTTTTGGTAAAGCATTTCGCAATCGCTCACCCCGGCGGTCGAACCGACGAAATCGCAGCCGTTAAGAGTGATTTTCGTGACTGCGGTCGCTTTGAAATCGCCATCGACCTCGACATTTCCGTCGAATTGTGCAGCGGGGCCGCCGCCGGTATTAGTCGCAAGAAGGCCCGGGAAAGTCGAGGCTGCGCTCCATGCCCTGACTCCGCAACTATATCCGGAGTAGCCGTAAACGCCATCGCCGTTTTGCGAATATCCAAAAACACCGTCGGACATTTTTGAAAAACCAATAACGCCGGAACCTTCGTCTGCGTTACCGAAAATTGCATATGGTGACGCGGGAGTGCCGGATGCGTGCGAATCGCCCTGGATTGCGTAAATAGCGCCTGAATTTGCGGTTTCTGTGAGTGTCGTCGCGTATATAGCGTATGGGTCATCTGGACCCCAAACTTGAATATTTGTGTTGATATTCGGGTAAATATAGGGTGCGGTTCCACCCTCAGTCCAAAGGCAACTTCCGGGGGATGAACCATCGACGGTCAGGTCGCCGTCGATATAGACATCGCCGAGGAAATATCCAGCGTAGTCGCCGTCGCCGTAGCCTGTTCCGCAGGCGTCCATACCGAAAATCGCCACGCCGCCTGAACCTTCGTCGGTGACCTCGCCGTAAACTGCGATATTTGTGAAATCGCCCCAAGGGACATCCGAACATGTGGAAAGCCATCCGAGACGCGCGAGAGAATAGCGGCCGTAGTCGTCTTGCTCGTTGACTTCTAAAGCGATACCGCAGAAACCCGCGCCATATTCATCGTAATAGTGGTTTATTCGCACACCAATCGAATCGCCGCTTAAATGCGTATTCGAGAAGTATGTTAATCCCGGATCGGGATTGTCGATAATCAACCCTAACGGTTTGACGATAGAATCCGGGATATTCAGGGCGTATGGGGCCGATGAAAAAATATATCTCGGTGTCATCGCTGTTCCATCAAAAACTACTTCAAGCCAGTATTGGTGGGAAAAATCCAAACCGGGGGGGAACGGCGTGAGCATTCCAAGGCGGACGAAATAGAGGCCGTCCTCTACGTGAAGTGAAGTGTGGAGTTCTTCCCAAAGACTTATCGGGGTAATCGGGTCGTCGTAGAGCTTGAATGAGATTTCATAATCTCCATCCGGGACCGGCACGCCGGTAGCCGCGACAACTATGCGGCCCTGATACGAGATGTGTCGCGGGACATCCGCCATAGTCGCCGCAACAAGACATATAATCGCGATAAACAGGCCAACTTTTACTTTCACAATTCCTCCTCGGCTCGGGTTTTTTACAAAATAAAGTATAAAAAGTTGTTAGTCAACTATTTAATAATGTGAGCCGAAGTCAGCTTTGCATAAAGATAGCTTGCAAAACAATAGGGAGGGATTAGTGTCAACGCACCTTCGGCAAGGGAAGTTTCCGTCGTCAGAAGTATTTGATAGTCGCGTCGATTAGTTTTTGTAAATTATCCGGTCGCGACGAGGAAAACGCCTGCCGAAGCTACGGCAATCGCAATTATCCGCTGGATATTCATTTTCTCGCGAAGAAGGAATGCCGCGAAGAGAAATACCCACACATGACTGGTTTGGTTAAGAACCGCCGCAGTGGAAGCCTGGGCATATTTCATTCCGGCAAGCCAGAGAACCATTGCGAGATAAGTGCCCACAAGCGAACCGGATATTGTGTAGGTCCATCTTCCGGTTTTGGTCAGCGACTCAAACAACGCCTTTTTTCGCGGATTAAAAAGCAGGAATAGGATTATTACTATTACGCCGCCCAGCAGTCGGATTTCGGTTGCCCAAAAAAGTGGACTTCGTTCGAGTATTGGTTTCACGAGGACTATACCGAGGCCATTGGCGAGATTCGCCAATATCGTCCATGTGACTCCGAGCGCAAGGTCGCGGCGGGAAATATTCCCGAGGCGGATCTCGCCGGATGTCGCGACAATCGCGCCGATAATGAGTGCCGTTCCGAGCGCCTGAAGAATCGTGAATCTTTCGCCGAGGATTATCATCGATAAGCCGATGATTATCGGGCTATAACTGCATCCGGCTATAGAGCTGAGGCTCGCGCCGAGTTTGTTCAGGCCCTTGAAGAATAGGTAGTCGCCGATACCGACTCCCAGCGCGCCGCTAAATAATAGGAGTAAGTATTCGTTTAGCGGCGCCGGGTAATTCAGCTTTTGGCCGAAAAGATAAGCTGTCGGGACGAGTAAAACAAGGGCGAGGATGCTTTTGAAAGCGTTCAGCGCGAGTGGATGGACTTTTTCGCCGCTTTTTTTGAATAGAATAACGGCTATCGCCCAAATAAGAGCTGTGGCGAGAGCGAAAAATTCACCTAAATATGGTATCGATTCATTCAAAATACATCCTTAAGAAATCACAAGCCGGGCAGTATAGCCCGACTCGTGGAAATAGCAACAGTAATTTCACTTATACTAAGGTTGGATATCAAAATAAAAGCTCGTAAATCGATAAAATCCAACTTCGGATAGTTGAATGCGCATCGAATTGTGGAAAAAAATTACGTTGCAGAAGTCTCCTACTGATCCCCTAAAGATAGCTATTTCTATTTGCCCGGCCATTATTCAGAAACTCTTCCTTGACACAAGAACTTTTACCAGTATCTTACAAAGATTTATCCTCCGTTCGTAGCCCGATCCGGCGGAGAAGGTTGGTTCCGACGGGCAGTAAGACCGCCGAAAACCAAGGAGTGTATTATGCCAAAGCGTAGAGTTGTTATCATGGGCGCTGCAGGACGGGATTTCCACAATTTCAACTGCGTTTATCGCGACAATCCCGATTATGAAGTTTTAGCGTTTACCGCAACACAAATCCCGGATATCGATGGCAGAGCTTACCCGCCCGAACTCGCCGGGAAGCTTTATCCTGCAGGTATCCCGATTATCGATGAGAACGATTTTCCCGATTTCATCGCGAAAAATAAACCGATAGACGATGTCGTTTTTTCGTATTCGGATATACCCTATCAAAAGCTTATGAATACGGCATCGTGGGTAATGGCCGCCGGCGCTAAGAATTTTGTTCTAATCGGGCCGGAATCTACGATGGTTAAAGCTAACGTGCCGGTTGTAGCTATTTGTGCAACCCGCACCGGATGTGGCAAATCACAAACTACCCGCCGCGTCGCGGAGATTCTCACGGAAGCGAACTACAAGGTAGTTATAATCCGGCACCCGATGCCTTACGGCGACCTTGTAAAACAGACGTGGCAGCGTTTCGAGACCATCGAAGACCTTGCAAAACACAAATGCACTATCGAGGAGATGGAGGAATACGAACCGCATATCAACCGGGGAAACATAGTATATGCGGGCGTGGACTATCACGAAATACTCAAACACGCGCAGGAAGAGGCGGACGTAATCCTCTGGGACGGCGGCAACAACGACACGCCTTTCTATTTACCCGATATCTTCATTACCGTCGCAGACCCGCACAGGCCTGGCGATGAACTCGGGTATTATCCGGGCGAAATTAACCTGCGACTCGCGGATATAATTATTATCAATAAGGTCGATACGGCCAATCCTGAGAGCGTTTTCGAGGTTAGGGACAATATCCGTGAAGTCAATCTCGGCGCGATTATATTAGAAGCCGCAAGTCCTTTCACTGTTGAGGATCCGAGCCTGATTCGCAATAAGAGGGTGCTCGTTGTGGAGGACGGCCCAACACTTACGCACGGCGAAATGCAATATGGCGTAGGCGTTATGGCAGCTTTGGCTCATGGCGCGAGCGACATGGTCGATCCAAGACCCTGGGCAACTGGAACGATTAAGGAAACATTCGAGAAATATCCGGAAATAGGCACTCTTCTCCCGGCAATGGGTTATAGTCCTCAACAGATCAAAGACCTCGAGGACACTATCAACTTAACCGACGCCGATTCTGTTGTTATCGGCACTCCTATCGACCTTAGAAGGATTATTAACATCGAGAAACCCTCGACCCGCGTAGGCTATGATCTTCAGGTTTTAGGCAGACCAAATCTCGAGGACATTCTCGGAGAAACGTTCGAACTTTAATCGTCTCGGAGTAGTCATCGCGCCGATTAGGAAATCGGAGCCGTTAAAAAAAGCGCTTTGCCGACTACATATGGAAAGAGAAAAAGCGAAACCGATTGTCGTAGCACTCGGAGGTAATGCAATCTCAAAGGGCTCGGGAGAAACTATCTCCGAGCAATTTGCGAGGGCACGAACCAGCCTTCTGCCGCTCGTGGAACTTGCCCGAACCGGGTATAGAATAGCTATTACCCACGGCAACGGCCCGCAGGTAGGCAACCAATTGCGCCGCGTAGAGCTTTCGCATGACCAGATAATCCCCATGCCGCTTTTCCTTTGCGGCGCTATGACACAGGGAGAAATCGGCTATATTATCGTCAACACTCTGAACAACTTACTCATCGAGAACGGAGTGAAACGCTCGGTGGCGGCTGTTGTAACACAAGTTGTAGTCGATCGTTCAGACCCGGCATTTGAAAATCCTACTAAATATGTTGGGCGCTTTTACTCCGAAGATGAGGCAAAAAAACTCGCAGAGACTGCGGGATGGACTGTTCGCGAAGACTCCGGACGAGGATGGCGTCGCGTTGTTCCATCCCCGTGGCCTGTTGAAATAATCGAAATTGAAACTATAAGAGATTTATTAAACGCGGATATAATAACGGTTTCTGCCGGCGGGGGCGGGATTCCTGTATATATTGATAGCCGGGGCCGCACTGTCGGCGTGGATGCGGTCATCGATAAAGACAGAGCCAGCGCGGTTCTCGCGTTGAAGCTCGGCGCGGAAACGCTAATTATCCTAACAGGTGTTGAAAAGGTCGCCACGAATTTCAATACTTTCTTTCAACGTGACTGGGACGCGATGAGTGTATCTGCGGCGAAAGATTTTCTGGAAGCCGAGCAGTTTCCACCGGGAAGCATGGGGCCAAAAATCGAAAGTGCGATTTATTTCGTCGAAAACGGCGGCAAGCAGGTGATTATTACGAGTATCGACCGGGTTAAAGAAGCTCTCGAATTCGACGCCGGGACACGGATACTGCCGTAAGCCGTAATGGATACATGCAATTAAAAAAAGAGCAGTTTCTTCGCGAATTACCCGCCGGATTCATCGAGGATTTACCGGATAAGTGCGGAATCTATGCGGTTGGCGGTTCTATCCGCGACTCGTTATTACCGGATATCGCCCCCAGAGAACTCGACCTTCTCGTTACTAAAATTCCTCTAAAAAAACTCTTGATAGCCTTAAGACGATTCGGCACGGCCAATCTGGTTGGGCGGAGTTTTGCCGTTATCAAATGGTATCCCGATAGTTTCGATCCGATCGACGTCTCTTTGCCCGCGCAGCGCGATATATCTCTGCCCGATGGTTGCGAGATAGATCCGGAACTGCCTATTGAGGAAGACCTCGGCCAACGTGATTTTACCGTAAATGCTATTGCAATGGATCTGAAAAACGGCGATCTGCTCGACCCGTTTTCCGGAATACGCAATCTATCGGACGGCAAATTAGTCGCCATAACCGAAAACTCATTATCTGCCGATCCAATTCGTTGCCTTAGAGCCGCGTATATATGTGCCCGATGCCGGCTTCAGCCCGACAATAAAACACTCGATTATATAAAATCCTCCGCACGCAAACTCCCCGAAATGGCGACAGAGCGAATTGCCGAGGAATTGAAAAAACTGCTTTTAGAGTTGCCGCAACCATCGGATGCACTACGCTTCTGGCGCGACTGGGGACTTCTAAAAATTATCCTGCCGGAACTCGCCGAGGGTGTCGGTGTAGTGCAGGAGGGCGGCTGGCATGCATTCGATGTGTTCGAGCACAACCTGCATACGGTCGATGCCGCGCCACCAGAACTGGAAATCCGACTCGCGGCTCTACTACATGACGTCGGTAAACCGAGACGAAAGCGACTCGTGCCTGAGAAGGATAAAGCGACGTTTTACGGGCATCAGAATCTCGGTGAGAGAATGGCAAAAAAGGTTTTGACGCGCCTTAAATTTCCAAATGATCTAACCGATAGGGTGGCGCGATTGGTCCGCTTCCATATGTTCAATCGATGCGAGACAGACAAAGGTGTGCGGCGATTCATTCGCAATGTCGGCGCTGATCTTTTGGATTCACTTTTCGCCTTGAGATTCGCGGATATTGTTGCTCAGGGCACCGATCGCGACGAGTCGAGCGACCGGGAATATTTTGCCGAAATTCAGAGTATCCTTGAAAACAAACCTCCCCTCACTACCGAAGACCTTGCGGTCACCGGATATGATATTATGAATATTCTTGAAATAGAATCCGGTCCGGGGGTCGGCGAAGTTCTTAATTATCTCATGGACAGGGTTATCGACAATCCGGACTTGAATGATAGAGAAATTCTTATTGATCTTATCGAAAAATTCCAAAACCGAAACAAAATTTAAAACGTCGATAAATACCATTGACATGTTAAGTATTTGTTCTTAAACTCAAATTAATACTGCCGGTAAAGAGGTCATTTAACCTTGCCGGTTTTAATATTTTCGGCCGTTTCGATAAATCCGATTGGAGGAAACCTTTGGCTAAAAAGAAGAAAGTAATGCTTATGGAGGGTCGTATTATGTCGGGGGCTACTACCGCCGCACCGACACTATGGCGGGAAAGCGTTCACCCCGAAGGAAAAATCGTTGTATTCCAACGCTGGTGTAAAAAATGCGGGATTTGCACCGCATTTTGCCCGACCGGCGCTCTCGAAAACAACAAAGATGGCTATCCATATTTGGCACATCCCGACAAATGCACCCTTTGCGGCCTTTGTTGGATGAGGTGTCCCGATCTGGCAATTATCCGTGGACCGGAAATACCGGAAAACAAACCTACGGAAGAAGAAGCCTCGAGAACCCGCGAGATGTTGTGCGATGCAGGAGATGAGGATTCATGCGAAATTAAAATCGATAACAAAAAAGAGGATGGCAAAGCTCAGGAAGAAGGTAAATCCTGATGGGAAAAGAACAGATGAAAGGAACTCCTGCTTTTATGCAGGGGAACGAAGCCTGTGTTGATGCGGCAATAGCTGCCGGATGTAGATTTTTCGCCGGTTATCCTATTACGCCTTCTACCGAAATCGCCGAGGGTTGCGCGGAAAAGCTCCCGCTCGTAGGTGGTGCGTTTATCCAGATGGAGGACGAAATCGGCTCTATCGCGGCAATAATCGGCGGGTCTCTGGCCGGTGCGAAATCGATGACCGCGACATCCGGCCCCGGTTTCAGCCTGATGTCCGAGAATATCGGATTCGCGTATATGACGGAAGTGCCTATCGTGATTGTGAATGTTATGCGAGGCGGGCCAAGCACCGGCCTACCGACGCGGCTCGGTCAATCAGATGTGATGCAGGCCCGTTTCGGTTCGCACGGCGATTATACGGCTATTGTAGTCTCTCCAAGTAGCGTGCAGGAAATCTACGATCTAACAATACACGCTTTCAATTGCGCGGAAAGCTACCATACTCCGGTAATCCTCCTTTTGGATGAAATGCTCGGACATATGCGCGAGAAAGTTTTTATCTCCGATAAAGCCGATATCGAAATTAAAAAAAGGACCTATCCGAACGTCCCCCCCGAGTTTTTCAAACCCTTCGCTATTACACCAAATATGGTCAGCGATTTTGTGCCCTTCGGAGAGGGCTATCGCTACAATGTCACCGGATTGACACATGACGAAGAGGGTTTCCCGACGAGTAAACCGGATGAGGTTAAAGCGAAACTGCGCAAGCTTCGCAAGAAAATCCATATGCACCGCAAGGAGATAATGCTCTGGGACGAGGAGTTTATTGACGACGCAAAATACGTGGTAATTTCTTATGGGACGGCGGCAAGAGCCGCGTCCAGCGCTGTCCGGAAGGCGAGAAGCAAGGGAATAAAAGTAGGGCTTATTAAACTGAAAACTCTATGGCCATTCCCGGGATATTTTATTAACCAGATCGCCGAGCAAGTCAGGGGGATAATCGTTGCGGAGCTTAATATGGGCCAAATGATTCGCGAGGTGGACCGGTATGTAATGGGCAAATGTAAAGTTAGCGGTGTCCTCAGGTATGACGGGCAAGCACTCGAACCACACCAAATATACGATAAAATTCTCGAACTCCGTACACCAAAGAAGGGGAAATAGAATGGAAATCGAAAACGTAAGCGCTGAACACGAGTATCTTCGGATAAAGAAAAAGTTCCCCACCGTATGGTGCTCGGGCTGTGGTATCGGCTCGATCATGGGCGCAATAATCCGTGCGGTGGACGAACTCGATATTAACAAGAATAATGTCGCGCTGGTAAGCGGGATAGGGTGCAGTTCGCGTATGCCTATTTACGTCGATTTTAACACTCTGCATACTACTCATGGCCGCGCACTTCCTTTCGCTACCGGAATTAAGATGGTCCGCTCGGACATGAAAATCATAGTTGTCTCCGGGGACGGCGACGCTATGGCTATCGGCGGTAATCATTTTATTCACGCCTGCCGCAGGAACATCGATATAACTATGGTTGTGATAAATAACTACATTTATGGAATGACGGGCGGGCAGGTTTCCCCGACAACTCCGCTTGGAAGCTATGCACATACGTCGCCATATGGTAGCATCGATCCCCCGTTCGATGCCGTGAATCTGGCATCGGCAGCGGGCGCGAGTTATGTCGCGAGAGCTACGAATTATCATATTGTGCAAGCCGCGAAGTATATTAAAAAAGCTCTTGGTCACCGCGGATTTTCAATGGTCGAGATCATGAGCAACTGCCCTACAATCTTCGGACGTCTAAACGGCACAAAAGACCCTGTTGGCCAATTGAAACTACAACGCGAACAGGCTGTGCCCATTAAAAAATGGGAGAAGATGTCGGAGGAGGAGCGGGTGGGCAAATTCCCAATCGGCGAGTTTGTTACAAATCTAACACGACCGGAATATTCGCAGGTTTACGAAAAAATGGCCCAGCAGGCTCGCGAGGAGGTTAAGAATGGCAAATAAGAAAACCTCTAATTCTAACACGAAGAAGAAGAACTCCGGGAAGGCAAATCCCAAGTTAGCTGAATTTAAGGAAGATCGTTACGAGATAAGGCTTTCGGGAGCAGGCGGTCAAGGGCTTATCACTGCTGGAGTGATCTTAGCGGATGCTATTGCGGTTGGCGACGCAAGGAACGCCGCTCAGACACAATCATATGGCCCGGAAGCCCGGGGCGGGCATACACGTTGCGATGTCATCGTTTCCGATGGCGAGATTTCTTTCCCCGAGGCTATCGAGTTGGACCTTCTATTGTCGCTTACACAGGATGCCGTAGATGTATATATACCTTTACTTAAAACTTGCGGCTTGCTAATTATCGACGCTGATGCAGTAAAGCGTAAGCCGGATCGCGCTTACGTTGAAGCGTCTTTCACACAAGCAGCGAAAGAGACTCTCGGTTCGACTATTGCCACTAACATAGTATCTCTTGGATTTATCTCTGAATACAACCACATTGTTTCGAAAAAATCACTCGAAGCAGCGGTGGTCAGTAATTTCCCTGAAAAATTCGCAAAGAAAAATCTTGACGCCTTGAAACTCGGTTATTCACTTGCTAAAGAGGCCAAACGACAGAGCCACTCTAACACCTGCGTTGACGATTTCGCAACCGAAATAGATCGAACGTGATATTAAGAATACTTATTAACGGCGGCGATAGAGAGAAGTTCCTGCCTATTGCCTCGACCAGACCCGTCGCGGAAATACGTGCGGGGGCGTTCACCTTCAGGGAACGGCTGCAAATACTATTCCCGGATTCGAAGATATCGGTCGAAGCACCTCGGCAGGTGGCCGAGGCATATACATCGCGAACCGGGGGGCTTGCCAATACCCTTCCTCCCGGCGAGGATCCGATTCTAATAGTAAAACCTAACTTCGTTTTTGGACCATCTTTCAAACGAATTGTGGAATCGGCGAAACCCGGTTCGGTTTTTCTGTCCAATGGGATAGCGATGGCGGCTTACGGTGTTTTCGATGACGTCCCGCAAAAATTCGCTTTTCCCGGTTTTACGGAGATCGATATCCATATCGACGAAATCCCGGCTATCTGGGATTTAGTGAATTTGAATGGCGGTATCATCGAGTCGGATTTCAGCCAGTTTTTCGAGGCTTCGATTGACGGTGCTGTTCATCCCGCCGCAATGATTTATAAGCCCGATGCGTTAAGCATAGAGCAAGGCGCGGAAGTTTGTGCGGGCGCGGTTCTGGATGCCCGGACCGGCCCGATTATTGTGCGTTCCGGCACGGTAGTTCGCCCCGGCGCGGTTATCGAAGGGCCATGCTATATCGGCCCGGATTGCCGTATAGTCTCCGGTTGGATACGGCCCGCATGTAGTTTCGGACCGGGGTGCCGTGTTGGAGGAGAGATCGAGTCCAGCATTTTTCAAGCGTATTCGAATAAATATCACGAGGGTTTCGTCGGGCACTCCTATATCGGCGAATGGGTTAACCTCGGTGCGCTGACGACAACGAGCGATCTCAAGAACAATTACGGCGAGATTCGCGTCGATTTCGGTTCCGGTCAAATTTCTACGGGACGGATTAAAGTCGGCAGTTTTATCGGCGATCATTCCAAAACCGGAATCGGCACGATCCTAAACTCAGGCACTTATTTTGGGGTAAGCGTGAATCATTACGGGACAGGGCTTCCGCCGAAGCACGTTCCGGATTTCTCATGGGGCGGCGCGGATGGTTATGTCGAATATGATATCGAAAAAGCGTTGGCGACAGCAAAAACCGTGATGTCACGCAGAGGATTGGAGATGCTGCGCGAGGAAGAAGATTTATTCAGGCACATTCATGCTCTTGAGCGATAGTTTTCGCTCGCGAAACGGTAAAAAAGATATTGACATCGCTTTTCGTCCGTATATATTTGGTTCTTGAAAATGCGGGAGTAGCTCAGTTGGTAGAGCACGACCTTGCCAAGGTCGATGTCGCGGGTTCGAGTCCCGTCTCCCGCTATTTTAAAAAAGCGGCGAGTCCGCACAAAGCCGGTGGATATCGCCGGCGTTTTATTGAATGAATGGGGCGGCATAGCCAAGTGGTAAGGCAGAGGTCTGCAAAACCTCCATTCTCCGGTTCAAATCCGGATGCCGCCTCCAAAAATTTTCCGTTGATGACTCCTGCAAAACTAACCATCCGCCAAGCCACGTAGAATGTAATAGCATTTTGAAATGCTAATTATTCATTATCTTGATAAAGCCATCCAAATTCTCTATTGTGGAGTTCCCATTATTTTGCTTCATCGTTTCATCCTATAATTTCAGTTTGCCCCGGCAGGGCGGCGTCGTGCTCAGCAGTTCCGTCGCGACGGAACTGCTGAGCTGCGCGCGGTTCGGGCGAAAATCTATCTCCGTAGTAGAAATGTATGCCCGAACCGTGCGCGCTTCCGCCCCGGTGTGGTTGGGCAAAACTACCTTTATTATGGGATAATGCTGGAAAAGCGGAGAGAGTTAGTTTATAGCCGGGGCGGAAGCCGACGCCGCCCGGAAGCCCGGAATAAAGGCGGTTCCTTGATTGCAATATCTTTTTTTGTTCTATTTGCGTATAATATAGATAGGGTAGGCATTCCTATCTGATTGGTAAAGGACAGGGCTTGCTAATAAACAAGGACTTCCAAAATCCTCAATCTACAATCTGAAATTAAAAAAGCGGGATCTCAAAATGAAATCCCGCAAGCTTCTCCGGAGGAGGGACTCGAACCCACGGCCCGGTGGTTAACAGCCACCTGCTCTACCAGCTGAGCTACTCCGGATCATCAAAAACCACGCAAAGTATATTTCTCCGACCATGTTTTGTCAAGGAATAATTGCCGCTTGAAAAAAGGGGCTTTACAATCCACTCAATATCATTTATTTTAACATGATATATTATGAGTGAATAACTATCGGAGTTCGAATTTATGTTTTCGAGAGTAATATCTGCGGCGGTGCTTGGAATCGATGCTTACAAAGTAGAAGTCGAGGCGGATATCTCAGCGAAACTCCCGTCTTTCTCGGTGGTTGGTTTACCGGACAATGCGGTCCGCGAGAGCAGGGAACGAGTTACAAGCGCGATTAAAAACTCCGGCTTCCCGTTCCCGCAGGGCAGGATTACTATCAACCTGGCCCCGGCGGATATAAAGAAGGAAGGTTCGGCTTTCGATCTGCCGATGGCTACGAGCTTGCTTGCGGCTCTCGGATTACTAGAATTCGATTCGTTATCGAAATATATCATTATCGGCGAACTCGGTCTCGACGGCACGCTTGCGCCCGTAAATGGAGTTCTGCCTATTGCCCTTCTCGCCAAAGAACTCGAAGCGGACGGAATTATTCTTCCGCCGGAAAACGCTAAGGAAGCAGCAATCGCGCAAGGCGCGCCGGTTTTCCCGGTCGAATCCCTTAAGGAAGCGACGGAGTTCCTCGCCGGGGATTTAGTATTAGATCCTTTCACTGTGAGTCTCAGCGATGTCTTCGAGTTTTCATCGAAATATGTTGCGGATTTCGCCGACGTTCGCGGGCAGGAGCATGTTAAGCGATCGCTCGAAGTCGCCGCCGCGGGGGGACATAACTTACTTATGATCGGCCCGCCGGGATCCGGGAAAACTATGCTTGCTCGACGTTTCCCGTCTATATTGCCACCTCTCACGCTCGAAGAAGCACTCGAGACAACAAAAATCCACTCCGTAGCCGGAGTTCTCCCGGCGGATACCGCGCTGGTTGCAACGCGGCCATATAGATCGCCACACCACACGATTTCCGATGCCGGCCTTATCGGCGGTGGCGCATACCCGAGGCCGGGCGAGGTTTCACTCGCTCATCACGGAGTTCTATTCCTGGATGAACTACCGGAGTTCAAGAAAAACGTTCTCGAAGTCATGCGGCAACCTTTGGAGGATGGTCGCGTAATTATCGGCAGGGCGGCAATCACACTCGAATATCCGGCGAGTTTTACCCTTGTGGGTGCGATGAATCCATGCCCCTGCGGGTATTTTGGGGATCCATTCCACGAATGCACCTGTAATCCGGCACAGATTCAGAATTACGTCGGCAAAATTTCCGGGCCGCTTCTCGATAGAATCGATATCCATATAGAGGTGCCATCGGTGAAATACTCCGAGCTTTCCGGCCCGAGCACCGGCGAGAGTTCGGACAAAATAAGGGAGCGCGTTAGCCGCGCGCGTAGAATACAGGTCGAGAGGTTCGCGGGTGTTCCTAATGTCTTCTGCAATGCCCATATGCAGACGAAAATGATACGAAAATTCTGCAAACTCGACGACGCCGGAGAATCTCTATTAAAAATGGCAATTACTAAAATGGGGCTTTCGGCGCGCGCTTATGACCGAATTCTGAAGCTCTCGCGCACTATCGCCGATCTGGAAAGCTCCGAGAATATCGCACCGCATCATGTTTCCGAGGCTGTGCAATATCGCAGTCTGGACAGAAAATATTGGAGAGGGGGATAAATGATCGTCTGGATTATATTATTCATCTTGTTTGCCGCGACACAACTCCTGCTTGTCATCGGGTGGTTCCCGTTGAGTTACGCCTATGTCATATCGGTAATGATCCTGCTGAGTGGCCTGGGTGTTCTCTATAGGATTTACACAAAACAACGCTCCGGCGAATGGGAGAAAATGAAGCTGGAATTAGCGGAGCTTCATAAAAGTATCGAAGAAATAAAAAAACAATAGGAAGCGGGAAAAACGCTATTATAATATACTCCCGGTCGGGATGGCGGTGAACGCAATTATGCGTTTATCAGAAAATTTTTGGAATCCGATCGGATAGGATAAATGCTCGAAAGGGGAATACTATGGTTATATGGATTTTAATGATTGTCGCACTCGGGGTTTCCCAAATCCTATTTCTCTCTGGGCGATTACCCCTTGCATACGCCTATATTTTATCACTGTTAGTTCTCCTAACAAGCCTCGGGATGCTTTATCGGGTATATACTAAACAGAAAAAAGGCGAGCGCGAAAAATTGGAATTAGAGCTTGTGATTCTTCGCAAAACATTGAAAGAACTGGAAAACGAATTACCCCTCGAACCGGAAACGATAGAAAACCTCGATAGCTTAAAGGAGCCGATGTGAATGGAATAGAAATCCCTCAGAAAATGAGAACCAATGCCACCATCTTCAAGGTAATGGGTTGGATTGCAATCGTCGCAACCGTTCTGACCGGATTGGGCATGATTGTCTTCGGTCTTGTATCCGGCGAAAGAGAGGCCGTTCTCCCGATGCTTCTCGCAGGGGGATTTTCGGTAGTATTTGGCGTTTTAATTGGGATACTCTATTTTAAAATCGCCAAGGGGATTTCCGAAAGGAAAGGCTGGGCCAAGACGTGGGGGATGGTTTTCTCGATCATCTGGCTGTTCAGCGTTCCGGTTGGAACTATCCTCGGGATAATCCTGCTTCTCGGGTTCTCCGATGAGGAAAGCAAGGCCTGGTTCGATGGCACTCAGCCTGGAGGCTATATTCCGCCGCCCAACACAACCTATTAAAGCAGATTATTTCGAGCAAAAGACTCGACCATCGTGATATTTGCGGTTTGCGCACATGTTAACCTGTAGCCTTTACTTCCGAGTTTGACTGCGTCCCTGTCGATTTTCCCCGACAGGTGGATGAGCCTTTCGGTCACTATTCCCATGACATCTCGAATCTCATCTTCATTCTAAAGGATTTATCCTCATTCCGCTTCACTCGAAATGATATTGGATCGTCACTTCTCCGTTGTCACGCTTCATGCTATGTCCTTCGGACGCATGAATGCCTTCGGCACCCTTCGGGTCGCGCCAACAGCGGCAGGGCCGCTGCCGACTTGCTCAACGGCTTCGCCGATTCGCTTCCGCAAACAAAAAAGGGTGGCCTCTCAGCCGCCCCTATTCCGTTTATAACAGGTCGAGCGTCTCGCTCGACTGCGTTGGGTGCGAGCACACGCGGCGGGACGCCGCGTCTATTACTACTAACCGCCTCTTTTACTCACCCTGTCATTCCGGGCTTGACCCGGAATCCATCTTTTCTTTGTTCTACGCCAATGGATTCCCTACGGGAATGACAATGCGGGCATATACGATACGCCCCTATGGCGGGCTGATGAGATTTTCAATCAATTATGCCGAGTTCGTAAATGGGTGACACAAAGATCGAAAAAGATCGTGCGCAATATCCGGCGAAACGCCGAATTTAAGGCGCGAATAGATAGTTGGTTCTTGATAAAATGAAAAAAGGAGAAAATATCCCTTGACTTTTAGCAACCTTTCATAGATAGGGGCGGGTTTTACGCCCGTCGGTGTTTCCGCGTCTAACTATTCTCCCGCGTTCGTGGTATGCGGAACGACCGATCCGTCCCCTACGGCAAATTTATTTCAAATACACGATTCGTTTCGTGACCGATTCGTAGCCGCTTTTCGCCCGAACGAGATAAACGCCGGAACCGAGATTATCGTCGGGTTGCCAAACGAATAATCCACTCGCCTCGTTGCACTCGGCACCCCACTTATTAAGGGGGGCAGGGGGAATTCTTTCGACCATGTGGCCGTTTATATCGTAAACTTCAATTTCTGGATTCTCAGACGAGCCGTAGGGCCGGGTCAAGCCCGGGATGAAAGATAAAGAAATTGAAACCGACGAATTGAAGGGATTCGGGTAGGATGATATTCTAAAAAAATCGGGGCCATTATCAGATTCGTTAATAGATGCGGTTGAATCTTCTACTAAACATATTAACGTATCAGTCGATATAGGATATATTGTATCTTCGGCGCCTAAAGGCCAATGTATTATCAGCGTATCTACAGCCAGAATATTCCTCGGGAATTCGAAATAAGCTTCAAGAGCTGGTCTATTTGAGCATCGACCCATAGGGCAACCGATTTCACGGATGTATTTAACTCCTTCCGAAATAACTGTAATCCTCGCTCCTATTGCGTCCCTGTTGCTAATTGTGCCGGTTAATCTCACTGCTAACCATTTATGATCTACCGGTCTGGTTCTTGAGAATAAACCGTGAGGTTGGCCATCCCAACCGCAAGCAACGATTTCTGGAACATGATCACTTGTTACATCTCCTATCGCACCTCCGCTAACACTACCCGAGAATCTCATATCAATAGGGGTATCCTCTATAAACATCCCTCCACTGTTCTTATAGAAATGACAATCGCCGTATGTGATGTC
>Ga0272441_10001890_pt1 | contig 43794 bp, 39 predicted proteins | sample SSMProp6N_FD_193582 | JGI IMG/M metagenome (GOLD analysis project Ga0272441, IMG submission 193582) | Marine sediment archaeal communities from Little Sippewissett salt marsh, Falmouth, MA, United States - SSM-Prop-6N | ecosystem: Environmental > Aquatic > Marine > Wetlands > Sediment ...
AGGTCTTGCGGCAGTGTCTGCAGCGGTAGCGCTGAACGGGGCCGAAGGCTTTGGTGTGGTGAAAGCCGTCTTTTTTGTACCACCGGCAGTCGAAGTGGAGCTGGCGCGAGTAGGGACAGGTGGGGTTAGGACAGAAGAAATAATGCTGGTTCATGGGGTCTCTCCTTATGCTTTGTTTCTTGTGAATAAAGAGGAGCCTGCTGCTGTTTCTGCTTCAGAACCGTAAGCTTTGGGGGAGTTAAATTACGGAACCAGCGGAGATTTTTTGATTGTCAAGGGTACAGACCTCTGATACCTTATTCATATGCACGGTACGAGTATTTTTTTTCTGACATTATTCATGACAGGGGCAATATTTAATGTATCTGCCCAGGGAGGACCCATGCGAATCGGTGAAGTTGAAGGTATAGCTTTCCCACCCATCGAAGCTGAAACCCTTTCTGGAGAGGTCTTTAACGCTCCGGATCCTGAAAAAAAAACCGCCATGGTTCTTTTCATCGCTTTCAGAAGAAAGGTGCAGGAAGAGATCGACGCATGGTTCGCGGCGGTGGGAAATGAAATAAGGAAAACCGGAAGCATACAGGCTTATGAAGTACCTATGCTGTCCGGCGGCTGGAAGATGATGTCAGGGATCATCGACGGAGGGATGCGATCCGGGATTCCCGCGGACCAGCACGGAAATGTAGCAACCTATTACGGCAGATTATCGGACTATCGCGAACTTCTGCATATGAAAAACCCGGGCAGCTGCTATGTTTTTATCGTCGATAAAGAGGGAATAATCCGATTTGCCGCCTCCGGTGCACCAAAAGACGAATTGGCTTCCGGGTTTATAGAAGTTTTGGGATCCTTGTGATAATACATATCATTAGAAACTGTGTAAGGGGAGAAAAAAAGTATCATGTCCGTACCACCCTTGTTCATCCTGATAGCCGAAGACAACCGGGTTAACCAGCTTTTCATGAAAACCCTGCTTGAAAGAGAGGGGCATTCGATTTCCCTTGCCAACAACGGACGAGAGGCGTACGAACTGTTTCAATCGAAAGATTTTGATCTTATCCTCATGGATGTTCAAATGCCCGACATTGACGGCCTCGAAGCGATTGAAATCATTCGGAGGATTGAAAAGGAAAAAGCGCTCAGACCGACACCGATTTTTGCCCTCTCGGCTTACGACGACATGCAAAATAACAATCAGTATCGGACGGCGGAGATAGACCGTTTCCTATTAAAACCCCTCGATACTGAAACAATACAAAAAGCTATAGAAGACTTCTTCGGTGAACCGGAGGAACCGGGCGAATCGGAGGCTGCTGAGACCGGAGTCAAAAAGAAAGAAGAAAAACCGGAGATGGAAATCGACCGAAACACATACCAGAAAGAGCTTCTGGAGGAATATGCCCATGCGGAGGAAACCCTGCGGTCGATGATCGAAATAGCTCTCAAGGATATCCCGGTTGCCATGACCAATATAGAAGAAACTTTCCGGTCAGGTGATGCGCGAAACGCAGCCAGGGAAGCTCATTCTCTGGCAAATATCGCAGGGGTCCTGCACCGTCCTCAGGAACGGGATACCGCCCTGATCATCGAGGAAAAAATCGAACAGGGAGAGATTTCATCCGCCGGGCAATATATCCTGGAACTGAAGAACCAGATCCGGCATCTCACCGCCACACTCCATACCATCCTCACCAGCAGCCTGGCAGAATAGCCGGAGAGGTTGCACCGATGCCCGTGCAGCCGCTGCAGCGATGGTATGCTCCGGGCTGCTGCTTTTATTCCCGATCGATAGGAACCGGTTACTACAGGTGTTTGCCTGATATACGACCGCTATTCCCATTCGATGGTCGAAGGAGGTTTCGACGAACAGTCGTACACTACCCTGCCGATATCCTTCAGCGAGTTCGTTATCAGGGACGAAATTTCATGCAGATCGTTGAAGGGAAAGGGATATACATCCGCCGTCATTCCGTCAGAAGAGATGACGGCCCGAAGAGCCAGGACGTAGCCGTAATGCCGGGCATCTCCGGTCACCCCGACCGACCGGATCGGCAGCAGGACCGAGAAAGCCTGCCAGATCTGATGGTAGAGTTCCCGTTTCTTCAGCTCCTCGATGTAAAGGGCATCCGCTTCCCGGAGGAGAGCACACTTTTCAGGGGTAACCTCACCGAGGATGCGGACCGCCAGTCCGGGGCCCGGAAAGGGGTGTCTGGATACGACATCTTCCGAGATCCCTATTTTCCGGCCTACCCGGCGTACTTCATCCTTGTAGATCCGGTCGAGGGGCTCCAGAATCAGTCCCCGAGAGCGCTTTTCCTCAACCAGAGGTGAACGTACATTGTGATGTGATTTGATGACCTGGGCTTTTTCCCCAACCCCCTTTCCCGATTCGATGAGATCGGTATAGAGGGTGCCCTGGGCGAGATAGGCATCTTCAACCTTCAGCCGCTTTACCTCCCGGTCCTGGATGGTAATGAAGAGATCACCGATTATTTCCCGTTTTTTCTCCGGATCGGCCTCTCCCTGCAGAGCGGCAAGGAACTCCTCCGATGCGTCCACGAAATGCAGGTGGGAGGCTCCGAGCTGCTCCAGATCCCGGATTACTTCCCTGGATTCATTCTTTCGCATCAGTCCGGTATCGATATGAAGCAGGTATACCTGATCGGCCGGCAGGGACCGCAGAAGAAGTCCCGCTACTACCGTCGAATCAACCCCGCCGGAAATGAGGAGCAGAACTTTTCTGTTACCGACTTTTTCCCTTATCCCTTCGACAGTGTCTTCGATATACCGGTCCATGGTCCATGACTTGGCGGCTCCGCAGATATGGACGGAGAAATTTTCGAGAATCCGGTTCCCGTACTCACAGTGGCTCACTTCCGGGTGGAACTGAAGCCCGAAATAGGGCAGCTGAGCGGCCTCCACCGCCGCGGGAATGCCGTTCTGTGATTCTCCCACTACTTCGAAACCCTGGGCAAGAAAGTCGATGCTATCCCCGTGGCTCATCCAGGAGGCGAAGTTTTCCGGAACACCTTCGAAAAGGGGAGAGTTTTTCTTAAAAAGGACCTTTGCCTTTCCGTATTCCCGAGTCGGCAGCGAAGTGACCTGCCCTCCGAAATGTTTCATCAGAACCTGGGTTCCGAAACAGATCCCCAGGAGCGGAAGACCGCATTCGAAGACCGAGGGATCCGGCCAGGGGGGATCGGGGTCATTCACCGAATAGGGAGATCCGGACAGGACGATGCCCCGGACTTCTGCCAGGACCTCCGGTGTAAGCCGGGTATCCGCGGGCAGGATCTCCGTATAGACCCCGATATCGCGGATCCGTCTGCCGATAAGCTGGGTGGTCTGTCCTCCGAAATCGAGAATCAGGATTTTATCCATTTCCTTACTCCTTCTCCAGGGATACCCGCAGCCTCTTCACCATCTCGAAGTGGCGTTTCGCAATATCACGCGCCTTTTCTGATGTTTTTCCTTTATAGAGGGCCGGATGGGCAAAGAACTCTTCGGCGTCCAGTCCGTTTACCTGCAGGAGTTGTGTCTGGATGGATTTCCATACCACCGGGTCCTCCTTCAGCTTTTCCAGCAGGGAGACTCCGGTACGTTCACATTCGAGGGTGATCCTGCGTACCTTCTCGTGAGCTTCGCTTTCTCCCGCCTGGGACAGAAGAATATAGGCTGCTTCGGAGAGGATGAAATCGCCGTTACCCGTGAGGTTCCGATTGAGGTTCTCCTTTTCGATATGCAGGGTCTGCACCACCCGGATTATCCGCTGTACCGCGGCAGCGAAACCCGCCAGATAGTCGGCTATAAATCTTGAACTTGCCGAGTTGGTAAGGTCCCGCTGATGTTCTGAAATCTGGTCCATGAAAAACGTCATCACCCGGGGTGAAAAAGCTTTCCAAAGGCTTTTCACATGCTCGCTGTTCCAGGGATTCCTCTTGTGGGGCATGGTTGATGAGCCTACCTGGGATGAGCTGAAAAACTCCCTCAATTCGCCGAGTTCGGTCCGCTGGAGATGCCGCAAATCGTCAGCCAGGTTGGCGATTATTCCGAAGGCGGTGTTGTATTCGAGCAGCAGCTGCAGGAGATATTCAGGTTCGATGATCTGATTGGAATACTCCGAAGCCTCTATTCCAAGAGCCCCGAGGACCTCGGTTTCGAAAGCCCTGGGATCCTGCACAATCAGGCTCATGGCGTTATATCCGCCGACGGCACCGGAGAGTTTACCCCGGAGTTCCTTCGAACGTTCATCCAGTCTTTGTATGGACTTCCCGAGCCGGGCGACATACTCGCTGAAGGTAAAACCCACCGTCACTGGGACTGCGTGCTGTCCGTGGGTGCGTCCGACCTGGGGAGTGTCCGCTTCCTGATCGGTAAGACGGATCAGGCTCTCTTCGAGTTCCAGCAGGAGGGGTATCAGTACCTTCCGGCTGACATCCCGGTATCGAAGAGATGAAGAGGTATCGAGGATATCAACGCTCGTCGCTCCAAGATGAACATACGGGCCCATCTCTCCGGGCAGTTTCCTCTTCATAACATTGACGAGGGCCCGGATATTGTGATGGGTTTTCTCTTCCTCTTCGTAGACCTCGGCAGGATCTATTTCTTCGACGGTACGATCGATACGGTTCAGGTTATCCTCCGTACCGAGGCCCAAACGTCTGAGGTGGGCCGCCAGCAGGGCCCCTTCCACCTTCAGACAGTATTTCACCGCCCCGTCCTCGCTGATATACTCTTCGAGCTGTTCAAAAAGCCCGCTGTTTGACAGGTAATATCGATGGTCCAGAGGCGACAGGTTCTTGAAAATTGATCTGTACGTATTCTTCGACATAATGAGATACTGTACAGTTTATCGTTAAAATGTCAAATAACTATTGGCAGATAGAGTAAAAAATCAGTACTATTGGCCCATGAATGGATGGTCTCCCCGATGGAAACTGCTTCTGTTGCTGACCCTGGTAATAACGGCGGGTCTGCTGAACTATTTCTTCCGTCCTCTCTGGGCCCCGGACCTGGGCAGCACCGATGATATGCTCTACCTCTCGTACATTCTTATACACTTTCTCTGGCTGATCGCCCTGATCCGGCACAGAGGTCCATCCCTGGCCTTCGATATCTACAGGATACCTGAAGTCGTTTTTATCTTCGGACTGTCCCTTTTTCTCTTTTCCTACATCTTTGCCACCAACGCGAACCTCACCTACGCCCAGCTCTTTGCCGAAACCAACGGAAACCTCTCCCTGGCGCCGAATTCACGGATACAGAGACTTTCTTCTATCCTGCGGTACCTTCCCTTTCTTCTATTCGATCTGGGAGTGTATTTCTTTTACCGGCTCAGCAAAACCAGGCGGTTTCAGCGTTTCACGGGCCTCAGGGGATTGAAACGGTGGTCCATGCTTCTGGCGCTGCTGTCCGGCTGTCTCTACACCCTTTCACTCCCCTCCTTTCTGTCCACCCGGGGCTTCGGCGGGCTTGCATATCTGGCCCTGGTGCCGCTCTGGGCAGTACTGCCCCGTCACAAGGTACGATGGGGAATCTTCTACGGTATCAGCTTCGGATTGGTACAGATCATGCTCAGCAACTACTGGCTGGGCACCTTCAGTCTTATTACCCTGCAGCTCGTAACGGTATTCCTTTTCAGCGAGTACCTTATCTACTTTACCCTCGTTCTCCCCTTCGCCCGGCGCATGCGGTCTCCCCACCTCCTTCTTTTCCCTTCCACCTGGGTACTTTTTGATTTTATAAGAACCCAGGGCTTTCTGGGATACCCCTGGGGAATGCTCGGAAGCAGCCAGTACCTCTATCCCCCGCTGATCCAGATCGCGGATATCGGCGGGGTGTATCTGGTGACCTTCTTCGTCCTTCTCACCACCGGCCTGCTGATTGAAATTGGCCGCCGTGCCCTCATGGGGCCGGCGGAATTCCTTCCGCGTCCCGGCCGGGGGCGGGCACAACCGGCAGCAGTGCTTCTGATACTGTGGGGCTTCGTTTTATCCTACGGAGTGTTCAGCCTCAACCACTGGACCGGGAAGAGCGAAACATCAAGGGTAACCATCGCGCTGATTCAACAGAATACGGATCCGAGAAAAAATGAATACCGGGAGACCTTCGATATTCTGAAAAAACTTACCGATCAGGCACTTCCCGCTTCCCCGGACCTCATCGCCTGGTCGGAAACCGCCTTCGTACCCAATATCAGAAAGTGGGGAGCCCTGGACCCCGATGAACACTACCTTTCCCGGCTGGTATCCGAATTCCGGGAATATCAGCGGGAGATCAGCACATGGCTTGTAACGGGAAATGATGACTATGAGGAATCCATGGATCCAGAGGGAGCTGTCGTCCGGTCACACTACAATGGGGCTGTTCTTTTTTCCGACCGGGGCATTCGGACCCGGACCTATCGGAAAATGCATCTGGTGCCTTTTTCCGAATATTTCCCCTATACCGAGCAGTTTCCCTGGGTATTCGATATCCTGCAGGGCCTCGATCCTGACCTCTGGGAAAAGGGGGAGGAACGGATCATATTCGAGCATCCCCGATTCAGGTTTTTCACACCTATCTGTTTCGAAGACAGCTTCCCGGGCGAGATCAGGGAGTTCGTCAGCCTCGGCGCCGATATAATTCTGAACCTTTCCAATGATTACTGGTCTCTTACCGAAGCGGAAGGGCAGCAGCATTTCGCCAATTCCCTCTTCAGAGCGGTGGAGAACCGCAGGCCCCTGCTCCGCTCCACCGCCAGCGGCCTCACCGCTTACGTGTCCCCGGAGGGCAGAATACAGGAAGCCCTCCCCTATTACGAGGAGGGTATACTCCTGGCCGAAGTGAAGCTCTATCATTCAAAAGACAGTTTGTATTTGAGATTCGGGAACTGGATCATGTATGTGCTTGCAGCCCTGGCAGTCGCCTCGGTCCTCTGCAGCATCCTGTCTCAATCCCGAAGCATTCCGCCGTCCTTCCGGAGAACAACGGCGGACGCCGATTGATGAAATTTCTTTCTTGTTCGATCTTCTATTGCTCTTTTTCCCAGCGCAGTACCGGCTGCTTCGCCGCCCGGACCTGGTCCACCCGCCTGACGGGAGTCGAAAGGGGAAAATCATGCAGTTTCTCGGGATTGTTCTCAGCCAGATCGGCGATCCCCTCCATCACTTCTATGAAGTGGTCCAGGGATTCCTTCGATTCCGTCTCAGTCGGTTCGATCATCATAGCTTCGTGTACGATCAGGGGAAAGTAGATCGTCGGGGCATGCAGACCGTATTCGAGCAGCCCCTTGGCAACATCCGTGGCCGAGATACCGTATTTTTCCTTCATCTGATCAGCTGAAAAAACAAACTCATGCTTGCACACCTGATCATAGGGAAGGTGGTATCGGCGCTTCAGCTTTTCCTTGACGTAATTGGCGTTGAGAACCGCAAGCTCCGAGGCACGCTGCAGCCCGTCCGAACCCATGGTCAATATGTAGGTATAGGCTCGTACGAGAACAGCTGTATTTCCATAGAAGCCTGAGATCCTGCCCATGGTCTCAGGAATATCATGATCGAGGAAGTAGCCCTTACCGTCTTTCCTGACCGTCGGGACAGGAAGGTAAGGTTCGAGCTTTTTCTTTACCATCACCGCTCCGCTGCCCGGTCCGCCTCCGCCGTGGGGGGTGGAAAAGGTTTTGTGCAGATTGAGATGGACAACGTCGAATCCCATATCACCCGGACGGCTCTTTCCCATGACAGCGTTCAGATTGGCTCCGTCGTAGTAGAGCAGCCCTCCGGCGTCATGAACCAGTTCCGCAATTTCGGCGATGTCCGTTTCGAAAAGTCCGAGGGTATTGGGATTGGTGAGCATGATACCGGCCAGATTTTCATCGAGGTGTTTTTTCACCTCCTCCGCAGACACCCTGCCGTCATGCCGTGATTTAATCTCCACTACATCAAAACCGGCTATGTTGGCTGATGCCGGGTTCGTTCCATGCGCCGCGTCAGGCACAAGCACTTTTGTGCGCTGTTTCTCTCCCCGGGCATCAAAGTACGAACGGAAGAACTTCATCCCGGTGAACTCACCGTGGGCACCTGCAAAAGGCTGAAGGGTCCCCCAGTCCATTCCCGTTACTTCACAGAGTTTTTCGGTCAGCTCATACATCAGCTCGAGAATTCCCTGAGCCGTATGCCGGGGCTGAAGGGGATGGAGAATATTGAACCCTTCCAGAGCTGCAGCAGTCTCGTTGATTTTCGGATTGTATTTCATGGTACAGGAACCGAGGGGGTAAAAACCCATGTCGACGCAGTAGTTTTTCTGAGACAGCCGGGTGTAATGACGGATCACATCGACTTCTGAAACTTCCGGCAGCTCCGCGGGAGCGCCCCGAAGGTACCCCTTCGGAACGAGGCGGTCTGCCGGCTGAACCGGGACATCCGTCTCCGGCACCCGGAAGCCTCTTCTTCCCGGCCGGGAGCGTTCAAAAATCAGCATATCTTTTAAATCCATACTCATTTCAATGCCCCCTTCATACTCTTAACATATGCATCCATCTCATCTTTCGTCCGCTTCTCCGTTACCGCCACCAGAAGGAGGTCCTCCGGGTAATCCGGATCCAGCAATTTCAGAGGAACACCGGCGAAAATCCCGTCGGATTCCATTTTATCCGTCACTTTCTGTGCCGGGATCGGCAGTTTCAGACAGAATTCATTGAAAAACGGTTGATCGGCCAGGAGCTTCAAGCCAGCTTTTTCCTTCAGCTCTCCGGCAAGGTAATGGGCCTTTTGTAGATTCAGTGCCGACAGCTCCTTCAATCCCTCTCTGCCGACCGTCGAAAGGTATACGGTGGAAGCCAGCGCTGCCAGGGCCTGATTCGAACAGATATTCGAAGTCGCCCGTTCCCGCTTGATATGCTGTTCCCGGGCCTGGAGGGTCAAAACGAAGGCCCTCTTCCCATCTTCATCGAGGGTCTGTCCGACAATACGCCCGGGCAGCTTCCGCAGCAGCTTCTCGGCCGCCGCTATATATCCCACGGCAGGTCCGCCGAAATAGGAAGACAATCCGAAGGGCTGGGTATCACCGATGGCAATATCGGCTCCCCACTCTCCCTGGCTCTTCAGCACGCCCAGGGACATGGGGTTTGAGGAAATTATAAAGAGAGATTTGTTCTCATGCAGTTTATCGGCGATCCCCGAATAGTCTTCCAGGAATCCGTACACATTCGGACTCTGGACCAGGAGGCCCGCCACCTGAGCATCCATCATCGCTTCCACCGCTCCGGGATCCAGCACTCCGTCTTTTTCAGGGACTTCCTTCAGATGTACCGGCAGGTCGTTAAAGTAGGTTTTGAGCACCTGCTTTGTATTGGGATGAAGCGTTCGGGAATAGAGGATCGTATCCCGCTTCCGGGTACTGTTCACCGCAAGAGCACAGGCTTCCGAAGCCGCTGTATGTCCGTCATAGAGGCTTGCGTTCGATACATCCAGAGATGTAAGCTCGCACATCATGGTCTGGAATTCGAAGATGGCCTGAAGGACTCCCTGGGAAATCTCCGGCTGATAGGGAGTGTAGGATGTGTAAAATTCCGTCCGGCCTATCAGGGCATTTACGCTGGCAGGTATCACATGATCGTAGCTGCCGGCTCCCAAAAAAGAAACCGCCTGTTTATTCTTCACGGCCAGAGCGTGAAGCCGGCGGTAAACTTCAAGTTCGGACTGTCCCGTTTCAAATTTCAGTCGTCCTTTGAAACGGATCTTTTCGGGGATATCTGCAAACAGATCATCGATGCTTGCGGCCCCGATATCAACAAGCATCTCTTTTATTTCACTCTCCGTGTGGGGTAAATATGCGAACATTACTGTTCTCCTTTTATTGAAAAGAGAATTTACTCGGCCTCCTCTTCCAGGAACTTCTGATAGTCGCTGTATGAGAGCAGGTCATCCAGTTCCGATTCATCACTCATTTCAAGAGCATAGATAAATGCCTCGTAGGGTTTCTGGTTGACCAGCTCGGGTGTATCCTCCAACTCCTCATTTACCTTTACAATTTTGCCGGAAACGGGCGCGTAAATCGGCGAGGCTGCCTTGACAGATTCGACGTTGGTAACCTCTTCCCCCGCATCGAACTCATCTTCGAGTTCCGGCAATTCTACAAAGACAATATCTCCCAGTTCCTCCTGCGCGTAATCACTTATGCCGACATAGGCTGTTTTCCCCTCAACACGCACCCATTCGTGGGACTTGAGAAACTTCAGATCTTCGGGAATAGACATGTACACCTCCTTTTCAAAATAACAATCGCTAGGTCAACTATATTGCATCCAATATGTCCAGTCAAGGTAAAAATAATATATAAGTATTACTATATTTACTTCCGAAGTCGTCAATCCTCCGGCCGTATCTCCGCCTCAATCGTCCCGGTCGGATATGGACAAACTGCTTCCGCTCATTGCATCAATTCCGACTTCCCAGTTGTTCCGCAGAAAGACTCTCGGCACCCGCTTACCGAAAAGGCAGGTCACTTCGTAGGTGATACTTCTGGAACGCCGGGCAAGTTCCTCGGCGGTGATTGTATCGACTCGATTCTGCCATTTCTGGGTACCTAAAAGCACTGCTTCATCACCGGCGCCTACGATCTCCGGTATATCCGTAAGGTCGACGGTGATCATATCCATGGAAACCCGTCCTACCACGGGAGCACGCATGCCGTGTACCAGGACTTCGGCGTTGTTGCTGTAATCCCGGATAAAACCGTCTCCATAGCCGATGGGTAGAACCCCGATCAATGAAGGTCTGCCGGTAATGAAGGTCCGGCCGTAGCCGATGCCGGCGCCCTTCGGAAACTCATCCACCTTGATAAAAGAACTTTTCAGGGTCATGACCGGACGCAGGGACACTTCATGATCGACTTCCTCGCTCGGATACATACCGAATACCGCTACCCCGGGTCTCACGATATCGAAGGCGGACTGTTCGGGGAAATCGATCACCGCCCCGCTGTTGGCCGTGTGAAAATAGTCGATCCGGATACCCGATTTCCGAAGCCGGTCCCTTAGTTCTCCGAATTTCTTCAGCTGCCCGTAGCTGTATTCTTTGTCCGTCTCATCTGAAACCGGGAAATGAGTAAAGAGGCCTTCAAGATGTACATGCTCAAGCCTGTATACTTCCTCAATCATTTCCGCAGCCCGGGAAAACTGTACTCCGAGGCGTCCCATTCCCGTATCGACATTTACATGGACCACTGCCTTTTGCTTCAGTCTTGCGGCAACCTTTTCTATCTCATGTGCATACTCCAGGGAGGAGACGCTCAGCTTCACATTTCTCTCAATGGCCGGGGCAATTTCATCGAAAAAAAGGTCTTCCAGCAGCAGCAGAGGCATCTTGATACCCCGGCTGCGCAGATACTCCACTTCCTCCAGGCAGGCCACTCCGCCGGCGAAGACACCCATTTCTTCGGCTATCTTCCCCACCGCCGCGCTGCCGTGGCCGTAGGAATCAGCCTTCAGGAGGACGATAAACTTTTTATCCCTTCCGGCCCGGTCCCAGAGGGTTCCGATGTTCTCCTCGACCGCATCGAGATTTATCAGCGCATGAGTCTTTCTTATGGGAATTTTCATCATTTTTTCACCTTCATACATTATGTACCGGGATAAGTGTAGCTTGAGTCAGGAACCAGGTCAATCATATTTTCACCGCCGGCGCCCCGTTCCCGGGCCCGCGCCCGGGATTATTCATCTTTCAGAATCTCCTCCAGATCCTCACGCCGGAGGATATGAACAAGCCTGCCCTCCGGCCGGAGACAGCCCTCATCGGATAGATGTGAAAACTCCCGTGACAGCGACGGCCGGCTGACACCGAAAATCTCCGCCAGAGTTTCCCTTGTAACCGGGATCTCCGGGCTGTCCGTGGACTGTTTGTCAGCCAGATCAAGGATATAGCTGGCAATTTTTTCCCGAATCGTCGCAAACTGTATCAGACGCAGTTTTTCCGCCAGGACCGAAAGCCTCAGACCGGAATCCTGCAGATAATTGAGAAGAAACCGGCTGTTCCTCTGCATCATAGCCAGCACCTCTCGGCGGGAAATAACACAGAGTTCGACTTCTTCGGCCGCCGTGAGCGTTACCGGCAGGACCGGATCCGGGGCGAAAAGAATCGCGGAGGCAACCGGGTCTGTCGGTGACAGGGTCTCGACCTTGAGGACTTTGCCGCTGTAGTCCTCGAACTGGGCAGTAATATTTCCCTTCAGTATAATCCACACATCCTCATACCGGTCACCGCGAAAAGCGATAACGGCATTCCGATGATACTCACGGATCCGGCAGCTCTCAGGGCGAATCAATGCTTCAAGTTCGGACCTGCTCAGCCCTTCAAAGAGGTGACAGCGGGAAATCTTATGCAGGATTTCTTCTTTCATTTTTTCCTTTCCCTTCAAAGTGTAACATATGTTACCGCATTTCGAAGAAAAAGACTTTAGGATGGAATAAACTAATTCGAATTTGGAGGAATAAGGTATGTTTTGTTATCAGTGCCAGGAAACAGCCGGAAACAAAGGCTGCACGATAAAGGGTGTCTGCGGTAAAAACGAAAGCACCGCGAATCTTCAGGATGTGCTCATACACTCTCTCAAAGGCCTCGGTCTCGTATTCAGTTCCGGCGACAGCGCCGGAGTATTCACCGATAAAGAGCTGCGCAGAGCGGGAAGACTCGCCGCCGAATCGCTCTTTTCCACTATCACCAACGCGAACTTCGATGACCACCGGATGGTTGAATATATTGATCGGGTACTCAAATTGAGGGATGAGCTCGCCGCAACCGGCAAGGTAGATCTTTCCGGCATGCATGATGCCGCGGTATGGAAAGGAAGCGGAATAGATGAATACGCCGCCAAGGGACCTTCGGTAGGCGTCCTGGCGACGGAAAACGAAGATGTCCGTTCTCTGCGGGAGCTCATCATCTACGGCCTGAAAGGTCTCTCCGCCTATTCGGACCACGCGATGCTGCTCGGGTATGAAGATATGGAAATCTACCGCTTTCTGATGGAAGCCCTGGCCGCCACGACCCGGGAACTGACGGCGGATGAACTGGTGCAGTGGGTTCTGGATACCGGAAAGACGGGGGTCAGCGCCATGAAGATCCTCGATGAAGCGAATACCTCGACCTATGGAAACCCGGAAATCACGAAGGTAAACATCGGTGTCGGAGACAAACCGGGCATCCTCATCTCAGGTCACGATCTGAAGGACATGGAGGAACTGCTCGCCCAGACGGAAGGGACCGGCGTGGATGTCTACACCCACAGTGAAATGCTCCCGGCCAACTACTATCCGGCCTTCAAGAAATACGACCACTTCATCGGGAATTACGGAAACGCCTGGTGGAAACAGAACAAGGAGTTCGAAAGCTTCAACGGGCCGATCATTATGACCACCAACTGTATCACCCCGGTCAGAGATGCCTATAAAGACAGGATCTTCACGACCAACGCCGCCGGATATCCCGGTGTTCCCCACATTCCCGAAAGGGCTGAGGGCGGAAAGAAAGATTTCTCACAGGTGATCGAACTGGCGAAAAAGTGCCCCCCTCCCACAGAGATCGAAACCGGAGAGATCGTAGGAGGCTTTGCCCACCATCAGGTCCTTCAGCTGGCGGATAAAATCGTCGAAGCGGTTAAAACCGGAGCGATTAAACGCTTTGTCGTCATGGCCGGATGTGACGGTCGGCACAACAGCAGAAGTTATTTCACCGAGGTAGCCGAGGAGCTTCCCGAGGACACGGTTATCCTGACGGCAGGTTGCGCGAAATACCGGTACAACAAGCTCGATCTCGGAGATATCGGCGGTATACCCCGGGTACTCGATGCCGGTCAGTGCAACGACAGCTATTCCCTCGCAGTCATAGCCTTGAAACTGCAGGAAGTCTTCGGCCTGGATGATGTAAATGAGCTGCCCCTCTCCTTCGATCTGGCATGGTACGAACAGAAGGCGGTAATTGTACTGCTCGCCCTCCTGTATCTTGGTTTCAAGGGGATCCGGATTGGACCGACCCTGCCCGCCTTCCTGTCTCCGAAAGTGGTCAAAGTCCTCGTTGAAAACTTTGATATCAAACCGATCGGCGATGTGAAGGAAGATGTCAAAGCGATGATGGCGGGGGTGTAAAAGCTTATCCGTTACGATGATTCAGACGGGGCCGGCGATGCTGTATGGAGAAAACTGGAAGCCCGCCCCGGCTTTTCCCTGCAGGGATGATAAAAGGAGCTCCCAGGTGTAAGGGTTCCTCAGTGTCCCCGAAACGGCACCAGAAGACTGCATAAAATCAATCTCAGGATAAATATACTTCATAAGTTCACAAGCATTTCTGTACTTTACCGGAAATGGCGGTAGGTGCCTCAGGTGAATATCTTTAGCCGTTAAAAAGGTGCCGTTTCGGGGACACTACCTGAGGATTCCTTTTCTTTCCCGGCCATATGTATTACTATTACCCAGATTCTGGCGTCTTCAGCGCAATTTAATCCGGAGGATATGTATGAGTCCATTTGAAATCATAATGCTGGTATGCTTCGGCTCCGCATGGCCCGTCTCCATCTATAAATCATGGACAAGCAGAAAAACAGGGGGCAAAAGTCTCATGTTTCTCTATATCATCGGCAGCGGCTATGTAGCAGGCGCCTTTCACAAGATTTTTTATTCTCTGGATCCTGTGATTGCTCTGTATATCCTCAATTTTTTGATGGTTGCAGCAGATATTTTTCTCTACTACCGGAACCGCAGGATTGAGAGCGCTAGGGGAACAGCACCACCACACCCCGCCGTGTGAGCTCTTCGAGAACCTTCCGGTCCCGGACGGGATTCCCCCGCAGATCGGCGAACTGCAGATTTCCGAGAGACAGCAGGACATCAATTTCTTCTATTTCGTTGCAGGAGAGATCAACTATTTCAAGATTTTCAAGCTCCTTCAGATCCTCGATATCCACGATGTTGTTGTTCCCCAGAAACAGCTCACTCAGGTATAACAGCCCCCGCAGATCAAAGAGATTTGAAAGAGCATTGCCCGACAGGTTGAGTCTGGTAATATTTCGGCAATACTGCAGCCCTTCGGTATCCTCAAAGCCGTACCCGGCCAGATTGAGCTCTCCTTCGAAGGCGGCTAAATCCGCGGGACTGAGTACGTAGGACAGATTCCCCAGATACTCGGCCTTGAGAGCGTGAATGAAATCAAAATCAACCGTGCTGAATCCTTCATCCCCGGCTGCAGGTTCTTCACCGGGATCGATCCCGCAGCCATCAGGACCGGGATAACCGAAATCTTCCTCTCCGTAGCGGTATTCTTCGGTAAATTCGTAGGAGAACCTGCTTTCCTGTATCTTCTCCGCTCTGGTCTGAATGCACAGCATGGAGTGATAGAAACTCAGTTTTTTATGGTTCTTTTCCTCGAAGGCCTGTTCAATTGAATGCAGATGAGCGGCAAAACGATCGGGATGAATTATCTTAATCAGCTTCACGAAAACCCTGTTCAGCGGTACATCGGCATGCTTTTCGTCTTCGAAAAGGGCGTCCGCGTACATTTTCATTTTTACCTGATTACCCGATTTGTAGGCATCCAGAATAGTACTGGTCAGCTCCTTCAGATGGGTCTCCGTCAGCTTCTGCTTGATTTCCGAATACAGTGTTTCTATTTCAGACATACCGTCTGCAATACTATCCTAACTCCTCTATTTCTGCAATCAAAGCCGGAAAACTGCATACTTTCCAGACCGGGAGAAGCCCCCTCATGCTGCAGGTGTTGATATCGGTTCAGCCTCTGTTATCCAATTCACTCTCGATCAGGAGAATACCTGATTTCAGGAGATTACCGGCCCGGGCGCGGAAAAATTTCCCCGGCATTGAAAGATTCTCTCGAAGCAGACTGTCGGGAAGAAATATTCCGGATTCCTGCTCATCCCGGGCCGGAGAACACTTTTCAATGCTTCCCTTCGACAGCGAAGGTTCAGGCCGGACACCTGCAGCCACAGCTGCCTGCGCCGCGGGGCCCTCCGCCGGCTGGCAGTTTTGAAAATACAGGGACCATATCGAATTTTTCCGGATCTTCGTGGAGAGAAAAGCATTCACCCATGACTGGGTTCTCCGAAATCGAAAGAAACGAAAACCTTGTACAGACTGCTCTCATACACACCCGGAGGGATCCTGGAATCGGGGAAAGTACCTTTTCGCCCGCAGAATATCTTTTTTTTTAATAATTCACCCTGCCATCACCCCGAGCAACTTGACTTTTTTAGGAATATACATATATTTAACTGCGTTATGGAAACAAGGGAACTATATACAACAGCATCCCTGGCTCATCTTTCACTCACCGAAAGTGAAGTGAAGGAACTCAGTCAGCAGGTATCCCGCATGCTCGAGTACTTCTCACTTATGCGTGATATCGATGTTGACGCTTTAGAACCCACCACTCACGCTTTTTCCAAGGTGAATCGGTTACGTAAAGACTCGGAGGTGAATGGGGAGCGTTTGTCGAACATGGCAGACTCTCTCCTTGATAATGCCCCTGAACTTGAAGACCGGTTTATCGTAATACCCAACGTGCTGTAAAACCTGCTGCAAGTTTACCAACCGGTCTTCTCAATTACCCGTGCAACTCTGCGGCCCTCTACATGCCGCAAAATAAGATGTATTCGAATCAAGGAAACATATACAAGGAGATTATTGATGTTCTGGGATGAAAAGGGACACTGGGAATATAAATTAGACAGCCAGGAGAAAATTACGGCGTATGCCTCGCAGATACGGAATACCGACCGCCGTATCGGGGCATTTCTCGAATTCGACCCGCAGAGGCTAAAGCCTGCGGCAGCCGACAGCAGTAGACAGGGCAATAATACCGAAGCAGCCGGACAGTCACTGGAAGGTTTGCCCCTGGGTGTAAAGGACAATATCGCCGTCGAAGGATTTCGGCTTACCTGCGGCTCGAAAATCCTCTCGGACTACAGCTCACCCTACACTGCCACGGCAGTACAGAAGCTGATCGACGCGGGTATGGTGGTGGTCGGGAAAACCAACCTGGATGAATTCGGTATGGGTTCATCCACCGACAACTCGGCGCTGCAGCGCACCCACAATCCCTGGAACACGGCATATGTAGCCGGAGGTTCCAGCGGCGGCTCCGCGGCTGCGGTGGCGGCGGGGCTGGTCCCCTGCGCCCTCGGCAGTGATACCGGCGGTTCGATCCGTCAACCCGCCTCGTTCTGCGGGGTGTACGGCCTGAAACCGACCTACGGCAGCGTATCCCGTTTCGGGCTGGTATCCTACGCCTCATCCCTGGAAGGCATCGGCCTGCTTACATCATCCCTGTCTTTGATGGAGAACGTGTATTCGGTCATGAAGGGAGAAGATGTTCATGATCAGACCAGCGGATCCGGAGAACCCTGTACGGCGGATATACGCCGGATAGGGACCCTCAGGGAGCCGGAAGGGCTCGCATCGGGAGTCCGGCGGGGATATGAAAAAACTATCGCTGGATTGAAACAGCTTGGGTACGAGATTGTCGAATTTGAATTACCCATATTGGACTACGTTATCCCCTCCTACTACACCATTGCATCGGCGGAATCCAGCGCCAACCTTGCCCGCTACGCCGGTATCCGCTACGGTTATCGAAACGAAATGGCCGAAGACCCCCGGGAGCTGACCGAGACGTCCCGGGACGAGGGATTCGGTCAGGAAGTGAAAATGCGGATCCTGCTCGGAACTTTCGTACTGCGATCGGGTTTTCAGGAGCAGTATTACATCCGGGCCCAGAAGATCAGGACGGCCCTGAGAAAACACCTTGACCAGCTGTTTTCTGAGGTGGACCTGATTATGCTGCCTACCTTTCCGGTCCAGGCCTTTGAGCACGATTCCGGTGATATGGATCAGTTTCAGCAGAAGGTGGCCGATAAGTTCACCGCCACCGCCAACCTCGCGGGAATACCCGCCCTGGCCTTTCCCGTGGGCATCGAGGACCAGCTCCCGGTGGGAATGCAGTTTCTGGCACCTATGCACGGCGAGCAGCGGCTGTTCAGGGCCGCCGAATCCTACAGCCGGATATTCAGCCCCCGCTTATCACCTTTCGCGAACACAGGGAGGATCGGAGAATGAGTGTGCAAAACGATTATCAGACCTTTATCGGCCTCGAGATCCATATTCAGCTTCTGACCCGGACCAAGGCCTTCTGCAGCTGCCCTGCAGCCTTCGGTGATGAACCGAACACCAACGTGTGCCCGATATGTCTCGGATATCCGGGCGTCCTCCCGGCACTCAATGAACAGGCCCTTTTCATGGCCTACCAGGTAGCTACAGCACTGAACTGCAGATTGTCGCCTGTTACGCATTTTGACAGAAAAAACTACTTCTATCCGGATATGCCGAAGAACTATCAGATTTCCCAGTTCGGCAGCCCTGTAGGACTTGATGGTTCCATCGAATTCCCCTATATGGGGGAAATCAGAAAAATCCGGATCCATGACGTGCACCTCGAGGAGGATGCGGGTAAGATGATCCACGCCGGTGATATTTCACTGGTGGATTACAACCGGGCCGGCACTCCCCTGTTGGAAATCGTAACTGAACCGGACCTTACCAGCGGGGATGAAACCGAAGCATTTATCCATTATTTCCGCCGTTTCGTACGCTACCTGGAAGTGTGTGACGGAAACATGGAAGAAGGGTCGCTGAGATGTGATGCGAACATCTCCATCAACAAACCGGGACGCGGCCTGGGCACCAAGGTGGAAGTAAAGAACCTGAACTCATCCCGCTTCGTTCGGATGGCCCTCAATTATGAATACTCCAGGCAGAGGAAGGTCCTCGAAGAGGGCAGCTCAATTCAGCAGGAAACGAGACTCTGGAATGAAAACAGGGACATAAGCATAGTCATGCGTCGGAAGGAGGAATCCCACGACTACCGGTATTTTCCCGAACCTGATCTGCCTCCCTTCCGTCCTGAACAGGAATACCTTCAGGGGGTTGAAAAAAGCCTCACCGAACTTCCTCTGGCCCGGCAGATTCGTTTCACCTCTGCATACGGTTTATCCGCCGACCAGGCCGCCTTTCTTACCGAGGAACGCGAACGGGCAGATTTCTTTGAGGACGCTGCCTCCTGCGGAGCAGACCCGCTTGAGCTCTATCGATGGCTCAGCGGTGATGTTCTTCGTCATCTGAACCACGCCCGGATCAGTCTGATGGAATCAGCCCTCAGTCCGGCGAGACTTGCCGATCTGCTTCGGATGATCACTGACGGAACCATTCACGGAAAAATCGCAAAAAAGATCCTCCAGATCATCTTTGATGAAGACCAGGACCCTCTCACTATCTTCGAGGAGCGGGGTATGCGGCAGATCACCGATGAGGAGGAAATAAGGAAAATCGTTCAGAGAGTGATTGCCGAAGACCCGGCCGCGGCAGCTCAGGCGGCGGAGGGTCAGCAAAAGGTGTACGGATATTTTATGGGCTTGATAATGAAAATGAGCGGCGGGAGAGCCGATCCCCGGATTACCCGCCGCATACTGGAAACAGAAATAAAACAGGAAACAGGTGAAGGAGCATAGGATGGATAGAGTTTATATGAGTAAAATTCATGAACATATTGATGAGGAAATAGAATGCGCAGGCTGGGTCCACCGCATCCGCAGTCTGGGGAAAATCACCTTTCTGCTGATAAGAGACCGTTCGGGAATCGCCCAGACCGTCTGGGATGACCCGCCTGAACTGACCCTGGAATCGGTGGTCAGAATCAGCGGCCGGGTGGTAAAAAACGAAAAGGCCCCTGGCGGCGCTGAGGTTCAGGGAAAAACCCTGCGGATACTCTCCAAAGCTGCTCCGGATCTGCCGGTACCCATCAATCAGGAACCGGACAAGCTGAATATCGACGCGCTTCTTGACAACCGGATGCTCACCCTCCGAAATCCGAAAATCCGCTCAATCTTCTATCTCCAGTCGGATATTCTTGCCTACTTCGCCGAATATATGCGCAGCCGTGATTTTACCGAAATCAAAAGCAGCAAACTCATCGGAAGCGGTTCTGAAGGGGGTACGGGCCTCTTCGAAGTCGAATATTTCGACCGGAAGGTATACCTGGCCCAGTCGCCCCAGCTCTACAAACAGGCCATGGTTGCCAACGGTATGGAGAGGGTTTTCGAAATCGGCGCGGCTTACCGGGCAGAAAAGCACGAAACCCCCAGACACCTGAATGAATACATCAGCCTGGATATCGAAATGGGCTTCATTGAAACCGATCATGACCTCATGGATCTCGAAGTTGGCATCCTTTCCCATATTTTTTCAAGGATCAGAGAAAACAACCAGGCTATTCTCGACGAATGGAAAACCGATGTGCCCAGCCCTGCAGAAATGGCCGCCGCGCCGCGAATCAGCCATGATGAGGCGAAAAAGATAATCTCCGACCGGCTCGGCAAACGGGTCTTCGATCTGAATCCCGAAGGGGAAAGAGAGCTCAGCACCTGGGCCATGGAAGAAGCCGGGGTTGAAGCTGTTTTCGTTCATTCCTTCCCGAGAAAGAAACGGCCCTTTTACACCTACCCCCTGGACCGGAAAACCATGAGTTTCGACCTCATTTTCAGAGGTCTCGAAATAACCTCAGGGGGCAGACGGATCAACGAATATGATATGCTGGTGGAAAACATGAAGCGCTTCGGACTCGAGCCGGAACAAATGAGCGATTATCTGCAGGTTTTCCGCTACGGCTGTCCTCCCCACGGAGGGTTCGCCATCGGTCTCGAACGGCTTACCCAGAAAATTCTCGGTCTTGCCAATATAAAGGAAGCTTCGCTTTTCCCGCGGGACAGAAAACGGGTCAGCCCATAGGATTGTCCTGTCCGTTCCGACCCAACCACGACTGCGGCCAATATTTATAAAACGGGGATTTCCACCCGTATGTGGGTCCCCGTTTTTTCATCCGTGGTGAAACTCACTGTACCGCCATGGGCCTGAGTAATCAGATAGACACTGTAAGTTCCCAGACCGTTCCCATGATTTTTTCCAAAAGTTACATACCGTTCAAAAAAGCGCTCCCTTATTTGAGGAGGAATGGCTCCCTGATTGTGAATATCAAGCTTCAATATCCCGGAACCATCTTCATCCGCCCGTATCGTGACCGTTTCGCCGGGATGAGACGCTTCTACTGCGTTTTCCACCAGGTTCGACAGAACAGTCTCCATACTCGCTTTTTCAGCATGAATGATCAGAGGGGAACTGTCCTCCAGGTTTTCGCCGTTCACTTTGCAATCGAGTCGTATATGCCTTCCCTTATCGGCTATCTTCATCCGGTCGTTCAGTTGCAGAAGAACCGAAACAAAATCAAAAGCTTCCCTCCGGAGAGAATAGATACCCGCCTCCATTCGGTATAATTTCAATGAATGGTCTATCATATTCAGAACAGATCGGCCGGACTCCCCGATGGCCTCCAGCATGCGCATCTGATTCTCCGTGAGGTTTGTATCCTGAAGCAGGAGGGCACTCCCACCGATAATTCCATTCAGCGGAGATTTTAAATCATGCCGAACCACCCGTTCAACATCATCCCGCATCTGTTCCATCCTCTTCTGTTCGGTGATGTCCCTCCCGATGTACACTACCTCTGCCCCCTGCTCCCGGACAGTGTCTACCGGCCATACGGAAACCTCCACATACCGCTGCTCCCCCTGCTTATCGTAGTGCATGTGTACCTTCGGCGATTTTCCGCTGTCATCGGTCCGTAAAGGACAGTCAATATGCCTTTTCCAGCAGGGTTCAACCTGGTCATGAATGATATCGAAACAGGTTCGATTGAGCGCGTCCTCTTTGGAAATCCCATGCTCTTCGAGGAATGTCCGGTTTGCATCGATAATGCGGCAGGTCGATTTTTCCAGCAGAACGACCTCTTCCGGGATATTATTCAGCATGGTCGAGGTGATCCCCTGGGTATAGGCGATCTCATCCCTGTTCTGTTTGAGCTCCTGCAGGAGAAAGGAATAGGGATCCTTGAATCCGGTCACGATCACTCCGCGGTAGATAAAATAGAAGGAAACAATCTTGAAGTAATGTCCCAGGAGGTTCGAGAGATCATATACCCCCACATACATAATGAAGGCCATTTCCGCGAACATGGTGAGTATCAGGGAAGCGGACAGATAATTAAAAACCGTCGGAGAAAAATAATGCCTTTCCCGGATCAATCTTCCAAAAGCGAGCAGAAGTATAAAAACGATGACCAGCTCGCTTATCTTCTTGAAGGAGGTCAGCCCGACACCTTCAATATAACAGGAGGGAAAAAATCCGGAGAAAATAGAACCTATGCCGGCGGCGGTAATCAGAGCCATGAGAAGGAGTACGGAGGTCGCGGAAATCCTGCGGCGTATAAAAAACAGGGCGATGTACAGAGTGAGACTCTCCATATATCTGCCCAGAATCCACATCTGGGTAGGAAGGTCGGCACTGAAACCCGGAAAGACACCCATTCCCTTATACGCCAGGGTATGAAGCATATCAATGACGGCGACGAAGAGATATCCGATACCTATATATGCAAAATAGCTGTTATCGGTATATTCCCTGGAATTCCATGCAATAAAAAAGATCACCATAGCGACGGAGATACTGAACATCTCCGCAAACGTATGGGCCAGAAGAAAATTGACGGAATCCAGAAGAAACAGGCTGATACATCCTATGGATAGTATCATAATGGTTCTAAATACCTGATTCCGCCTGCCTCTAGGGAGGTCATTCATACTTCTTTAATCCAGAGTGAAATAATCCATCGGAGAAAGAACCTCGATCGGGACCTCTGACTTTTTTGCAAATTTAACCGCATCCTTCCGATTACCGATGATATCACCCCAATGGTAGGGTATCGCCATCTGGGGACGCAGTCTGTTTACCGCCTCAGCTGCTTCCTGAGGATCAAAGGTATAGGTTCCTCCCACCGGCACCAGAGCAAGATCAAGCCCCGAGAGGATATCGCTCTCCTCTATCGTATCGGTATCACCGGCATAGTAGATCTTTTTCTTTTCCATTTCAATTACAAAACCCAGCCAGTTGTTCTCCCGAGGGTGAAAAGCTTTCTCCCTGTTGAAAGCCGGTACTGCACTTACCTTGAAACCCTTTTCCTGATATACCTCGCCGGGGATCAAACCTGTTCCGAAGCCGATCTCTTCAACCGCGTCAGTACAGGCAATTACCTTGCCATCTTCTTTGAGCACTGAGCGGATATCAGGTCTCGACAGATGGTCATCATGGGTGTGGCTGACTAAAACAAAGTCACCGTCGTGGGGTTCGCCATCGATCTTCCATGGATCGATGTAAACCGTATATACACCGCTCAACTGAAAACTTGCATGTCCGAGCCAGGAAATTATCAACGACATCAGCAGCCCCCTCTCTCAATTATTTCGTTTTTCATATCCCTTTTGCAGTGTTCCCGATTCTGCGGAAATCACAAGTCGACAGCATCATCTGTTAAGTCCTCTGAAATCCATATGAATGACCGCATTCATTGCCGGCAACTCCTCCCCTTCTTCGACATATTGGCAGGGCTTGAATGCTGCTGTTCATAAATATCCGCATAACAATGAGTTTGTCCCTTCTCATCCGCAGGATCGGGAACACTGGGTATAGATTATCACAATACTGTGGGTTTTCCTATTCCAAAATATCTGTTATTTTAGGCTATACACGAATAAGGAGTACTATTCTCATGATTGAAGGTTATACACCCAAACTAAACCTGCTCGAGACCGAACGTGCAATCAAAAAGGTGAAGGACACCTTTGAGCGGACCCTGGCAAGCCATCTCAACCTCGAACGCGTGAGCGCCCCCCGGTTCCTGGAAATCGGCAATGGCCTGCAGGATGACCTGGCCGGCACCCAGATACCTGTCGGATTTCACGTAAAGCATCGGAGGAACCGAATCGAAATAGTCCATTCTCTGGCAAAATGGAAACGGATGGCTTTGAAACGCTATGGATTTCTCCCCGATACCGGCCTCTATACAGACATGGATGCCATCCGCAAGGATGAGGAGGTAAGTCCAATCCATAGTATTTATGTCGATCAATGGGACTGGGAGAAATGCATAACCGAAGACCACCGGACCCTCGAATATCTGAAAAATACGGTCCAGGAAATATACCAGGCTCTTCTGGATACCGAGGCTTCAATCCATGACAACTTCCCCTCCCTCACTCCGAGGCTTCCGAAGGAAATCACCTTCATTCACACCCAGGAACTCGAGGACCGCTGGCCTGATCTGAGCCAGAAGGAGAGGGAAAACGAGGCGGCCCGTGAACTGGGTGCTTATTTCCTCATAGGAATAGGGGGCAAACTGAAATCCGGGGAGCGTCATGATGTAAGAGCAGCCGACTATGATGACTGGACTACCATCAATGAGGAAGGCAGCATGGGGCTGAACGGAGATATTATCGTTCTGGATCAGACCCGGGGTTCCTCGCTGGAATTGTCTTCGATGGGCATAAGGGTCTCCCCCGAATCGCTGAAAGCACAGCTGATCGAGCTGGAACTGGAAGACAGGCTTGAACTTGAGTTCCAGACGGGAGTACTCAGCGGAGATATCCCCCTGTCTATCGGCGGGGGAATCGGACAGTCAAGAATATGCATGCTGCTTCTGCAGAAAGCTCACATCGGAGAGGTTCAGGTAAGTGTCTGGCCGGATGATATGATCGAAGAATATCAGCGGGCGGGGGTTGAATTCCTGTAAAAGGACTCCGCAATACAGAGGGCCCGGCAGAAATTCAGGGCCGATACAGATCTTCGATAGAGTGCTTGAATTGTACGAAGGCTTCCTCGGATTGTTTCTTTACTTCCGATTGGAACTGCTGATATGCGGAGATAAATGTTCTGCCCGCCGGGGTGAGGGAGGTCCCTTCCCGGCTCTCCCCTCCCCGTTTTCTTTCCACGAGCTTCAAACCGCTGTGCTGTTCGGCGTCCTTCACCATCCGATGCGCCTTGGCATAGGACAGATTCATCCTGGCCGCAGCGCTGCGGATGGAGCCGAGGGAATCGATGTGCTGAAGAAGCCACAGCACACCGATTCCGAAGAACTCCGTGCCGGCATGATCGATGAGATAGATCTTCGTCTTCAGAGAAAAATCTTTTTCCATCTCTTCAGCCGGCCAGTCCATAAGTGATTCGGAATACTCCCCTTCCTATTCCATAGCCTCGCGTGCCGCTTTGTCTATTATCTGGTAGAGATCTTCAATGTTCTCAATATCCACACTTGAATAGGCAACCCGGAGATATTCCGTGCCGATGGCTATCGCCCCGACATTGTAGGTGTTGAGCAGATACTGGCGAAGCTTTTCCGCGTCTCCCTGATATTTAAAGGTCATGAAGTACCCCGAATTGAACGGCAGGGCTTTCAGCGGAGAATCAGCGCCGATACCGTTCACTACCTCACGAACCTTCCGGTAGCGGGCTTCGAGAATTTTGTAGGCACTTTCCTTTTCCGCGGCGTAGTTGGGATCTTTGAGACCTTTGAGAATGAGTCCCTGAGCCATACGGTTGGAGTTCGATATGGAGGAACGGATGGACCCCATGCTCTTTTTCTGCAGGGCCTCATACTGGTCGGCGCTCATACCCCTGGCTGCGTAGGTGACGAATCCGATCCGGAAGCCCCAGGCCAATTCCTCTTTCGTCGCTCCGTCAACCTTCACGGCGAGGAGGTTCTCATGGCTGTCCGCGAGCAGACCGAACAGGGATTCCTTGAAGGTTCCCTCTTCATAGAAAAGACCGAAATACGCGTCATCGGCTATACAGAGAACATCATTCCCCTCTTCGGCCAGCTTCTTCAGCAGATCGGCTATTTCCCGGGCTTCAGCTTCCGTAGGTGAATAGCCGGTGGGATTGTTGGGAAAGTTCAAAATCAGGACCATCTTCTTTCCCGCCGCACGGAGGGAGGATTCCAGGGCCTCCATATTGATTCCGCCTTTTTCATTGAAGAACGGAAAGGTAAGCAGTTCAGCCTCCCTTCTCTCCTCGAACATGAGCCGGTAATTACCCCAGAACATGTCCGGGACCACCACTTTTTCTCCCGGGTCGACAAAGAGATCGGCGGCCACAAGGATAGCGTGGGTCAAACCGGAAGTCACCAGGGGACTCGAGGTCAACTTTCCCTTGAGGGAGGGATTTTTTTCATCCATCTCCCGGCGCCAGACCTCCCGAAGCTCCGGGAGTCCCGGTGTGGGCGCGTACGGGTAAATTTCGGTTTCCGAAAGTCCAGTTATAAGTTTCTGTATACTCGGCAGAAACAGCGGTTTATTTCCGCTGGTAGCCATTCCGACGGTGGCGTTGTGCCTGGTGGCCTTCTGTTTCGCCTCCGCAGACTGCGCTACTATCCCCTTCGGGAAATAAAGCCGGCGGCCGAGATCGGAAAGCAATCTCTCTGCAACGGTTCCTTTCAAGGTTTCATTGAGCTCTACCGCAATTTTGTTCATTGTTTTTTCCCCTTCTTTCAGTCAATGTGTTTCATTTTTGGTAAAATCGAATATATATTACCACATTAGATTTTCTTATGGAACAGAGAAGATAATGCTTTTTCTTCAAATCCCCCCGGTCATTCATCCATCCTGAAACTGCGGCGCCCCAGCGGAAATCAATCATCCAGGGAAAAAGCCGAAGGAATCCGAAACACCTCGTGCATTCTGCCGGAAAACTCCTTATCCTCCGTTGTCCCTTCGTGAAGCCCCCCCTCCTCATCCAGGAGCCAGACGGTATCGGCGATTCTCAGCACCAGTTCCAGGTCATGTGAGGAAATAAGTACCGCCGTGTTCTGCTCTGCGCTGATTGTCTTCAGCAGATGCATCAATTCGATCTTCCGGGTAATATCCAGAAAGGCGGTCGGCTCGTCGAGGAGAATCATTTTCGGTTCCTGCGCCAGGGCGCGGGCGATCATCACCTTCTGCAGTTCCCCGTCGCTTAACTCGTCCACCGGACGGCTCCCCAGCTCTTCCGCCCCGGCTGCTTTCAAAGCCCACGCCACGACTCTATGATCCCGTTCCGTCAAGCGGTCCAATACGTTGGTATGGGGGTACCTTCCCAGCTCCACCAGACGGCCGGCGGGTATGTGACCCGGCGTGCTTCTTCCTGTCAGGACGACGGAAATGAGCCTTGCCCTCTCTCTCACGGAATAGGTTTCGTATTCCCGGGACTGCAGAAACATCTCACCTGAAAGGGCCGGCTGCATCCCCGCTATGGTTCTCAGCAGGGTGGATTTCCCCGAACCGTTCGGACCGATGAGGGCTGTTACTCCCCCGCAACGGAGGGACAGATGGAGGGGCACCGATACAATTCTTCTCTGCCCCCGGTGATGATATCCGGTCGTCAAATCTGAGGCGATGAAAATTTCCCTGTTCCTCCCGTCCCGTTTCATACTATTCCGGCCCTCCGGCTGCCCCTTGCCAGCACCCATATGACTACCGGAACACCGATAAGGGCGGTAATCGCATTCAAAGGAAGCACTCCCGGGAAACCCGGTGTGTGACTGATTAAATCGGCGAATAGGGCCGTCGAAGCCCCAAGCAGCAGGGTCGCCGGCAGAACCATCCGATGGTCCGAGGTCCCCATGACCCCCCGGGCGATATGGGGTACCGCTACACCGATAAAGGTTACCGGCCCGCAGTAGGCGGTGATGATACCGGCAAACACGGAAGTGAGACTGATGAGGATGATCCGGATCCTTTTTACATGAACCCCCATACTCGCTGCATACTCCTGGCCCAGAAGAAAGGCGTTCATAGGTTTGATCAGGAGTACCGCCGGGACCAGCAGCACCGCTGCAAGGACCGTGAGAAAGATCATATCAGATTGTGATGTTGAACCGAAACTGCCGAAGGTCCATTGTATGTAGGCCTGCAGCTGTCCGGCGGAGGCAAAATGGATCAGAAGAGTCACCAGACTGTTTGCCAGATAGCCGCACATCAGTCCGAAAAGCAGGAGGATGGTTACCGATCCCACAAAACGCGAGATCAGAAGAACGATCATCAGCACCCCGCCGGCCCCTGCCACGGCGGCTCCCACAACAAAAAGGCGGTAATGCCCCGAGAGGGCTGAAACATGCTGCCCGGCCGCGCCGGCTCCCAGAACTAAAACTACCAGGGCCACCGCGAAATTCGCGCCCGCGGTAATTCCCAGGACCGAAGGTCCAGCCAGGGGATTTCGGAAGAGGGTCTGCATACAGAGGCCGCCGAGAGAAAGTCCGACTCCGGCGGTGAGGGCGGTAACAGCTCTGGGAAGTCTGAAAAGGAGGACCACATTGTTCCAGATCTCGTAATCCCCTCCGGAAAATTTCTGCCTCGAAAAAAGAATGCGAAGAGTTTCATCGAAGGGAATTCTTACAGACCCGATAAAAATATCGAGAAGAAAGAGCGCGAATACTAAAAGACTCAGAAGAAGAAATCGGTATTGCTTACTCATATTACTCAAGATATCTGTAATAATACAGGGTATGTTCCGGGAAAAGTTCCGGTTGAAAAATACTGATGAGATCAGCCAGAATCAGATCGGGCTGATACGGTCCGCTTTCATAAAAGTCATTACTGCCGCTGCTGCTCGTACGCGCGTCATTATTGATCACCTGCCCGTTGCGAAAAGCCTTGATCCTGGTGAACCTGCCATCCACCGCGGCAAGTTCAGCAAGACTTCGTATACCATACTGATGAAGCCAAATATCCGCGGCCACGGATCGGGAAAACGCCGTCTCCCCATCGAGGATCAGACTGCTTGAAGAGCCGGAATCTTTCCATAAATAGTCCGCCCCCGCAGCCTTGAGGAACGCGGCCATATAACTTTCACCCCCGGGAACAACCCAGCTCCCGGTAAGGGGTATATTCAGAGTAACCGAAGGGCGATTGTCCGTCCGACCCGCCGCCGCTGAAAGACTCTGATATCGTTCTTTCAGAAGATCAAACCTTCTCTGTGCCTCATCCTCCCTCCCCAGTAGAAGGCCGAAAAACTTCATCCACTCCGCCCGGCCGAGGGGACTGGATTCAAGGTAGTCTCCATTCACGACTACCGGCACTCCGGCTGCTTCGAGCCTCGGGACCATGTTCCATTCCCCTTCGATCAGGTTCACCATAACAAGTTTCGGCCGTGCTGCAAGCACCAGTTCAAGGTTAAGGGCGGGCCCATTTCCCACCTCCAGCACTTCCTTCCGCTTGAGACGGCTTTTCAGCTGGGTATCGTACAGATTGTCAATGGAATCGATCCCGGCAATACTTTCTTCACATTGGAAATAGTGAAAGGGCGGTACGAAGGTGCTTGAGAGTAAAATAAAGCGGTCTACCGGAACTTCTATAAAATGAAGATCGGAATATCCGGGATAGCTGTTCCGGAGATTCTGCCTGATCCGGGTAGAGTCCTTCCGGCGGCGATCGATTATGAAGTAGGTAATTTCATTCCGGTGGTTCTTCTCACCTCCGGGATGAACCTTGAGAATACTGAATCCCTCTCCCGGGATGACGGAAAAACCCCCTGCATACTCCACATCCAGGGCGGAAACTGCCGGGACCATGGTACAGCAGAATAGTATAAGAACAGCGGATAAAAGGTACTGAATCCTCATGAAGGATATCTTAGCCTATAACGGAAGGGAGTGTATAGAACTTGAATTTATCTCCTGGCTTTTCCGGTTTCCAATGAATATAGTATAACTATGAAAAGAATTGGTGTGCTGAGACACGGCAAAGCCGAACATACTCCGGGTATGCTGTCCGATTTTGAAAGAAAGCTGACACCGAAAGGTGAGGAGAAGGTTGCTTCTCTGGCGGGAAACTGCCTCACCCAGTTCGGGCATCCCGACTGCATATTCAGCTCCCCGGCGGTCAGAGCCCTTCGGACCTCGGAGATCCTGGTTCAATCGGCAGGTTTTTCAAGCAGGATCGAGATCCATGAAGAACTTTATGCAGCGGACATGCAGGATATAATGGATCTGATGGCCGGCTTGCCCGAAGAAATGGAGAGCGTCATTATCGTGGGCCATAATCCTTCTATAGAGGATCTTTTAGCGGACCTGTGCCGTGAATATATCCGCTTGAAACCCGCTTATTTTTATATGATCGACCTGGACATTCAAAGCTGGGATGAAATATTCGGGAAGGTATCGGTAATGAACGGGAAAATTCTCAAGCCCTGAGTATTCAGATAAATCTATTTTCAAACTCGGGAGTGATTTTAATATCTTCCGCTCCCATCATCTTGGCAATCCGCTGTATGGAAGAGAGGATCAGATTCTGTTCCCATTCCTCCAGATGCTTGAATTTTTCCAGGAACTCCTCCTGCAGCACTGAAGGATTCGTCTTGAGGATCTCCCGTGTTTTATCCGTAACATGTACGATAACCCTGCGTTTATCTTCAACGCTCCGCTGTCGCGTCACGAGATCCCGGGTTTCAAGCCGATCGATGATATTGGTGACTGTTGCCTGACTGAGGCTTACCTTTTTCGCCACTTTCCCGATATTAATATCCTCATCACTCATGATCTCCTTGAGCACCATAAGCTGCGGCGCGGTAAGTCCGTATCTTTTTACAAGCTGCTTGGAATGCATATCCGTTGCACGTATTATCTTTCGCAGCGTCATCAGGACATCATAACTAATATCATGGTTGCGGTTCACTTTTTCCCCCACAGGAAAGAATATACTCTCTCCCTCTTTTTATATCAATACGTTACATAGCACATCAGGAGAAAACTATTTTATTTAGAAGTCTATAGTTTACAACACTTAATATCATAACTCTTTTTCCCATATTTATCAAACAGAACCAGCTCAATATCTGAAAAAAATAGCGGAATTGTTGGTGACATGCACCACACTCAAAAGAATTATCATATATTGCTCTAAAGGATTCATATTCCAATCTATATTCCAGTTACTATTAGATTATAATTCTAACGGTCTATATCCCGAAACTGCTATCGGGTATTTTTCTCGAATTGAAGTATCGCTGGAGCCTTTGGATCCGATTACCTTCGCAAGGCTTATCGGCCTTCTTCATTTAGTTGTAATAAACAGTTACCATTGACTGCAGGCCTACATCTCCATGATCCGGGTGCGGAAACCATAACCGATCACGTCATAGACATCATGCATGACCATAAAGACCTTCGGATCTTCCTCCAGCACCAGCTTCTTCAGCCGTGAGGTCTGGCGGACGTGAAAGGTTACGTAGATGACCTTTTTCGGCAGGGCCGAGTAACCGCCGGTGCCATGCAGAAAGGTAGTCCCCCGTTCGAGCTCGGTGTTTATTCGGTCCTTTATCCGCTCCGCCTGTTCGTCGGTGGTCGGTATGATATAGGCGGCCTTTACCCTGCTGATACCCTCGGTAACGATATCCACAAAACGTGCCGTAAGAAAGAGACCGAAGTAACTCCAGATAATGATGTTGATGTCCCGAAACATATAACCGGTGAAGAGGATGATGGATGTCTCTACAATCAGATACCCGTTTCCCATGGAAATATTCAGATGCTTTTTAAGGATAGCCACGGGAACGTCGGTACCCCCCGTGGACGCCCGGGCTTTGAAGATGATCCCGATTCCGATCCCCAGAAGCAGGGCTCCGGCAATAGAGGCAACGAAAATGCTGTCAGTCAGAGCCCATTCATTCATTGGTTTGAAAGCACCGTTCGGCAGGGTATTGTATCGTTCAAACATTTCCCGAAACAGCCCCCAGCGGTAAAGATTACTCGGTGTCATCAAATCTGCGGCCAGGGAGCTTATGAAAAAACCGGCGAAGGTGCCTATACCGAACTGGCGTCCGACAAAGACCATTCCCAGTATCCAGAGGGGAATATTCATGATTATCATGCTGAGCCCCACGGGCAGACCGAAGAAATAGTAGAGGATCTGGCTCAAGCCTCCCACACCGCCCGGGGCGATTTTGAAGGGAACGAGAAAGCAGGACAGACCAAACCCGAAAATCAGACTGCCGAGGATGATGACCAGCCCCTGTTTCGATAGTTCCACCGGGTCGATCCGGGGCATTTTGAATTTCCAATTTCTATCGCGACCCATCAAAATCTCCTTTTCCGCTTCATTGTCATCTCAATATTCATGGTACGATCCCCGGGCTTTTCCGCTTCCGAGGTCACATGATTGTAATATCGTATGGGAATTGTGTCGAGAGATATTCGGTTAACCCTTTCAAAATGACGGGGCGCTGTATGGTCCGGGGCAGCTGAACAATCATAGCAGGAGCACGGCCCGGAGCCCCGGTGCTCCGGATCTATAGAGAAAAACCCGGCTCAATACTCGTAATATTCAATATTCTCGAGAGCCTCGCCGCCGAAATTAATGTCATTCACCTCGGAGGAATCCATCCGGATAAGAATCGCGTTGGACTCATAGAGGATGGCCTTCTGTATTACCCTCGTGATGTCGGCCGTGGAAGGGCTTGGGAATGCGGCGGTTAAATCAAATTGCACCCCGTTCTCGAAGTCCGCGAACCTTCTGAGAATGTTTTCATCCATCCCGTCGACATAGCGGAAGGTGAGCGGATAGGCCCAGGCCTTCTCGCCCGCCCCGGGGGCTGCATTGAAAGGAAGAAGAAGCCTGGCAGTATTCACATACACCCGTTTCGGAATATCGAAACGGAGTACCGCGTATTGATCGATGATGCCGTCGAGAAAATAGTTTTCACCTGCTTCGAGCCGTTCCAGTCTGCTGTCCGCCGGATCTTTTCGAAAGCCCTCTTCCGCGGCTATAGACGGCTCGAATTCCCAATCAAGTGGGTACGAGCGGACCGTGATCTTTTCATACAGCGGCGCCAGCCAGCGCCGTTTCACTCTCGGATAGAGAGCAAACCAGACGCTCTCCCCCTCTGAAACTCCCTCTACCGTCTTTGAATAAGCGTATTGATCATCTTCGAAGGTGAAATCGACCATTCCGCCGGAATCCGGCGGCAGGGGCAGGGTGTGAACAGGCAGGGGAATCCCTATGCTGTAGACTAGTACCGCCTCCTCGATCGCCGTATCCTCGTCATAATCGAAAAAAACATCCCTCCAGGTGAAAGAGGCTGTCACCTCCTCCTCACCGGTCTGGTAGGCGAAGAGGTTATAGATCTGGGCTTCCGGGTCTTCGCTGTTTTCCCGGCCATGGAGGGGTGAAAGCAGGAAAGAACAGCCGGTAAGGGTAAAAATGAGTATCGGCAGAAGGATCCATAAGAATATATATCTACTCTGTTTCATCTAATACTGAATATACTCGATCTCCAGGGTTTCGCTGTTGGGCAGGGTCGGGTCGTTATCAAAGATAAGGCTGGTAATGTTGACAGTATCATCCCCGCGTATAACGATGGTATCAGACTCCAATAGAATCGCCCGGTTGACCACCTCGGTGATATCAGCCATCCCCGCTCCGGCACCGTCGGTGGCATTGAAACTGAAAACAGCCTCGGTGCTTGAATCCACCAGCTCGAACAGGTTGTTTCCGTCAGTATTCTGAACATGTTTGAAGCTTACCGGGTAGGCATAGCCCGTTTCGGACACGCTGGTGTTCAATCCCAGCCAGGCCCTGGTACAGTACGCCCGTGCCGGCAGATCGAAAGTCAGAACTATATAGCGTTCCGGCGGGAAGTCTTGTCCGAATATATCGTAGGAATCTCCGTTCTGCAGCTCCCACAAAGCACCAAAGGTATCACCGAAATACCCTCTTTCCGGTACCAGAAGATCAGGGCCTTCCACCGTAAGTGAAACGATATCATCGACCTCGCAGGATTCATACAGTGGCGCCAGCCAGCCATCCTCCGTATGCGGGTAGAGGGCGAACCAGACCGTCTCTCCCTTCGGCAGGTCCTCGATAGTCTCGCTGCAGCTGTATTGATCATCCTCGTAGTCGAAGGTTTTAATTCCGCCTTTTCCCGGAGGCTGGGGGATGGTCATCAGCGGAAGCGGATTGCCAATGCTGTAAACCAGCGCGACCTGATCGATCTCTTCTTCCTTGTCGTACTGACCTGGTATCCGTCTCCAGCCGAAGCTGGCTGTAAGCTCCTTCTCACCGGTCTGGTACGCGAAGAGATTGTACACCTGCGCACGCGGGTCATCGGCATTCTCCCTGCCGTGAAGGGGTGACAGCAGGAAAGAACAGCCCGCCGCCGTCAGTATCAGGGCAAGCACGGCGGCAAAGAGGCCCGCCGACCGCTGAAGCACAGTCTGATACTCTCTCATCTTTTTCGTACCACCTCGACATCGATGGTCGGGTAATTACCAGTGTAATCCATATTTATTCCGTTGCCGTCGGTCTGTATAAAAAGCCCCTGGGTCCGGTGCTGCTGGGCCTTGGCGAAGACTTCGGTGATATCTATCGTTTGGGAACCATTGGAGGTAATCGGGTATTCCACCTTTATACTCCGATCAACGGCAAAAAATTCTTCCCCGTACAGAGCTAAATTCCTGGCGTCTCCGCTCTCCCAGTAATTGCGCATGGGATATATTTCCAGACTGACCGGGTTGGTGAAACTGTTGATGTTAACATGGAGAACAGCCGAAACGACTTTCTCGTCATCCCAGAGATCGTAGTAGAAGATGTTCGTCAGGGTTGCGCTTATCGGTGTAATACCGAAGGAAAGTGCACTGGTCGCGCCTGTTCCCAGGATATCCGTGTCCGCCTGCAGCGGGATATTCAGTTCATCCCGGGTCCAGAGGGTCCCAGGCGAATACTGATCGGAATCTTCCATATGGATCGAGGTATAGAGGGGGGCCATCCACCGACCGCCGTCTTCGTGGGCGTAGAGGGCGAAGTAATGCTCCTTGTCCCACTTGAGGTCTTCAAAAACCGTGGACCACATCGGTTTATCGACCGGGTCCCAGTCCTTCAGTTTGAAGCTTTTCCCGCCGAGTCTGCTTGAGGGACGGCTTCCGGTACTGTGTTTGATGACAATTTCATCATATATAGGATCGATGTCCCGGAGCTGCCGTTCGATATCGAACCAGTCCCAGCTTACTCTCACCTCTCCCTCACCGATCACCGCCGAATCAAAGCGGATAATCCCCTGGTCCTGATCTTCATAGTTCAGATTGAGGGAGGGGCCGAGGATGAAATTGTCACAGGAGCTCAGTAAAAAACCGGCCAAAACAAACATAATCAGCAGGGACAATATCTTTCTCATATCCTACCTCCTCACCTCGAAAGCCAGGGTCATCCCGCCGTCAGCGGGCGCAAGGACCATGTAGAAGGGTAGTTTCCGTTCCCTTCCGGCGATTTTCCGGTCCGGTTCCGATACGATACCCTTATAGGCAAAGAAGGCCGACCCGGTATAGAGGGCCAGTGCCCCGACGCCGAAACTGATGCTGTAGGTATTGAACATCCGCGAGACATCCGCCTCCGGATTGCCCGTCGGAGAATCAGCCTTGATCTTCGATTCAAGCCCCTGGGCGTAGAGGTTCAGCGCCACCTGTCCGCAGATGGCCCCTGCTCCCGATAATACGTTGCTCAGTCCCAGCTGAAAACCCGCCCGGTTCGATTGAACGAGAACCTCTCGTTCTCCCGGCCAGAAGTAGGAGACCGCCATACCCGCAGCCCCTAAGAGCTGCATGGAGAGAGCTGTGTATCGGGATATTTCATACAGCTGATGCATCGAACGATAATCATCGTAAGCATCGCCGATCTTTTCCTGTGTTTCCTCTTCCGGAAGGTCCGGATGTTCACCGATATACTGGTTGTATCGGTCCATGCTGTAGTATCCTGCAGCCCCGGAAAGATACGAGGCGGCCCGGCCGGACAGGTAGAGGGCGTTCGAAATCGCCAGGATTGTCCTGGTGCCCTTCCTGATTTCCATCACATCGTCGAACATGTACCAGTAGGCGTAGGTCAGGGCCCCGCTTCCGAGGGTTCCGTTGATGTAAGAGGTGGTTACCATGATGTTAGAACTCTCATGAAAGTTCCGGTACTCCTCATAGGTCCATTCCGAATCATAATCATTCATATAGAGGCTCCAGGCCCTCAGGGAACGGACCCCGGACTGGATGGATGCATCGAGGGTCATATCGGAGATAAACCTGAATCCGTAGGCCCCAAGCATTCCGTATTTCTGCCACATTCTGATACGGGCCTCCCGGGTCTCTTCCTTTTCTTTCTCGTACAGCTCTTCGATCTCCTCCTGTACGACTTCCTCCTTGGCCTTTTCGGCAACCGCCCGCTGGATCGTTTCCGGAAGCTGCTTTATAGCTTCATCCGGATCATCCTCGGCCAGCTGCTCGAGAGCTGCCAGATCGTCACGGAGCCTGGCGTTCTCCTTGGCTTCGGTCTTTCGCATCTCCCGAACCTGTTCCTGGACCACCGCCGGAAACTCCGCGGCTATCAGCTCATCGGTGAAAGCCCTCACCACGGCATCCACATCCTCGAGCCCTACGGCGGTTTTTGTTCCGCTGAGGGCGGTCCTATTCTGCTCCGCATCGACGATAGTCATCCTGATCTGATACTGGGCCCCAAGAAGGGAAATTGTCCCGGCGGCTACATATCTGCTCCCCTTTTCGGCTCCGATGGCGGTCAGGGTATCGAGCAGCAGAGCAGGATTATCATAGGCGGCCAGCGCTTCATCTTCCGGCAATTCCAGATCCATCAGGAGAGTAGTCTCGAGGGCTTCGGTCCTGTCAAAGTTCTGCTGAACCAATTTTGTAAGTACCAGGGCGGTGTATCTGGGGGCTTCGCTCACCATCATGGGTATGATGGAAACACTCCGGGCCTCTTCAGGAGCTTCGTTTGAGCCTGCCGGATCACCTGAAGCATCGGCTGAAGCTTCGCTGAAACCCGCCGAATCGTCCGAGCTCGAGCCCGCCGAACCATCCACAGCACCCGGTTCCGTTTGGGAGGCCGGAGCTTCGGAGGCAGCAGATCCTTCCGCTTCAGATTCCAAATCCGGTATCTCTGCCGCCGGATTTTTTCCGCCCGCTCCGGCAGGATCAGCCGCAGGTGATATCTCCTGGGTCCATGCAGCTGTGAGCAGTACACAGTAGAAAAGGATGAAAAAAGGAAATATTTTTACTCGCTGCCGGGGAAAAAGAGCGCTGGAAGGCAGACTCATGGGCTGGTAACTCCTCATATAAGCAAAGTATATCACAGATTTTCTTCAATATTATCGGTAGAAAGGCTAAAAAATGCAATAGATAAAATCTCTGAAGGACTCTTGACTTACTTTGTATTGCAAAGTACTTTATATTTAGAAGCGCTTTGAAATACAAAGAGGTTACCAATGGAAAGAGGAGAAAAAAATATTGAACAATACATGGAGGATATTGCCCATATCAGGGCCCTCCTCGAACAGAACGAAGAACGCCCTGTCATTCGTCCCTGGGCCTTCTACGTCTGGGGGCTGGTCGTTATAGCGGCAAGCCTGATCTCAGCGTATCTGCTCCATGCTTTCGGTCTGGATAGGCATACCATTTATTTTACCGTCGGTATTCCAGGACTTCTGATTGGCAGCATGGCGGAGATCAGGGGTCTGATCTCGCAAATGCGGGACGATGCCCTCCCGTTCTTCTCAATCAGGATGAACCGCTATTACTGGTCCTTTCTGGGGATTATAATCTCTCTCCTCTTTTTCATCTATTTTCTCATCGATACTGACGCTCCCCTGGCGGGACTGCTCATCATGGGCAGCACGATCCCGGTTTTCATGTACGGTCTCATGAGTTTTTCTTCACTTTTTTTCAATGGCTATATCATGCTTACCCTCGGCTTTATCGCCCTCTTTATCCACCCGTCGGACCCCTTATATTTGAGCTTGCCGGCTGGTATTCTAATCGGAATTTCATACATCATCGCAGGGATTCAAACACATCGTGAGGTGAAACGTCTTGACGGATGATCTGTATACACAGTTTGATAATATCTTTTTCGAAAGGACCCGCCTTTCCCTCCTCACTCTTATCCGGGCGAACGAAACCGTATCTTTTACCTTTTTAAGGAAAAGGATCGGGGGGTCCGACGGCGCGCTCTATACCCACCTGGAAAAGCTCATACAGGCCGGATATCTCGTAAAGGAGAGGGATACCAGCGGGAAGGCGGTCAAAACAAACTATTCGATAACTGCATCAGGCAGAGAAAAATACAACGAATACCTGCTCTTTTTGCGAGAGGTTCTCAATACAGACGGCAGGGGGAAAGGAGAAGAAGCATATGAAACGGATAAATAAGGAAAAACGGCGGCTGTCGGCGGCAATGATGGTGCTTTTCATCACCGGTCTTCTGTACGGACCGCCCGCCTTCAGCCTCGATCTGACGGCCGAAGAGCTTATCGAGGAGGCCGAATCTGTACTCTCCCCCGAAGCATACTACTACGAAATGTCCATAACCACCGAAAAACCAGACAGCAGGGACAGGAGTATGGATATGGAGGGTTATTATAAGGAAGGCAAGGGGTCCTATATTGAACTGACCGGCCCGGCCCGGTCAAAGGGGATCCGCTTTCTGGAGATGGACGATGCCCTCTATATGTTCAATCCCCGTTCAAACTCGAGGAGGGCCATCCGGCTCTCGCCGAAGGCCTCCTTTCAGGGTACGGTTTTTTCGAACAACGACGTGAGTGACCCGGATTACAGTGCCAATTACAACTCCAGAATCGAAGGATTGATGGAAATCAATCATTCCCGGCTCGGATCAATTGAGGTAATAAAGCTGATCGCCGAAGCGAAAAAGCCCACGGCTCCCTACGACACCCTGGTGATGTATATCCTTCCTGACACCTACATCCCGGTGAAGATAGACTATTTCGCCAAATCCGGGCTGCATTTCAAGGAAATGGAGCTCTACGATATCCGTGACCTAGCCGGCCGTCCCCGGCCGACGACCTGGAAAATGCGCTCCCTGGAGCAGAAGGATACCTATTCCACGGTGCTCCTCCTCGCCATGGAGCTGCAGGATATTCCCGACAGCCAGTTCACCAGACAGAGACTCACCAGATAGGGGGTTGAATACTATGCAAAGAAAAGCCTTCGGCCTGTCTATTCTGCTTTTCTTCATCACCCTCAGTTCTGGAACACTGACTGCCCGGGAGATAGACCATTATGGAAGGGTCGAACTGAATACATCCATCGAAGAATCCGGAAAGGCGACCGATCTTTCCGCCGGAGGCTTTATCGACGCAAACCACCGGCTTTCGCTCACCGACGCCGATTTCTATCTCCATCATGAGGTGGAAGTGGATACGGAGGATGAAATCGACTACGTCCTCCATGAAGCATACCTGGTCCTGTACCCCTACTGGGGCAACCTGACCTTCGGGCGCCACCGGATTCCCTGGGGTACCGGGATATTCTTTTCCCCTACCGATGCAATCCATCCGGTATCGTTGAGCGGCGAGGCGGAAACCGGTTTCGACGGTCTTTCAGGGACCTTCGTGAGTCCGAACGGAATCTCCCTGACCGCCGCACTCAGTGTATCACCGGCTCTCGATTTCGCCGAAGCAGCGGAAGAAACTGATGAACCCCAGGCCGAAGATCTGGCAGCCCGGCTCAGGCCGGCGGCATCCGTCAGCGGATATATCGGAACCCTCGAGTGGAGAACCAGCCTGGTCTATCAGTTGTATAAAGTATTCAGACCGGGCATCAGCCTTTCGGCTGACCTTGCCGGATACATTCTCAGTCTGGAGGGAGCAATCGAGATGCACAATTCCCTCGAATACCTGCCCGGAACCGAGGATCCCGAACTCTGGGACAGATATCCGATCTGGGCCGCGGGAATGGAAAAAAGCTGGTTCGGTTTCAGCGACACCTTCACAATCGTGGGAGAATACCTCTCCGACAGCCGGGGGTATGATGCGGAAGAGGCGGACCTCTTCTACACAGCCCTTGCCGGTACCGGATACACCGAAACGGAATCAGCCGTCGAAACCCCGGCCCTGGGCCGGCAATATCTCAATGTCAGCGCGGAGTACAGCCATGACAATACCATCTTTACCGAACATGGACTTTATATGAATCTGCAGGATTCGAGCGGAGCGGTGGTTCACTCCCTGACGTATACCCTCTCATCGGGTATCGATTTTATTCTCCGGGGTACCTGGACCTTTGGTGACTCCGACGGGAGTGAGTTCGGTCTTTACTCCAGCATTGCCGGGAACAATGAAGTTATTCCCTCCGAGCTGTCGGAGTATACGGTGACCGCTCGTATTGTTTTACACCTATAGGAGGACATATGGAATTAGTAACAGTGGAGGGAGTGAAAAAAGACTACACCCTCGGGAAGACTATCATTCACGCCCTGCGGGGTGTAGATTTTACCGTTGAAACCGGAGAATTCCTCTCTATCGTAGGGCCTTCAGGCTGCGGCAAAACAACCCTGCTGAACCTCATCGGCTGTATCGACACTCCCACGGAGGGGACCATCCGTTTCGAAGGAACGGACATTGCAGGACTCAATGACAACCAGGAAGCGGACATGCGGCTCCACAAGATCGGCTTCATCTTCCAGTCCTTCAACCTCATCCCGGTCCTGAACATCACGGAAAACGTCGAATTCCCCATGATCCTCACCGGAACCCCGAAACAGGAACGCCGGCAGAGGGCAGCGGAACTGCTGGAAGCGGTAGGGCTCTCCGAATACGCCGCCCACAAACCCGACGAACTATCGGGAGGGCAACGCCAGCGGGTAGCCATAGCCCGGTCCCTCGTTCATAAACCGAAACTCATCATCGCCGACGAACCGACGGCCAATCTGGACAGCGAAACCAGCAGGACCGTCATGTCGATCATGCAGCGGCTGAACGAGAAGGAAAAGGTAACCTTCCTCTTTTCGACCCATAATCCCCTGGTAATCGAATACGCCCACCGTATCATCGAGCTGCAGGACGGCCTGATCCGGGGGATCAAGGAAGGAGAACGGGTATGATCTTCCTGAAAATCGCCCTGCTCAACCTCAAATCCCACTACAAACGGACCATCCTTATTATCTTCGCCGTACTGATCTCCGTTTTCGTACTGGAGTCGGTCTCCGGAATGATGGAGGGACTGAGACACAGCTTCTTTCAGAGTCTGATGCAGGAAGGAGGACACATTCAGATTCACAAAGCAGGATGGAAGGACCGGCTTCAGCAGTTCACCCTGGACTACCGGATCGATGAGCCGGACCGGCTTATCTCAGAGCTGAAGACAAACCTGGACGGCCTTGTCAGGGTTGAAAAGCTTATGAGTTTCGGGGCCCTGCTTATACATGAAGACAAGAACCTGGCAATTATGGGCCAGGGTATCGAACCGGATACGACCTTTTTCAGCTCCGTCCGTGAAGGCCTGGTTGAGGGATCCTTCCTGAATCCCGATGAGAATTCCCGGACGGGCATAGTACTATCGAGGGCGATCTGCGGTCTTCTCAACCTCAGCCTGGGTGACGGTGTCGTGGTACTCGTCGAGGACAGCGAGGACAGCCCATACTATCTCGAATACCCGGTAACTGGAATCTTCGAAAGCGGCTCCAAGCAAACGGATGAACAGATATTCTTTCTCTCCCACTCGGATGCCCAGGAGCTGCTCTATCTGCCTGACGCCACAACCGAAATCAGAATCACCCTGAACGACCGCAGTCATGCATCCGGGACTGCCGGAAAAATCGTGGATATCCTGACCGGTGAACAGTACGAGGTTGAGACGTGGACCGAACTCAACGGCAGCTTTATAGTGTTTATCGAAATGTTCGATGTGATTATGTTCATAATAAACATATTCATAATTATTGTTGCCGCTACAGTTATCACCAATGCAATCCTGATGAATGTTTTCGAAAGGGTGAGAGAATACGGAACCATGAGGGCCATCGGGCTGAAAAAACGTCAGCTTTTCTGGCTGGTCATGCTCGAAGGCGGCTCCCAGGGCTTCATCGGCAGCATTCTGGGAATGGCCCTCTCACTGCCCCTGGTTATATACCTTCAAAACCACGGTTTTTCCTGGGGGGCCCTCAGCGAGTTCATGGTCGGCAGCAGCACCTACTATTTCAGATTCAGTTACATCCAGGCGGTCATAAATTTTACGTCCGGCGTATTGATCGCTCTGGCCGGTTCTTTGTACGCGGCTTTTGTAAACACGAAGATGAATGTCGTGGAAACGCTTCGTTTTACCTAAAAGGAGGAGGATGGAATGGAACTTTTCAAAATAGCAATCAGAAACGTCTTCCGCAACACCAGACGTACCGGTCTCAATGTGATAGCTCTTACCATCGGTATAAGCATCATGGTCATCTGTATCGGTTGGGTCCGCGGGTATTTTACCGTTCTGTTTGACGGCATAATCGACTTCGATACCGGTCATATCCAGATTCTGCATCCCGGTTATCAGGATGAGGCCCGCCGGCTCCCCCTGGATTACACAATCCTGCAGTATGAAGATATTCGGGAACAGCTCAGCCGCATAGATGGTGTGACCGCTGTTACCGGACGCATCATGAGCAGTGTTGAATTGAGCAACGGCAGAGACAGTGTGCGGATTTATGCCAAGGGTATCGATCCCCGTTTCGAAGATGAGGTAACGGTACTTGATACCAATCTATACAGGGGGAAATGGATTGAATCTGAAAACGGGGGAGTGCTGATCGGTAAGCCTCTGGCGGAAAAGCTGGAACTCCAGCCTGGTGATACAGTCTACCTGAAAGCATGGGACAAATACTCGGTGGAAAATTTCATCGATACTGCCGTATCCGGAATTTTCAATCTGGCCTACCCTGCCATAGATGAAAATGTGATATTCATGGATCTCGATACCGCCGGTGAACTTCTCAGCCTGAATAATGAAGTAAGCCACCTGGTTGTAAAACTCGAAGGACGGCAGCTCGTCGATAAACAGCTTGAATATCTGCGGAAGGACTTCATACCGGCAATGGAAGCCGGCTCCTTCATATCCCTGCCGGAGGATGATGATGAGAGGGCTGAATATTTGAGCAAAGCAACGCAAACCGACAGACCTGTCGCATACCCCTGGCAGGAATTTGCCCAGACCCTCGTTTCTGCAGTCCAGGCCGATTTCGGCGGATTTCTCATGATGATAGTCGTAATATACATCCTTATTTTATTGGGAATCCTTAACTCCATGTCCATGTCAATACATGAACGGATCCGGGAGATCGGGACACTTCGGGCTATCGGGATGGGAAAGCCGAAGGTTGTGAGGATGTTTCTTGCCGAAAGCACGGTAATTGCCCTGATCGGGTCGTTTTTCGGTCTGCTGATTTCGGGGGCTATCGCCCTTTATCTGTCCAGGGTGGGAATAGACTTCTCCGAATATCTTCCGAAGGAGATGCCCATCCCCTTCGGTGAACAGTTCAAAGCGGATTACAGGTGGTACGATTTTCTCTTCGGTTCCGGTCTCGGTGTCCTGACCGCTGTTTTAGGAGCCCTGCCTCCATCCCGGCGGGCAGCCGTAATGCCGATTACCGACGCCATGGGCAGCAGCCATTGAGTCGTTTGTAAAAAAAACTTTTCATAGTACAAGAATCGGGTTTATATTATGTATGTAGGGAAGGTGAAATCAACTTGATCCAGAGAAATCGGTAAGGGATCGGATCGGTTGCTGAATCACCTTCCCTTCTTTTACTATAGTTATCCGTTCTCACTAAGTCAAAAAAAACAGGCTGTTTCTTTCAGATTATTTCACTTTTAAAAATGCAGTTTCCCTGGCTGAAAAAAGATATTTAGCTCCTGTACTTTGCGGCTGAGGGATGCCGGTACACCGGTCGGCGACTGGCACGGGCTTACCTTTAAAATAAAAAAATAGTCTGGCAACGACCTACTCTCCCACCTGAGGGCAGTACCATCGGCGCAGGAGGGCTTAACTTCCGTGTTCGGCATGGGAACGGGTGGGACCCCTCCGC